>Ga0308411_10000110_pt1 | contig 45916 bp, 34 predicted proteins | sample HotsprottomLayer_2_FD_203530 | JGI IMG/M metagenome (GOLD analysis project Ga0308411, IMG submission 203530) | Hot spring phototrophic mat microbial communities from Octopus Spring, Yellowstone National Park, Wyoming, United States -... | ecosystem: Environmental > Aquatic > Thermal springs >... | reverse complement strand
TCATGTACACGCCAAACCGCGGTCCGCTGGTGGTTGGACCCCGCTGGCCCACGGCCCGGACGGCTCATCCGCCGCGTTGCCATCATCGATCGCGGCGCCGTCAAGGCGAGGCTTTATCCACGGGCTGTTAGGAGGGTTGCATGGGGTTCGGAGAGTGGGTGGAGCTGGCCGGGAACGAATTATAAACGATAATCGATTGCTCCGTTTCTGAGATGTGCCGTAAAAGGAAAGGTCTCAAATAAGTCTTGTAATCCCTTCGCATGTGTGATATCTGCTACCCGGATGAGCAAATCCAGCCCGCCAGGGGTCTGGCGGCAGGGCGCTGGGCTTCAGAGGCGGGAGAAAGGGAAGAGGGACTTTGAAAATGAGAACGCCAATACGTCTCTTGGCAGTCGTTTTGGCAATGCTGGTTCTGGTTCCTTTCGCTTGTTGGGGACAGACCACGACCAGCGCATTGCAAGGGGTACTCACAGACCCTGCTGGGGCCATCGTCGTCAATGCGAACATCGAGCTGACCGAAAAGGCCACAGCGCGGCAGAGCCGCAACCAAACAGGTGTGGCGGCATAAAAAATCCTCGCGCGCGGAAAAGAATCTACGGGCTAGTAGTACAGGGTTCGTACGCTCCACCAAACCGAACGAGCTCGGCATCTTTCGCTTCGCAGGGCTTCCCCCGGGGGAATACGAGCTTTCGATAAAGGCTCCGGGATTCAAGAGCTACGTCCAGAGCGACATTGTGGTCATCAGCAGTTCGACGCGGGACCTTGGGCGCATCCGGCTTGAACTGGGCACGCTGACCGAACAGGTTGTTGTGACGGCCGAAATTACGCCGGTGCAAACCGCCTCCAGCGAGAAGTCTTCGCTGGTGGCCGGACCTCAACTCAACAAACTTGCTCTCAAAGGCCGGGACATGATGGTCATGCTGATGCTGATTCCCGGCGTTTATGTGAACACGGGCGCATTTCCGGCGGAAACCACCTCTCAGGACGGTATCCGGCAGGTTCGGATCAACGGGATGGCGCAAGGCCGGGTGAATTTTCAAGTGGACGGCGTTGTGGACCTGGATACCGGATCTCATGAGACGACCCACTACGAACCCAATATGGACTCCATCGCTGAAATCCGCGTACTGACGGCGGGCTACCAAGCCGAATACGGCCGTTCTTCGGGAGGAACCGTCAGCGTAGTGACCAAGAGCGGCGGCCGTGAGTTTCACGGCACGGCATGGGCCGTGAAGCGGCATGAGATGTTCAACGCGAACACCTGGCTCAATAACCGCAACGGGGTCGCCAAGCCGCCCTACCGCTACTTCATTGGGGGTTTCAGCGTCACCGGACCGGCTTATATCCCGAAAGTCTTCAACACGGACAAGAACCGGCTCTTTTTCCACTTCTCGCAGGAGTACACGCGGACTAAGCCGTCGACCTCGATCATCCATGCCAAGGTGCCGACCGCGCTCGAGCGCGCCGGCGACTTCTCGCAGAGCTTCGACTCAGCGGGCAAGCTGATCCCGCTGTATGATCCGATCACGCGTCAGCCCATCCCGGGCAACATGATTTCCCCGAGTCTGGCGAGCCCGCAGGGGCTGGCCATGCTGAACTTTTTCCCGATGCCCAACCGCTGCGATTTGGCTCCGGGAGACCCATCCTGCTGGAACGAGACGGACGCGACGCAGATCCACCGTCGGAATTACCGGACGCAGTACACCTCCAAGCACCCCCGGCGCAATGATGTCCTCCGCTTCGACGCGAATCTGACCTCCAAGCTCAACACATTCTTCCGGTACATCAACGACTATGATCTGGAGGAGACTAGCGGCAACATCGCCTTGAAGAACGCCGAAGGCAAATGGGTTCCGTACTCGGAGGATCACCCGAACCCAGGGCACGGCTATGCGGTGGGCATCACCTACACGGTCAGTCCCAGGGTGGTCAACGAGTTTACTTTTGGCAAATGCTATAACACCTGGGACTGGTACCCGCACGATCCATCGCAAGTGGACCGGGCGCGGATGGGCAATCCGCCGCACTGGTTTGACCAGAATGCGCCGTCCTTCAAGAGCGACGGAAACCTGAAGCGGCCGGGTTTGCCGAACGGCGCTCAGAACTTCGCCTACTGGACTCCGGCGGTGACGGGCGGCACCGTGAGTTCTCCGCACGGGGGCAACCGGCCTTACACGAACTGGAACGACATATACAGCTTCAACAACAATATCAGCAGGCTGCGCGGGGCCCACAGCATCAAGGCTGGAATTTACTATGAGCGGACGGGAAAAGTGCAGCAAGCAGGGAGTGGCACCTACCTTGGGAGCTACAACTTTGGCAGCTCGAGCGCGTTCCCGTTCGACACCGGCTACGGCAACGCCAATATGTTCCTGGGCAACTTCCAGAACTATAGCGAAGGCGGCCGGGTAATGGGGGATTACTGGTTCACGAACATCGAAGCATTCGTGCAGGACAGTTGGAAAGTGCACCGGCGCCTGACGTTGGACTTCGGCGTGCGCTTCTATCACCTGAAGCCGCAAGAGAACCTGAACAAGAACTCCGCCATGTGGGTGCCGTCCAGCTACAACCCGGCCAAGGCGGGACGCTTGTACTGGCGCGGCTGCAAAGTGCCGACCGCAGGGGCTTGCTCGACCGCCAATCAGATTGCGATCGACCCCGTGACCGGCTACACGACCTACGCCGCACTGGCAGGCACCTTCGTGCCCTACTCCGTGGGCGGCTACGCGCAGCAGCCGGATTTCTTCAATGGGATGGAAGTAGCTGGAGTCAGCTCGAAGATCCCGCTGTCGCTGTTTGAAGTTCCGAAGTTCAAGCCCGCGTTCCGGTTTGGCATCGCCTGGGATGTGTTCGGCAACGGAAAGACTGCCATCCGGACCAGCTTCGGGCAGTTCTACCATCGCGGCGATGGAAACCAGATCATGGGCTTCGGAGGGCAGCCGCCCATCACCTACACCCGCACGGCGTATTACTCGAACATCAGTCAGATCCCGTCCCTGGCCGCCACGGCGGCGGTTTCGCCGATCAGCAGCGGCGGGATCGTAGGCAAGCAGCCTTACGAAGTGACTATGAACCTGCACTTCGGCATCCAGCAGGCGGTGGGGTTTGGGACGGTTGTGGAAGCGGCCTATGTCGGCAACCTCATGCGGCACAGCACCCGGACCATGGGCGGAACGGTGTACATGGCCAGCCGCCAGATGAATCCGATCCCGATGTTTTCGCGCTACGACCCGCAGTATGTGGACCCCTGGAGCCCGACCACGCCGAAGCGCTCCCAGCCGGATAACCTGCTGCGGCCGCTGAAGGGCCTTGGGGCGGTTACGGCCACCAACTTTGAGCTGAGCGGTCATTACCACTCGGCGCAGCTGTCGGTGCGCCGCGAGATGCGGCGAGGCATCTCCTATGGCATGGCTTACACCTGGTCCAAGACGATGACGCTGTATGGGCTTAGTCCCTATCCAATGGTGTTCAGCGACAAGGGCCGGTACCGAGGTTCCACGGGCGTTCCCCACATGCTCAACTTCTTCTACATTTATGAGCTGCCCAAGCTGGGCGCATGGTTGAACCTGAAGCCGCTGGGATGGATCACCGACAACTGGTCGATCTCGGGCATCACTTCGATCCAGGGCCACGGTTACGCCAGTGCGCCGGGGATCAGCTTCACCCAGACGACCACGGTGAATCCGGCGCCGGAGATGACCGGATCGGCGGAAGGCGCGCGGATGATCGTGGTCGGCAACCCGAATAAACCCAAGAGCGAGTGGAAGGAGTGGGACTTCTTCAACTGGCAGGCGTTCCAGGTGCCGATGCCATGCAGTTGGACGCCTCAGGCGACTCCGCAGCAGGGCATTGGACAGTCCATGTCCTGCTTTGGCAATGCGGGCTCGGGCCAGTTGATCAAGATCCCCACCTCGATGAACAACTGGGATATCACCTTTGCCAAGTCTTTCCCGTACTTTGGGGAGGGACGCAGCTTGATTTTCCGTGCGGAGATGTACAACATCTGGAACCACACGCAGATCAGCGGTGTGAACACCACGATTCAGTTCAATCTTCCGGACTGGCAAAAGGGAATCCTGACGCAGACCAACAACCAGTTGATGCAGTACACGGGCGCGCGGGATCCGCGGCGCATGGCGATGACATTGCGCTTCGAGTTCTGAGAAGCGCGGAGGTCTATCCGTTTACGGCGGCGGGCTGGGCGGCTTGGCCTCACCGGCCGTCCGGCCCGCATGCCGGTTGCCGCGTTTGCTCACATGTAGGGCGGCACGCCGATGCCCAGAACGCCCAACGTCTGCTCCAATTGCCGCCGGAAGTAGTCCGTCAGCCACAGCAGGAACGTGCGGCGCTCGGGGTCCGGCTCTTGCAGCACCGGGTAGCTGTGGTAGAAGCTATTGAAGCTCTGGGCGAGCTGAAAGGCGTACTTGGCTACATGAGCGGGCTCGCCCGAAGCCAGGGCCCGCTCCAGAGCGCTGCCGGCTTTGGAAATGGCCAGCACAATCTGCCAGAAATCTTCAGACTGGAGCTGGCGTCCCATGGCGGCGGCGTCGAGTTGGCGCTGGAAGTCAGGCAACGTCTCGCCCCGCTCTTCCAGCTTGCGCAGGATATTGCGGGCGCGCACGGCGGCGTACTGCACATAAGGCCCGGTTTCGCCCTCGAAACTGAGCGCCTCCTGCATGTCGAAGGCGATCACCGCGTTGCGCGTGTACTTGAGCATGAAGTAGCGCAGCGCGCCCGTGGCGATCTCGGCGCCCACCCTGCGGCGCTCCTCCTCGGGCGCCTCCGGGTGGCGCGAGTCCACCTCCTGGCAAGCCTTCTCGATCAACTTGTCGATCAGATCGTCGGCCTTCACCCCCAGCCCCTTGCGCCCGGAGACTTCGACGTAAGGACGGCGGCGGTCTTCCTCGGATAATTCGATGCCCAGCTCGGCGCAAGTGCGCGGCGTCAGCGCCACCATCTCATAGGAGAAATGCACCGAACGCTCCGCCTGCTCCAGGTAGCCCAGGGCGCGCAGTCCGGCGGCGACGACGTCCTGGAGATAAGACTGGCGCGAATCGATGACGTTGTAGACCCACTCGCCGCGGCCGAATTCCGGGGGCGTTTCCGAACCCGGCTCATCCGTGGTGACCCACAGGCGGCGGCCGCTCGGGTAGGTCATCCAGGGGCGGTAGTAGAAATCCTTGCCGAGCAAGCCGAACTTCCAGAGCTGATAGGCGATGTCTTTGCCTACGTAGGTCACCGTGCCGTTGGAGCGCACAATGACCTTGCTGTCGTCCTCTCCGGCGCTTTCAGAGAAGGCCGAACCGGGCATGACCCAGCAGCCGGCGTTCTTGCCTTCGGTCTCGAAGTGGATGGCGCCGCGCTGCTTCAGCAGCTCGAAGGCCGTGGCCCAGAATTGCAGGTGGAGGATCTCGCTCTCGCGCGGCAGCACGTCGTATTCGATGCCCAGCCGCAGCATCGTCTTTAGGTGGCAGTCCACGATGGCGTCGGCGACGATGTGCGCCAACTCCGCCAGCTCGCCTTCTCCAGCCTCGATGGCGTGCAGAGCCTGTTGCCGCCAGGACAGCGCTTCCGGATTGCCCTGGTAGTGGGCGGAGATCCGCGCGTAAAGATCCCAGCAAAGGTAGTCGAAGCGCACGCCGGGATCCCGCGCCAGTTGAGCTACCTCGGCGGGGCTCTTATGCTCCAGGTAATGAAAGCCGGCCACCACGTCGGCCACCTGAACGCCTGTGTTGTCGATGTAGTTCTGGACCTCGACCCTGCGGCCGGAGGCGCGCAGCATCCTCACGAACGTGTCGCCGAGCACGGCGTTGCGGAGGTGGCCGATGTGAGCCGCCTTATTGGGGTTGATGTTGGTATGCTCGACGATGATCTTGCCGCCAGCGGGCGCCTGCGCTGGGGAGGCGGCTTCCGTGAGCAGCGCCGCGCCGTACGCCGCGCGGTCCAAACGAAGGTTGATGTAGCCGTTGCCGGCGATCTCAGCCGAGGCCACGCCCGCCAGCGGCGGCATTTCAGCCAGGATTTCCCCGGCGATCACACGCGGTGGCTTGCGCAGGTGGCGCGCCAGGGCGAAGGGGGCCACCAGGCTGAGCTCGCCAAAGCGGGCCTCCTTGGCCGGTTCGATAACTGTCTCTAATTCAATGCCATAGCGGGAACGCAGGTAAGCGGAGACAGCGGCAGCGATCTGTTTCTCAAGTCGATGGAACACAAGATAACGAGTATAGCAGCCGCTTGGATGGGCTCCGAATTTGGCGCGGGACGGTACACTGAAAGTGGGGGCGATGATGCGCGTGGCGGCGGCAATTCTGGCGGCGTGGCTGCAAGTGGCCAATCCCTACGATGCCGGGATCAAGGCGCTCGACGAAGGCCGTTACGCCGAAGCAGAGCAGCATTTCCAGAAGGCCGTCGCCGCCGAACCTGGGGACTACGCCGGCTGGTTTCATCTGGCGCTGGCGCAGAGCTTGCTGAACAAAGACGAGGAGGCCGTCAGCAGCTACAAGAAGGTTCTGGAGCTGAAGCCGGGTTTGTACGAGGCGGAACTGAATCTCGGGATCGTGCTGCTGAGGGCAGGGAAGGCAGCGGAGGCGGCGCCGCTGCTCTCGCACGCCCGGGACCAGAAGCCCGCTGAGCCCCGCCCGAACTTCTTCTTGGCTGAGGCTCTCGCCGCCGCCGGAGAGCTGCAAAAAGCCGAACCGTTCTACCGGGCGGCGGCGGAGGCGGACCCTTCGCTGAAAGATGGCCTGCTCAAGCTCGCGGAGGCCTTCGAGAAGAAAGGCGAACGGGAGCAGGCGATCCGGCTCTACGCCGAATTCCCGGACAACGTTGCGGCGCGGGAGCGGGCGGGCGCGCTTCTGCTGGAGGCGGATCAGCCCCAGCAGGCGATTGCGCATCTGGAATATGCCGTGGCGCACTCGCCCTCGGCCGCCAACCGGGCGGCTTTGGCCCTCGCCTATCAGCGCACCAAGCAGATGGAGAAAGCCGAGGCGCAGTGGCGGCAGGCTGTCGCCATGGCGCCGGACGACGCGGACCTCCGGCTGCGCTACGGGCGCTTTTTGCGGGATGAGAAGAAGTACGCGGCTGCGGCGGCGGAGTTTCAAAGAGTGGTCTCGGCCCGGCCCGGCTCGGTGGAAGCGTGGAACGAACTGGCGGGAGTGCTGATTCTGCTGGAAAGCTACCCTCAGGCCTTGGCCGCGCTCGACCGCGTGCAGCAGATGGGCGGCGAGACGCCGGGTCATGTTTATCTCCGGGCGATCATGTTGGACAAGCTGGGGCAAGCGAAACTGGCCTTGGAGCAGTACCGCCGATTCCTGGATCAGAGCAACGGCAAGTTCCCGGACGAAGAGTTCAAGGCCCGCCAAAGAGTGCGTATTCTGGAGAGGGAAGCGGGGCGGAGATGAAGCGGGTGTTCCTCCTCGGCTTGACAGCGCTTGGGCTGGCGGCGATCCCGGTGCGCGCGGACCTGAAGCGGGCTCTGGCCGAGCCGAATCTGGAACGGCGCGCGCGGCTGGCTTGGGAGAACGCTGAGACTCAGGTGAAGGCCGCCTCCAAGAACTATGCCGCAGGCGATTGGGAAGCCACCATGGAGTCCCTCAGAGAAGTGTGCGAGTCGCTGGCTCTGGCGCAGCAGTCGTTGGCCGCCGCGGTGAAGAACCCGCGCAACAGCCGCTCCTACAAGAACTTTGAAGTTCGGACGCGGGCCATTCTGAAGCACCTGGGCGCGCTGCACGAGCGGATGTCCTTCGATGAGCGCCAGCAGATCGAGGGGCTGGTGGAGCAGATCCGGAAGATACACGATGACGTCCTGTGGGCGGTCATGGGCGGAAGGCCCCCGGAGAAACCGAGATGAAAACGCGAATTCTGGCATTCGTTTTGGCCGCCTGCTGGCCCGCTTCGGCCCAGCGCGACTTTCTGCGTCCGGACGAGGTGGAGCTGGTGCGCGAGGCGCAGGAGCCGGACGTGCGCTTGCCGCTCTACGTCAAGTTCGCGCGGGAGCGCATTCGGATGGTGGAGCAGATGCTGGCCAAGGAGCGTCCTGGGCGCGGCGCCCTGATCCGGCAGACCCTCGAGGAATACACCCGGATCATCGAGGCCATGGATGCGGTCTCCGAAGACGCGCTGCGCAGAGGCTGGCCCGCCGCCAAGGGCATCTCGGCCATGGCTTCCGCTGAAAAGGAGTTCCTGGCGGCGCTGGAAAAGCTGGCCAAGACGGACGCGCCCGATTTGCCCGTCTACCGCTTTGCGCTCGAGGAGGCGATTCTAGCGACGCGCGACAGTCTGGAGATAGCCGGCGAGGACCTCAGCGCTCGCGAATCGGAGGTGCGCGCCCGCGAAGAGCGGGAACGCAAGGAGCGCGAGGCCCAGATGAGGCCGGAGGAGATCGAAGCCCGGCGCGCTGCGGAGAAGAAAGAAGAGGAACAAAAGAAGAAGGTTCCCACCCTGCGGCGTCCCGGCGAGACAGTCCCACCGAAGAAGTAAAACCTATGACAACTTTGTACCAAGCCGCGAATCTGCGGCTCAGCCGGGGTGTGCCCGCCGAGGCCGCCCTGGTCAAGCAGGTGCAACGAGACCTGCGGAGACTCGGATACTTGAAGACGGGCATCGACGGCGTCTTCGGCCGCGAGAGCGAAGCCGCCATCCGGTCCCTGCGTTTTGACCTGCTTCATAACGACGGACAGGGTCCCGACGGCCGTGCGCCGGTCGCCGTGATGAGCTACAACCGCGGCCGAGTGAAGGAGGTGAACGGCGTTCTAGATGAGGAACTGGCGGCGGTGATGGCCGAGATGCTTGCCGACCGCCGGTTTGAAAAGGTTCCGGAAAGCCCCGACCCCGCAGCGGACAATGCGCGTGCCGTGGCCGCCCTGCGGGCGATGCCGCGCGGCCGCGTGCCCCTCCCGTTTCTGCTCGCCATCCTGGCGCAGGAAAGCGGGATGAAGCACTACCGGGAACCCGCGCCGGACAACGAAGACAACTTTGTGGTCGTGGGCCTGGACCGCAACGGCGAAGAGAACGCCCGGATTACCTCCCGGGGCTACGGCATCGGGCAGTACACGCTGTTCCATCACCCGCCTGCGCCCGAGGAGGTCAGCACGGTTATACTGGATCCCGCCGCTAACGTGCAACAGGCGGCGCGGGAGCTGGAGGCGAAGTTGGAGCGCTTCGTAGCGGGGCAGACGCCCGCCACCCGCGCCTCGGACCGCGAGCAGGAGATCGGCGCAGCGCCCTTGCGGCGTTGCCGGTTTGCGCCCGAAGACCCGCGCTACCTGACGGCTTGCCGCGAATGCGCCGCGGCGGCGGCCCGGGTCACGGTCACGCTGGAGCCGACTCAGTATCATCCCCGCGGCCAGTACGCCGGCGTGCCGGACCGCAAGCAGTTCGGCTGTGACTGGCCCTACGCCGTGCGCCGCTATAACGGCAGCGGGGTGAATTCCTACCACTACCAGGCTCAGGTGCTGCTGCGCATCCTGAACGGGTAACATGGTGGGATCACGCCATGAGAAAAGTTCCGGGTTGGGATGAGTACTACCTGAACATTTGCAAGATGGTGGCGGCGCGGAGCAAGGATCCGAACACGCAGATCGGCTGCGTCATCGCGGGTCCGGCTCACGAGATCCGCTCGACGGGCTACAATTCGCTGCCCCGCGGGATCCGCGATGACGTCGCCGAGCGGCTGGAGCGCCCCACCAAGTACCTGTGGATGGAGCACGCCGAGCGCAACGCCATCTATAACGCCGCCCGCTGCGGCACGCCTCTGGAGGGCTGCACGCTGTACGTCGAGATTATGCCCTGCATGGACTGCGGGCGGGCCGTGGTGCAGGCGGGAATCAAGGAAGTCGTGATCTCGCGCGAGCGCATGAGCCAGTACTCCAGCGAGTATTTCGAGGAACACTTCCGCAACGTTGTGGAGCTGTTCCGCGAGGCCGGCGTGCGCATCCGCCAGGTGCCCGAGGAAGACGAAGGCTGAAGGGGCTACTGGACGAAGCGCATCTCGCCGAAACGTTCCGGCACGTGCGGATTGGGCCGCGCCGCCAGCGGATTAGACCAGATGGTCATGCGGCGGTTGGGCTCGACCCCATCCCAGCGGTTCAAATTGAAGCTCCAGACCGTTCCGGCGGTGGGGCGGCGTGCGAGCTCTTCAAAATTGACCCAGGGAATGGCGGCTTCGAGCGACCAGCCGCGGTCCTGATCTCCGCGCGCGTTCAGGGTGCCGTCAAGGAAGGTCGCGAGACGGACGCCCTCCAGCTGGAACCGCTTGAAGACTTGGCTGGAGTTGGGACCGGTGGTGACGCGGAGGTAGTCGTACAGCACGGCGCGGGCGTTCATTTCCAGGCCGATATAGGCCGTGGTCTGGGAAGGACGGGGATTGATGAAGATCTCCACTGCATCGTCGCGGTAGGTGGGATCGTCGCGCTGAGTGAACTGGGCGGTGATGTCGGCGTCTTCCACCTCGAAGGAGACGTAAAGATAGTCGTCGTCCCAGAGCAGCCGGGCCAGGGTCTTTTGCCGCGGGCCGGTCTGGGATTCCCAGGTGACCGCCAGCTCCGCGGTGTTGGCGGCGGCCCAGGCCTTGTCATCCAGTTTTCCGTCAATGACGATGGGGCCGGAGGCGCGTTTGACTTCATAGCTGGGGATGGGGGGCGGCGCGCTGGTCTGGGCCAGGGCCGCAGTGGTGAAAACGGTGAGAATGAGCAGGCGCATAAGTAATGAGTATATTAGATGGAAACTGCACCGATGAATTTGCAACCGGGACACGGGGGCTGGGTCGAAACCGCCTTGCGGCGGTTCCGGGCGCGCCGCATGCAACGTTTTGTGGCGCAGATGGGCGTCACGGCGGACACGCGGGTGTTAGACGTGGGCGGAACGCCGTTGAACTGGTCGTTGTGCCCGGTGCAGCCGCGGGTGACGCTGTTGAATCTGCCCCGGGCGGCCGAGCCCGCGCCCGACGGCTTTTCGGTAGTCTTCGGGGACGGCTGCCGGTTGCCTTTCCCTGATGAATCGTTTGATATCGTCTTCAGCAACTCGGTGATTGAGCATCTCCCGGCCGAGGCGGCCCGGCAAGAGTTCGCGCGGGAAATCCGGCGGGTGGGTAAGGCCTACTGGGTCCAGTCGCCGTGCCGCAGTTTTCCCATCGAGCCGCACCTGTGGACGCCGCTGATACACTGGCTGCCGCGAAGTTGGCAGACGGCGATCGTGCGCCGCGGAACCATATGGGAGTGGCTGGAGCGTCCCAGCGAAGACCGGCGCGCGTATTACTTGGGTCACTATCTCCGGGACATCCGGCTGCTGGGCGTCCGCGAGATGGCCGCTCTATTCCCCGAGGCGCGGATCCTAAGAGAAAGGCTCCTGGGCTGGACGAAGTCCCTGATCGCCGTATCTCCGTAAACGTGCCGGGGCCTGTGCGCGTCGATTACCCTGGAAGGAGAGGTCGGCGCGTTTGACAAAGGCTAACTCTGCTTGGGTGGTTTACCTGTTTCTCTGGCTGTTGGGCCTCCCGGCCGGCTACGGAAAATCTAAGCCAGGCCAAGGGCCGGAATCCGAAGTCCGCACGGCGCCGGAACCGCCATCCTCGGCGGCAGAGGGATCAGGCTCTCCGGTGAGCGCCCGCATCGACAGCCGGATCGAGGCCTGGGCCGATGGGGGCGCGGCGGAGATTCCGGTGATTGTCGTGCTGCGGAACCAGCCGCAGAGAGCCATCCTGGAGCGCCATGAAGCCGCAGCCCGTTTGCGGCTACAAGTTCTGGAAGGACGCGCGCGCACCATGGCGGACCGGGAGGGCGCTTCAGCCTCTGCGCAAGCCCGCCGCGAGATTGAAGCCGAGTGGCGCCAGGCGCGGGAGGAGGCGTTCAAGGAAATCATCCAGGAAATCAGCCCCAGCCAGGATGCCGTCGAGCGGGCGCTGATCAGCACCGGCGCGCGCGGCATCCGCCGCTTCCAGGCGATCAACGCGATGGCCGCCCGCATTCCGCCTGCGGCGGTTCGCGAGCTGGCCGCGCACCCGGATGTCGCCGAAGTCAGCTTGGACGAAACCCACACGCCGCACTTGGCCGTCAGCGCGCCCAGTCTGGGCGCCAACATTTTTTGGAGCGCGGGCTATGCCGGGGGAGGGGAAGCCGTAGCCGTCCTGGATACGGGCGTCCGGACCGTTCATCCGGCCTTCTCCGGGTTGACCATCGTCAGCGAGGTCTTTCTGGACGCCGGGCAGAACGATCCCTGCTTTGCCGACGACACAACCTTCAACGACAATCATGGGCACGGGACGCACGTGGCGGGGATCGTCGCCAGCCGCGGCGCGCCCGGCTGGCCAAGTTACTTCGGCGTGGCGCGCGGATTGGGCACGCTCTACAACCTCAAAACGGGATTCAAGATTCTCAACATTCCCGGCAAGTGTGAGGGAGGAGCGCTCACCTATACCAGCGACGTGCTGGCCGCGCTCAACTGGCTGGTTCGGCAGGCGCCTTGGGTCAAGATCGTCAACTACAGCTACGGCAGCACAACTTCCAGCGACGACACCTTATCCGCGCGCCAGTTCGACTATTTCGCCGAAACCTACGGCCTGACCATTGCCGTTGCCGCGGGCAACTCCGGTCCGGCCGCGGGCACGGTCAACTCCCCAGCGCTCGGTTACAACGTGATTAGCACCGGATCGGTGAACACGCTCAGCACGACCGACCGCGGCGATGACACTGTAGCCGTCAGCAGCAGCCGCGGGCCCACGGCGGCCGGCCGCAAGAAGCCCGACGTGGTCGCGCCCGGAGCCCGCAGCGGCGGGATTCTCTCAACGGATTATCAGACCGATGGCTTTGTGGGCAAGAGCGGCACGAGCATGGCGGCCCCGCACATCGCGGGCGCGGCGGCGCTGTTGCGCTCGGCCGGAGTCCAGGACGCGCTTTCTATCAAGGCTCTGCTGCTGAATACCACCGACACGCGCGGCTGGGCTTCGGATTTGGGTTGGGGCTACGCCAACCTTTCCCGCGCTTTTACCCAGCGCCAGAACGTGGTTCGCGCCGAGTTCAACGGCGGCTCCCGGTACTTCACGGCGAACGCAACCGGGATCTTCTCCAGCACTCTCGTCTGGAACCGGAACCTGATTCATCCTTCAGCTCAGACCGGATGTCTGTCTTTGCTGAATCAGTACTTGTACAGCGGGACCAGCAACGCCTCCCTCGGCTCCTGGCTGGCTGACCGGGATAACGTGGTTCAGGTGGATGCGCCCGCCAGCGGAGCGGTGGTCTTGAAGGTCAAGAACGCAGCGCCGCTCTGCCAGTTGCCCGAGGCGTTCGCGATCGCCGCCAACGTTCCGATCACAGCCGCTGCGGGACCTGCGTTAACCTTCACCTGTTCGGCACCCTCCCAAGTCAACGCCGGGGCGCAATTCGAAGTCGGCTGCACGGCCGCCAATCCCGGCGACCTCCGCTTGTTCCAAGTCGAAGGGGTCTTGAACTGGCTGGGCCAACCGGGGGGAACCTCGCAGTCCTTCGGCAACCTGGAGCCCGGTTCGGGGGTCACTCGCACCTGGACGATGACTGCGCCCTTCTCGCCCGGGAGCTACTCGCTTCGCGCCAATGCCGCCAGCAGCAGCTACGGGGAGAGCTTCACCGGCGAAGTCACCCTGAACTTGACGGTCCAAGCCAGCGCCGCCGGATGCACCTACGCGGCCGCGACGGACTCTCTTTCCGCCCCCGCCACCGGCGGCATCCTCTACCTCAACATCCGGACGGAGCCGGGATGCCCTTGGTCGGTCACGAATCTGCCGGCGTGGATTACGGTCTCTGGCGCGAGTCAAGGACTGGGGCCGGCCTCCGTGGCGCTTTCCATTGCGCCGAACGCAGGGGCCGCCCGGACGGCAGGCATCAGCGTGGCAAGCCTCACGGTGCCCGTGCGGCAGTTGGACGCCGGCGCCTGCGGCGGCTCGAGCACCTGCCGCCTGGTCGCCCTGCCGCATCTGGCCTTCGGGCAAGGTTGGACGACAAGCCTGACCGTGGCCAATGCCAGGAGCTCGACGACTGAGTTTTCCGTGAGCTTTTTCGGCGGCAGCGGCGCTCCCGCCTCACTGCCGTTCACCGGCGGCGTGGGCCCCCGGAGCGTGCTGAACGCCACGGTGGCAGCCGGTGGCCTCCGGTACTACGAGGCGGAAGATCCTGCCTTGCCGGAGCAGGGAGCATGGGGCCTGGCCGCGGTGGACGCGGGCGTCACCGTGCATGCAACCTTCCGGCGTAGAACGCCGCAGAATCTCTTTTATGAAGCCGCGGTCCAGCCCGTCGCGGGCTATACGCAGTTCAGCCTGCCATTCGACGCCACGCTGTTCGCGCCGGCCTCTGCGCAAGTCTTCACCGGTATCGCAATCGCCAATCTGAATCCGTTGGGGACTGCGCGGGTATCTTGTGTGGCGCGGGATGAAAACGGAACTCTCATCGAAGGCGGAACGCTGAACATTCCGGAGCTGAGGCCCTTGGGTCACAGGTCAGACTACCTTTTCCCGGCGCTGATGGGGCGCCGCGGACGCCTGGAATGCCGCGCGAACACGCTGGTGGCCGCTATCGCCATACGGGCCATCGGCAGCGACGCCTTTTCGACGCTGCCGGTGAGCGGCGATTGAGGAGGAATCCTGCAATGTGTCGCAAACAGAAGCCAGCTACTACGCGCTGGGCCGTACGCTCAGCGGCAGGCTCTTGTTCGTCGCATTCACCGTGAGGCGTCAGCGGATCCGGGTCATCTCGGCGCGAGACATGAGCCGAGAGGAACGGGAGGTTTACAAATCGTTATGAAAAAGCGCCTGCCGCGATTCAAAGACGAAAACCGGGAGACAGAGTTCTGGTGGACTCACGATTCCACGGACTACATCGACTGGACCAAGGCCAAACGTGCCGTTCTGCCAAAGCTGAAGCCTTCGTTGAAAACAATCTCGATCCGCTTGCCGGCGTCCATGGTCGAAGACTTGAAGCTACTGGCCAATCAGAAGGACATACCCTATCAGTCGCTGTTGAAAGTCTATCTGGCCGAGTGGATCGAACGCGAGAAGAAGTCCCTGTTGAGCAAACAAAACGGGTGAGAGCTTGCGCTCCCACCCGTGAAAGTCGTTCGCGGCTCTTGCCGCCTGGCCGCAACCTCAGGCCGTGCGCATCATCTCCGCCTTGGCTTCCGCCGCCTTGGAGGTGATCGCCGCCTGGGCGGCCGCCAGCCGCGCGATGGGCACGCGGTAGGGGCTGCAAGAGACGTAATTCATCCCCACCCGGTAGCAGAACTCCACCGAGCTGGGCTCGCCGCCGTGCTCGCCGCAGATGCCGACCTCCAAGTCCGGTCTGGTTGAGCGGCCAAGCTTCACGCCCATCTCCACCAGCTTGCCCACGCCCTCCTGATCCAGCACAGCGAACGGGTCGGCCTTGAAGATCTTCTTGTTCTCGTAATCCTTCGAGAACTTGACATAGTCGTCGCGGGACAAGCCCATCGTGGTCTGCGTCAGGTCGTTGGTGCCGAAGCTGAAGAACTCGGCCTCCGTGGCGACCCTATCGGCGGTCAGAGCCGCGCGCGGAATCTCGATCATGGTGCCGATCATGTAAGGCTGATCCTTCATGCCGGCCTTCTCGAGCACTTCCTCGGCGACGCGCTTTACGATCGCTTTCTGGTCGGCCAGCTCTTCGACGCTTCCGATCAGCGGGATCATGACTTCAGGGATGACCTTCTTGCCCTTCTTGGCCACCTGCACGACGGCCTCGAAGATGGCGCGGGCTTGCATCTCGGTGATCTCCGGATAGGTGATCCCCAGACGGCAGCCGCGGTGTCCGAGCATCGGGTTGAACTCGTGCAACTGCTCGACGCGGTGCAGCAGCGCCGGCAGCGCCTTCTTCAACTCGGCAACCTTCATGTTGTACTTGGCCGCCATCTCCTTCTTCTCTTTGGCGGTGGCGTGGGGCAGCTTGGCGATGTCCACCATCAGCTCCTCCCGCTTGGGCACGAACTCGTGCAGCGGAGGATCCAGCGTGCGGATCACCACCGGGAAGCCGTCCATCACCTCAAACAGCCCGGCGAAGTCCTTGCGCTGAAGCGGGAGCAACTTGGCCAGCGCCTTGCGGCGGTCCTTTTCGTTGTCGGCCAGGATCATGGCCTGCATGTGCTCGATGCGGCCGGGCCCGAAGAACATGTGCTCGGTGCGGCACAGCCCGATCCCCTCGGCGCCGAAGCGGCGGGCCACCTTGGCGTCGCGCGGAATATCCGCATTGGCGCGGACTCCAAACTTGCCGCGGAACTCGTCGGCCCAAGCCATGAACTTGGCCAAAAAGCCGCTCGACGGATCCGGCTCGACGGTCTTGGCCTGCCCGGCGAAGACTTCGCCCGAGGTCCCGTCGATGGAGATCCAGTCGCCTTCCTTGAGCACGGTCTTTTCGCCGCGCACGCGCAGCTCGAGCTTGCGCTCGTCCACTTCCAGCGACTCGGCGCCGGCCACGCAAGGCGTTCCCATGCCGCGCGCCACCACCGCCGCGTGGCTGGTCATGCCGCCGCGCGCCGTCAGGATGCCCTTGGCGACTTCCATCCCGTGAATGTCGTCCGGCACGGTCTCCTTGCGCACCAGAATGACCGGGGACTTCTTGGCCTGCTCGACCGCTTCGTCGGCGGTGAACACGATCCGGCCCACGGCCGCGCCCGGCGAAGCCGGCAGACCCGTGGCGATCTTCTTCAGGCTCTTCTTCGAGGCAGGCTCCAGCAGCGGGTGCAGCAACTGGTCGAGCTGATTCGGCTCCACGCGCAGCACCGCCTCTTCCTTGCTGATCAGGCCTTCTTCCACCATGTCCACGGCGATCCGCACCGCCGCCGGGCCCGTGCGCTTGCCGTTGCGGGTCTGGAGCATGTACAGCTTGCCTTCCTGAATGGTGAACTCGAAGTCCTGCACGTCGCGGTAGTGCTTCTCCAGGTTGCTGGTGATCTGCCGCAACTGCTGGTAGACCTCGGGCATCAGGGTCGCCAGCTCGGAGATGGGCTTGGGCGTGCGGATGCCCGCCACCACGTCCTCGCCCTGCGCATTCACCAGAAACTCCCCGTAGAACTCCTTCTCGCCGGTGGCCGGGTTGCGGGTGAAGCCCACGCCGGTGGCCGAGGTCTCGCCCATGTTGCCGAACACCATGGCCTGCACGTTGACGGCGGTGCCCAGATCGTCGGCGATCTTGTTCATCTTGCGATAGTGCGCCGCGCGCGGATTCCACCAGGAGCGGAACACGGCGTTGCGCGCCATCACCAGTTGCTGGTGCGCGTCCTGCGGGAATGGCTTGCCGGTCTTCTTTTGGACAAGCTTTTTGTAGTCGGCGATGACGGCCTTCAGGTCTTCCGCGGTTAAGTCGGTGTCGTACTTCGCCTTGACCTTCTTTTTCCGTTCGTCGAAGATATGCTCGAACTCATCCTTGGGGATTTCGAGCACCACGTTGCCGAACATCTGGATGAACCGGCGGTAGCAGTCGTACGCGAACCGCGGGTTGCCGCTTTTGGCTGCCAGCGCCTCGACGGTCTGGTCGTTCAAGCCCAGGTTCAGAATGGTGTCCATCATGCCGGGCATCGAGAACTTCGCGCCGGAGCGCACGCTCACCAGCAGCGGGTTCTCCGGATCGCCGAGCTTCTGGCCCATCTTAGCTTCCAGGCCGGCAAGCGCCTCCCGGATCTGTTGCTCGATCTCTTCGGGGATGGTGTTGTTGTTCTGGAAGTAGATGTTGCACACCTCGGTGGAAATGGTGAAGCCGGGGGGCACCGGCACGCCGGCGCGGCTCATCTCAGCCAGCCCTGCGCCTTTTCCGCCCAGGATGTCTTTCATCCCTCCGTGGCCGTCGGCGGTTCCCCCGCCGAAGGCGTAGACGTACTTTTTCATAGCGGTAACATTCTCCTTAGTCAGTTGGATTTCCTTGTGTTACGATCTCCGAAAAATCCGCGATCGATGAAAACTCCTTCCGCAGCCGGTCCAGCATCGCCAGCCGGTTGGCGCGGATGCGTTCCTCGGGCGCGTTGACCAGCACCTTGTCGAAGTACAGGTCCACCGCGGGCCGCAGCGAGGCGATCGCTTCCAGCTTGGACCGGTAGTCCGCGCCCGCCTCTTCCACCCTGGCCCGCACGCCGGTGAACGCGAGGTACAGTTCCTTTTCCGGCCCCTCCTCCAGCAGCGTCTCGTCCACCTCTACGCCGCCCGCGAATTGGGCCTGGCGCAGAATGTTGCGGATGCGCTTGAAGCTGGCCGCCAGCGGCTCGAAATTCGGCGTGGGACGCACCGCCCGCAGCGCCTCCAGTCTCCGGCCCGCGTCGGCCAAGTCGTCCCAGCCCGCGGCCAGCACGGCGTTCACCTCGTCGTAGGCGAAGCCCCGCACCTCTCGGAAGTAGTAGCGCACGCGGTCCAGCAGGAATTCGCGCAGCGCTTCGTCTCCGCCCACCAGAGCGCTCACCCTGAGAGGCAATTCCGATTCGGCCAAAATCTTGACCACCCCTTGCGCCGCGCGCCGCAGCCCAAAGGGATCCTTCGAGCCGGAGGGGATCAGGCCGATGGCAAAGCAGCCGCGCAGCGTGTCCAGCTTGTCGGCCAGCGAGACCAGGCGCCCTTCCGGCGTCGAGGGGATGGGATCCTCCATGGATACCGGCTGATAGTGCTCGTAAATCGCCCGCCACACCGCTTCCGGCTCGCCCTGCGCGCGGGCGTAGAGTCCTCCCATGACGCCCTGAAGTTCCGTGAACTCCTTGACCATCTCGGTGGTGAGATCGCACTTCGAAAGCAGGGCGGCGCGCTGGGCTGCCTCCGAGCCGCCCAGATCGCGAACCAGTTCGACGATCCGCCGCGTCTTGTCCAGATAAGAACCGAGCTGCGCCTGCCAGGTCACGTGCGCCAAATCGTCCACGCGCGCGGCGAGCGGCTTCTGCTGGTCGAAGTCCCAGAAAAAGCGCGCATCGTTGAAACGGGCTCTCAGCACGCGCTCGTTGCCCTGCCGGACCAGGCCCTCCGGATCGTCTTTGGTGTTCATCACCGCGATGAAGCGCGGCTCCAGCCTGCCCTCCTGGTTGCGCACGGAGAAGTATTTCTGATGGTGGCGCATGACCGTGACCAGGACTTCCTCCGGCAGGCTCAGAAAGGCCGGGTCAAAACTGCCCGTGATCGGCGTAGGGTACTCGGTCAGATACACCAGCGTGTCGAGCAACCCGGGATCGGACGCAGCCCCTTGAAGACCGGCCTCGATCCGCGCCCGGCGCTCAGCGGCGGAAACCAGCACGTAGTTTTCCCGCAGCTTCTCCTGGTAGTCGTCGATGTTGACGCGCACCTTGGGCTTGCCCAGTTGCCGGTGCCCGCTCGTGAACCGTCCGCTGCGCACGCCGACGATCTCGAAGGGCACCACGCGGTTGCCGAGCAACGCCACCAGCCAGCGGATGGGCCGGATGAAGCGCGGACCGTTCTTGCCGGTCCAGTACATGGTCTTGGGGAAATAGATCTTCAGGATCAGCTCCGGCAGCGCGGATGCCAGAATTTCCGAAGTCGCCCGCCCGGCAACACGCTTGCGGCAGGCGAAATACTCGCCCTTGGGAGTCTTCACTAACTTCAAGGCGGAGACCTCGACCCCCATCTTGCGCGCGAACCCCGCGGCCGCGTTTTCTCCAGCCGCTTTGGGCGGACCGGTGATGACCTCGACGCTGGCCGGCTGCCGCGCCGGCAGCCCTTCCGCCTTCAGCGCCAGCCGCCGCGGCGTCGCCTCCAGCCAGGCGACCTGCCCGCTCAGCCGGTGCTCTTTCAATAAGCCCTCGAACAGCTCGCCCAGATGCTTGAGCGCGGGCGGGATCATCCAGTCGGGGATCTCCTCGCAGCCGATCTCCAGAAGGAACGGTAGAGTCTTCACGCCGCCGCCTCCGTCTGGTTTTGGTCCAGCCACGCCTGCGCCACGCCCACCGCCAGTTTACGGACCCGGGCGATGACGGCGACGCGCTCGGTCACGCTGATCGCTCCGCGGCTGTCGAGCAGATTGAACAAGTGGGAGCACTTCAGGACCTGGTCATACGCGGCCAGCACCGGGAAGCGCTTCTTGTCCGGGGCGTCCGGATAGGCGTTCAGCAGGCGCAGGCATTCTTTCTCGTGCAGTTCAAACAACTGCCACAGCGTCGGCACATCCGCCATTTCGAAGTTGTAGACCGAGAATTGCAGCTCCTCGGCGAAGCGCACGTCGCCGTAAGTGAAGCCGGGCGCCCACTCGATCTCATACACGCTCGGCGCTCCCTGAAGGAAAGCCGAAATGCGCTCCAATCCGTAGGTCAACTCGGCCGGGACCAGCTCCAGGTCAATGCCGCCGCATTGCTGGAAGTAGGTGAACTGGGTGATCTCCAGCCCGTCCAGCATGACCTGCCAGCCGATGCCCCAGGCGCCCAGCGTCGGCGATTCCCAGTTGTCTTCTTCGAACTTGATGTCGTGCTTGCGGAGGTCGATGCCGATGGCTTCCAGGCTGCGCAGGTACTGGTCGATGACGTCTTCCGGCGAAGGCTTCAGAATGACCTGCAACTGCGAGTGCTTGTAAAGGCGGTTGGGATTCGCGCCGTAGCGCCCGTCGGCGGGGCGCCGGCTCGGCTGCACGTAGGCCACCCGGTAGGGCTTGGGGCCGAGCACGCGCAGGAAGGTCTCCGGGCACATGGTCCCCGCGCCCACTTCCACGTCGTAAGGTTCCTGGAGGATGCAGCCGCGCCCGGCCCAGTAGTTCTTCAGCTTGAACAGCGTCTGTTGAAAAGAGTCCATCAGAGGGCTTCCAGCATCGGGACAGTCACCAGCCGGCGCTCAATGTGGCTTTCGGTCAGTTCAACCAACGAGCGTCGCAGAGCCGCGGCGGTTTGGCGGCTCCAGCTTCTGGGCTTCAACTGTCCTATCGGCGTTTTCAACATCTCGCTCGCGATCTCGGCGGACTCGGCATCCACCTTCTTGATCTCCGGAAGAAATCCGGACAGCCGCACGGCCCACAGCGTGAAGTACAGCACCGCGGGCCAGACTCCACGGCCTTTCTCCTGCTGGAGATAATCCAGCACCGCCGCCAGCAGCCGGTAAAAGCGTTCATTCGCCTCGGCCGGCGCCAGCAGGTGTTCGGATACCTCCGCGATGTAGTCCAGCGCCACTCCCACGGCGTAGTCGGACTGCAACTCAAACGGGGAGCGGATCAGCTCGCAGGAGTCCAGCCTCACCAACTCCCGGTTCTCCTGCTGGAAGTAGGCAAGCCGGACCTGCGAAAGCCTTTCCAGGCCCGCGCCAAAACTGCTCTTCGGACGGCGGGCGCGCCGCGCTACCCCCCGCAGCTTCCCCTGATCCCGGGTCAGGAAGCTCACGATCAGGTCCGCTTCCCGGAAAGGGTACGTGCGCAATATGAAAGACTCGCTCACCCGAGCAGGCATGCCGGCGAGGGGCGTTAAGTCCCAATGTAGCACACCGCAGCGCGCAGGCGGATCTGCGTGTCCGCCGCGCAGTGGAGTTTGCCACGCCGCCCCCCGTGGAGCAAGCCGCCAGGCTTGCCATGCCGGCAGTCGTGCCGGTGGGTGGTAGACTCCTCCATCCCCCCTCGTACAGCTCCGTCCATAAGCTGCTCTGTGGGGCAGGCTTTCTAGCCTGCGGCCGGCATTCCTGCCGGCCTTGGCCCCCTTTACTCACCGCCCTCCTTTCCGCCAACCGCGCCCGCTCCCCGTGGCGCATGCCGCCCAGCTTGCCACACCGGCCTCTCCGTGGAGCGCGCAGTCTTGCGTGCCACACCGGCAGTCCTGCCGGTGGATGGCTTCTGCCCCCTTTGCCCCGGGTTGTGGTGCGAGCTCCTCTTGGGGGCCAGGCCTCCGGGCCCGTAGCCGGGTTCTGTTGTGGTTCAGGTTTGCTGTTCCGGGGCAGGCTGTTGTTGTGGGGCAGACCTTCCTGTCTGCGGCCGGCATTCCTGCCGGCCTTGGTCCCCTTTATCCACCGCCCTTTCCCATCTCCCGCTATGCGCTTTAGCTACGTGATGGACTTCTGAGCGCTCTCCCGATTCTGCCTCGTCCTTCAGTCCCCTTGTGCTCTTCCAGCCAATCCCCGCAAGGCCCCCAATGCTAAGATGACTTGCTTGACTGGCCGCATTGCGCCCTACCTGTTGCTGCTCGCCGAAGTCATTCTCTTTTTCCGCCTCAACCTGTTTGCAGGCTACGGCATCCCCTGGGACCTTCGCGGTTTCCATCTGCCGCACGCCTACGCCTACTCGGATGCCTTGCTGCGGGGTGAGCTTCCGCTCTGGGATCCGTACACCTACTGCGGCCGCCCCTTTCAGGCCAACATTCAAACCTCGGTTTTCTACCCGCCCGTTGCCGCCGCGGCCTGGTTCGGCAGCCTGCTCGGGCAACAGCATCTGTTCTACCTTCTTCAGTTGAATGTCATCCTGCATGTGTTCCTGGCGGGCTTGTTCGCCTACTGGCTGGCGCTTGGCTTGAAACTCAGCCCGCCCTCGGCGCTGCTGGCGGCTACCGTCTACATGCTCGGTGGGTTCTTCGCGGCCCACGGCCAGCACATGGGCGCCATCGCCATCGCCGCATGGCTGCCGTTGGCGCTGCTCTGCGCACTGCACGCCCAAACCGGATCCCGGCTAAAGTGGGGCTTGGCCATGGCGGCCGTGCTGTGCATGACCGTGCTGGCCGGACTTACTCCGCTCACCGCCGCGCTATGGGCCGCAGCGTTCCTGTTCGTCCTTTTGCAGCGCGGCCGCGCGCGGGGCGCGGCGTGGTTCCTTGCCTGCTGCGCCGGGGCGGTCTTGCTGGCCGCCATCCAACTGCTGCCCTCGATCGAGTTGAACGGCCACAGCATCGCTCAATACCGGACCGACTGGCTCCGAAGCGGAGGCGGCGTCCCGCCCGCCGCTCTGCTGTCTCTTCTGATCCCCAACATCCACGGCGTCTTCGATCCGTCCACCTACCGCTACCCCTTCGACCTCACCTTCATGTACCTTTATTCGGGCCTGCTCGGCATCGCGCTGGCCGCTGTCGGCCTGGCTCAGGTGCGCAGGAACTGGCGGCTCGTGGTTTTCACGCTCATCGCCGGGTTGGCCATGCTGGGCGATCAAACCCCCGCCGGACGCTGGGTCTATTCGCTTCTGCCCCAACCGGTACGCGCCGGCTTGCACCCTGAATTCACCGAGCCGGTCTTCCTGCTGGGCTTGGCGTTGCTGGCCGGCATGGGCGCTGATCACGTGCTCCGCCGTTCCACTTGGCGCTGGGCTGCGGCGCTCCTCTGCGCGGCGGACCTGATCGTGGTGAGCTCCGGCCGCCCGATGAACGGCATGCCTCCGGAGCGCGATCCCGTCAACCAGCGCCACCTTCTGGATGGCCGCCGCGAGACCCTCCCCCGGCTCCGAGCGCTAGCGGAAGAGACCAATCCCCCCTGGCGTTTTGACAGCGTCACCGGCGGCGAGACCTTTGCCGCTTCCGCGCCGATGTTCCTTCTGCCGAATGCCAACGGCAACGACCCGATGGCGCTGGCGCGCATCATTCAAGTTCGTCTCGCCTTTACTCAGGGCGAGCGCTGGGGGCGGTTTTACGAAGTCCAGGAGCCTCGATCCCCGGTTCTGGACTCATTGAGCGTCCGCTTTCTCATCTCCCGCGAACGGCTCGAAGGAGACACGGGCGCGGACGGCGGACTGCTGCTCCGCGGCGAGTTCCCTGGATTCGTGATCTACGAGCGGCCGTCGGCGCTGCCCCGCTTTTGGCTCGTGACGCGCGTCCGGCCGGTGCGGAATTTTCGAGAAGCCGCCGAGGCGCTGCGCTCTCCCGGCTTCCACCCCGCGCAAGAGGCGATCGTGGAAGGATGGGGCGATCAGCCCTCGGTGTTGGCAGGCCCTCCGGGACAGGTCCGGGTCCGGCGTTATGAGCCCGCAGCGGTCGACTTGGAGATAGACGCTCCGCATCCGCAGTTTTTGGTGAGCTCGGAGGCGCACTATCCGGGCTGGCGGGCCTACGTCGACGGCAAGTCCGCGCCGCTGTACTACACGAACGTTGCCTTTCGAGGCCTCAAGATCCCCGCGGGGCGGCATTTGGTGCGCATGGAATTCCGCCCGAGGATCCTGTGGGCCGGCGCCGCCGTGAGCCTCGCCGCATGGATCTCTTGGCTGTTATTTTGGATAGTGCCGCGCAGACGCGGCGGAAAGCTCGAGCAGATAGGAGGTTGAAGAGCCGGATGGCTGCCCAATCACATCGATTGCAAGCGGGGCCCGTCTCGGCGGACCTGGTAGACGGGACGCTGCGCCATATCCGGGTGGGAGCCGCTGAGGCTGTCGAACGGGTCTACTTTGCCGTGCGGGACGTGGACTGGGGAACGGTTCCCGGCCAAGTCCAAAACCTGAGCGTCCGCCAGGAGGCCGGCGGGTTCCAGGTGAGCTTCGACTGCCTGCACAAGCAGGGCGAGATCGATTTCCTCTGGCAAAGCGAGATCCGGGGCGATGCCCGGGGCGTCCTCAAGTTCGCCCTTTCGGGGCAAGCCCGCAGCCGCTTCCTCAGCAACCGGATCAGCCTCTGTGTGCACCATCCTTTGTCCGCTTGTGCCGGCAAGCCTTGCCGCATCGAGAAGGCCGGCGGCGGCTGGGAGGAGGCGCGATGGCCGGAGCTGGTCTCGCCGCACCAGCCGTTCCTCGAAATCCGCTCCATGGAGCATGAGTTCGCCCCGGGCGCGGCGGTGCGCATTCACTTCGAAGGAGGAGTATTCGAAACCGAAGACCAGCGCAACTGGTCGGACAACAACTTCAAGACTTACTCCCCTCCGCTGGAGATGCCCTTCCCCGTGGAGTGGAAGCCCGGCGACCGGATCCACCAGCGGATCGAAATCGAAGTTTCCGGCGATCTCGGCCATCTCCCGGCGGAGCCAACCGGTCCGGTGCTCATTCGCCTCCTGGACCGGCCCGTCGCGTTGTTGCCGCCGATCGGCCTCTGCCTGCCCCGCCAGGACGCTCCCCTCCCGGACGCCGTGGTGGCGCGGCTTCGGCGATTAAATCTCTCGCACCTGCGCGCCGAGTTCAGCTCGGATAGGGCCGCAGAGTGGGCCTGCCGTGAGGCGGAGCGGCTCGGAGTGCCCCTGGAAGCGGTAGTGACGCTCCCCGGCCCCGTCTCCAACCTCCAGCGGTTTGCCCCGAAAGTGGCGCGCTGGTTGGTGCAGTCGCCCGGGCAAGCAATCACCGGCGGGGAGGCGCTGCGCATAGCGCGAGAAGAACTCGGACCCGCCGCGGTGCTGGGCGCCGGTTCCAACCTCTACTTTGCGGAGCTGAACCGGAACCGCCTGCCCGGCCTTCAGCCGGATGGCGCCTACTATCCGGTTCACCCGCAGGTGCACGCCTGCGATGACGAAACCGTGATGAACAACGTGCGGACCCAGCGCCACGTGCTGCGCACCGCCCGCACCTTCACCGGCGGAGCAGCGCTGTGGGTCACGCCCATCTCGCTCGGTCCACGCACGCAACCCGACCCGCGGCAACAGCAGCCCTTCTGCGCCGCCTGGACCGCGGGCAGCCTCAAACACCTGGCCGAGTCGGGCGCCGCCTCCGTCACCTATTTCGAAACCCACGGCCCGCACGGAGTGCAAGAGGAGGCGGACGTATTTCCGGTTTTTGGCCTGCTCGAACGTGTGGGGGAATTCGCCGGCGCCCAGGTGATCCCCACTGAGGGTTGCGGTCCGGGACACGTGGAGCCGCTGCTGCTGGCCAACAATGGCCGGCGCCGCCTGCTGCTCGCCAACTTGTCGCCGTCTGTCGCCGAAGTGGTCCTGGAGCTGCGCGGCGGCCGCCGCATCGAATTGCCGGCTTACGGGCTCGACTGCATCGACTGGGAAGAATAGCCGGCCCCCGCTGGCGCTGGGGCGGCTTCAGCCCACGATCGTCTGCCACAGCAGCAGCAGGGTCAGGACGATCATCACTACAGTGAGCGAGCCGGCGATCACATTGCCCGTGCGCCGGTTCCGCATCGGACCCATCAGATCCCGCCGGTTGATCAGAATCAGCATGAAGACCAGGACGAACGGCAGCAGGATGCCATTGGCCACTTGGGAAAGCAGAATGACCTTGAGCAGCGGCATGCCCGGAATCAGCACCGCGCCCGCGCCCAGGACGATCAAGCCGGTGTAGAGCGTATAGAAAACCTTCGCTTCGCGGAAGCTCTTATCCACGCCCGATTCGAAGCCGAGTCCTTCGCAGATGTTATAGGCGGTGGCTAGAGGCAGAATCGCAGCCGAGAGCACCGAGGCGTTCACCAGCCCCAGCCCAAACAGGAAGGAGGCGAATTCCCCGGCGAAGGGCCGCAGCGCGACCGCCGCCTCCGCCGGGTCTTGCAGGGCCCCCAAGCCGGCCTTGTGGATCGTTGCCGCGCACGCCACCACGATGAAGAACGCCACGACGTCCGTAATGATGCAACCTAAGATGACATCCCACTTGGCAATACGGTAATCCTTTTTGGTGAGGCCCTTCTCGACGATGGCCGCCTGAAGGTAAAACTGCATCCACGGAGTAATGGTCGTGCCGATCAGGCCGATCATCATGGTGGTGTAAGCCGGGGCGGCCCGGAACTGCGGAACCACGGTGTTGTAGAGCGCTTCGCTCCAGTCCGGCTTGGCCAAGAATGCGGACACGGGGTAGGCGAAGTAGATGAGCGAAAACAAAATTAGAAGACGCTCCACCGGCCGGTAAGTCCCCTTGACAATCACCACCCAAACCAGAAGCGCGCCGATAGGTACGGAGATGTACTTACTAACTCCAAAAATCGCCATCCCCGAGGCGATCCCGGCGAACTCCGCCATGATGTTGCCCAGATCCGCCAGGCTGAGCAGGAACATGGCCAGGAAGGTCATGCGCAGGCCGAACTCTTCGCGGATCAGGTCGGAAAGCCCCTTGCCGGTGGCCACCCCCATGCGCGCGGCCATCTCCTGGACCACGATCAGGGCGATGGTGGTCGGAACCAGCGTCCACAGCAGGGTGTAACCGAACTTGGCCCCGGCTTGGGAATAAGTCAGGATCCCGCCCGGGTCGTTGTCCACATTGGCGGTGACGAACCCCGGCCCTAGGATGGCCAAAAACGCCAGGATCCGGTAGCGCAGCACGCCCATTCCGAAGCTGCGCCGGGGAACGCTGGGCGCGACGTCGTGTCCCGTTTGCCGCGTCAAGACACTCCTCCTGCCGGGCGGCGGGCCCGCTGACCCGGCCCAGTCCGGAGCCGGGACGCCTTAGGGCGGGGAAGGGCGATTCCTAGGGCCGCCTGGACCAGCCCGCGGTACGGGGCAAACGAGATGGAGGCTCTTCCAGTTCTCGCCACTGGTCGTTCTCTGTCACCCGCGAGGCTGCGTCACCCTCGCTCATGCCGGGAGCCTCCTTTGTACTACTAGCCCGTAGATTCTTTTCCGCGCGCGAGGATTTTTTATGCCGCCACACCTGTTTGGTTGCGGCTATGCCGCGCTGAGTTGAGATGTCGCCTGAAGAGATCGGCGATTAGAAAACACAGTGTAGCCGCCCGCCCGCGCCTGCGTCAATCGATGCCGTCCAAGGAAGTCCTCATCTTAGTTTCTCGCTTGCGGTAATCCCACCGCTCCGGACCTCGTTCAGCCGCTCTCCATCCCCGGCCCATGTGCCGCTCAGGCCGCGGCATGGACGGGTTACGGACCTGCCGGCGCGGGCCAGCCGCCCGCGAGAGCCTTGAACAACTGCACCGATTGCACTAAGACTGACGTGCGCGCCAGCGCGATCGCCTGCTCCAACTCCAAAACCGAACGCTGGGCATCTAGAACCCCAAGGAAGTCCCCCAACCCGGCCCGGTAGAGGTCTTCGGACAAGCGCAGGGCGGACTCGGCCGAGCCGGAAGCCTCGCGCAACCTCGCCAGACGGGCTTGCTCGGCGCGGTAGGACGCGACGGCGTCTTCCGCCTCTTGGAACGCAGCCAAAATCTCCTGTTCGTACTCGATCCTGGCCTGATCCAAGCGGGCCTCGCTTGCCTCGATGTTGGCGCGCAAGCGTCCGCCGGTGAAAACCGGCAGAACCAGTTGAGGCCCGATGCCGAAGAAATTTCCGCTCCCCAAACTCAAGCCGGAGAGGTTGGTTGACTGGCGCCCCGACAAGCCCGTCAGCACGACCCTGGGATAGAGCTCAGCGCGGGCCGCTTTCCGCCGGGCGGCGGCAGCCGCGATCCGCGCCTCCGCGGCCCGTACGTCGGGCCGCCGCAACAACAGCGCCGAATCGACGCCGCCGCCCAGCGGCGGGACGTTCCAGGTCCCGGCCGCGGACGGCAAACCGCCCTGCGACAGACTGCGATCAGCCAGGAGGACCGCCAAACGGTTGAGCTGGATCTGGCGCTGGGATTCCAGCCGCGGAATCTCCGCTTCCAGTGCGGCTAACGCAGACGCCTGGCGGTCCACGTCCAGGGCGGGGGACAATCCTGCCTCCGCCCGCCGGCGGGTCAATTCCAAAACGTCTGCCTGCCGCAGCCGGTGTCTCTCAAGCAGCTCCAGTTGCTGCTCGGCGCCGCGCAATTCAAAATAGGCGCGGGCAACCTCGGCGGCCACAATCAGGCGGACTTCCTGGGCGGACTCCTCTTGGGCCCGGACCTCGGAACGCGCGCCGTCCAGCAGTTTCGAATTCGGCCCCCACAGGCTGATCTCCCAGCGCATGTCCGCGCCCCCCGAAATCAGGCTGGTTTCGAACGGCGTGATCAGGCTCGCGCCGCCTCCCGCCCCCGCCTGGGGGATCCGGATGATCCCATTCTGAAATCCCCCGCGCAACTGCTGAGCCGAAGCGGAGAGCTGAATGGAGGGCCCCAGCGTCGATTTGGCCTGCCGGTTCACGGCGCGGGACTCCGCCACGCGCGCCAGCGCCTTCTTCACGTCCAAGTTGACTTCCAGGGCGCGCTGGACCAGGTTGGTCAGCACCGGATCGCCGTAGCTCTGCCACCAGGCGGCCGGGTCCAACAGCGCGGCGCAAATCAGCAAGCTCGCTAGCATCGTCATTTCTCCGTTTCGATATAGACGTCCATGAGCTGGCCGGCCTTCACTTCGCTTCCCGCCGGCAGCCCATAAATCACTTGCAGCACTCGCGTGTCGGTCCGCTCGGTGCTCTCCCCAGTCAGGTTCCGCTTCGGGACGACGTAAGGCTCCGTCCGGACGAAGGCCAGAGGGATGCGCAGCTTCGCATTCCCCCGGGGAGCGGCGTAGGCCCGGGACTTCGGATTCACGCGCCAGGCATCTCTTTCGTCCACATCCACGCGGACGTGCAGCGGACCGCCGGATCCCATCAGGATCAGCGGCTGCTCCAGGGGAGCCGCGGCGGCAAACTCTCCCGGCCGCGCCTTCACCTGGAGGATGACCCCGTCGATCGGCGCCCGCACGATCAAGCGCTCCAGCTCCGCCTCGATTCTCTCCACCTGCCGCTGCGCTTGCGCCAGCTCTGCCTGCGCCACGGCGATGTCCGGCGCCCAAGCGCCCGCCTTCAACCGCGCCAGAGAGGCTTCGGCCTCGGCGAGCGCGGCCCGGGCGGCATGAACCGCCCAGCGGCGCCTCTCCAAATCCTCGGCGCGGATGGCCCTCCGGTCGGTCACCGCCTCGATGATGCGGAGCTGACTCTCCGCATCGGCCAGCTGCGCCTTCGCCACTTCGACGCGGGCTTCGGCAGGTGGAATGTCTTCCGCCCGCGGAGTCCTTCGAAGCTGCTCCAGCCGGGCTTGAGCCACTTCCACGCCCGATTTTCGGAGAGCCAGCTCGGCCCTCAGATCCCGCTCATCCAGCCGCAGCAATGGCTGCCCCTTCCGCACCCGGTCGCCGGGCCGCGCCAGCACTTCCGTAATCAGTCCCGAAACCGGCGTCCCGATCGAGATGGTTTCCGACGCCGGTTCAACCATGCCGATGCCGCCAATCTGATGCGCGAATTCACTGGCCGGCGGCTCTTGCGGGGGCGCCGCGTCCACCTGCCCCGGCGTCATCCGTGCCACGCTCCAGAAGGTGAACGCCAGGGCCAGCAGGCCCAGCATGGGAACGCCATATTTCGCCAACATTTAACTCACTCCTTTCGCAGCGGTCACTTTCTGAATCACCCCGTCGTTGATCTCCGCGATCCGGTCCGCGAACTCCAGAATCCGGAAATCATGAGTGACCACCAGCACCGCCCGGTCCGGATTCAGCGCAATTTTCCGCAATAGCTCCATGACGTGCCGGCCTGTCGGCCCATCCAAAGCCGACGTGGGCTCATCGCAGATCACCAGCCGGGGGGACTGGATCAGCGCCCGGGCAAACGCCACGCGCTGCTGTTCGCCGCCCGACAGTTTGTTGGGAAGCACGTCCGCGCGGTGGGCCATGCCCAGCTCGGAAAGAAGCCGGCGCGCTTGATCGATCGCATCCTTCCTCCTCCAGCCCGCCGACAGCAACGGCACCGCGGCATTCTCCGCGGCGGTCAACGCAGGGATCAAATTGAATTGCTGAAACACAAATCCTATGTTTTGCAGCCGGAACAGCGACGCCTCGCCGTTGTGCAGCTTGCTGAGATTCTTGCCCAGCACTCGCACGCTGCCTTCGTCGTGCTTCAGCAGGCCGGCGATGATGCTCAGAAGCGTGGTCTTGCCGCTGCCCGATGGTCCCAGCAGAAAGGTCATTTCGCCGTAATGGGCCTCCAGGTCGACCCCGCGCAAAACCTCGAGCCGGCTTGGCCCGCTCCCAAAAGCTTTCTGCACCCCGCGGCAGACCACCGCGGCCCCGTCCTGGTTGAATTCGCTCTTCGAATCAGACATCTTTAACCCCGGAATACGAGAGCCGGATCCACCACCACCACTCGGCGGACGCTTACGATCGCCGCCATCAAAACCACTACGAATACCAGCCCGCCCGTCAACAGCATCACTTCCGGCAACAGCCGGAACCCGCGCAAATCCAGATTGTCCTTGGTCAGCTCAAAAAACAAAGCCGTGAGGGAGATGCCGAGGGAATAGCCGATGGCCAGCACGATCACCGCTTGCATGAGAATCATGCCCACGATGCGCCGGCTGGTGACCCCGATAGCCTTGAGCGCGCCGAAGTACTTCATGTTTTCGAGAATGAACAAGGAGAAGGTCTGCCCCGAAACCAGCGCCCCCACCATCAATGCGATCAGGATCGTAATGCCGAAATTGATGGGGATGCCCGTGTTGCGGATGTAGTACCAGATCGTGTCCCAGCCGAAAGCGCTGCTGGTCAGGGCTTTTAGTCCTGTCGCGGCTTGAATCCGCCGGCACAATTCCTCCTCGCTGACCCCTGGCTGCGCCTTGGCCAAAATGAAGGACAATTGCCGCGGCTCACGGCCCGTCATGTCCAGCGCCTCGCTGAACCGCGCGTAGAAGACGGGCAGGTTGACAAACGGCGGCGAGGCGTCCACGACGGCCCCAATCCGGACAACCTGCGTCCCCAGTTCGAGCTCCTGTCCGGTTTGATAAGGCGGCTTGCCGATGAAGTACTCGTAGCCGACCCGGTCCACCGCTACTGTCTTGGGCAGGCGCAGCGCCCGCCAGTCGCCTGCCAGGAACTTTTGCGGCAACCCGGTCAGACTCGCGTCATCCACGCCTAACAGGATGGAATTGCGGAAGGTGCCGTCGGAAGCCTTAGCTCGCGCCACGGACTTCAACAGGGGCACGGCCCACCGCACTCCTTCGACGCCCCGGACATAGTACAGATCCTGAAAACTGAGCGCCCGCACTTCGTCCACATACTGCGTCTTTGGATCCATGACCCAGACCGAAGCGTCTTGTACGTCCCGGATCTGGGAGCGGGTCCGGTCCAGCAGCCCCACGAAGATCGACATCTGGTGCGACATCAGGAAGGTGGAAAAAGCAATGGCCAGGATCAGGCCGAAGTACTTTGGGCGGTCGCCCGTGAGCATCTGCCAGGCGATGAACCGCAACCCGGATTCCGTTCTTAGCCGCACACCAGATTTGATTGAACACTGTTCAATCCGGATCCTTTTTTCTTGCGTCCGGTCAGAGCTTCCGGATTCCGGCCAGGAGGATCCCCACCTGCTGCCGGGCCAGCCGCGCGCGGGAGGCGAATGGAAAACCCTCCGCCGAGTGCAATAGATGGATCAGACCGTGAACGGACGCCCAGAGCGCTTGAGCGGTTTGGCCGGGGTCGGAAAACTCCTTCCGCAGCAGCCCCTTGGCCGAGCATTCTTCACACAGAACCTGAATCCTCTGAAAACAGGCGGTTCCACGGGTCTCGAAAACGCTCCGCACATCGGGCGCTAGCCCTTGTTGCGCATGCGTGAACAGAAACAGATACTCATGCGGATGCTGGAAGCCAAACTGAACATAGGCGTCCAGCGTTTGCCGCAAACGGCTCAAAGCGTCTTCTTCGCCCGCTGCGTGCCGCGCCATCCGCGCCTCCAGCTTCTCAAACGTGTTCTCGACCAGGCGCGCCAGCAGTTGATCCTTGCCGCCGAACAGGTAGGAGATCATCCCCGGCGAACAACCTGCCCGGCCGGCGATTCTCCGGACCGAAACTCCTTCGAACCCTTCTTGCAAGAACAGCTCTCGTGCGGCCGCGAGAATCCGCTCTCGAATGGGAACAAGGGTTGACGATGGGCTGCGTTTCACGGAGGCTTGACTCTCACCCATTAGATGCGCGCGGCGGCCGCTTGAGCCCAACGATTGAGCTCAACGGGGCCCATAGCCGCGTGCGCTCCGTTCCGTAGGAGCTCAGCGATCGGCTGTGGCGCGATCGAGCGGCGGCAACAGCTCCTCCCCTTCGCTGCGCGCCACGAACGCCGCGCAGGCCAAATCCCCGGTCACGTTGATTACCGTGCGGGCCATGTCCAGGATCCGGTCCACCCCCAGAATCAACGCAATGCCCGTTTCGGCCTGCGCTCCCAGTCCCACTGACTGAAGCACGATGATCAGCATGATGACGCCGGCCCCGGGCACCCCCGCCGTTCCAATGGCCGCCAGCGTCGCCGTGAGCACGATCGTGAGATGCTGGCTCAGCGACATGGGAACTGCGTAGATCTGCGCGATGAACATCACCGCGACGGCTTGATACAGCGCCGTGCCGTTCATGTTGATCGTCGCGCCCAGCGGCAGCACGAAACTCGCGATCCCGTTCGAGACGCCCAGCTTGCGTTCCGCCGTTTCAAGCGTGAGCGGCAGCGTGGCGTTGGAACTCGAGGTTGAGAACGCGAACAGTTGAACGGCGGCGATGCGCCGGAAGAACTCCCGCGGGCGGATGCGCGCGGTCACGCGCACCAGAGGCGCTAAAACGAGGAAGTTATGCAGCGCCAGGCCGCCCAAAACAAGCAGGGTGTAAACCAGCAGGCTCCGCAAAAGGTCGAGACCGAACCGGGAAGTGACCACCGCGATCAGCGCGAAAACCGCGTAGGGCGCCAGTTTCATCACCCAATGAATGATCACGGTGCAGGCCTGGCTGATCGCCTCCATCAGGCCGAGAAGGGACGCCCGCCGCTCGCCCGGCAGCGTGGCCGCCGCCGCGCCGAAGATCAGTGCGAAAAAGATCAGCGGCAGCAGGTCGAACTCCGCCGCAGCCTGCACCGGATTGCGCGGGATCATCTTCAACAAGAAGCCGGTGAGGGAAAGCGAAGGCTCCGCGCGATGCGCCAATTCGGAGGCGGAGCCGGCCAGGCGCGCAGCCAGCGCGTCCCTCGTCGCCGGATCGATCCGGCTGCCGGGGCGGACCAGGTCCGAGAGAATCAACCCCAGAGCGACCGCGGCGGCGGTGGTGAACAGATAGAAGACGACCGCTTTGGCCCCCACGCGGCCCAAACGGCCGAGATCTCCGATCGACGCCGCTCCGGCAACGATGCTGGCCACCACCAGCGGCACCACGATCATTGTGATGAGCCGGATGAAGGCCAGCCCGAGAGGCTCCAGGTTCCCCAGCACGGTCCGCAGCCACTCGATGCCGCCGAGATTGGCCGTCAGTCCGGCGGCCAGTCCCGCTGCCATTCCGATCAAGATCTTGTGATGAAGAGCCATGTTCTACAGGCCCGCCTGTTTCCAAAGCTCATCCACGCGGCGTTTCACTTCCGGGCTCATCTCGATCACGTCCGGCCAGGGACGCGTGAAACCTTCCTCAGGCCACTTGCGCGTGGCGTCAATGCCCATCTTGGAGCCGAAATTCGGCAAACGGCTGGCGTGGTCCAGCGAGTCTACAGGTCCCAGCACAAACTCGATGTCCCGCTGCGGGTCGATGTTGTTCAACGCCCGCCAGGCCACCTCCCGCGGGTTCTGCACGTCGACGTCCTCATCCACCACCACGATGCACTTGGAAAACATCGCCTGGCCCAAGCCCCAGATCGCATGCATCACTTTGCGCGCGTGCAGCGGATAAGACTTCCGGATGGACACCAGAATGAGATTGTGAAAAACCCCCTCGGCCGGCATCGAAATGTCGCGGACCTCGGGAAGCTGAAGGCGCATCAGCGGCAGAAAGATCCGCTCGATGGCTTTGCCCATGTAGTAATCCTCCATCGGGGGCCGGCCCACGATGGTCGTGGCGTAAATCGGATTCCGGCGCTGAGTGATGCAGGTGACGTGAAAGACCGGATACTGGTCCTCCAGTGAATAGTATCCGGTATGATCGCCGAACGGCCCTTCCGTGCGGGTCTCGCCCGGCTCCACATAGCCCTCCAAAACGATCTCAGCGTTGGCGGGAACCTCCAGGTCCGACGTCTCGCACTTCACCATTTCGACGGGCTTGCCGCGCAGAAATCCGGCGATCATCATCTCGTCCAGATCCGGAGGCAGCGGCAGAATGGCCGAGTACATGGTGGCCGGATCGCTCCCGATCGCTACGGCCACATCCATGCGCTGCGCCCCGGCAGCGCTCTGCCGGCGGTAGTGTTCCGCGCCCTGCTTGTGCGTTTGCCAGTGCATCCCGGTAGTCCGCTCGTCGAAGACCTGCATGCGGTACATGCCGCAGTTGCGCTTGCCGGTCTCCGGATTGCGCGTGAAAACCATGGGCAGCGTGATGAAACGGCCGCCGTCCTTGGGCCAGCACTGAAGAATCGGGTAGTCGAACAGGGAGAAATTCTCGCGGCGGATGACCTCCTTGCAGGGGCCCGTAGAGACCGTCTTGGGAAAAAACGAGCCCATCTCCGCAAGCTTGGGCAACATCTTCAGCTTGCCCACCAGTCCCTGCGGCATGCGCATCTCCAGGTACTCCGAGATCCGCCGCGCCACCTCCTCCACCGACTCCACCTCCAGCGCGATCTCCATCTTGCGCATCGAGGCGAAGCCGTTGATGAAGACCGGGACCGAGGACCCCTTCGGCTTTTCAAACAGCAGCGCCGGCCCGCCGCCTTTCACGGCGCGGTCGGCGAACTCGGCGATCTCCAGAACCGGGTCCACCTCGAAGGGAATGCGCTTCAGTTCGCCCTGCCGTTCGAGGGCGGCAATGAATTCCCGGAGATCCGAATAAGCCATGCGCGTAGCCTCCTTTCTACTATGATTGAGGTTTGATCTAAATTCCAGAAGGAGAGCGAATGGAGAATCGAGTTGCGTTCATTACGGGAGCCAGCCGCGGCATCGGACGGGCCACGGCGCTGCGGCTGAGCCGCGCGGGGTTCCGCATCGTGGTGGCCTCCCCGGAAGTCGACAACAACGAGAAGGTGGCCGGCGAAATCCGCGGCTCCGGCGGGACGGCGATGACCCTGGATTTCGACCTGACCTCGCTGGATTCGATTAAACAGGGCGTCGCCGCGGCTCTCAAAGAGTTCGGCCGCATCGATGTGCTCGTGAACAACGCCGGAATCACCCGCGACGGACTGGCCGTGCGCATGAAACCCGAAGACTGGCAACTGGTGCTGCAAATCAACCTCAGCGGCGCGTTCTATACGGCCCAACAAGTTCTGCCTGGTATGATGCGCGAGCGGTGGGGCAGAATCGTCAATGTTGCCAGCGTGGTCGGGCAGATGGGCAACGCCGGCCAAGCCAACTACGTCAGCTCCAAGGCCGGCATCATCGGCCTCACCAAAGCTCTGGCTCACGAGGTCGCCAGCCGGAATATCACCGTGAACGCCGTCGCCCCGGGCTTTATCGAAACCGACATGACGGCCAAACTCCCCCAAGAGGTCAAGGACCGGATGCTGGCGGCGGTGGCGCTGCGCCGCTTCGGCCAGCCGGAAGACGTCGCCAATGCGATAAACTTTTTAGTGAGTGAGGAAGCGGCTTATATTACCGGCCACGTCTTGAACGTGAACGGCGGCATGTATATGTAAACGGAGTCTTGGGCCCGGCGCCCAGGGCTCGAAAGGGGGCAACTATGCACGACCCCACACGCCGGGAGTTCCTGGGAGCGACGCTGGCATCCGTTCCGGTGATGCAATCCTGCGGCGACCAAGTCACCGCGGCCCCGGTTCCCACCATGCGCCGCAAGGATTTTGAGCCGGCTTATCTTCGCCTGGAGCGCAGCGGGGAGCTGGAACGCCGCGTGCGCGAGTTGCAGGCCATCTACCGCAGTTGCCGTCTCTGCCCGCGCCGTTGCGGCGTCGACCGCACCAAGGGCCAGACCGGGGTCTGCTCCTCGACCAGCCGGGCCAAGGTCTTTTCCGCCCATCCCCACTTCGGGGAAGAGCGGCCGCTGGTGGGGCGCGGCGGATCGGGAACCATTTTCTTCAGCCATTGCAACCTGCTGTGCGTCTTCTGCCAGAATTGGGAGATTAACCACCGAGGCGACGGCTCTTACGTCAGCGACGACCAGATCGGCCGCTTGATGACCGACTTGCAGGAGCTGGGTTGCCACAACATCAACTTTGTTACTCCTACCCACGTGGTCCCGAATATCATCTCCGGCTTGCGTACGGCCATCCGCCGCGGATTGAAAGTCCCGCTCGTCTATAACTGCGGCGGTTACGAGCCGGTGGAAGTCCTCCAGTTACTGGACGGCATCATTGATATCTATTTGCCGGACTATAAGTATACCGACGGCGCTATGGCGGCGAAGTATTCCAGCGGGGCCGCGGATTACCCGGAAGTGGCGGCTGCCGCCATCCAGGAGATGCACCGCCAGGTCGGCGAGCTGGTGGTGGATGAGAACGGGATCGCCCTGCGCGGGCTGATGATCCGGCACCTGGTCTTGCCGAACAATATCGCGGGCACGGACAAGTTTGTAAAATTCGTCGCGGAGAAAATAACTCCGGCGACTTACGTCAATATCATGGCCCAGTACCGTCCGGAGTATAAAGCCAAAAATATCCCGGAACTCTCCCGGCGGATCACGAGTGCTGAGTACCAGCAGGCCCTCCGCTGGGCGCGGGAGGCGGGGCTCACTCGGCTGGACCGCGGATGAGGCGGCGGGCGGCGGCTAGGGCTTTTCCCAGGATTTGGGACGGCGTTCCCAGGTCCGCTCTCACGACCTGCTTGGGTCCGGGACCCCACGGCGTCCAGCGCGCCATCATCCGGAGGGACGGAAAACCCGCAAAGACCGTCACCAGCGGCGTGCCCGCGGCGGCGGCGGCGTGCTGCCCGCCGGAGTCGTAACCCACATACAAGCGGCTGCGGGCGATGATGGCAGCCAGCGCGGCGAAGGACCCGCGCCAGAGCCGAACTTGGTCCGTGGCCGCCCCAGAGAGCTCGACAGCGCGCCGGACGCGGGCCTCCTCTTCTTCGCTGCCGCCCAAGTCTAACAAGAGCGGCATCCCCAGCGCCGCCAATCCTGCGAGCAGCTCGGCTTCAAACGGATCCGGCACGCGCTTCCGTGGATTGTCGCCAACCCCGAGGTTTACCGTAAGAAATGGTGCCGGCGGCGTCTCCGGCGTCTCCTGAGGCGCCATGTAAGGCGCGCACTCAGACGCCCCGAAAACCTCGCCGGCCCAGCGCGATGCCAGCACAGGCAACGGATCGGCCCCGTCTCCGCCGCAGGAACGGCTGTCGAACAGGTAGTAGCTCTCATCCAGGCAAATGGGCAGCAGCCCCAGTTGCGTCAGGCGGGAATCGGGATCGATAACGATCACCCCCTCACGGTTCAGGTGAGGCATCAACGCCCGGCCCGCCTCCAAGCGCTCCCGCAGCGTCGCCATGCGCCCGTAGGAGACCGGCAGCCACTCCAGCTTCGGATCGCCCGAGAAGAGCCGCCAGTTTTTCTCGGGGGCGGCAAACCGGATCCTGGCCTCAGGGAAACGCCGCTTGGCCGCGTCCAGCAGCACGCTGGTGACCGCGATGTCCGCGCCCAGCGTGATGCGCGACAGCACCACCACCTCGCGGACGCCGCGCTCCGGCCTGCGAAAGGCTCGGATCCGGCGCACGGTTTGATAGCGTTCCTGAAGCCGGGATGCGTCCAGCTCGGGGCAAGCCAGCGCAATCGCGTGCGAAAAGATCCGCCCGTAAATCTCCACCAGCGCCGCGTCGAACCGGTCGGCCAGCCCCTCGGCCAGGATCCCGAACAGCGCCCGGCTGGCCTCTTCCGCTTCGGCGCGATCCGCCGAGGCAGCCCGCTCGATCAGCGGCAGGACCTCAGAAGGAGGCGGAGCTTCCCCGGCCAGGCATTGTTCCAGGAGCTGTTGGGCGAGACGGCAGCTGTCCAAGGCGTACGCGCGAGGGCGAACTTCGATTGTACAGCCTTCAGCCTCCCGCGATCGGGCCTCCGATTATGCTGTCTCCGAATCCCGCAGCGCCCATTGCAGGTGCCGCATGAACTCCTGCCGCCGGCGCCGCCTCCGCCGGAGGATGCTCAGACCGGTCAGGACTGCTCCCCCGGCGATCGTAAGCAAAGCGATGGAGAGTACCATTCGAAATCTGCCTCAATGTGTCTATCGGATGTGTGACGGACCGGCTATACCCCTCGATGGCCGCCGCCGGGAAGGATTGGCGCCGGCCCCTACCCATACAGTGCGCCGAGGGCGCTATGTTTCTCACGCAAAAGTAGATATGATGTAGGGCTGGCAACTGGCGGTGAGCAACAAACAGTCACAGCTTCGCATGCTGGTTTGGGGAATGATCGCCGCGCTGGCGGCGGCCGATTGGGCCCGCCTGGCAGGGGGCATCCCTTGGAGCACGTTTTACTTAGCGCCTTTGCTCGTGGCCGCGGTTACCTTGAGCCGCCGCGAGGTGCTGTTGCTGGCGGGCGTCTGCGTGGTCCTCAGCGAGGCGCTAGGCGGCAGAGCCTGGCAGGCCGGCTTCCCTTTCCGGGTCCTGATCGCCGCCGCCGCCTTCGGTGGGGTGAGCCTGTTCGCCTTTGAGCTCACGGCGCGCCGCAAGCGCCGGCTTGCCCTCGACCGCCTCATTGAAGAAGAACGCGCGCTCCGCAAGGACGCCGAGAATCAGTTGCGCGTGCTGACCGAAACCAGCCCCGCGGCGATCCTGATGATCGACGGAGAGGGCATCATCCGCCTGGCGAATCAGGCGGCCCATGAGATGCTCCGGGCCGGCGGCAAAAGCCTCACTGGGGAACCGATCAAACAGTTCTTCGCGCCTCTGGCCAACATCCCCTTGCCGGACAACCCGGAGCGCATTCTCCGCACGACCCTGGAATGCAAGGGCCGCCGTTACAACGGAGAGGTCTTCCCGGCCCACGTCTGGATCTCCAGTTGCCGCGCCGAAAGCGGGCCGATGCTGGCCGCGGTGATCCTCGACACCTCCGAGGAGCTCCGTGACCGTCAGGCGATGGGCTTTGACCAGCTCATGCGCAGCTCGAGCATCCTCTTCCGGGCCGTCTCCCACGAGATCCGCAACATCTGCGCCGCCATTACCGTGGTTCATGCCAATCTCAAGCGTGTGCCGGGGCTGGAGGAGAACGAAGATTTCAAAGCGCTGGGCACCCTGGTGGAAGGGCTCGGGCGCTTGGCCTCCTCCGAACTCCGCCAGTCTTTGCAGAGAACCGCCGAACAGGTCAACCTGCATGAGGTGCTGGAGGAGCTGCGGATCGTGATCGAGCCTTCCTTTGCCGAAGAGGATGCCACGGTGCGGTGGATGATCCCGGAGGAACTCCCTCCAGTCGTCGCCGACCGCCACGGCTTGCTCCACGTGTTCATGAACCTGGCCCGGAACAGCCAGCGGGCCATCCGCGGCTGTGCAGACCGCCGGCTCATCATCGGGGCTTCGGTGGAAGGCGACCGCGTTGTGGTCCGTTTCTCTGACAGCGGCTGTGGCGTCGCCCGGCCGGATCTTCTTTTCCAACCCTTTCAGCAATCCTCCGACGGCGCGGGTCTGGGGTTGTACCTGTCGCGGGCGCTGGTGCGCTCCTACGCGGGGGATCTGACCTTCGAGCCCCAAGCCTACGGGGCCTGTTTCACCGTCACTCTACCGGCGGTGAAGCGCGAGGCCAAGGCGGCGCCGGCATGAGCGGGGCGGACAGCAAGCGCATTACGATTCTTGTCCTGGACGACCACGCCCTCTTTCGAGAGGGTCTGGTGCGGCTGCTGGCCTCGGAAGCGGATCTGGACGTGCAGGGGGCTTGCTCCTCCGTCGACGAGGCCATCCAACTGCTGACCGCAAACGCGCCTCAGGTGGTCCTCCTCGATTACGATCTCGGCGCCGAGAACGGCATGCGGTTTCTCCGCCGCGCCGCGGAGGCGGGCTACCGCGGACGAGTACTGGTGGTGACGGCCGGATTGCAAGACTCCGAAGCGCTGGCGCTGCTGCGCAGCGGCGCTTGGGGAATCTTCCTGAAGCACAACTCTCCGGAGACGCTGGTCGCCGCCATCCGCAAAGTGGCCCGCGGCGAGGTCTGGTTGGACCAGCACTTTCTGCGCCTCTTGGTTCAGGAAGCCAGATCCGGCCTTTACGAAGAACATGCGCCCCGCCTGAGCGAACGGGAGACGGACGTTCTCCGCGCCGTATTTGAAGGCTTGTCGAACAAGGAGATCGCGCTGCGGCTCGCCGTCTCGGAGAGCTCCGTGAAAGCCACGATCCAGCAACTTTTCCTCAAGACCGGAGTGCGCACCCGCAGCCAGCTCGTGCGCGCCGCGCTGGAGCGCTACCGCGACTACCTGTAGCGGAGCGGAGCGAGGTCCAAGTCCGCTTCGATGGCGGCCCCGGCGGGAATTTCGATTTCGAGCGTCTGCGAGAGGGGAGGGAACCAGCGGGTCCGGCCGTTCGGATCCGGGCTTCGCAGACTGAGCCGGTAGTAACCCGGGCGCAGGCCTTCAAACGAGTACCGCCCGTTCGAGTCGGGCGTGGCGATCTGCGCCGCGGCCGGAACCCCCGAAGGATTCGGCGCTGGCACCAAGACCACCACCGCACGCTCTGCCTGCGCCGCATCCCCGCCTTTGATCCGCCCGCTGACCGATCCCGCTGGAGCCAGCTCGAGGGTGAACACATTGGACTGCGCCTCGCCGACTTCGAGGAGGGCGGGCGAGCTTAAGAAACAACCTTCGCTCAGCGTCGCGATCGGCCGGTAACGCCCAGGCAAGACGCCGCTCAGCGGCGCAGCTCTGCCGTAGGCGACTTCCGCTTCCACCCGCTCCCCCGCGCCGGGAGGCTGAACAGGCGCCAGCGTGATTTGAGCCACGGCGGGACAGCCCGCAGGAGGCTGGACGGAGACCGAGCCCAGCGACAGCGTGATGCTCCGGCGCGCGGGAGGCGAAAGGCGGATCCCGTCCTGGTCGCGCTCCACCTTTACGCGCGCCATGCCGAGGATGTCTTCGGGGCTGAGCATGCCGCCCTGGGCGCCGAATCCGTAAGTCGGGCGAATGGCGGCGAGCAGATACTCGCCGGGCGGAATCTGATCGAGTATGAACTCTCCGCGGGCGGAGATCCTTGACGACGCCATGGGCAACAGGGGCTGCTCGGCCCAGTACAATGCCGCGATCGCGCGGCCGTCGTCCGGGGGCGCATCCAGCGCGCCGCTAAGCCGGAAGCGCGGAACGGGAGGCAGGCGGAATTCGACGCCGGAATACTGTTCCCCGCCGGAAAAGCTGAAGAACTGAGGCCGTTCGTTGCGCGGATAATAATACAGCCCGGATCCGCCGGGGACCGCGTTCATCACTGCCACCGCGTACTCGCCGGGAGGTAGACCGCCGGCCCGAAACTGGCCGTCCCGGTTCACCGCGATAGGGATGCCGAACGGCTGAAGCACCAGGCCCTGAGCCGGTTTATAAAGGACGAGGATGCGCGCGCCGGGATTGGGGCGGCCTTCCACATCCAGCACCCGGCCCCAGATCGCGCCTAGCTTCGCCACCCTCAGCGTCACCGGTGGTCCCGGAACGCGCGCCCGGATCACGGTCGGCAAGAAATCCTGTTGGTAGGCCTCCACCTCATAATCGCCCGGCGGCAGCTCGGGCGTTTGAAAGCGCCCGGACAAATCCGCCATGAGGGGCCCGGAAAGCGCCGGCCGCCTGCCAGACTCGTACACCCGGATGCCGGCAAATATCACAGGCCGTCCGGTGTGATCTTCCACCACGGTTCCGCGCAGAGACTCTCCCTCCGCCTCCGGCGCGCCCCAGAGCAGGAAAGCGGCCAGAACCGCAAAGACAAGCCGCATCGAACCCCCTGCCTCTATCCTCTCACGGGGCGATCCGCTTGCAACAGCCAGGTCAGCTTCCAGGATGACGCCGTGCAGCTGGGGCCATTCAGCGCTTACCAAACCAAGCCCGGTCCCACGGGTGCGCCAGAGTAGGCTGGTTGACATACCGCGCCATGCGAAACTCCAGCCGCGCGCCGCAACCCGGCTCCAGGCGAACCGTGAGCAGCGGACCGCCGATCGGCGTCGTTCGCTCGCCTACGGTCACCGACTCGAAGCTATGCTCGCCGAACGCGCCTGCCTGCACGATCACTTCCCGCGGATGCACGGGATTGAGGTTCACCAGAGTGAGAGTGGCCGAATCCGCGCTCAGTTTTTCCACCAGGGCGGCCACGTCCTCGGGGACGCCAGCCCGGCGGCGCGCCGGGTCGAAGTAGCGGAACCGCGAGTGCAAGGTCCACTGTCGGCTGCTTGTGGCGATGTAGCCGCCCAGCATCAGGTTCATCAGGCCGTTCGTTTCGGGCGGATTGTACTGAAGCAGGTAATCGGCCAGGCGAGTGTCGGCCGTGGTCTTGTCCGCGCGCAAGAAGGCCAGTTTCTGCTGCACCCGCGAAATCTCCGCCTGGAGCGTCCGCGAGGGGTAGTCCGGGTCCTTCCCTTCCAGGAACGCAATCCAGCCGGTAATCGGGATTCGCTCCAGGTCCTTGCGTTCCATGGACCACATATAGATTTCGGTCAACCGGTCCGTGAACAGGTTGGTGGTGTAGTGATACCAGCTCGGCGGACCGTCGTACTTGTAGCCGCGGGGATCGCCGTACATCTGGGGGAGCAAAGGCTGTCCATTTTCGATCTTCTTCTGGTCGTAGATATTGTCCATCTGGTGCCGCAGCACGCCGATGTAGGACTGGTCGCCGGTGAGCAGAAGCGCGTTGCTGAAGCCGGTCCAGGGGCCCACGGTGAAGTAGTTGCGGTGGGCGATTTGTTCAATCTCCCCGTCGAAGATCGTAAAGTTCCAGCCGTAGGTGCCTTTCCACCACTGTCCGTTGTAGAGGCTCCCCGGCTTGCCGTCGAGTCCGACCGTGCTCGGGATGTTTCCGCCCGTTTGTTGAGTGCGTTCCCTCCAGGCGTTCACGTACTCAAGGACCCAGTTCCGGTACTTCGCCTCCCCGGTGAGCATGTACGCGTTGATCGCCAGCATGGTCGCAGCCAGGTTCAGGGAGTTGTCGCCCACGCTATCCAAATACTCATTGCAATGGGCGAGCATCTTGGGATAGGCCTTCTCGAGATCCTGCATTTCGTTGCGGTTGGCGCTGTGCAATAGGTGGAAGCGTCCGGGGACCGGGTCGCCCACCCAGTCGTAGACGGTGGCCTTGCGCATCATCGGGCCCTTGCTGCCGTTCCAGATGCTCCGGATGACCCGGTTCACGGGGTCGTAGTTGGGCGCCTCCGGGTCCTCGTTCATGTACAGCCCGGCGAACCGCGTCATGCGCTCCCGGTACTTCGGGTCGTTGGGCTGGGAAAGCCCGTAAAGCATGAAAGCGCGCATCCCCTCGCCGGTATGGAACCAGTCGGACATAGTGATGAATTCTTTGTAGTAGGCCCCGTTTGCAGCCAGATCGGTGAGCTTGGTGCGCAGTTCGTTGTACTGGCGCCAGTGGCCTTCCTGCGCCTTGCGGTAAAGCTCGAGCACCGAATCGGAGCCTCCCAGGGCGTGCAGCAGCGTCCAGTTGAAGAAGGTCTCGATGGCGTCGTCGGGCCCGTCCAAGGTTCCCCAGCGGGGCGTATGGAGCAGGTAGCCGCGCTCATCCAGGTACTTGGAAGCGAACCATTCGCAGGCCTCGGAGTTGTAGCGCAGCAGCGCCCGCTCAAGAAGAGCCCAAGCCGGTGGCGCCATTGGTCGGTTGATGACCACCCCTGCTTCAGCGGCTGCGGCGTAAGGGAGCGCCACGGCGAGAACGAGCAGGCCGACTGCGCTTAACCTTTTCATGGCGGTGCAAAAGAGAAAAGACATGTCAATCCCCTTTCCGTATCGCCTTCGATTGTAATGCGGTCCGTTCGACGGCGGGCAAGAGAGCGCAAGCAGTCGCCGCGGTCAATGCGGCCGCTCCTGCGGATCTAGGAGCGTTCTGCCGTCCGGCTCGCTCGGTCCCCGGTCAAGGGCGCAGGCCTGGAAACGGTGCGCGCGAGGCCCCTACGGCAACTCTTTCAGCATGAGATTGCGGAACTCGATGCGGTAGCCTTCGGCTTCCAATCCGATGTAACCCTTGAGGACTTCGAGGTCCGGGATCTCACTGGTGATGCCGCCGTTGACCCATAGCGACAACCGCGGTCCTTCGCCGCGCAGTTCGTAAATGTTCCACTCGCCCACCGGCTTGACGCGGTTCTCTTTCATCTGAGCGCGGAAATTGACCCGCTGCGGCACGCCGTTGCGCAGGGTGTTGCCGAACAACCACCCGGCGCCCACGTCGCCGCACTGAGCCTGGTGCCAGATCGTTGCGTCGGCGCTGTTGCGCGCCAGCACGCCGCTGTTGTACCCCTTGCCGTCCGGGATCGGGATAAACCGCCACTCGACGTGAAAGATGAAGTTGGCCAGCTCTTTGTCGTAGCGCAGGCATTCGTGGCCCTTGTCGCCTTCGCAGATGAGGACTCGGCGAGCGGTGTCCACCTTCCACTGGGACTCGGGGTGCAATGCTTGGCTGGTGAGAAAGGCCTGGCGAGTCCAGTTGCGGAAAGCGGCGTCCGGCAGGATGTCGGTCCAGCCCTTGGGATCGGATTCCAGGGCGCTGGGCGTCTGCGCCCAGCAGGCGGCGGCAAACAACAGGGGTAGGAAAAAACGTTTCATCTCAATTTCTCCGTGAAGCGGTCTAGTCGAGTATAGCGTGAACGGCAGGCGGCCTGGGGCCTAATTCTGTCGGGGTCCAGGCTGCTTTTGTGGGAGAGGAATTCTCTTGTGGGGCAGGCCTCCAGGCCTGCGGTTGTCTGCTGTTGTCGGCAGACATTCTTGTCTGCGGCCGACTTTCTTTTGTTGGGCAGGCTGTTTTGTGCAGCAGGTCTTTCTTGTGGAGCAACCTCTGTTGTGGGGCGGGACTCCAGACCTTCGACCGGCTGCTGTTGTGGTCCAGGCCCTCTTTGTGAGGCAGGCTGTTCTTGTGGGGCGGACTTTCATGTCTGCGCCCGGCATTCGTGCCGGCCTTGGCTCCCTTCACCCACCGCCCTCTCTTCACCGCAACCGTGTCACCTGTAGGGGCGGACCGGCGTGTCCGCCCCCGGACAGCTTGCCACACCGGCCGTTGCCGTGGAGCAAGCCGCCAGGCTTCCCATGCCGGCGGTCGCGCCGGCAGAGCAACACACACCCAAGCTGTTCGGGGCTTCCCAACGCCCTCCGCCGCCAAGACTGGCGGCGTGGCTCGCAAGACTGCGCGCTCCACTGAAAGGTGCAGCGGCCAAGTGGAGCAAGCCGCCAGGCTTGCCATGCCGGCGGTCGCGCCGGCAGAGCAACACACACCCAAGCTGTCCGGGGCATGGCAAGCCTGGCGGCTTGCTCCACTTGGC
>Ga0308411_10000108_pt1 | contig 46014 bp, 34 predicted proteins | sample HotsprottomLayer_2_FD_203530 | JGI IMG/M metagenome (GOLD analysis project Ga0308411, IMG submission 203530) | Hot spring phototrophic mat microbial communities from Octopus Spring, Yellowstone National Park, Wyoming, United States -... | ecosystem: Environmental > Aquatic > Thermal springs >... | reverse complement strand
TCGCCAATACCCGGGTGATCGCCGCCGTCAGCGTCGTCTTGCCGTGATCGATGTGCCCGATCGTCCCTACGTTCACATGCGGCTTGCTGCGGTCGAATTTCTCCTTCGCCATGATGTGCCTCGATTCTCCTGTTGTGAATTCTTTCCCTGAGCCGGGCTCCGCTCTCTCCTTTTAACGGATAACCTTGCCCTGCACCTTGCTGATAATCTCCTCCGCAATCGGCCCTGGAACTTCCTCATAACGGCCGAAGTGCATGGTGAAACTGCCCCGCCCCTGCGTCAGCGAACGCAGGTCCGTGGCATAACCGAACATCTGCGCCAGCGGAACCATGGCCTTGATGATCTGCGAGGTGCCGCGCAACTGCGTCCCCTCGATCCGTCCTCGGCGGCTGCTCAGGTCACCGATGACGTCGCCCATGTGCTCCTCCGGCGCCACCACTTCCACGCTCATGACCGGCTCCAGCAGCACCGGCTTGGCCGCCTCTGCCGCCTGCCGCACGGCCATGGATCCCGCGATTTTGAAGGCCATCTCCGAGGAGTCCACCTCGTGATAGCTGCCGTCGAACAGGATCACCCGCAGCCCGGCCATGGGATAGCCGGCCAGCACTCCGCCTTCGAGCGCCTCCTCCACGCCCTTCTGCACCGCCGGGATGAACTCTTTGGGGATGACGCCCCCCACGATCGCGTTCTCGAACTCAAAGGCCGACGGGTCCGCCAGCGGCTCCACGCGCACTTTCACATGGCCATACTGCCCTCGGCCTCCCGTCTGCCGGATGAAGCGGCCCTCGGCCTCCGCCGTCCCACGGATGGTCTCGCGGTAGGCCACCTGCGGCTTGCCCACGTTGGCCCCGACCCCAAACTCGCGCCGCATGCGGTCCACGATGATCTCCAGGTGCAGTTCCCCCATGCCGGACAGTATCGTCTGCCCCGTCTCCGGGTCGGTCGAGAACCGCAGGGTCGGATCCTCCTGAATGAGCTTCGCGATGGCGGCGCCCAGTTTCTCCTGGTCGGCCTTCGTCTTGGGTTCAATGGCCAGCGCGATCACCGGCGCCGGAAACTCGATCGACTCCAGAATGATGGGCGCCTTCTCGTCGCAAATGGTGTCGCCGGTCGAGACATTGCGCAGCCCCACCGCCGCCGCAATGTCGCCCGCATAAATCTCGCTGATCTCTTCGCGCTTATTGGCGTGCATCCGCACCAAGCGCCCCACGCGCTCCCGCCTGCCCTTGGCCACGTTGTAGACGCTGTCGCCGCTGCGCAGTACGCCCGAATACACCCGTAAAAAGGCCAGTTGCCCCACGAAGGGGTCGGTCATGATCTTGAACACCAGCGCGGCAAACGGCTCGTCGTCCGAAGACCTGCGCTGCAAGATCTGGTTGGGGTCGTCGACCGCCGTGCCCTCCACCGGAGGAATATCCACGGGGGACGGCAGAAAATCCACCACCGCATCCAGCAGATTTTGAACGCCCTTGTTCTTAAAGGCCGCCCCGCATAGCACGGGGAAAAGCTTCTGGCTGATCGTCGCCCGGCGCAGTCCCGCGATCAGCTCTTCCTCGCTCAAATCGTGCTCGTGAACGTATTTCTCAAACAGCGCCTCGTCCGACTCGGCGGCCGCCTCCAACAGCTTCTCGCGGTACTCGTGAGCCTGTTCCAATAATTCCGCGGGGATCTCGACGTCGTCGTACTGCGCGCCCAGCGTCTCGTCTCTCCAAATCCGCGCTTTCATCCGGACCAGGTCCACCACCCCCTGGAACCGGTCCTCGGCGCCAATCGGGATTTGCAACGCCACCGGACGGCAGCGCAACCGCTGCACAATGCTCTCCACCGACTGGAAGAAATCGGCCCCCGAGCGGTCCATCTTATTGATAAAGCAAATCCGGGGAACGCGGTACTTATCGGCCTGCCGCCAGACGGTTTCCGATTGCGGTTGCACGCCGGCTACGGCATCGAACACCGCCACTGCGCCATCCAACACCCTCAGGCTGCGCTCTACTTCCGCGGTGAAATCCACGTGGCCGGGCGTGTCGATGATGTTGATCTGGTGCTGGCGCCATTCGCAGGTGGTGGCCGCGGAGGTGATGGTGATGCCCCGCTCCTGTTCCTGCTCCATCCAGTCCATCACCGCCGTGCCGTCGTGCACTTCCCCGATCTTGTAGGTGCGGCCGGTGTAATAAAGGATGCGCTCGGTCGTAGTGGTCTTGCCGGCATCGATGTGCGCCATGATGCCGATGTTTCTCACCTTTTCGAGCGCTACCGTCCGCGGCATAACCTAAGCAGTCAGCTCTTCGCCTCCGGCCTCCTGCCTCCTTACCACCGGTAATGGGCAAAGGCCTTGTTGGCCTCCGCCATGCGGTGCACGTCGTCCTTTTTCTTAATGGCCCCGCCGCGCATGTTGGCGGCGTCGGTCAGCTCTGCGGCCAGCTTCTCCGGCATGCCCTTCTCCGGGCGGGTGCGGGCGTTCGAAATCAGCCACCGCAGCGCCAGGCTGACGCGCCGGTTCTGCGGCACCTCCACCGGAACCTGATAGTTGGCCCCGCCGACGCGCCGGGTCTTGACCTCGAGCACCGGCTTGCAGTTCTCAACGGCCTTCTTGAAAATCTTGAGCGGATCGTCCGACGTCCGCTCCTGAATCTTCTGCATGGCCTCGTAGAAGACCCTCTGCGCAACGGTCTTCTTGCCGTCCCACATCATGCAGTTGATGAACTTCGCGGCCAGCGTCGAGTTGTAAACCGGATCCGGCGCGATCGTCCTGGGCTCTGGTCTTCTTCTTCGTGGCATGGCTGTTTACCCTTTGGGCCGCTTGGCGCCGTACTTCGACCGTCCTTGCTTGCGTCCTTCCACGCCGGCCGCATCCAGCGTTCCGCGCACCACGTGGTAGCGGACGCCGGGCAAGTCCTTCACGCGCCCGCCCCGGATCAGCACGATCGAGTGCTCCTGGAGGTTGTGCCCGACCCCCGGGATGTACGTGGTCACCTCGATGCCGTTGGTCAGGCGCACGCGGGCGACTTTGCGAAGCGCGGAGTTCGGCTTCTTGGGCGTCGTCGTGTAAACGCGCGTGCAAACCCCGCGCTTTTGGGGACAGCCTTGCAGCGCAGGGCTGGCCGTCTTGTAGCGCGGTGGCTTGCGGCCTTTTCGCACAAGCTGGTTAAAAGTCGGCACGAATCTTCCTCAATCTGTTCTTCCGTCAACCCAAATCCAAGGCCGCAACAGCGCGCATTGCCGCCGGTGAAACGCGCAATGCGGCGCCTGCTGCGCCAACGTTACTCAGGCGAATTCAATACCGCTTTGAATTGCGAAGGTGATTGCTTCGGACAAGCCCATGCCCCGCCCTCTTGAAAGAAAGGCGGAACCTCGGGGCCCGCCCCCGGCCGGCCTGCCCTTCGGGCAGGGGTAGCCTGGGAGCAGAAGTGCTCATTCGCCAGACTCTCTCAATGTACCCAAAAATTCCGCGGCCTGTCAACACCGGCTTTCCTATCCAGGCACATGGTGACCCACCCCGGCTGCGGGTGTTTCCCCGCGAGGATGCGCACGCTGTGGGCGCAGGGGAATGCCGGCGCTCTCAGCCGGCCACCGGCGCCGCCCGCTTCCAAACGCCGGGATCCGCCTCCACCCCAAGGCCGGGTCCCGAGGGTACCGTCAGCATCCCGTTTTCGCTCCGCAAGGAGGAACTCGCGCACTCCACCGGCAGCGTGTCCTCCTCGCCCTTGTACTCTTGATGAAGCCCCGGATCCTCTACGCAAGAGGCGAAGTGCGCCACATACAGATAACCCAGGCCTCCCCCGGACATATGCGGCGTGCACGGCAGCCCGGCGGCATTCGCCATCCGGGCCACTTTGACCGCCCGCATCAACCCGCCCCCGTAAGGGATGTCGGGCTGGATGACCTGCGCCGTGCCGGTCTCGATGATGCGGCGGAAATTCCGCAGGCTCATCTCTTCTTCGCCGAGTGCGATCGGAATCTCCAGCGCATCGGCAATCGCCTTCGTCTCCTCGTAGTAATCGAAAGGCACGGGCTCTTCGAAAAAGGCGTAGCCGTGTTCTTCCAACAAGCGCCCGATGCGAAGCGCCATCGGGACATCGTAGGACCCATTGGCGTCCACATAAAGCGTCATTTCCTGGCCGAAGGTTTTCCGCACCAGCGGAATCAGTTGCAGGTCGCGCCGCGTGGAAGCCTCGTTGTACCGCATCCGGGCGCCCAGCCGGAACTTGATCGCCTTGGCGCCCGTTTCCCCCGTGATCTTCTGCAAATACTCAATCTCCGCTTCCGGCGAGTTCCCGCGGTTGCCGCTGGCGCGGTAGACGGCGATTCGGCGCCGGCGCACTTTGCCGAACAACTCCCCCAGCGGCTTCTGGCAGGCTCTGCCGAGCAAATCCAGAATCGCAATCTCAACCGCCGCCATGCAGACCCAGAACGCCAGCCCTTGCCATTTGTAGTTCGACTCCGCCAGATAGGCCTCGTGAAATACCCGCTCCAGCTCACGCGCATCCTTGCCCACAAAGTGCGGAGCGACCCTCTGGAGAAAGATCGGGTAAGCAGACCGCATCACGGCGCTGTGCGCCTCCGAGAACCCCGTAAGGCCCCCGGCGCGGACGCGCACCAGAAAGAACGATCCGTTACGCAGCAGCTCGACGGAGTCGACCTTCAGCGGCTCGCGCAGCAGATCTGTGCGCAAAACCGGTTCCTGCATCAGCCGGGCAAGCCTCGCCCCCAGCTCCGTCTGTGCCTCGCCCTGCGCCAGCGCCTGCGATGCGGCTGCGCCGGCCACCGATATCACCCACCTGCGGCGGTCTGTCTTCATCGGCTGAGATTCTATCACGCGCCTTACAGTGCCACTGAGAAGACCGGGAATCCGCTCCCCCACGCCCACGGCGGCCCGCGCCTTAGAAGCCCCCGCGGCGCGCGGCTCACAGATAGATCGGTTCGAGGACCTTCTTGATGTACTCCATCTGGACTTTGGCGCTCTCGAGCGGCGAAATCCTGGCGTTGTCCAGGTCAATCGTGATCCAGCCCCGGTAGTTCACGCTCTTCAAAATGCGGTGCAGGGCCGGGAAATCGATCACGCCTTGCCCCAGCTCAACCACATTGTCCATGTAACCCGGAAGGCTCCGGTTGTAGCCGCGAATATCCTTGTAGTGGATGTAGACCAGGCGGCTCTTGTATTTCTCGAACATCTCGAGCGGCTCGCCCCCGCCCATCCACAGTTGGGCGGTGTCGGGCGCCAGATTGAAGTACTTGGGGTTGGTCTGTTTCATTAAGGAGTCGATCTGGCGCGGGTTTTCGATCAGGCTGTGGACGTGAGGGTGAATCCCGGTCTGAATGCCATATTCCTCAAGCGCGATCTTGCCGATGGCGTCCATCACCTTGGCCAGCTGCCGGATGGCGGCGCGCTCGTCCGGCACGTTCGGCGTCGGCGGACCGATGATCAGCCGGTCGGACGCCATGCGTTTCAGATAGCCCAGGAATCGATGGCACTCGCGCAGGATCCGGGCTTCCTGCTCCGGTTCGTGGAAGCGGTCGCCCCAATAGATCCCGGCCAACCGCAATTTGTACTTCGGCAGCAGTTCCGCCAGCTCGTTCATGTTTTCGTCGTCGACCGGAAGGTTGCGGGTCGTGAACGGCTCCACGCCTTCGAATCCGGAAGCCGCTACATCCGGACAGATCTGCGACCACCGGATCGGACCCGAAGCCTTGGCCGTCCAGGTGACGGCTCCCAGCCCCCAGTGGATGTTGCGGCTCGCTGCGTCCAAGGGCGCGGTTGCGGCTGCCGCCGCCACGACAAACTCCCTGCGGTTCCATCGCCGGTGATTCATCGCCGTCCTCCCTTTCTCATTGATCTTGCCCGTTCAAAACAAGCCTCGGCCGGACAACATGGCCGCCTGCCTCAGCCATGTACATCATAATCCTGTGGAACGGCTCGATGGCGCGGTCGAGCTCCGAGGAACCCGGCATCCCGATGGCCCGCTTTGCCTGCCGAATCGCCCCCTGAATCAGCTCCGGGTAGACCCTTGCGCGCCGGCTCTTTCGCGTCGCCAAAGACCTCGGGGACGCCATTCTGCGGCCCCGCGTGAACTCGGGCCACTGAGACGGGGCGCATCTGGCTCTGGAACGAACCTGAATTCAAGGAAAGTACTCCGCCCCCCTCAGCCCCCGTAGCAGCGAAACCCAGGGTCCCTCAGCGTCCGCCCGCTCGCGAGGCCGCGCGTCGGAGGCGGTCGGCAATCGCAGCCCACTCCGGTCCCTCGGGCGGCGCCTCCACGGCAATCCAGTCCCAGCCCTGTTGATCCAGCCGGTGCAGCGTCTCATAGAGCGCCGCAGCATAGGCAGCCGAGCTTTCGGGCATCCGTACGCCGGCCACTTCGGACGGCAGCCGCCAGTTGCGGTGCACGCACACTCCGCGCCCCGCCGGAAGCTCGCGCGGATCAGTGATCAACAGCAGCGCCGTGCGAGGGCTATAGTGCCTGAGATGCATTCCCGGGGAAGGATGAGCGGCGCCCTCGCCGTTCTCCAGACGGCCCGCATACTCCACCGGGCCGATAAGAGCTTCGATCGCCTCCCGTGTGACCATGCCCGGCCGGAACAGGCGCGGCGGACTTACAGCGAGCGAAAGCACCGTCGACTCGATTCCCACCTGCGCTGCCCCCCCGTCGAGGATCAGATCGACCGCCTCGCCGAGCGCCGCGCGCACATGCTCCGCCGTCGTGGGCGATAGCTCCGTGAACCGGTTGGCGCTTGGCGCCGCAATCGGCACGCCTGCTTCGCGGATCAGCGCCAGCGCCGCCGGATGCGCGGGCATCCGCAGCCCAACCGTCGGCAGACCCGCGGTCACCGCATCCGGCACGCAGGCCGCCTTGGGCAGGATCAGCGTCAAAGGACCGGGCCAGAAGCGCTCCGCCAATAGCTGCGCCTCCGGGGGCCACTCGGAAGCCAGGCCGCGCGCCATCTCGAGCGAATTCACGTGCACGATCAGTGGGCTCGTCGCCGGCCGGCCCTTCACCTCGAAAATCCGCCTCACGGCCGCCGCATCGAGCGCATTGGCCCCAAGTCCGTAAACCGTCTCGGTGGGAAACGCCACCAGCCGCCCGGCGCGAATCAGCCGCCCCGCCTCTTCGAGCAGCGCCCGGTCCGGAAATGGGCCGGCGTTAATCTTCGGCATCCTCTTTGCCGTTGCCGGCGATCTTGCCCGTCTTGCGGTAGACGAGGTAGGCCTGAATGAACTCGTCGATGTCGCCGTCCAGCACCCGGTCTACGTCTCCAATGGCCAGCTTGGTGCGGTGGTCCTTCACGAGCCGGTACGGGGCCAGCACATAGCTGCGGATCTGGCTGCCAAAGTTGATGTCGAGCTTGTTGGCCTCCAGCTTCTCTTCCTCGGCCCGCTTCTTGGCCAGCTCGTATTCATACAGCCGGGCTCGCAACTGCTTCATGGCCGCCGCCCGGTTCTTGTGCTGCGAGCGCTCGTTCTGGCACTGCACCACAATGCCCGTGGGCAGGTGTGTGATCCGGATCGCCGAGTCGGTGCGGTTCACATGCTGCCCGCCCGCGCCGCTGGCGCGGAACGTGTCCACGCGCAGGTCTTCGGGCCGGATCTCAATCTTGATCTCGTCATCCACCTGCGGGTAGACGAAGACGGAAGCGAAAGACGTATGCCGCCGGGCGTTGGCGTCGAACGGCGAAATCCGCACAAGGCGGTGCACCCCCACCTCGGACTGAAGCAGCCCGTAGGCGTTCGTCCCGTTGACCTCAAAGGTCACCGATTTAATGCCGGCGCCCTCGCCCTCCAGCCGGTCGGTGATCACCGTTCCAAAGCCCTTGCGTTCGGCCCAGCGCAGGTACATCCGCTCGAGCATCTCGGCCCAGTCCTGGCTTTCGGTGCCGCCCGCGCCCGGATGAATGGTGACGATCGCGCTTAGCGCGTCGTTCTCTCCGCTCAGCAGCATGGCGGTCTCCAGCTTCTGGAGATGCTGGCGGAGCTTCTGCATCTCGGCTTCAATCTCGCCGGCCACCGGCTCCCCCTCGCGCCAAAGCTCAAACAGGGTGTCCAAATCCGATGTCATCCGGCGGATCAGGGCGTCGCTGGAGACGGCTTCCTCCAGCCGCTTCCGCTCCTGCATCAGTTTCTGGCTCTTCTCAGGCTGGCTCCAGAATTCCGGCGAAGCGATCAGGCGTTCCGTTTCTTCTAATTGGGCTTTCTTGTTGGAAGCGTCAAAGATAGCCCCGCACAGCTTCGGCCTGCTGGCGGAGCGGCTGGTAGGCGCGTTCGAGTTCCTCGAGCGTCATACTTCTAGTGTATCAAAGTCGAATAGAAGGCCCTGCGGCCCCGGGCTGAAACAACGCGTCTTCCCCAGTGTGGCCGCAACACCGGCCGCCTCGTGGATGTGGCCCGAGAAGAACGCCGCCGGCTGGTGGCGCTCGATGAATTCGCGCACGGCCCGGCTTCCGGCATGCACTCCGTCCCGCACCCGGTCGAGCGGCGTCCCAAGCGGCGGGCAATGGCAGATCAGGATCAACGGCTTCAACGCGGCAAAACGTTCCAGGCGCGCGGCGATCTCCTCCTCCGTGTATTCGCCGGGGGTATGGAACGGCGTCGGGTTGGAATAACCTAAGCCGGCTATGTGATACCCGCCCGCTTCCAAGGACTCTCCGTGGAAGTGGTTCAACCCATGCGCTTCGCACGCCTGCGCGGTGGCCGAGGCAGACTCGTGGTTGCCAGGCAGCACGTACACCTTCCCCGCCCGCCGCTGCAAGACCCGCGCGCAGCGGTCCAGCCCGCGCGCCCAGCTCGTCAGGTCGCCCGCGGCAAAATAGAGGTCCGCTTCAATGGCCATCAGCCGCTCCAGCGCGGCCGTGTCGCCGTGGATGTCGGAAAACACCAGAATCTTCACAAAAAGTCGTGGCCCTCCTTTCGTTATCATAGTGTTCAAAACCGCCCATGGCGAAGCCAACCGAAACCAACCCTGGGATCAACGACTGGCTGCTGGAGGAGATCTACCAGCGCTACCACTTTGACCCCCAAGACGTAGAGGAAGAGTGGCGTGCGCTGTTCGGCGCCGCCCCGCGGCTTTCCGCTCCCCCGTCTGCTTCCCCGCCGGAGCCCGAGCCCGACGGCGAGGTCATCCCCCTGCGGGGCGCCGCGGCGCGCATCGTCGAGAACATGACCGCCAGCCTGGCCATCCCCGTGGCCACCTCCCAGCGCGTCGTCCCCATCAAGGCGGCCGACGAGAACCGGCGCATCATTAATCTCCACCGCGGCGTGCAACGTGCCCCTAAAGTCTCCTACACCCACTTGATCGCCTGGGCCATCCTGAAGGCGGTCCAGGCCTTCCCGGTGCTCAACTCCGCCTTCGCCATGCGCAACGGAGAACCCGTGCGCATCCAGCGCCCCCGCATCAACTTGGGCATCGCCGTCGATGTGGCCGGAAAAGGCGGTAGCCGCTCCCTGCTCGTCCCCAACCTCAAAGACGCCGGCGCGATGGACTTCTTGCAATTTCTGACCGCCTACGACGATCTCATCGCCCGGGCCCGCTCCGGCAAACTCACCTTGGAAGATTTCCAAGGCACTACGATCTCCCTGACGAACCCCGGCACCGTCGGCACCGTCGGCTCCGTCCCCAGGCTCATGCCGGGCCAGGGCGCTATCATCGCCACCGGCGCGATCGACTACCCCGCCGAGTACCGCGGCGCTTCTCCCGAAGTCACCGCGCGGCTGGGCATCGGCAAGGTGATGACCATCACCTGCACCTACGATCACCGCATCATCCAGGGCGCCGAATCCGGCCTCTTCTTGGCCAAGGTCGAGGCCTTGCTGCGCGGAGAGGAGGACTTCTACGAGAAGATCTTCGCCGACTTGAAGCTCCCGCACCGCCCCGTGCGCTGGGAGCCCGACCGGCCCGCCGCCGCCGCGGGGCCCGGTGACCGCTATGCCGAGATCGCCAAGGAAGCCGCCGTATTGCAGCTCATTAACGCCTACCGCGTCCGGGGACACCTCATCGCGGATCTCGACCCCCTCGGCGGCGAGCCGCACTACCATCCGGAACTCGATCCGGCGAGCTACGGCCTCACCATTTGGGACCTCGACCGGGAGTTCCTTACCGGCAGCCTCGCCGAGGCCATCGGAGAAACCCAGCCCAAACCCATCGCTACGCTGCGCGAAATCCTGGAGACTCTGCGCCAGACCTACTGCGGCAAGATCGGCTGCGAGTACATGAACATCCAGCACCCGGAGCAGAAGCGCTGGCTCCAGCAGCGCATGGAGCCGGAAGCCAATAACTGGCCGCTCGATCCCGCTAAACGCACTTGGGCGCTCCAGCGGCTAATCCTGGCCGAAGAGTTCGAACACTTCCTCCATTCCCGTTTCGTCGGCCAAAAGCGCTTCTCCCTGGAAGGCTCCGAAACCGCCATCGTGATCCTCGACGAGATTCTGGAGCGGGCTGCCGCCGACGGCGCCAAAGAAGTCGTCATCGGCATGGCGCACCGCGGCCGGCTCAACGTGCTCGCCAACGTCATCGGCAAACCCTACGAGCAGATCTTCTCCGAATTCGAGGGCGACCCGGATCCCGCCAGCGCCCAAGGCTCGGGCGACGTCAAGTACCATCTCGGCGCCACCGGCGTGCACAAGACCCGCACCGGCGCGGAGATCGCTGTCTCCGTCGCCCCGAACCCAAGCCACCTGGAGGCCGTCGACCCCGTGGTCGAGGGCATCGTCCGCCCCAAGCAGGACCGCCTGGGAGACAAGGAACGCAAGCGCGTCATTCCGGTGCTCGTGCACGGCGACGCCGCTTTCGCCGGCCAGGGCGTGGTGGCCGAGACTCTCAATCTCTCCCAACTGGAGGGCTACCACACCGGCGGCACGGTCCACGTCATTATCAACAACCAGATCGGCTTCACCACGTCGCCCGAGGAGGCGCGCTCTTCGCCTTACTCCACCGACGTGGCCCGCACCGTCCAGGCCCCCATCTTCCACGTCAACGGCGACGACCCCGAAGCCGCCATGCGCGCCGTCCAGGTCGCCTTCGACTACCGGCAGCGCTTCAATAAGGACGTCGTCATCGACATGTTCTGCTACCGCCGCCACGGCCACAACGAGGCCGACGACCCCAGCTACACCCAGCCGCTCCTGTACCGCAAGATCGAAAACCACCCCTCCGTGGCCGAGCTCTACGCGCAGCGGCTCGCGGCCGAGGGCTTGGTTAACGAGCAAGAAGCCGCCCGCCTGCGCGCCCAAATCCGCCAGCGCCTCTCCGAGGCCTACGAGGCCGTGCAGCGCCGCAGCACACAGTTCCCCGCCGAGGAATTGGCCCCCGTTCCCCTCGAGGAAATGGCGCCCTTCTGCGCCCGCACCGCCGCCGACCTCGCCGCCTTGGAGCAAGTGGCCCGCGCCCTCACCTCTCCGCCCCCGGACTTCCATGTCCACCCCAAACTGCGCCCGTTCCTCGAACGCCGGCGCCAGGCCTTCGAAGCCGGCGGCCCCATCGACTGGGCCTTCGCCGAGGCCTTGGCCTTCGGCAGCCTCGTGCTCGAAGGCACCCCAGTCCGCCTCAGCGGACAGGACAGCAGCCGCGGCACCTTCAGCCAGCGCCATCTGGAGTTCTTCGATTACGAGAACGGCCGCAGCTGGATGCCCCTCCGGCACATCTCCCCCCATCAGGCCCGCTTCGACGTCTTCGACAGCTCCCTCAGCGAGTACGCCGTGCTCGGCTTTGAATTCGGCTACAGCGTCGGCGATCCGCTCACCTTGGTCATCTGGGAAGCACAGTTCGGCGACTTCGCCAACGGCGCGCAAATCATGATCGACCAGTTCATCACCTGCGCCGAGGATAAGTGGGGCCAGCCCAGCGGCCTGGTGCTGCTCCTGCCCCACGGCTATGAAGGCCAGGGCCCGGAGCACTCCAGCGCGCGCATCGAGCGCTTCCTCACTTTATGCGCCGGCAACAACATCCAGGTCGCCAACTGCACCACCCCGGCCCAGTACTTCCACCTGCTGCGGCGCCAGATGCTCGGCGGCAAGGACCGCCGCGGCGTCCGCAAACCGCTCATCATCTTCACCCCCAAGAGCCTCCTGCGGCACGCCCAGGCGGTGTCGCGCCTGACCGAACTCACTTCCGGCGGTTTCCAGGAAGTCCTGGACGACCCGGCGGCCGACCCCGCGCGCGTCTCCCGCCTCCTGCTCTGTTCCGGAAAGCTCTACTACGAACTGGCGGCGGCCCGCGCTCACCGCAAAGCGGACCATATCGCGATTGTCCGCGTCGAACAGCTCTACCCCTTCCCCTCCGACGCTTTGGCCGAGCTGTTCGACAAGTACGCCCGGGCGGACGAGATCGTCTGGGCCCAAGAGGAGCCGCGCAACATGGGACCCTGGCGGTTCATGCGCGAGCGTTTGTTCCCGCTGCTGGAGCCCACCGGCCGCAACGTCACTTACGTGGGCCGCCCCGAGAGCGCCAGCCCGGCTACGGGCTCCCACAAACGCCACCTGAAAGAGCAGGCTGCGGTGATCGATGCCGCTCTCACCCCCGCCCTCCCGCGCCGCAGCGCCCTCGCCTTGGCCCCGAAGCGCAAAGCGATCTAGGAACCCCCGGTCTCCTCAGGAAGAACGCGGAAACCCTCCCGCAGCGCGGCGTTCCGCAAACGCGCATCCAGGCAAACAAACGCGCGCCCGGCCGGCCTCTGCTCCGCCCATTCCATCGCCGCGGCAAGCTGAACCGCGTCGGCGGCGCGCAGCTCATGCACCGAGATCAGCCGCACCGCCGTGGACCGTACCGCCTCCACCGGCAGAACCTCGACCCAGGAATCCGCAAGCGCTAATAGCCGGCTCGCCGCGCGCTGCATCTCCGCGAGGCTGAAGCTCCCCGCCCGGTGCAGCCGGGACAGCGCCGAAAAACACTCGACGAGCGTCCCCCACCACACCACCCGCGCCCCCAGCCTCCGGGCGAGCAGGTGAATCTCACCCGATGCGGGCTCCCGAACCAACAACGGCAGGATCGCCGAAGAGTCCCAAAAGCTCACCGGCCCTCCCGGCGCTCGTCGAACAGCGCCTTCCGGAGTTTCCCAGTTGGATCCGGCGGGCCAAACGTCGTCAGAACCTTCCGCGGGAGTTTGCCCTTTCCAATCCGCACAATGCCCCGGATCTCGAGGCGGCGCAACCGCTCGCCTTCTTCCTCATCTCCCGGCCTCATTGGGGACAGCGGGCACAACTGAGCGATGGGCTTGCCGCGCTCGGTGACGAGAACGTCCTCGCCCGCTTTTACCATCGCGAGGTAGCGGCTGAGCGACGCCTTTAGCTCGGATACGGCGGCCTTCTTCATGTCCTATCTAGTCTATCAGATCTGACCTGATAGGTCAGATAAGCCCGCCGTCGCCCGCATCGCTCTGGTCAATGCCGGAAGTGCCGCACGCCGGTGAAGACCATCGCCAAACCCAGACGGTTGGGGTTTATTCGCCGCGGCTGATCTGAGTTGTTCTTGTGTTCTTTGGCCAAGTGCCGCATGCAACTCTGACTGCCCCTGAAAGCAACCTTTAAGCGAAGCGTGCTACGGATAAGGTTCCTAATTCTTCGGTCGAACGAAGTGTCCTTACACGACTGCCGCCCGCTCAGCCAAAGCTTGGGAGGAGCGGCAAGTCGAAACGGTCTAGGCAGTTACGGACTGGTCTTCTTAGACCACAGCATCTTGACCCTCAAATAGCAATCTCCCCTGCTGTATATGGTGGTTCTTGAGGGCTCCAGCAGTAGGTCGAGTCTTCTAGCAAAGTACGAAGCGTCTTGGCATCGGTGTCCCCGATCCCAAGTGATTCGCCGTTGATGAAGCGAACTTGAAAGTTGTCTTCGGCGATCTCTTCAATCCGAACGACAGCGTTCAAATTGATCGTATTCCGGCCAATTCTTGCCAATTGGGGCTTCATAGGAAAATTATAAACGCGTTTTGTTGGTTCGGGACAACCCAAGTTCAATGCCGGAAATGCCGCACGCCCGTGAAGACCATCGCCAAACCCAGACGGTTGGCCGCCGCAATCACCTCCGCGTCCTTCACCGAACCGCCCGGCTGGATCACCGCGGTGATCCCATGCCGCGCCGCCTCCTCCACCCCATCCGGGAACGGGAAAAACGCATCCGAGGCCATCACCGTCCCCTCAAGCGGCAACTGCGCCTTCATGGCGGCCACTTTCACCGAATCCACACGGCTCATCTGCCCTGCCCCCACCGCCACCGTCTGCCCCGGGCGCGCGAACACGATCGCGTTCGACTTCACGTGCTTGCAGACCTTCCACCCAAACTCAAGAGCAGCCCACTCCTGCTCGGTCGGCGCGCGCTCTGTCTTGACCTGTGCGGCGGCGCGGTCCAGCTTGTGCAGGTCCGCAGTCTGCACCAGATAGCCGCCGCTGATCGACTTCATCACCAGCGGGTCCGGCCTCCCATCCGCCACCCGGAGCAAGCGCAGGTTCTTCTTGGCCGCCAGAATGGCCAGGGCTTTGGCGCTGTAGTCCGGCGCGGCGATGGCTTCGATAAAGGTCTTCGAGATCTCGAGCGCCGTCTCCTCTTCCAGCGGGCGGTTGAAGGCCAGCACGCCGCCGAAGGCCGACACCGGGTCGCATTCAAACGCCTTGCGGTAGCTCTCCGCCTGCGACTCGGCCTCTGCGCAGCCGCACGGGTTGGTGTGCTTGATGATGGCGGAAGCGGGCAAATCGAACTCCTGCACGAGCTGCCAGGCGGCGTCCAAATCGACCAGGTTGTTGTAAGAAAGTTCCTTGCCCTGAAGCTGCTCCGCTCCGGCGATCCCCCGTCTCCGGTCCGAATACAGCGCCGCCGCCTGGTGCGGGTTCTCCCCGTAGCGGAGCGCCTGCGCCAGCGGCGCGCGCAGGTCTAACCACGGCGGCAACTCGGACTTCACATCCTCGAAGCGCCCGTCCACGCACGCAATCGAGGCCAGCCTCAAACTGATCGCGCGGTCGTAATCGGCGGTCAGCCGGAATGCCTTCTGCGCCAGACGCCAGTGCGTCGCCGGCGAGAGGCTGCCGCCCCCCGCTTTCATCTCCTCCAGAATCCCCGCGTAGTCCTCCGGCGAAGTCACCACCGCCACGTCCTGATAATTCTTGGCCGCGGCGCGGATCAACGTCGGCCCGCCGATGTCGATGTTCTCGATCAGCTCCGCCAGCTCGATCCCTTCCTTGGCGGCCGCCTTCTCGAACGCATACAGATTCACCACCACCATATCGATCGTGGGAATGCCGTGCTCCTGAAGCGCGCGCATGTGCTCGGGGTTGGAGCGGATGGCCAGCACCCCGCCGGCGATGCGCGGATGAATCGTCTTCACCCGCCCGTCGAGCATCTCAGGAAACCCCGTCACCTCCGCCACATCGCGGACGGCGACGCCCGAATCGCGCAGCAGCCGCGCCGTGCCTCCGGTGGATAGAATCTCGACCCCGAACCCCTGCAATCCGCGGGCAAACTCCGCAATGCCGCTCTTATCGGTCAAGCTGATCAAAGCGCGTTGAATCTTGGGCATGGCAATCCATTTTGACATAGCCCCGGCGCATGCCGCTCTCCCGCCCGAACCCGGCTTTGTTAAACTCCGCACTATGCGCGGGCGAACTTTTGTACTATTCGTGGCCGCCGTTCTAAGCCTGGCGGCCAAGGACCCGGTGACTCACGAGGCGCTCTACCTGATGAAGCGGGTCGGGGATCCCGTCGTGAGTCCCGACGGCAAGTGGGTGGTCTTCTCGGTGACCGAGCCGGCCTACGACCCCAAGGATCAGGTCTCCGACGTGTGGATCGTTCCGGCCAACGGAAGCGCGCCTCCGCGCCGGCTGACCGCAACCAAATCCGGCGAGAGCGGATTGGCTTGGAGCCCCGATTCCCACCGGCTGGCCTTCTCCGCCAAACGCGAGGGGGACGAGGTCAACCAGATCTATATCCTCGACGTGGCCCAGGGAGGAGAGGCGCTGCGGGTCACCTCGATCTCCACCGGAGCGCACTCGCCCCGATTCAGCCCGGATGGGAGCATGCTGCTGTTTACTTCGAGCGTCTACCCGGGGGCGGCGGACGACGAGGCCAACAAAAAGATTGCCGCGGAGCGCAAGGCGCGCAAATACAACGCCCGCCTCTACGACGGCTTTCCCATCCGCTACTGGGACCAGTGGGTCGGCGAACTGCGCCCGAGGCTCTTTGTGCAAGCGGCGGCGCCGGGAGCCAAGGCCCGGGACCTGCTCACCGGGACGCGGCTGGCTTCACTCGCTGGATTCGGCGGACGGCCCCGGACGGATGGCGGAGGCCAGGAGGAATCGCTGGACGCGGCCTGGGCTCCTGATGGCAAGTCGATCGTGTTTGTGGCGACCGTCGACCGCGACGCCGGCGCGTATCGTTTCCCGCTCTACCGCTTGTACGAGGTTCCGGTGACGGGAGGCGAGCCCAGGCAGATCTCCTCGGACATGGCCAGCTATTCCTCGCCCACCTTCAGCCCGGACGGAAAGCAGCTTTACGCCGAGCGCACGCCCCGCACCGAAAAGGTCTACAATCTTACGCGCCTGGCCCGCTGGAGCTGGCCCGCTCAGGGCGATCCGGAGATCCTCACGGCCGCCTTCGACCGCTCGGTGGAAGCATTTGCGGTCGGGCCCGGCCGGGTTTGGCTCACCGCCGAGGATGCCGGTCATGTGCGGCTATACTCGCTCGAAGCGGGCAAGGTGCAGCCTGCCGAGCCGGCCATGGCCGGAGCCTACTCGGGCTTGTCCATTTCAACCAAGGCCGCCGAGCCCGTGCTCGTGGCCTCCTGGGGCAGCTCGGTCCATCCCGCCGAGATCTTCCGGATCGAAAGCGGCGCCAGGCGGGCGCTGACGTCGTTCACTACGGCGGAGGCGGAGAAGCTGGATTGGCTCCCGCCGCTCCATTTCACATTCACCAGCAAAAAGGGTCGGACGATTCACAACATGCTGGTGCGCCCCCCGGCCTTCGACCCCAACAAGAAGTACCCCTTGGTGCACATCATCCACGGCGGGCCGAATAACATGTGGCGGGATCAGATCACCCTGCGCTGGAACTATCACCTGCTGGCGGCGCCCGGTTATGTGATCCTACTCACCAACTACACCGGATCCACGGGTTTCGGCGAACAGTTCGCCCAGTGGATCGAAGGAGATCCCTTCGTCACCCCAGGCGAAGAGCTGGATCAGGCCTTGGAAGAAGCCGCCCGCCGGTTCCCCTTCGCCGACGCCTCCCGCGCGTGCGCCGGAGGAGCCAGCTACGGGGGCTCGCTGGCCAATTGGCTGCTGGCGACCACCGACCGCTACCGCTGCCTGATCAATCACGCTGGAATCTTCAACCTGGAGTCGATGTGGGGCGCCACCGACATTGTCTACTGGATGGAGGCCAGGCTGGACGGACCCGTCTGGGAACAAGGCGAGGTGTGGCGAAAGCAAAACCCGGCGCGCTACGCGGCCAACTTCAAGACCCCAATCCTGGTGACGCACGGCGAGAACGACTTCCGGGTTCCCATCGGACAAGCGCTGGAGCTTTGGAGCGTGCTCCAGCGCAGGCGCGTTCCAGGCCGGCTGATCGTCTTCCCCGATGAAAACCACTGGATTCTGAAACCGGAGAACAGCCGCTTCTTCTACCAGGAAGTACACCGCTGGCTCGCCGAACACCTGCGTCCGTAAGCGGGCGAAATGCGGAGACCAGAATCCACCTCGCGCGGCCCGCGTGAGCGCCGCGCAGTGGAGCTTCTACATTTCACCGGATGTTCGCGTGGAGCGCGCAGTCTTGCGTGCCACACCGGCAGCCTTGTGCCGGTGGTCGGCTTGTGAACTTATCCCCACCTGCACAATGGCGCAGGCATTCTGATGTGGGGCAGACATTCTTGTCTGGAAATAATGTAATTCCTGGGCGCGGCCCCGCTGAGCGCCGCCTGCCCGGGATCCCGCTCACCACTCGGCTACGGATCCATCCTCATGAAACACGCGCGCCATCGCCCGCGTGCCCGCGAATGGATACTTCTTCAAGGCATCCTCGCTCAGATCGAAGCCCAACCCCGGCTTCTCGGGAAGCGGGAACCGCCCGTCCACCATGCGCATGGCCGGGAATCCCAACCACTCCTCCCAGATCTTGTCTTCCTTGCGCGGCGTCACCCCCGAGCAGACCTCCTGCACCAGGAAGTTGGGCATCGCCGCGTCCACGTGCAAGGTGGCGATCCCTCCGATGGGCCCCTCGCACGAATGCGGCGCCATCGAGATGCCGGCCGCGTGCGCCATGGCCCCGACCTTCCACAGCGCCGTGATGCCTCCCACATGGTTGATGTCCACCTGTAGGATGTCCACCACGCCCATCTCGATCAGTTGCCGGCAGCCGTAGCTGGCCACCAGGCGCTCGCCGGTCGCGATTGGGGTGGTCGAGCGCCGGGCGATGCGTGCCATCGCTTGAATGTTCTCCGGCGGACACGGCTCCTCGACGAACAACAGATTCAGCGGCTCCAGCTCCTTGACCAGCACCGAAGCCACCGCCGGCCCGGTCTTGGCGTGGAAGTCGACCGCGATGTCGATGTCCGGCCCCAAGGCCTCCCGGGTCATCGCAAGCTGCCGGACCGCCCGGTCGATCTTGGCATGCCGGTCCAACCACTCCCAGTACCCCGGCAGCCCCATCTTGAAACAGGACACGCCTTGAGCGTGCGCCGACTCGCGCAGCTTCAGAAGCTGTTCCCGGGTTCCGGCGTAGGCGTGGTAGTAGCCCCGCACGCCCCGTGCGTCAAACGGCCCGCCCAGGAGCTTGTACACCGGCATGCCCAGAATCTTGCCGCGCAGATCCCACAGCGCCTGGTCAATCCCTGAGATCGCCGAGCCCATCACCGGACCCGCCCGGTAGAAGCTGTGCACGTACATCGACTGCCACAGATGTTCCACTTGGATGGGGTCCGCCCCGAGAATGTGTTCCCGGAAGTCGTTCACGCAAGCAATCACGGCCCCGGCCTTGCCTTCCAGCGTCGCCTCGCCCCAGCCCACCAAGCCTTCGTTGGTTTCGAGCTTCACGAAGACGTAGGGCCGGTCCGACTGAGGCGTGATCGACACGCCAATGGCCTTCATCTCCGTGATGCGCACCTTGGACCCAACTCCGTCAAAGGGGCTCTTGGCGGCTGCCCCGGCGGCCGCCGCCCCGGCAGCCTGCGCTTCCGGCTCCGGCCCCAGCGCGCAGGCGCAGTCCGCCCACGCTGTTCTCCCAAGCGCCAGCGCGCCCGCCATCCCTCCCAGCCACTCACGCCTTCTCATGCCTCACCTCCGCGGTATTTCTCCAGCGCTTTTTCGCTGACGGTAATGCCCAGCCCCGCACCTGTGGGGAGAGCAAGAAACCCTTCGCGGACGGCCTCCAGCGAGGCGCCCGCAATCTCCGCCCGCATCCGCCGGTCTTCCTCCGCCTCCGGAAACGGAACCTGTTGGATGTAGAAATTCGGCAGCGACGCGGCCAGGTGCAGCGCCGCCGCGGTGGCCACCGGACCGCCGTCGTGATACGGCGCGGCGGCGATGTAGTGCACCTCGGCAATCACCGCCATGCGCCGGATCCTCGCGATCCCGCACCGCGAAATGCTCGGGCGGATCACGTCGATGGCGTCCTCGCGCAGCAGGTCTTGGATTTGCCAGGGGGCGTCGATCGTCCGCCCCAGTCCCACCGGCGTTACGGTCTCCATCGAGATCCTTCTTATGGCGGCGAGATTCGCCAGTGGGCAGGGCTCGTCGAACCAAAGCAAGTGCAGCTTTTCCACCGCCGCCGCCGCGCTGGACGCGTCGCCCGGGGTCAGAGCCGCCCCGCCGTCCAAAACAAAATCCGCATTCTCGCCCGCGGCCTTGCGCAGCGCCTCCAGCCGTCTCCGCACCGCCAGCACCCAAGCCTGCCCTTGATTCCGGTAAGTTGTCGGCGGGACCGGTACGGAAAAGGCCCGAAAACCTGCCTCCGCCGCCCGCTGCATCGACGCCGCCAGCGCTTCGTCACTCTCGCCTGCAAGCGGAGCAAGCGCCCGCGCCTTATGCCGGGTGGGCCCGCCAAGCAACTGATAGACCGGCGCCCGGGCAGCCTTGCCCGCGATGTCCAGCAAAGCCATGTTGACCGCCCCATCCAGATTCGGTGCGCCTGTCTTCCTGAGGCGCTCCTCCGCTACTTCAAATGCGCTTGCCGGAAGCCCCTGGAGAGCCTCCCGCACCCGGCTGACCTCGGCGGGCGGCGCCGCCTGGCATTCGCCATATCCCGTGATCCCGCCTCGTGTCTGTAAGCGCAGCACAGTATAACGGCGCCCCGAGGCCGGCTCACGCAGGGGATGCACGGTCAGCCCGGTGATCTCCAGGGCCGGATCACGGGGCTTCTGTAAGGCGCTCTGAGCCGCGAATCCGGCCAGTTTCAATTGGCGGAGTCTTCTGTTGTCAAGCATGAATTCCTCCCGCAGACGGTGGCATCATTTTACCCAAACGGCCCGGTTGCGGCAACGCAACCGCTTTCACTCTCCTCACATGCTGGATGGTTCGCTCCTCACCGGCGGCATCCAACGCCCGCCACCCGGTCCTCCGGCTCCCCCTTGAAAGTAATAGGGTCCGATTCGGAAACTGCGGCTCCATTCCGGAGGCGCGATCCACAACAGCGCCGAGGAAAGCATGGTCTGAAGCAGCGCCAAGCCCCACACCGAGCGGCAGCGTTCAAATAACAGGCTGGATACGGTCCCCCACACGAGGGTAGCGGGAATCAAGATGGGATTCGGAGCATGCACCGCGGCGAATGCCAGCCCCGCCAGCGCCGCCGCCCGCCTTCTGCCCCCAACACTTTCGCGCAGCGGCAGGTACGTCATCGACTGGTAAACCACTTGTTGCAACGCGCTCCAGGCAAAGTAAGCCCCACCGTCGGTTAGTGTCCGGAGGTGAAAAAGCCGCCCATGCCCCAGCCCCAGCACCAGCCCCGCGCTCAGGATCCAAAGCGGCGCCCAGCTGCGCCAGCACGACGCCAATGGCCTCCAGCTCAGGCCCAACTCTTGCGCGGTCAGTCTGCGCCGCCGCCAGGACAGCGCCACCCCCGCGACCAACAACACGCCGGTCCAAGGCAGGGGAATGACCAGCAGCCACAAGTAGCCCAGCACCGCCACAAAAAACGCCGCGGCTTCCGCAACTTCGCCCGCACGCCCACCGCTTCCGCCGAGAGACATGGAGGTAGAATACCCCAAGCCCGCCTCAGGCCGCCCCCCTTTGCGCTAAGCTAAAACCATGCCGGTGTTCAGAGGCCGCCGGCAATCGGATTTACACAAGCGGCCTGAGCTCGGCCGGAGGGGTTGTGAAATATTGGGACGTCTTCCCCGCCTGGGGACGCCTGCTGGCGGGCCGCCGGCCGCTGCTGTCCATCGAGATCACCAAAGAATGCCCCCTGCGCTGCCCGGGCTGCTACGCCTACGAGCCGGAGCATTTGGGCGGCGAGGTTCTGCTCCGCCAGCTTGCCGATCACCGCGGGGATGATCTCGTCCGGCGGGTCTTGGCTCTGGTCCGCGAGCTGCGTCCCCTGCACGTCTCAATCGTGGGCGGAGAACCGCTGGTCCGCTACCGCGAACTCGACCGCCTGTTGCCCGAACTGGACCGCATGGGTGTCGAGGTCCAGCTCGTCACCAGCGCGGTGCGCCGCATTCCACCCCACTGGGCCCAACTGGGCTGCTTGCACATCGCGGTCTCGGTGGATGGACTGCCCGCCGAACACGACCGCCGCCGCGCGCCCGCCACCTACGCCCGGATCCTGGAGAACATCGCCGGCCATTCCATCATCGTGCACTGCACCATCACCCGTCCGATCGCCCATGCCGATTATCTTGAAGAGTTCAGCCGCTTCTGGTCCGGGCGTCCCGAGTGCCGCCGGATCTGGTTCAGCCTCTTCACGCCCCAGCAGGATCAGGATTCGGTGGAACGCCTGCTTCCGGAGGACCGGCGGCGGGCCGTGGAAGCTCTTGCCCGTATCCGCGCCCAGTTCCCCAAAATCCACCTGCCCGACGGCGTCTTAAGAGGTTACTTGCAGCCTCCGAATCATCCGGACGAATGCATCTTCGCCCGGACCACCACCTGCATCTCGGCCGATCTGAAGACACCCATCACGCCCTGTCAGTTTGGAGGACGCCCGGCCTGCTCCGAGTGCGGATGCATGGCGTCGGCAGGCTTGGCGGCCATCGGCAACATCCGGCTCGCCGGACTGATTCCCGTGCATCAAATCTTCCGCTGGAGCTGCCAAATCGGACAGATCCTCGGCGGCAACGGCCGCGCGCGCGGTCTCCCGGACGCACCCCAGCGCCCTGTCCCCGCGCCGGAACCGGCCCCTGCCACGCCGGTCGCAGTCCGTTCGGCCCCCAAGCGCTGAACCGGTTGGCGCCCACTTTGGCGCCCATCCCGAGAACCCCGCTCAGCGGATGCCGCTTCTTCAGCCGGGACCGCCGGTCTTGGTAAACTGCCGTTGGAGACCCATCGCCTCCCGATGCGCCGTAGGGAATCCCTTTTGTACTTCGCTTGCCTCCTTCTCGCCGGCTGCCGGCGCAACCAGCGCGAGCCCGCCATCGGCGAAGGTTTCGTGGCCGCCGCCAGCCTGAACCTCTACCGCGATCTCGGCCCCAACGAACCGGTCGCCGCCGTGGCCGGGCACGGCGAGCGCCTGGAAATCCTGGAGCGGCGCCGGAAATTCGTGCGGGCCCGCAGAGCTTCCGGCGAAACCGGCTGGACCGACGGCGAGCTGCTGTTCAGCCGGGAACAAATGGAAGAATTGCGGCTGCTGGGCCGCTGGGCCGCCGGTCTTCCCATGCAAGGGCGCGCCTCGGTGCTCGCCCCATTGAACGTTCACACCTCTCCCAGCCGCTCGGCGCCGAATCTGGCGCAGATTCACGAAGGCCAAACCGTGGCGGTCGCCGGCCACAAGCTCATCACCGAAAACGGCCGCTCCGAAGACTGGTCCCTGGTGGTGCTGCCGGGCGAGGTGGCCGGCTGGGTGCTGACCCGGCGCCTCGTGATGAACATCCCGGATGAAGTGGCCCAATACGCCGAGGGGCGCCGCATCATGGCTTACTTCCCCTTGGATGCAGTCCGCGACGGCCAGCAGACCCGGCAGAACTGGCTGTGGGCCACTCTCAACCGCCTCGGCCAGCCCTACGAATTCGACAGCCTGCGGCTGTTCGTATGGAGCCTCCGGCGCAAGCGTTACGAGACCGCCTTTTGGGCCCGCAATCTGCGAGGCTATTACCCCATCGAGGTTACCTCCGAACCCCGCGGAGGATATCGTTTCTCGCTCGTCGCCAGCGAAAAGGACGGTCCTCTGATGCGCGTCACCTATTTGTGGCAGGCGCAGCGCGTCCGCGTGCTTTCCCGCGTCCCGGTGGAGGCGCCGCCGCCTATGGAGCCCCCGCGCCCTGCCCCGCCCCCTGCGGCGCCGGAACGGTCCCTCTTCGACCGTTGGCGGCAGTTCCTGGCGGAGCGCCTGGCCAGGCGTAAACGGCAATAATGCGCGCGTCCCCTACGCAGGCCGCTTAAATGCCCGTTGGATGCACCCGGTCCATGTTAAGGAATTCCTGGATGTGCGGATGATCGGAGCGCTCCAGTTCCTCCACCGGGCCGAAATAGATCACCTTGCCGTCATGAAGAACCACCACCCGGTCCGCCACGTTCCTCATCAAGTCCAAATCGTGCGTCACCACCACCGACGTCAGCCGCAGTTCGCGCTTGAGCCGCAGCATGAGATCCGTCAGCAGATCCGACATGATGGGGTCCACCATCGTGGTCGGCTCATCATAAAGGATGCATTCGGGCTGCGCCGCCAGCGCCCGGGCGATGGCCACCGCGCGCCGATAGCCCGTCGAGAGGTCCGCCGGATAGGCATCCTTATACTCCAGCAGCCCCACCATCGACAGCAATCCATCCACGACTTGCTCCCGGTTGGCCGCGTCGTAATCCTCCCGCAGCTCCAGCGAAAACAGGATGTTTTCGCCGATCGTTAAGGAATCAAACAAAGCCCCGGATTGGAAAACCAGGGTCACCTTGCGGCGTATGTGTCGGAGCTGGGATTCACTCCAGTCGGTGATGTCCTCGTGCGCGACGATCACCCGCCCCCGGTCCGGCTTCAGAAACCCCATGATGTGAGCCAGCGTCACCGACTTGCCGACGCCGCTGCGGCCGATAATCGCCACCGTCTGCCCGGCATCCACGTAAAAGCTCACGTCGTCCAAAACCGGGGCGTCGAACGTCTTATAAACATGGCGGAATTCGATGTAGTGCGGATAGAGCTCGCTCATCGTTCCGTCGGCGGGCGCTCGCGGCGCCGTGCGACAATAGTCATGGTAACATTGGCGCAGGATGCTATCGGCCGTAGGCTCGGCGCGATCCTACGGAAAAACAAATCTATGGGTTTGCGTTTCTTTCAGGTTGGTTGGCTGCTCGGGTTTCTGGCGGCCGCGCCGCTAGCGGCGGAGACAGCGGGCGCGGTCAAATCCACCGTCCGCGTGGATCCGCGCACGGGCCGGCTGGTCCGGGTCGTGGTCGTTCCCCCTGCGCTGCGGACCGAGCCGGCTTCCGCGGCTTCCCGCTTCCAGGAGGCCGTCGAATCCGTCGCCCGCCGTCACGCCTTGGATCCGGCTCTGGTGCGCGCCGTCATCGAGGCCGAGAGCAACTACAATCCTTACGCGGTTTCCCCCAAGGGAGCCGAAGGCTTGATGCAGTTGATGCCCCCCACCGCCCGGCGCTTCGGCGTAGCCAACTCGTTCAATTTCGCCGAAAACCTCCAGGGCGGGGTCCGCTACCTGCGCTACCTGCTGGACCTATTTGGCGATGAGCGCCTGGCGGTGGCGGCTTACAATGCCGGCGAGAAGGCAGTGATCCGTTACGGCGGCATCCCGCCCTTCCCGGAAACGCGCAGCTACGTGCAAAAAGTGACCCAGCTCTACCAGGCCAGCCGCCGGCAGACACGCAGTCCGGCCCCAGCCGCTCCGGCGGCGCAGCCCGAATACCGGCCGGTGGAATGGGCTGTCGATGCGAACGGCAACCTCTATCTCTATACGAGGTGAAGCGGTGTCCCGGCTCCGATCGCTCAAAGCCAGAGCCGCAGCGGCGGCCACGCTGGCCTTCGCCGTGGCCCTGGTTCCCTGGACGGCTGCCTCCGCACGGCAGGCGGCTGCTTCGACGCCCCTCCGGGTGAGCTCGGTCCGGTTTTGGCCTTTGGGTGAATCCACCCGCGTGGTGATTGAAGTCAGCGGCGAGTTCACCTATCGCTACGACCGGCTTTCCAATCCCGAGCGCATCTACTTCGACATCCCCAATTCGCGGCCGGCATTGGGCCAGCAACGGATCCACACGATCCCGGTCGGCGACACGCTGCTCCAGCAAATCCGCGTCTCCGAAACCCAGCCCAACGTAACCCGCGTGGTGCTGGACCTGAACCTGCGGGCGGACTTCACCGCCGCTCAGTTGGCCAACCCCCCAAGGCTGGTCATCGAATTGAAGCCCCCTGCCCGTCCAGTCAGCCAGGCGCCCAAGACCGAATCCCCCGCCCCCAAAGCCTCTCAAGCCAAGGCCGCACCCACCCCGGCGGAGACCCCTCCGCCCCCCGCCCCTGCCATTAAGCCGGAGCCGCCCACAGGTGGCGCGTCTGCTCCGGCGGCCGCGCCGCGGGGCGCAACTCCCCCGGTGCAGGAGCGCGTCGGGGTCCCCGCCAAGCGCGGCCCCGCCGGATCCAGTTCCCTGGTCCGCGCCCTGGGCCTCAAACTGGGCAAGGTGGTCATCGACCCGGGCCACGGCGGCCACGACACCGGCACCATCAGCAAATCCGGCCTGATGGAAAAGGACCTCGTGCTGGATATCGCCCTCCGGCTGGGGGCCTTGCTGGAGGAGCGGCTGAACGCTGAAGTTATCTATACGCGCAAGGATGACACCTTTGTCCCGCTCGAGGCCCGCACCGCTTTCGCCAACGAGCAGAAAGCAGACCTATTTATTTCCATCCATGCCAATTCGGGCGTCACTTCGGCGACCGGCTTTGAAACCTATTATTTGAACTTCGGCGCCTCGAAACGGGATCTGGAAGTCGCCGCGCGCGAAAATGCTAGCTCCGAGCGGACCATCCATGAGTTGGAGAGCCTGATCGAAAAGATCCTGAAAAAAGAGAAAGCCGACGAATCCCGAGAATTTGCCAACGCGGTTCAATCGGCGCTGTTTAAGGACATGGTCCGAGTCAATCGTCAATTGCGCAACCGCGGCGTGCGCAGCGCGCCATTCCTCGTATTGATCGGCGCCAACATGCCCTCCATCCTGGTTGAAATCGCCTTCCTCAGCAACCCCAACGAGGAACGCCTCCTCAAGCAAGACAGCTACCGGCAGCGCCTGGCTGAAGCCCTCGCCAAAGGCGTCTCCCAATACGCCTCCACCCTGAGCCAGTTCCAGACCCCCGCCTCCGGCCAGCCCTGATCCTGCCCCGCAAATGCGCTAACCTGATTCCATGCGGGTGCTGGTGTTTCGTCACGTCCCTTTCGAACACGCCGGCCTGATCCTCCCGGCGCTCGAAGCCGCCGGTGTCGCCTACCAATACGTGGACGCCTACCGGGACCCAGTGGACTCGGTCTCGGTCTCCGGCGCGCACGGCTTCATCTTCATGGGCGGCCCCATGTCCGCCAACGACAATTTGAGCTACATTCAGGCCGAGCTTTCGCTCATCCGGCAAGCGGTCGAGGCCGACAAACCCGTCTTGGGCATCTGCCTGGGTGCACAACTCATCGCCAAGGCTCTCGGCGCGCGGGTCTACCGCAACCCGGTCAAAGAAATCGGTTGGTTTCCGGTCTGGTGGACCCCGGAGGCGGCGTCCGATCCCCTACTGGCAGCACTTGAGGGGCCGGAAACCGTATTCCACTGGCACGGCGAGACCTTCGACCTGCCGGATGGCGCGGTCTGGCTGGCCCGCTCGGAGCGGTGTGAACGCCAAGCCTTCCGCATCGGCGCAAACACTTACGGATTCCAATTCCACCTGGAGGTCACCCCGGAGATGATCCAGGACTGGGTCCAGCAGGACGCTAACTCCAATGACGTCAGAGAGTTGGAGGCTGAACTCGACCCCTGGCACAATGCCCCGCGGCTGGCGGAGCTTTCGTCGTTGATCTTCGGCCGCTGGGCAACCTTCCTTCAGACCCCAGCCCCAGCCAAGTAACTTGCGAATCTTCGCGAAAAGCTTCCTCCGGCGCTGTGGAGCACGCCGCCGGGCTCGACACCCCGGCACCCGTGGAGCGCATAGTCCTGCGTGCCACACCGGCAGCTTTGTGCCGGTGCTCGGCTCCTGGCCTTCCCCCTCCCCTCCTGTGGTGTAGGCCCCCAGGCCTGCCGCCAACACCCCTGTGGCCGGACTTGGCCCCCCTTACCCACCGCCGTCTTTCGTCCCCGTCTATGAACCCCTACGTGTCGTTTTCGTCCAGAATACGGGATTTCAGCGCACAAAGCCCTTGACTTCCCATTACAGACCCGTATAATCGATTAACGAGTGAGGCACACTGGGGTGCAAAAGGGGGAAGAAGTCTCGCGCCCCTCAACCCGCCCCAGAGGCCCATCGACGATCTGCCACAAGGGAGGTATCCATGAAAGTGCTTCAGCTTCTGGCAACTCTCGCCTTGCTGATCGCTGTTCCGGTCGGCATGGCGTCGGGTCAGAGCACGTTCGCAACGATTACCGGGGTTGTCACCGATCCCACCGGAGCAGTGGTGGTGGGAGCGCAGGTGGAGGCAACCCAAGTCCAACGGAACTTTAAGTACACCACCCAGACCAACGAGGCCGGCATCTACACCTTGGCCAACATCCTCGAGGGGACCTATACGGTGGTGGTCAAGGCGGCCGGATTTCAAGAGTTCCGGGCGGAGAACATCATCCTTTCCGCCCGTGACATCCGCCGCGTCGACGCCAAGCTGGCGCTGGCTACGGCAGCCGTGGTCGTGGAAGTTTCCGGCGGCGCTACGCTGATCGAAACCGAGTCGGCGCGTCTGGCCGACACCCGCAGCCGGGATGTCATGCGGGCTCTGCCGTTGACCCTGCGCCGCGCCTGGGACTACTTCACGCTCACGCCGCAGTTTGAGCGCACCGGTGGCTGGAATCTCCGGCTGGCCGGCGCCGGCGAGCTCCAGGCGACGGCCACCATCGATGGCACCACCATCCAGCAGGCTTGGGGCGCTCCAATCGGACCCCTGATGGATCGCACGGAGCTGGTGCAGGAGATGCGGGTCGATATCGCTCAGGCCAACGCGGAATCCGCCACCATGGGCCAGCTCACCCTGATCAGCCGTTCCGGCAACAATGACTTCCACGGCAACGCCGCGCTTTACTACAGCAACAACGACCTCAACAGCCGCAATCCGTTCAGCTTGACCAAGAACAAGGGCTGGGGCTACCAGTGGGTCTTCGGCGCCGGCGGTCCGGTCTACATCCCGAAGATCTACAACGGCAGGAACCGGACCTTCTTCTTCTGGAACTTGGAGATCGCCACTGGTCCGGTTTCGCCCTTCACCGTGCAGCGCGTTGTCCCGCTGAACCGCTGGCGCAACGGCGACTTCTCCACCTACACCACTCAGCTCGTGGATCCGCTAAACAACAATGCGCCGTTTTCCGGCAATATCATCCCGCCAGCCAGGATCAACCAGACTGCGAAGAAGTTCCAGGACCTGTTCATCCCCGACCAGAACACCGGCAACCCGGATGTGCTGATTCCGGGCAGCCCAACCTACATCCGGACCTATCCGGGCAACCCGTTCGTGAAGCAGCCGACGATCTCAGAGCGCATTGATCACCGTCTGTCCGAGAAGCAGTTCATCTTCGGACGGCTGACTTCCGTGCGCTGGAATTTCAACCAGCCGGAAACCATCTTCCGCGAGCTCACGCCCAAGCGCCAAAACTACCGCAAAATGGACGCGCTCACCGGCGCTCACACCTACACCTTCCGGCCCACGCTGCTCAATGAATTCCGCTACGGCCTGAGCACCCAGCGCTGGCCTCAGACCTCGGCCTGGGAAGGCTGGAAGATTGTCAAGGACCTGGGTTTCGTTGGATTGGCGCCAAATCTCCCGCAGGTCAACGGGCTTCCCAGCGTCAGCTTCCAGCGCAGCGGCGTGGCCGGCGTCAGCAGCACCGCCGAGTGCAATCCCTGCGACGAGCACTGGGTGCATTCGTTCACTGACAACGTGAGCTGGTTCCGCGGCCGCCACGAGTGGAAGTTCGGCTACAACGGAGTCCGCTCGCTCCAGAGGGAATTGCGGCAGAACGCAGCCCTGTTCGGCAGCTTCTCCTATAGCGGCAACTTCACCGGCCTGGATTATGCCGACTTCCTGCTGGGCATCCCCACTACGATGTCCCGGGCGTTTCCGGCCGTGCAAGTCAACCGCGTCCGCTGGAACCACGGCTTCTTCGTGCAGGACACCTTCCGTCCTACGCCCAAGCTGACTCTGACTCTCGGTCTGCGTTGGGATGCGGCGCTGCCCTGGACGGAGAACGACAACCGGCTCGCCGCCTTTGACGACAAGACCGGCAAAATCGTGATCCCCGATGAAAGCAAGAACCTGGTCAGCCCCCTGATGCCCACCGGCTACATCGACATCATCACGGCGAGCGCCGCCGGCTGGCCGGCCAAGAGCCTGGTCACCAAAGACCTGAACAACTGGCAGCCCCGGCTCGGCTTCGCCTACCGCCCATGGGGCAACAATACCGTGATCCGCGGCGGCTTCGGCCTGGCGTACAACACCGGTCCCAGCGGCGTCTCCACCGGACCGGTCGTCCCCTACGTCATCAACGAGCCGTCCTACACGAACCCCACCGCCAGCCCCCTGGTTTGGCCCACGGTCTATCCAGCCACCGGAAGCGGCGGGCCCTCCACGGTCAGCATCCCCGGAACTCTGGTGCGCGACATTCAGATCCCGCGCGTGATCCAGTACTCGCTGACGATTGAGCACCAGCGGTGGGACACCGGGTTCATGATCGCTTACAACGCCAACGGAACCCGAAACAACACCTATTCGCGCGCCATCAACCGGCCCGTGGCGGACGGCCAGTTGTACATCAACAAGCCGCGGCCCTTCCCGAGGTACCCGGACATCAGCCGCACCGAGAACGGCGCCGGCCACCAGTACCACGCCCTCACCTTGCAAGCCGTTCGCAAGATGAAGGGTGGACTCTACTACCAGACCTACTTCGTCTGGGCCAACGACATGACCGACGAGACCTCTCCTGAGGACGAATTTAACCGCCTCCGCGAGAAGGCCCGTCACGACCGCCAGTCCAAGCTGCGCTACTCAGCCAACGCCATCTACGAGTTCCCCTTCGGCAAAGGGCGCAAGTACATGAACAACGCGCACTGGCTCGTGAACGGCATCTTGGGCGGCTGGCGTTTGTCGACGATCGTGGCCCTTGAATCCGGCCGTCCCCTGACCGTTTTGTGGACTGGGCCGGATCCTACGGGCACCCGCTACACCACCAGCGCCACCCGGCCCCAGGTCACCCTCCGGCCGGACGTGTTGCGCAAGTTCACGGTGGATAACCCCAACCAATACAAGTGGTTCGATGCGACGGCCTTCGCCGCTCCGCCGATTGGCCGCTATGGCACGGCCGGCCGCGGCATCCTGATCGGACCGGGCACCCGCGTCATGCACAACGCGGTGGCGAAGGACTTCCCGGTGAAGGAGCGGGCCACCGTTCGCTTCGAGGTCCTGGCCCGCAACACGCTCAACCACCCCAACTGGGCCAACCCGACCACCAACATCACTCAAGCCGGCGTCGGCGGCATTTATAACGTCATCGACCTGAACACCAAGTTCGATGCCGCTACGCCTCGCAACGTGCAATTGCACCTCCGCATCGAGTGGTAGCCGGCGAACCGCTTTGACCCAACGAACGGGCCCGCACCGGTTCATCACCGGCGGGCCCGTTTTTTTGGCAGCCCCGCCGAGCCAGCCTCACTCGCAGGCGGCTCAGCAGGCCGGGTCCTCTTTTTCCGCGCCGTAAAGTATCCTGATAGCAGGCGCTCCTGCTTGTCGAAGCGTCTCCCGAGGAGAAAAATGCAAATGACTCTTTTCCGTGGTTCCTTCAGCACTACAAAACACAAACGATTAACGATTTCCCTTCTTGCCCTACTCACCCTGAGCTTTTGCGCCGCCGCGGTTCGCGCTCAAACCGTCGATCCCGAGACACGGCAAAAGGTTGACGCCGCCATTCCCGCCAAAGCCCCGGCCAAACCCAAACAGCCGCGCCGGATGCTGGTGTTCACCCTCAATGTGCGGGACGGCAAACCTTATCCGGGCAACCATCCCAAGACGGTCCCCGTCGCCAACTACGCCCTGGAGCAGATGGGCAAGCGCACCGGCGCCTACGAGGCGGTCTTCAGCAACGACCTCAACCTGTGGCGATGGGAGAACCTAACCAAATTCGACGCGATTTGTTTTAACAACGCCGAGGGCGTGCCGACCGAAGATCCGGAACTGCGCCGCTCGCTTCTGGACTTTGTGCGCAGCGGCAGAGGGTTCGTCGGCTTCCACGGCGGAGGCGGCGCCAGCTTCGTCCAATACCCGCGCTATGACCAGTTCCCCGAGTTCGGCGAGATGTTCGGCGCCTACGAGGATGGCGGCCACCCCTGGCGCGAGAAAGACCTGGTCACGATCAAAGTGGAGGATCCGTCCCATCCCGTCGTGGCGGCCTTCGGCGGAAAGAGTTTTCAAATCCGGGGCCAGATCTTCCAGTTCCGCCACGGCTACTCCCGCGAGCGCCTGCGGATCCTTCTGAGCGTCGATACGGACAAGACGGACATGGACCCCAAGCGCCGTTTCCTGCCTGAGCGCGCCGCCGACAAGGACTTTGGCATCGCCTGGGTCAAGCGCTACGGCCGCGGCCGGGTCTTCTACAACGCTTTGGGGCACACCCCGGAAGTCTTTCAGGATCCCAAGCTCCTTCAGCACTTCCTGGCCGGAATTCAGTATGCTTTGGGGGATCTAAAAGCCGACGACACCCCGAGTGCAAAGCTGAAGAAAAGGTAGCCAGGCGATGCAGGCATCCAGGGCCGTCTCCCGAAGAACCATTCTCAAGCGAGCGTTGATGGGCGCCTCCGTCCCCATGGTGGCGCGCGCATCGGCCTTGGGGCTGGGCGGCGCCGTGCCGCCCAGCAGCCGGATCACGATCGCCTGCATCGGCACGGGCTGGATGGGCATGAACAACGTCAACACCTTCCTCGACGAGCCCGCGGCCCAGGTCGTAGCCGTCTGCGACGTCGACCGGCAGCATTTGGAGGAAGCCAAGGCCGCCGTCGACAAGAAGTACGGCAACCACGACTGCGCAACTTATCACAACTTCGAGGACGTGCTGGCGCGCTCCGATGTCGACGCCGTGATGCTGGCGCTGCCGGACCACTGGCACGGCGTGGCCTCGGTGGCGGCCGCGCGCGCCGGCAAAGACATCTACGGCGAGAAACCCCTGGCGCGTTTCTTCGCCGAAGGCCGGGCCATTGTGGAAGCCGTCGAGCGCTACGGCCGGGTGTGGCAGACCGGAAGCTGGCAGCGCTCGGAAGCTCGCTTCCGCCAGGCGTGTGAAATCGTGCGCAACGGCCTGTTGGGCAAAGTGCGCCGCGTCGAAGTCGTCCTTCCCGCCGGCCTGCCCGATTTCGACAATCTGGGCCACCTCGATCAGCCCGTGCCTCCGCCGCCGCACCTCGACTACGAGCGCTGGCTGGGGCCCGCGCCCCGCGCGCCCTACTGCCCGGCCCGCGTGCACAAGACCTGGCGTTGGAACCTCGACTACGGCGGCGGCATGCTGCTCGATTGGGTGGGACACCACGTCGACACGGCCCACTGGGGTCTGGGTTTGGATCATACCGGCCCGGTCGAAGTCGAAGGCACGGGCGAGTTCGTTTCGCCAAACCGCGTCTGGGACGCGCCCTCCGCCTTCCGCGTGCGGGCGAAATATCCCGAGGGCGTGGAGATGCTGATCGTCAACGAAGACGAGAAGAACCCCCGCGGCGTGAAGTTCATCGGCGAGGAGGGCTGGCTATGGGTGGACCGCGGAGGCATGGAGGCCAGTCCCAAGAGCCTGCTGGCGGCGCGCATCCCCCCGAACGGCGTGCGGTTGGAGATCTCGCCCGGCCACTATCGCCAGTTTCTGGAATGCGTGCGCACCCGCCGCCGGACGCTCTCGCCTCCCGATGTGGCCCTGCGCTCGGCCACCCCAGGCTACTTGGGCCTGATTTCGATCCTGGTGGGGCGGAAGATCCGCTGGGATCCGGTGAAACAAGAGATTCTCGGCGACCCGGAGGCGGCGCGCCTGCTGGTGCGGCCGCTGCGCGGCCCATGGCATCTTTGAGGCGGCCTATGCGTGGAATCCTGCTCCTGCTGACCGCGCTGAGTCTGGCCTGGACCGGCTGGGCCGCCCCGCCGCCCTCGGCCGCCGAGCTGGACGCGGTTTTCACCCAGATGGCGGCGTATCAGGCAGGCGGGGACCGCTCGGCGCTGGCGAAGCTGGATGAGTGGCTGCGGCAGCCAACGGCCGGCCCAGCTTTCCGCTCCGAAGTCGAGCGGCGGTTGATCCGCCTGATTCGCGGCAAGGCGACGCCGGCGGGCATCGAAGAGGCGTGCCGCCGCCTGAGCCTGATCGGAACCGAAGCGTCCGTACCGGCGCTGGAGCGGCTTCTGGCTGCGCCGGCCACGGCCGAGATGGCCCGCTACGCGCTCGAGCGCATCCCAGGCCGCGCGGCATCCCAAGCCCTGCGCAATGCCTTGGCCAAGGCCGAGGGCGAGCTGCAAATCAGCCTGATGAACAGCCTCGGGGCCCGGCGTGATGCCGGCGCCGTCCCCGCGTTGCAGCGCCTGGCGCAAAGCCCGGACGAAGCCGTGGCCGCGGCCGCCATCCTGGCGCTGGGCCAGACCGGCACGAGCGCCGCCTGCCGCGCCTTGGACCGCATCGCGCCCAAGCCGGGCGCGCTCGAAAGTTCGTTCTGGGACGCCCGCCTGCGCTGCGCGGCGCGTCTCGCTGACTCGGGCGGCCGGAGCGCCGCTTATGAATCTTACGCGCGCATCCACGGCGCGGCCCCCTCCAGCTTGGTCCGTGCAGCGGCCCTCAAAGAAATAGCCCGGCTGGATCCCGAGCGATCTCAGGCGGCTTTGCTGGCGGCCTTGCGGACCGCGGATCCGGCCCTGCAAGCGGCCGGTGTCTGGGCTTTGGCCTCCATGGAGCGCGGCCGCGGCGTCGCCATTCTTCGCGAAGAGTTCCCAAAGCTCAACCCCCGCGCGCAGGCGCAGGTGCTGGCTGCACTGACCGAGCACGGCGGCGCATCCTTGAAACCTCTGTTCATGGAAGCCGCAAGCCGTCCGCCCGAGGAGGTGCAGATCGCCGCCTTGGACGGCTTGGCGCGCCACGGGGACGGATCGACCGTGTCCTTACTCTCCCGCCTGGCGGCCTCCGGGCAAGAGCCGCTGGCGGCCGCCGCCCGGCGCGCGCTGGTGAGCTTGCCCGGCCCCGGCGTGGATGAGGCCATCGTGGCGGCCATGTCACAGGCTGAGCCCAAAGCGCGGATCGAGCTGGTGCGCGCGGCGGGGGAACGCGGCGCTGCGGCGGCCAATGGCGCGCTGCTGCTCGCCGCGCGGGACTCAGACCCCGCCCTTCGCCGGGAGGCGCTGCGGGCGCTGGCCTCCACGGCAACCGAAGCTGAGTTGCCCGCTCTGGCGGAGCTTGTGGCTCAACCGCTCTCGGCCGCCGATCTGCGCGAAGCCCAGCGGACCCTCGCCGCCGTCTTGCCGCGTTGTGAGAAGGCCCCGCCCGATGCGCTGTTGGCCGCTTATGAAAAGGCAAAAGAGCCGGACCCGCGCGCCGCATTGCTGACCGTCATGGCCCAATCGGGCCGCCCGGAGTTTCTGCCTTTGTTGCGCCGCGAGCTGCGCTCCAGCGACGCCCCCACGCGCCGGGCCGCCATCGTGGCGCTGGGGCAATGGCCTGCGCCTGAACCCATGCCGGACCTGTTGGAGACCGCCCGCAAGGACTCCAGCCCCGCGCTCCGAACCTTAGCCCTCCGCAGCTACATTCGCCTGGCGGGCCTGCCTTCGGAGCGCGCTCCGGCGGCCTCCGTGGCGCTGCTGGCCGAAGCTCTGAAGCTGGCGGCGCAAGCCGAGGAGAGGAGGTCCATCTTGGGTTTGCTTCCGCGTTTTCCCTGTGCCGAGTCTCTGGAGCTGGCGCAGGCCGCCGCCGCGGATCCGGCGTTGGCGGCGGAGGCCAAGGCGGCGGTGGAAGCGATTCGCAAAGCTTTAAAGTTGGAATAGAGAGATGAAAACATCCGCACAAACTCTGGCAATCCCCTTCTTGATCCTAATGGGGTGGGCCGCCTGCGCCTGGGGCCAGTCCCAGGCCGGACTGGAGCCGATCCCGATCGTGTTGCCCAAGCCTCTTTTCGAAGGCACGCCCGTCAATATCAAGGTCCCCAATCTGGAGAAGCCGCTTGGGCGGCCGCGGGATCCGTTTTTGGCGCCCGCCGGCACGGTGAATGTCGCCTTGCACAAACCGGTGGAGTGCAGCGGCCCGCCGCCCACCCTTGGGGACGTGGACATGCTGACCGATGGAGAGAAGGCCGGCACGGACGGCACCTACGTCGAGCTCGGGCCCGGTCTCCAGTACTGCACCATCGATCTGGGCGCGCGCCATACCATTTACGCGATTCTGGTCTGGCACTATCACAAGCAGGCGCGCGTCTATAACGACGTCATCGTGCGTACGGCCGACGATCCGGACTTCCTGGAAAACGTGGCGACCTTGTTCAACAATGACCACGACAACAGCTCCGGACTGGGTGTGGGCAAGGACTTGAACTACGTGGAGACGGCCGAAGGCAAGCTCATCGACGCCAAAGGCGTCGAGGCGCGCTACGTGCGCTTGTACAGCAATGGGAACCACGAGAACCAGCTCAATCATTATGTGGAGGTGGAAGTCTTCGGCAAACCGGTGAAATGAGCCTCCTGAGCACCCTGGGCGCGGGCCGGCGGGCCGCCCTGCTCCTGTGCCTGGCAGCACTGGCGGCTGCCGCTTTGCGCCTGCCAGGCTTAGCCGATCGGCCGATGCACGCCGACGAAGCGGTGCTGGCCGACAAGCTCGGGACGCTGCTCGAAAAGGGGGAGTACCGCTACGATCCGGAGGGCTATCACGGCCCTGCGCTTCTGTATCTTGGACTCATCCCACCCCGGCTGGCAGGCGTCAAACGCTACGCCGATCTCGACGAAAGGTTGCTGCGGTTCACTCCGGCGGCCGCCGGCATTCTGCTGGCTGCGACACCGTTGCTTTTGGCGCCAGCCGTGGGTTGGACCGCGGCCGGTTGGGCTGCCTTGCTGCTGGCGGTCTCGCCTTCGTTCGTCTATTACTCGCGTTACTTTATTCCCGAGACGCTGCTGGCCCTGTTCACTGCACTGTTCCTGAGCGCGGGGTGGCGGTGGCTATGTTCGGGCCGTCTGGTTTGGGCCTTGGCGGCGGGAGCATCGGCGGGGCTGATGGCGGCGGCAAAAGAAACCGCCGTGCTGGCGCTGGCCGCGGCCCTGGCTGCGCTCACTCCCTGGCTGGGGCGGTGGAAACAAGTCAGGCGCTCGCAGGCCGGCTTCGCCGTGCTGGCGGGCCTGGCCGCGGCGGCTGTTCTTCTCTCCTCTTTCGGCCAGAATCCAACCGGACCCTGGGACTATTTGCGGAGCTACTTCGCTACTTATCTGGGCCGCGGACTCGAGCCCGGCCCCCACAGCCATCCCTGGCGCTACTATTTCGGCCTGCTGTTGTGGTTCCGGCAAGGGGCCGGGCCTGCCTTCACGGAAGCCGCCATCCTGGCGCTGACCGCCGCAGGCGCTTGGACGGCCTGGCGGAGCGGCCGGCCGTTTTTGCGCTTCTTGCTGTTGTACGCAGCGCTGATCTCCGCCTTCTATTCTTTGATCCCTTACAAGACGCCGTGGTGCCTCCTGAGCTTTCACTACGCCTGGGTTCTTCTGGCCGGTCTCGGCGCGGCGCGGCTGGTGGAGGCTCCGAGCGGCAGGCGCACGGCCGTGGTTTGGGTGCTGCTCGCCGCCGCGACCGCGCATCTGGCCTGGCAATCGCACCTGGCAGCATTCCGCTACGCCGCGGATCCGCGCAACCCGTGGGTTTATGCCCATACCACGCCGGATGTTTTCCGGATCCGGGACGGTCTGGAAGGCTTGGCTTCGGCGCACGAGCGCGGGCACGCCATGCCCGTCCAGATCGTCAGCAACACGAACCCTTGGCCGCTGCCGTGGTATTTGCGCCGTTGGTCCAACGTCCAGTGGTGGACCGGAGCGCCGGCGAAAGCAGAGCCTGCTCCGGTTGTGCTCTGTACGGCGGAGCTGGAGCCGGCGGTGGCAGCCTGGCTATACGAATCACGCCCACCGGGACAGCGGGAGCTCTATATGCGGATCTTCCGCGAGCCGGTGTTCTTGCGCCCGGGCGTGGAGATCCGGGGCTACGCCGTCAAGAGCCTGTGGGACCGGCATCAGGCTGGGCCGCCCTCGGGCGGCCCAGCCCCGCACTGAGATCCCCCTTGCAGGTTGGACTCCGAAATGAATAGGATAAGGGAGTAACGATATCCGTATCTGAGGGGAAGCGGCTGTGATTTACTCGAGATCAGCGGAGTATGCAATCCGGGCCTTCGTGCATCTGTCGCAAGCGCCCGAGGGCAAGTACGTGATGGTGAAGAACATCGCCAAGGAAGAGGGGATCCCCTCGCACTTTCTGGCGAAGATTCTCCAGCAGTTGGCGCGCAAGGGTCTGCTGCGCTCCAGCAAGGGGCCGACGGGCGGTTTTGTGTTGATCCGGGATCCGAAGAACGTGACCTTGATGGACATCGTGGAGGCGCTGGACGGACTCGGGGACTACGAAAAGTGCGCTAGCGGCCTGGCCGAGTGCAACGACAAGCAGCCTTGCGGCATGCACGACTCCTGGGACGCGCTGCGCTCCCGTATTCTAAGCTATTTAAAGAAGACCTCGATCGCCGACATCGCCGAAGCGCTGGAGGAGAAGCGCCGGCTGATCGAGAAACCGAAAAAGAGCCGCACGGCGGTCAAGTCCCGTTAGCAGTGGGTTCCGGCGCCGGGCGGCAAGGTGAGGAATATGAACAACTCCGTACTGGTGCCGATGGTGGTCGAGCAGACCGCGCGGGGCGAACGCGCCTACGACATCTATTCGCGGCTGCTCAAAGAGAACATCATCTTTCTGGGGACTCCGATCGACGACACGGTCGCCAATCTGGTGATCGCCCAGATGCTGTTCCTGGCCGCCGAAGATCCGGAGAAGGACATCTCGCTGTACATCAACACCCCGGGCGGCTCGATCACGGCCGGTCTGGCGATCCTGGACACGATGCGCTTCGTCGAGCCGGATATCGTGACCATCTGCGTGGGGCAGGCGGCCTCGATGGGGGCGATTCTGCTGGCCGCTGGGACCAAGGGCAAGCGCTATAGCCTGCCGCACTCCCGCATCCTGATCCACCAGCCCTCCATGAGCGGGCTGGCGGGACAAGCTGCGGACATCGACATCTACGCCAAGGAGATCCTGCGCATGCGGGAGAATCTCAACCAGATTTTGGCCGAAGCCACCGGGCAGCCCGTGGAGCGGATCGCGCGGGACGTGGACCGCGACTACATCATGGATCCTCAGCAGGCGCTGGAATACGGGATGATCGACCGCGTCATCACCGCGCGGCAGCTTTCGCCGGTGGCGCGAGTCTGAGGCCGCCGCGCCGGGCTGGGCGCGCGGCGCAGCCTATTTCAGCAGATACCGCTCGAGGAAGAGCACCGTCGCGGCGAACTGGAAGTCCTGATTCTTCTTCTTGGCGAAGCCGTGGCCCTCGTCGTCCGCCATCAGAAACCACACCGTGCCGCCGTTGGCGCGGATCGCCGCCACCATCTGCTGGCTCTCGGAGGCCGGCACCCGCGGGTCATTCTTGCCCTGAACGACGAACAACGGCTTGGTGATCTTGCGGGCGTTGTTGGCCGGTGAGATCGACAGCAGAAACTCCCGCATCTTGGGATCGCGTTCGTCGCCGTATTCGGCGCGCCTCAGATCGCGGCGGTAGGCTTCGGTGCGCTCCAGAAAAGTCACGAAGTTGGAAATGCCGACGACGTCCACGCCGCAGCACAGCCGATCGCTGTAATGCGTCATCACCGCCAGGGTCATGTAGCCGCCATAGCTTCCGCCGGTGACCAGGATGCGCTTGGAGTCCAGACGCGGATCGGCCGCAATCCAGTCGAGCAGCGCGCCGATGTCCCGCACCGAGTCCTCGCGCTTATAGCCGTTATCCAGGTTGACGAACTCCTTGCCGAAACCGGTCGAACCGCGCACGTTGGGATAGATCAGGGCGATGCCCAGCTCGTTGAGGTAGTAATTGTTCCGCCCCAGGAACGTTGGCTGGGACTGGCCCTCCGGCCCGCCGTGGATGTTGATGATCACCGGACGCGGCCCCGGAAAACGTTTGGGCGGCAGGTAGAGGAATCCGGTGATCGTAAGGCCGTCGAAAGACTTCCAGCGGATCAACTCCGGCTCGCTGAACTCGGCGGCATTCAGTCCTCCGGTTTCGCTAAAGGTCCAGCGGGTGAGCGTGCCTGCCTCCACGTCGATCGAATAGACGTCGGAGGGGCTGCGGGCGGAGGAGAAAGTGAAGCCGAGATCGCGGCCGTTGTTGTGCCAGCGCAAGCCGCCGATGACCCCATAAGGCAGCTTGGGCAAGCTCAGTTCCTTTTCCGTGGCCGTGTCCAGCACGTGCAGCACCTCCGCGCCGTCCTCGTTGACGACGTACGCCAGCCGGCGGCCGTCCTTGGTGATCGCCAGGCGGCTCAAGTCCCGGCGCAGATCGGGCCGCAGGAAGCGGAGCCGGCGCGAGGCCAGATCCAGATAGGCCAGGCGCCGGAAGTTGGAGTCGCGATCCGTGATCAGATAGACGCCCTTGCCATCCGCGGCGAAAACCGCAGAGCCGTAGTAAGCCGGGGGACCGGGCGGAGTCACCGCCTCCTTGGCCCCGCTGCCCGGATCCACCAAAAACAGCGAGCTTTCGTTCACCGATTTGGTTTCAGCGATCAGCAGACGCCTCCCATCGGGCGACCATTCCACCGGCTCCCAGCCGCCGCCGGAGACCTCCACCAGAAGGCGCGCCGAGGCGGGATTGCGCGGATCCATGACCCAGATGTCCGTGTCGCGCCCGTTGCGGCGGGTTGAGGCCCAGGCGATGCGGCTGCCGTCGCGGGCCCAGGTGACGGCCGTATTGCGGCTCTTGCCATCGGTGAGGAGCGTGTAACGCCCGCCGGCCGGATCGAAACGGTGAAGCTGATAAAATTCGCCGCCGCCGGTGTCTTTCGAGAAGAGAAGGAACGACCCGTCCGCCGGCTGATAGGACGCGCCGGTGACGCGGTCGGAGAAGAAAGTCAGCTGGGTGCGCGCTCCTCCGGGCATGGCCACGTGGTGGACCTGCGGCACATCTCCGAAGCGCGTTGAGATCAGGATTTCCCGCTTGGCCGGATGCCAGTCCAGCAGGCTGGCCGAGCGGAATTCACTGTATTGTTCGAGCCGCTCATACAGGGACAATGGAATCGGCGGAATCCCTTCCACCGTGAGATTCGGCGGCACGGGCAGGTTCTGCGCCAAAGCCAACAGCGGCAACAGCAGCGCCAGCGCGCACAGCCGGAACGTCTTCGCGCGATGCATGATTCTCCTCCCGGCAACCGGCGCGGCCGAGCAACGGTCTCCGGAGTTGCCGCGTCCGGCTGCTTTTCTATGATGATGCACTCCCCGGAGCGGCGCAAAACCGCCCGTTGCCGCCCCAGGAAAAGCCGGCCAAGGGCGATTCGCGCTTAAGCGCCCCGGTCCTCCAAGCCCATCTGCGACAGCCGGTAGCGCAGCGCGTTGCGGGTCAACCCCAGCAGCCGCGCCGCCTGACTCTTGTTCCCGTTGGCCCGGCGCAGAGCCTCCCGGATCAGCGCCTGCTCGTACTCCTCCAGCGTGTATCCTTCCGGCAAGAAGGGAACGGCCGCAGACTTGACGGCGCGGGGACTCGCCTCCAGCTTTATGTCGGAAGCCTCCAGTACGGTTCCGCTGCACAGCACCAGGCTGCGCTCGATCACGTTCTCCAACTCCCGCACGTTGCCGGGCCAGTGATACTCCATCAATTTCTGGATGGCGGCCTCGGAGATGGAGGTTGCCGTCGATCCAAGTTCCGGGGCCAGCTTGCGGACGAAATGCTCGGCCAGGAAGGGGATGTCCTCTTTGCGCTCCCGCAGGGGCGGAATGTTGATCGGGACCACGTTCAGCCGGTAATAGAGATCCTCGCGGAAGGTGCCTTCTTCGAGGGCCGCGCGCAAGTCGCGATTGGTGGCGGCGATGATGCGCACGTCGATCTGGCGGGTCTTGTTGCTGCCGAGGCGCTCGAACTCGCGCTCCTGAAGCACGCGGAGCAGCTTGACCTGAATGGGGCCGGGCACGTCGCCGATCTCGTCGAGAAACGCGGTCCCGGTATCGGCCAGCTCGAACTTGCCGGGCTTGCTAGCCACCGCGCCCGTAAAGGCGCCCTTTTCGAAGCCGAACAACTCGCTTTCCATGAGGTTCTCGGGGATTGCCGTGCAGTTGATCTTCACGAACGGGCGGTCGCGCCGCGGCGAGTGGTAGTGGATGGCGCGCGCGATCAGATCTTTGCCTACGCCGCTTTCGCCCGCCAGCAGCACAGTGGCCCGCGTCGGCGCCACGCGCAGGATGGTGGCGAAGATCTCCTGCATGGCCGGGCTGCGGCCCACGATGTTGTCGAAGGTGTAGCGGCGGCCCAGCTCCTCGCGCAGGCTGCGGTTCTCATCGCGCAGCGCGCGGACTTCGAGGGCCTTCTGGATGACCGTCAGCAGGTGGTCCAGCGAGAACGGCTTTGGGAGGAAATCGGTCGCGCCCAGCTTCATCGCCTCTACGGCGATCTCGACCGATCCGAAGGCGGTCATCACCACCACCGGCAGCAGCTCGTCCTGCCTCCGCAGCAGCCGCAGCAGCTCCAGGCCGTCCATGCCGGGCAGCCGCAGATCCGTCAGCACCAGGCTGGCGCGGTCGGCCAGGCGCAAGGCCTCCTCGGCCGTGCCGGCCAGATCGACCTCATAGCCCGCCGCCTGAAGCTGGAGCTCGATGACGCGCCTCAGCTTGGCTTCGTCCTCAACGACCAGGATTCGGTGCTTCATGCCGTGCCGGAAGATGCCGAGCCCGCGGGCTTAGTGGGGAGATGCACCCGGAAGACGCTGCCTTTGCCCGCTTCGCTCTCGACCGACATTGTACCGCCGTGCTGGTCCACGATCTTGGAAACGATGGAGAGCCCCAAGCCCACGCCGTCCGGCTTGGTGGTGAAGAACGGGTTGAAGATGTTCTCCAGATGACGCGGCTCGATGCCCGTGCCGCGGTCGATGACCGAGATCTCCACGCCCTCGCCCGCCGGCCGGGTCTTGACCGTGACCGCGCCTCCGGGAGGAGAAGCCTGCACCGCATTCAGCAAGAGGTTGTAGAAGACGCGCTCGAGCAGTTCGGCGTCCATGGGAAAGGGCCGGATGTCCGGAGAGTAGTTCTTGAAGATGGCGGCGCGCCCCGGACCGCTGTCGCGTTCCACGCGGGCGACGGCGCGGTCGATCACTTCGGTCAACTCGCAGACCTCCAGGCGCAGCTCCAGCGGGCGCGCGAACTCCAGGAAGCGCGTCACCAGCGAGTTGACCCGGTCGACCTCGCTGGCGATGAATCCGGCCAGCTCCGCGGCGACCTCCCCGCTTCCCGCAACGTTCTTCTTGAGCATCTCGGCGCTGGCGCGGATCGTGCCGAGCGGGTTGCGCAGCTCGTGCGCCAGGCCCGCCGAGAGCTGCCCCAGCGCCGCCAGCCGCTCCGAGCGCCGGATGGTCGCCTCCGCCTCTTTCAGACTGCGGTTGGCCGCCGCCAGCTCCTCCAGCGTGGCGCGGTAACGTTGCTCTTGGCGCCGCCCGGCTTGGGCCAGTTCGTAGGTCAGGAAGGCGGTGACGACCAGGAACAGGAGCCGCAGGCTGAGCTCCCGCACTCCGTCGTCGGTGAGGGTCACCTGCGACCAGTCCACGTAGACCGGCAGGAGAAACGACAGGTAGGAAAGGCACGCCAGCAGCGTGATCAGGATCGTGCCCGTCACGCCCAGCGTAGTGGCCGCCGAGACCACGGGCAGCAGCAGGATCAGATAGTAGCTGCTGCTGACGCCATTGGTCAGTCCCACCAGGATGTATCCGAGTCCCAGCTTGATCAAAGCGGAAACGACCTTGCCCTGAGGGCTGTTGAGCGCCTCCAGACGAGGCTCGGCCACCTGAAGAGCCGCCAGGCATAAGAGCAAGAAAACCTCGCCGGCGCTTTGCGTGGGACTGGCGAAGCCCAAAGCGGCGAACAGCAGCAGCCAAACGGCGTCCTGAAGGCGGATGTTGCGGAGGCGGCCGAGGACGCTCACGCGACCATCTTAGCCGCCTTTGTGCCATAATGGAGAACCACACTGTTTCCGGTGAGTCCGCAGCCCAATATGCCCAGACTTGAGGATCCGACCGTGTCTCAAGAAGAACTTTCCTTTGCCGAAATCCTTGCCCAATTCGAGGAATCGCACCGCAGCGAGTCCGGCCCGCGCCAGGGCACGGTGCTGGCGGTCTCGAATGATTCCGTCGTCGTGGATATCGGCCTAAAGACGGAGGGTGTGATCCCGGCCGAAGCCTTCCGCAAAGCGGATGGCAGCCTCGGCGTGGAGCCCGGCGATCTGGTCACCGTGACCATTACCGGACGCAATTCCGAGGGGTATTACACGCTCTCCATGCTGAAGGTCGAGAAACCCAAGGACTGGGCCGGCCTGCAAGCGGCCTTCGAGGAAGGCCGGATCATCGGCGGGGTCGTTTCCGGCCAGATCAAGGGCGGCTTCAGCGTGGACATCGGCGTGCGCGCCTTCCTGCCCGCCTCCCGCAGCGGGGTGCGCGAAGCTTCGGAGATGGAGCAATTGGTGGGGCAGGAGATCCGCTGTAAGATCATCCAGTTGAACGTCGAAGAAGAGGACGTCGTGGTGGACCGCCGCGCCGTGCTGGAAGAGGAAGAGCGCCAGGCGCGGGAGCGCCGGTTTGCGGAGATTCAAGAGGGTGCGGTGCTGGAAGGCACGGTCCGCTCGCTCACCAATTTCGGAGCGTTCGTCGATCTGGGCGGAGTGGAGGGCTTGCTGCACGTGGGCGACCTGTCCTGGGGACGAGTGAACCAACCCTCGGACGTCCTGAAAGTGGGCGACACGGTTCAAGTCAAGGTCCTCAAAGTGGACCCGGCGGCGCGCCGCATCTCGCTCGGCCTGAAGCAGCTCACGCCGGACCCCTGGAGCGTCGCCGCGGAGAAGTATCCCATCGGCAGCCGGGTGCGCGGCAAGGTCACCCGTCTGGCCGACTTCGGCGCGTTCGTGGAGTTGGAGCCGGGTTTGGAAGGGCTCATCCGCATGGCGGACATGTCCTGGTCCCGCAAGATGCGCAAGCCCAGCGACGTGTTGAAGGCCGGCGAGCTGGTCGAGGTTGTGGTGACCTCGCTTCAGCCCGCCGAACGCCGCATGGGCCTGAGCCTGAAAGCCGCCCTGGGCGATCCCTGGGAGGAAGTCTCCGCCCGGCTGACGGTGGGCGCAGTGGTGGAAGGTCCTATCGTGAGCCTGGCCGATTTCGGCGCTTTTGTGGAGCTGGCCGAGGGCGTCGAGGGCATGATCCACATTTCCGACATCACCAGCGAGAAGCGCGTCAAGCATCCGAAAGAGGTGCTGGCCGTGGGCCAGCGCGTCCGCGCCCAAGTGCTCGAAATCGATGCCGCCAAGCGCCGCATCCGCCTCGGCATGAAGCAACTGGAGCCGACCTCCGTGGATGAGTACATCGCCGAGCACAAGCCCGGCGATACCGTGAGCGGGCGGTTGCTTGATTGCGGCGCCAAGCAGGCCAAAGTGGAGCTTGGCGATGGGGTTGTGGCGATCTGCCGCCTGCCCATCCAAGGGCAAACACCCGCGGCGAAAGACGCACCGCCGGCGAAAGCGGACTTGGCTGCTCTGACCGCGATGCTCTCGGCGAAGTGGAAGCAGGGCGGCGCTGTGGCATCCGCTTCTGCGCAGGGGCTGCGGGGCGGTCAGGTTCGCACGTTCCGCATTACGCTGCTGGATCCCGCCAGCAAGCGCATCGAGGTCGAACTGGCGGACTGAGCGAGCGATCCGAAGGCCCTCGCGCGCCGGGGGCCTGGAATCGAGAAACGTTCGCGCCCAGCCGCCGAGGAGCGAGCCTCCAGACTGATCCGGCCGGCAGCCCGCAATTGTAATCCGCATCCTACAATTTTTTCCGAAGCGGGGTATAGCCAAAATCGGAAAAACCGCTTATAATTGGGCTTTGCCTGTGGGGTCACATCTGTACCGGACTTACTGATGGGATTAGCACTGAAGCGGTTGCTTTTACTCCTGTGTTTGGGAACCGCAGTGGCGACCGCGCAACCAGAGCCCTTTCAGGAGCAGTTGCGGCGGCTCAGCATCCCCCGGGTCACCCGCGCTCCGCGGCTGGCCGATTTCATCAACGGGACCCCGCGCGAAGCCGAGCTGGCGGTTTCCGACTTTCGCCAGTATTCTCCGGGCGACGGCATCCCCGTCACCCAGCCGACCACGGCATATCTCTCGTATGACAGCAAGAATCTCTACGTGGCTTTTGTCTGCAAGGACGACCCCAAGCTCATTCGCGCCCGTCTGGCCAAGCACGACCAGATCCTGACCGATGACCGGGTCATCATCAATATCGATACTTTTCTGGACCGCCGGCACATGTACTGGTTTGACGTTAATCCTTACGGAGTGCAGGCGGACGGGAACATCACGGACGGCGTGGAGGACAGCCCAAGTTGGGACACCCTATGGTACGCGGAGGGCCGCATTACGCAGGACGGTTACGTCGTGCTGGCTGCGATTCCTTTCAAGAGCCTGCGCTTCCCGGCCAAGAGCGAGCACACCTGGGGGCTGATTCTGGGCCGCTATATTCAGCGCAATAA
>Ga0308411_10000106_pt1 | contig 46410 bp, 40 predicted proteins | sample HotsprottomLayer_2_FD_203530 | JGI IMG/M metagenome (GOLD analysis project Ga0308411, IMG submission 203530) | Hot spring phototrophic mat microbial communities from Octopus Spring, Yellowstone National Park, Wyoming, United States -... | ecosystem: Environmental > Aquatic > Thermal springs >... | reverse complement strand
GCAATCTCCTCATTGCTCATTCCTTTTAGTGTTAAGTGTTTTGAGGGGATTGCTTCGCTCACTGCGTTCGCTCGCAATGACGTTGTGGGGCTACAGACTCACAATGGCGGTGGGAGGTTGTTTGCTTGCAATGGCGTAACAAAAACATTGTTAATTGTCTTGCAAAGGTCTTATATTGATTAACAGAAAAGATTGAACCAATAAAAAAACAAAAAAGTTTTGTTTGAGCTAACATTCCCAAACAAAACTTTTAAATGATTTTCTATTAAGTGCAATTTATTAGCAATTTATTAATTTGTAGTTTCTTTCTTTATTACATCGCCTACAACTCTTAATGTGATATTAGAATTTTCTGGATCGTTTGTAATCACTGTAATTGTACGATTTTGTTTGCCTGGTTTTCCTGTGGAATCGAAAATTGTTTTTACATTAGTTGATTTTCCGGGTTTAATTACAGTTTCGGTAGGTGTAACAGCTGTACAGCCACACGAAGCCTTTACTTTTCTAATAATCAAATCGCTTTTTCCGTTATTAGTTAAAATAAAATCGTATTCTCTTTTTTCTCCCTCATTAATAGTACCAAAATTAAATTCATTAGTGTTAAAATTAGCCTTAGGAGCGTTTGCTCGTTGTTCTGGTGTTAGTTTCGAAAAATCTTCTTCTATTGTAGCACTAACAGAAATTCTATTATTTGGATCTGCTTTGCCATTTATTAACATATCTAATCTGTCCATCACAAATCCCCATTCTTTTTGCATATTTCCATCATAAGTAATTTCTATTCGCCCTTTTTGATTAGGTTTCAATTCTGCCGGAACTGCTTTAACCGACAAATGAGCTGGTACATTAGTAAAAGTTAACTTAACATTTTCTTGCGATGTATTTACTATAGGAATACTATCGGTTTTAACTTGATTGTTGAAAACTTTAATAAAAGCAAGGTGATTTGTTTTTAAGCGTATATTTCCAACTTGCATTGGGTAATCATCTTCTATAGTTTTAGGTTTTGGAATTACTTCACCTTTAATGGTTAGTATTACTGTGGAATTTTCGGCATTACTAGTAACTGTAATAGATTTATTAAAAGGACCAGGACGACCTTTAGGATCGAATGTTGCCTTAACTACTCCTTTTTTACCAGGCAGTACAGGGTCTTTAGTCCAATCTGGTGCAGTACAACCACAAGATGCTCTAACATTTTGAATTATAAGTGGTTGTGCGCCTGTGTTTGTAAATGAAAATTCGTGTGTTACAGGACCTTTTTCTTCAGCAATTTTGCCAAAATCGTGAGATTCTTGTGCAAAAGTAATTTTTGCTGACTGTGTTTGCGATACAACATAAGTTGTAGCTATCATCAGCATAAAAATAATTAAAACTCTCGATTTCATAAACAGAAAAATTTTTTAATATAAATACTCAAAAAACTTACCAAAATTAATAAACCTATTTAATATATACAATATTTTTTTTGGTTTTTAACAATTTTAAACAGATTTAACTATATTTCAACTCCTATAAGTAAAATATCATCTATTTGATGCTGTTCGCCTTTCCAAAGTATAAGTTTTTTGTGCAATTCTTTTTGTTGTTCTATTAAAGTCAAGTTTTGCATTTCTTCTAACCAGTGAATTAAACCACTAACTTTAAGTTTTTTATTTTCACTACTAAATTGATCTGGTAATCCATCAGTAAAAAGATAAAATCTGTCGCCTTTATTTAATTCAATAAAATTGTCGGTAAATACTTTTTGTATATTGTATTTTGAAAAGCCAATTGAATGTCTGCTACCTTTATAATATGTCCATTTATTGTTTTTGAAAATAAGTAATGGACGCATAGCTGCACTAAATGTAAGTATATTAGTATTGGAATTGAACAGGCAAACCGATATATCGAGGCCATCTGGTGTTTCTGAATTTTCTTGATTAAATATTTGACTAATTTCTGCATCGAGCTTATATAATAATTGACTTGGTTTTATAGATTCGTGTTTGTGTAAAATATCTTTTAACACAGTACTCGATATTAACGACATAAAAGCACCTGGAACGCCGTGACCTGTTGCATCGGCACAAATAAAAATAAATGATTCGCCTAAGGGCTGAAACATATAAAAATCACCGCTTACAATATCGCGTGGCAAGTAAAAAACAAAAGATTGCGGATAATATTCTTGCAATATTTTTAAAGAAGGTAATATCGCTTCTTGTATTCTTTTAGCATATTGAATACTGTCTGTTATATCTTTATTTTTTCGTTCTATAAGTTCTTTTTGTTTTACAACTTCTTTTGTTCTTTGATCGAGTTTCTCTTTTAAAATATTCTCCATTCGCTTATGGTTACGCTCTCTTATTTTCAGAATAATATAAAATAAATAAATAACCAAAAGAACAGAAATAAGAATAAACCACCAACGCTTGTAAATTGGAGGTAAAATTTTAATTTTTATTATATAAGGTTTGACAGAAGGCACTTTATCGTAATTATATGCAATAACTTTAAATGTATAAGTTCCTTCTTCTAAACGTGGATACAAAACTGTTCTATTGTTGGTTATTTCGGACCATCCGGCATCGTAACCTTCGAGTATGTATTGAAAAGTAACGCCTTCTGATTCGCGAAGTGATATGCCTGTATAAGATATTTGTATTTTGTATCTACCTGCTTCCAACTCTATATTTGAACTTACCACTTGTTCAATATCGTTTATTTTTATACTTGTAACTAATACTGTTGGTGGTACTTTATTTATTATACTTTTCTTATAATTATAACGTAATAATCCTTTTGTTGTACCAAACCATACAGAGCCATATTTGTCTATAGTAATAGCATTTGGATTACAATCGGAATAAAGACCTATATTTTTTGAAAATGTTCTGATGGTATTCCCTTTTATTGATGAAATACCTTGCCTGTGTCCTATCCAAATAGTTCCTGTTTCGTCAGATATTATTGAATAGGAATAATCTGAAAATAATCCGCTCGAAGTTGTATAATTTGTGATAATAGTATCGTATTTGAATACTCCATTACCATAAGTAGCAATCCATAATTGATTTTTAAAATCCATACAAATAGATGTAATTTTTAATATATCGGCTATATTTATTTTTTCTGTAGTAATTTTTTTTGTATCAAAATTATATTTAGTAATAAAATTAGTAGGAGTTGCAATCCACGCATTACCTTTTAAATCGCATAATATGTGATTTATATAATTATGTGGAAGTCCTTGTATTGTTGTATATGTTTCCAATTCATACGGTTGTTTCTCAGTATTTATAATAATCAAACCGTTTTTAGTTCCTACACAGCGATAATTTCCATATCCATCAATAGTGCTAATATTATTCTGTAGCTTATCGGGAAAAATAATATGTTTAATACTTTTGTTTTTTATTATGTCGTATAAATAAATTCCTTGATCTTCTGTTCCAATCCATAATACATAGTAATTATCTACATATAAAGCTGTTATCTTTTGGTTTTTTATTTCTGGAATATTAATAGAACTTAATATTTGCGCATTGTTAATATTAATTTTATAAATTTTACCTTCAGAAGTTCCGAAGAATAAAAATTCGTTTAAAGTAAATAAACTAGTATATGAAGCATCTTTTTCATCTATTTTTGAAAAAAGTATATTAAAAGCACTTTCATAATATTGAAACAAACCACCGCCATAACTACCTATCCACAAATTATTTTCTTTATCTATGAATAATTTTTTTATTTGGTTATTTGGCAAACCATTTTGGTTATTAAACTGAAATTCTAATGAAAAACTATTGTTTAATTGATTTCTTCTGTAAAAGTAAACTCCATCGCCCATTGTTGCAATCCATATATTACCATCATTGTCGCAAACAATATCTTTTATATTGTTTATGGAATAAGACTTTATAATTTTAAATTGATTGTTTTTTAAGCTAAGTTCAAGCATTCCTTCTTCCTCCGTTCCCACAAATAAAGTTTTTGAATATTGATTATAAAATAAGCATTCTATTTTAGATTGTACTAATTGTTCTAAAAAAATTAACTGATTATTGGAATATGTGTACAAACCATCTGATGTACCTATAAATATTTGTGATTTTACCTTAACAAAACAATAAGTTTGAACGTTTGGAATAATTATAGAATCGTAAATTTGGTATTGTTTATTAATACGATATATTCCTTTATTTTGGACAGCTACATATAAATCGTTATTTAAATAACTTATCTGACTTATAGTTGATTTAAAGTTATATGTTTCTTTGATAAGAAAAAACTCTTGTCCATTTCTTGATATTACTGCACCATTATTTAATCCAATATATGGAATACCTTTATTGTCGAAAGTAATAGAAGTAATAAAATTATCTCCTCCAATAAAAGTTAAAGGAACTGGATTTAGTGTATTACCATCGTATAAAAACAATCCATCTCCTGTTCCTATCCATAAATAACCTATAGAATCTTGATTTATAGAATAAATATACGGATATATGTTAGTGTTTTCGGTCGAAAGAACTTTGAACTGGTAAGTTTGAGTTTTTACAACAAAAAATGAAAAAACAAATATTACTGCTATTATAAATATTTTCATTTTTAAAATTTATTTTTTCTTTACAGGTGTTGTTTTAATTTTTCCTTTGTATTTAGGAATACCGCCTATAGGACTAACATAAAAAGGAAGCAATTCTCCATATTGGTTTGTAACATATATAACAACATTGTTGTTTTTAATATATTTTTCTTTTATAAATTGTATATCGAATGAAGTATTTTTTTCTTCTGCTACAACAGGCAATACCGTACTTTTCCAATCGCCTTCGCCCGAAACTTCTACTTTTAAACCATTTTTTGCTACCGAAACTACTCTAATTATACCATCATTATCCCAATCGAAATTTGTTATTTTAACAGAGATAACTTTATCATCTACATAAGGATAAATATGAGAAATATTGTTGGGATTATCCCACATTCTAAATGTGTATTCGTAAGTAAATGCATTTCCTCCTTCTATAGCTTTATTTTCGTTAGGTTCTGTGCTAACATATAACTTGTACAAATTTCCATCATCTCCACTTATCCCCTGAATAATTAGCTTAAAAATTCTTCCTCCAAATTCAGGAACCATCTCTCCTTCGGAAGGATTAAAAGGACCCATTGTGTACCATTGATTGTCATATTTACTATCATCGCCAAAAGTTTTCGATATAAGAAGGTTTCCTGCCTTGTAATTGCCTTTAGGATCAGTATTTTTAGAGTCTGGGTCTGTATAACAGCCTTTACCACCATAAACCGAAAAAGATGTTTTTGTATTGTAAGGACCTTTTGGTTCGTCGTGCATTCCACTACAATCAGGATCAAAAATTCTAATATAAAAAGGCTGAATGTAATTAGTAGGTACCAAAATAAAGAAAATTTGGCAAAAATCATCGTCGCCCCATTTAGTGTCGCTATTGCCTCCAAAGGTTACTAAAAAAGGAATGTTTTCCTCACTTGATGGAATAGGTTGCGCATTTATATTAAAAAAAACACTATATAAAAGTAATATAGTAAACAAACTTTTCATAAAGTCAAAAATAATGAAAAAATTTGTTCATTGTATTTATGAATAAAAAAAAATGTTTTATTTTCTAAAACTATGTTTTTTTCAAAATATACTAATGTGAATTTATAAAAGTAAACATTAGTCGCAATTATGCAAATATGTACATTCTTATTTGTTTTTAAAATGATTGCTATGTAATACCACAAAAAGGTTTATGATTCTGTTCGTTTTGTAAATTAGAATTGCATTGTATATTTTTTTCTGAAAAACTAAAAACAGATGTTTGTTCAATAAATGTTTTGGTTTTATGTTTAGTAAAAGTTGTTGTTTATAAAGTTTTATAATTTTTTCTTTATTTTGATTATGCTTTAATTTATACTTTTTTATAAAGTATCTTAAAATTGAACTTGTTAAAATAAAAGGATAAAAAAATGGAAATAGTAATAAAGAACTTTTACTTAATCGCATATATTTAGCTTCTAACAATTCAAGATTAGCTAAGCTAGCCAAAGTTCTTAGTTTTTGTATTCCTATAAGAAAAATATGTCCATAGTATATTTTTTTAGTATTTTCTTTGTCGAAAAGCCAAATATCATCTATTTCATTGGGCGACATTTGTTTAAAAGTTTCGCTTTCGAATAGCAAGTAACTAAATTTTGCAGCAATATTTGAATACGATGGAGTTGTAAGAATAAAAATTCCGTTGTCTTTTAAAATACGACTAAATTCTTTAAGTGCATAAAACTGATTAGAAAAATGCTCTATTCCCTCTTGACATAAAACAAAATCGGCAATCTGATTGCTTAATGGAATACCATTTTCAATATCCACCACTTGACATATAAGCGTATTATATGAAAAGTATTCTGGAAAAAGATCTAATGGTATAACATTTGCACCAAGTTGCCTTAAAAATTCCGATAAAACGCCATTTCTGCAAGGAAAATCGACAATTGTTTTATTAACAATTATATGTTTGTTTTGTTCAAAATATTTTCTGACGTAATATTTAGGACTTTTTTTATTATATAGATGTTTTTCTGTCATTAATATTTAGGTTTAACCAAAATTTTTGCTTCCATCATTTCGAGCATAGCATATCGTACTCCCTCTCTTCCGAAACCACTGTTTTTTATTCCACCGTATGGCATATGGTCAACTCTAAAAGTAGGAACTTCGTTAATCATAAGTCCGCCTACATCGAGATGCTCGAAAGCCAAATTCATTTCTTGAATATTGTTGGTAAAAACTCCGGCCTGTAATCCATATTCTCCGCGATTGATTAATTCTAAAGCCTCATTAAAGTCGTTGTAAGGTTCAACAATAACTACAGGTCCGAAAACTTCCTTTGAACAAACTTTCATTTCGAAATTTGTTTGTGTTATAACAGTTGGTTCTATAACATTACCAAAACGTTTACCACCACAGAGAATTTTTGCTCCTTGCAAAACAGCTTCTTTTATCCAATTTTCAACTCGTAAGGCATTTTCCTCGTCAATAAGTGCCGAAATATCAGTTGTTTCGTCGAGAACATCGCCTATTTTTAATTTAGATGCTTTTTCGCAGAAAATATTAATAAAACTATCGAATATTGAATTGTGTACGTATATACGTTGTGTATGTATGCATATTTGCCCCGAATAAGCAAATGCTCCTGTTATACATTTATTTATGGCTGCTGGTAAATCGGCTGTTGGTGTAATAATAACACCTGCGTTCCCTCCTAATTCGAGTGTAATGCGTTTTTTTCCTGCCTGTGTTTTCATTTTCCAGCCAACTTCGGGCGAGCCTGTAAACGATAACTTGTTTATACGTTCGTCTTCAACTAATTGTTGTCCTGCTTGTCTATCCATTGGTAACACAGAAAATGCTCCTTTGGGTAATGATGTTTTATCAACAATTTTTGCTAATTCTAATGTTATTAAAGGTGTACTACGCGCAGGCTTTATAATTATGCAGTTGCCCGATGCAAAAGCAGGTGCTATTTTATGTGCTGCAAGATTTAAAGGAAAATTAAATGGTACAATACCAGCAATTAAACCAACAGGAAAGTACCTTATAATTCCTTCTTTACCTTCGGCATTTTTTGTCCAATCTAAAGAAATATATTCTGCTGGTAACCGTTTACTTTCCTCAGCTGCAATAATAAATGTTTGAACTGCTCTTTCTACTTCTGCTAGTGCATAACGTATAGGCTTACAGGCTTCTAAAGCTAATAATTCAGAAAGGACTATTTTGTTTTCGTTTATGCTTGTAGCTATTTGCATTAGTATTTCGTATCGCTGGTAAGAAGGTAATAATTTCATTTGTTTTTTTACTGCAAGAGCTTTTTCTATTGCTTTATCAAGTTCTTTTTCACCAGCAAGAAATGTTTTTCCTATAACTTTCCCGTTATAAGAATTTCTTACTTCTAATACATTAGTTGTTTTACAAAATTCGCCACCAATGTAAATATCTTTTTCAATCATAATCCAAATATTTTAAATTTTAATTAAATGATTGTTGATATTAATTTGAAGTCTATATTACTTTCGTTTAAAAATTCAATTAATTCGTTTGTAATAGTTATTTTAATTTTTTTCGATATCATATCCCATTTTAAAATATTTTGCGAACCATTTTGCGAATAAAAGCTAAAAATTAATTCTGTTTTCCCTTTCCCGGCTTTTTTAATAGCATTTGATAAACTTTGTATAAAGATTTCCGATAAATCTTCTAAAGCAATATGTATAAATATTTTAGAATAATAGTTTTTTATATCTTGAAGCAAATATACTTTTTGAATATTTAAGTTATATTTAAAATTAGTATTTTCGGCGTCTTTACGCTCATTTACTCGTGCTTTTATTAAGAGATTAAAGTCTTCTTTAAAATAATTGGCAAAATTTAAGTAATCTTGTCCTATCACGCTAATAGAATAAATATCGTTAAAATCTTCGAGTGTTGCAGTAATAAAAGGATTTCCGTTTTTAGCAATTTTTTCTTGTACTTTAGAAACATAAGCTGCAAAAAATATTTCTTTATTAACAAGTTTTTCTAACTCCGATAAATCATTTAATGTAACATTGCAAAAATTATCAATGTCGTATTTGAAAGGTTCTAAAGGGTGCGACGATAAATAAATTCCAATATATTCGGCTTCTTTTTTTAGTTGAAAAGTTGTACTCCACTCTTCACATTTAGGAATAGCAGGCTTAGTAATAGAAGCTTGAAATGCATCTCCGAAAAGTGTGTTTTGATTATATATTTTATCGGAACGAAACTGTTGACTGTATTTGCTTAATTGTTCTATAAATGAAGGACTGACATCGCAAAAAAATTGATGTCTTTTTATATCTGTAAAATCATCGAATGCTCCGGAATAAGCGAGTGCTTCGTAGCTTTTTTTGTTTACTATACTAGGATCCAATCGTTCTGCAAAATTAAAAATAGATGTGTATTTACCATTTTTATTGCGTTCGCTAATTATACTTTGAGCTACAGCCTCACCTAAATTTTTTATTCCGCCAAGACCAAAGCGAATAACACCTTCGGAAGTTACTGTAAATTTTATGTTACTTTCGTTAATACTTGGTCCTTTTACATTTAAGTTTGTTCTTCGGCAGTCGTTCATTAGTTTTGTAATTTCTTTTATATCGTCAAGATTACGACTTAAGCTGGCTGCCATAAACTCGGCTGTATAATGTGCTTTTAAGTATGCTGTTTGATATGCTAAGTAGGCATAACAAGTAGAATGTGATTTATTGAAAGCATATTGTGCAAAATCTTCCCAATCTTTCCATATTTCTTCACAAATATTAATATCTAAATTATTTTTTTTACAACCTTCCATGAAGCGATTTTTCATTTTATCGAGCACATCTGGTTGTTTTTTTCCCATTGCTTTTCTTAGTGAATCTGCTTCGCCTTTTGAAAATCCAGCCAAAATTTGTGAAAGTAGCATAACTTGTTCTTGATATACTGTAACCCCGTATGTTTCTTCCAAAATATCTTTCATTTGAGGTAATTTATACTCTACTTTTTCTAGGCCATGTTTTCGAGCTATAAACTGCGGTATATATTTCATAGGACCTGGACGATACAAAGCATTCATAGCTATTAAATCTTCGAAGCGATCGGGTTTCAATTCCCTGAGGTATTTTTTCATACCTTCCGATTCAAATTGAAAAATACCTGTAGTTAAACCTCTACTAAATATTTCATAAGTTTTTTTATCGTTTAAAGGAATATTATCTATGTCAATATTTTTTCCATGTCGTTCTTTAATAATTTCGAGAGTATCGTTTATTATAGACAGAGTTTTAAGTCCTAAAAAATCCATTTTTAGCATTCCAACCTCTTCGAGAAAATGTCCATCAAATTGAGTTACAAGAAGTTCTGTTTCTTTTGAGGTACAAACCGGAATATGTTCTATTAAAGGATCTTTGCAAATAATTACACCACAAGCATGAATACCTGTTTGTCTGATACTACCCTCTAATGTTTTTGCATAATTAAGTGTTTCCTTAATAAGTGGCAATCCTTGCTCTTTTTCTTTTTTAAGTTCTTCGGAAAGCTCGAACGATTTTTCTAAGGTTATATCGGGTTTTTCTGGAACAAGTTTTGTTAATCGTGTTGCTTCGCTAAGACTTAAATTTTGAACTCGTGCTACATCTTTTATTGCCGATTTAGCTGCTAATCTGCCAAAGGTTACTATGTTTGCAACTTTATCGTGTCCGTATTTATTAACAACCCATTTTAGTATTTCGCTACGTCCATCTTCGTCAAAATCAATATCAATATCTGGCATAGAAATTCTTTCGGGGTTTAAAAATCTTTCAAACAGAAGTTTGTATTTAATAGGATCTAAATCGGTTATTTTTAAACAATATGAAATAACAGAACCTGCAGCAGATCCTCGTCCAGGGCCAACTCGTATTCCCATTTTACGTGCTTGGGCAATTACATCTTGAATAATAAGAAAATAGCCAGGATACCCCATCATTTTAATGGTGTTTAATTCAAATTCTATGCGGTTTTCTATTTCTTGAGTAATATTCTTTCCGTATCGCTCTTCTTTACCCTCGTGAACAAGATATTTTAGGTAATCAGACTCTATTTTTATTCTTAATACTTTTTCGTAACCACCTAACCGGTCAAAATTTTCTTTTCCAAATTCTTCTATTAATTGTTTTGCATCGTATTTTTTACTGTATTGCTCTACGCTTGCAAATTCTTCAGGAATTGGGAATTCTGGCATAACAGGTGGTTGATCAATTGAATAAACCTCTACTTTATTGGCTATTTCTAAAGTATTTGTAAGAGCTTCTGGAACATCTTTAAACATTTCGTACATTTCTTCATAGCTTTTGAGCCATTCTTGTTTAGTGTATTTTAAACGATTTGGGTCGTTAATTGTAGTCCCTGTATTTATGCATATTAATCTTTCGTGAGCTTCTGCATCTTCTTTAAGTACAAAATGAACATCGTTTGTACAAATTAAAGGAACACCTGTTTCTTTAGATAATTGAATTAGTACTTTGTTAACTTTTTCTTGCTCTATATAAACTGTTTGGTCTGCAGTAGGATTGTTTGTTGGATGATACTGAAGTTCTAAGTAAAAATCTTCACCAAATTGTTTTTTAAATTCTAATATTGAATTCTTAGCATATAGTATATCATCTGCTAATATAGCTTGGGGTATTTCGCCTGCCAAACAAGCAGTTGAAATAATAAGTCCTTCTTTATATTGGAATAATAATTCCTTATCAATACGTGGCTTGCTATAAAAGCCTTCTATGTAAGAAAGCGAAACAAGTTTTACCAGGTTTTTGTATCCAATTTTGTTTTTTGCAAGAACTATTAAATGATTTCCGCTTTTATCGTCTGTATTTTTTTCTTTATCGAAACGCGAACGACGGGCTAAATACATTTCACAACCTACAATAGGTTTTATAAATTTAGGTTCGTACACCTGTCCTTTTTCTTTCGATTCTTTTGCTTTTGTCTTTTCCGATTCATTGTGTTTATGTATTTCATTTAAAAATTCTTTTATTCCAAAAAGATTTCCATGATCGGTAATAGCTATAGCTGGCATACCAAGTTCAGCTGCTCGTTTAATTAAAGATTTAATATTTGATGCTCCATCAAGTATAGAATATTGTGAATGAACATGTAAATGAACAAAACTCATAAAATCAAATTTTTGTAAATTTAGTAAATTCGTTACTTAATAAAATTAAATTGTTAATAACTTTAAACACTTTTTTTCAACAATGCTTTATTTAGGCTTAGGCACAAATATTGGAAATCGTTTAAAAAACATTGAACTTGCTTATAATTTGATAAACAAGCATATAGGTATTATTAAACAAAAATCGTCTATATGGGAATCAAATTCTTGGGGCTTTGTGTCAACAAATAAGTTTTATAATTCTGCTTGTTCCATTGAACCATACTCAAAGCATGTTGGTGAAATAATGAATCAAATTTTATACATCGAAAAAAAAATGGGTAGAGTTAGAACAAAATTTAACTCTTACGAAGATAGGATTATAGATATTGACATTTTAGCTTTTGATAATAATATAATTTGTAACGATAATATAAGCATTCCACATCCTAAATTACATCAACGATTGTTTGCTTTGATCCCCTTAAAAGAAATAGCTCCAGAATGGAACCATCCTTTGCTAAAGCTTAACATTGATGATTTAATTAAACAATGTATTGATAAATCAGAATTATTATTTGTAAAACATTAGGCCTTATAAAATGGCAATTTTACAACTTTAGCTTTTAACAATTTATCGCGAATTTTAATGTTAATTATCGTATCGGGCTTTGAAAATGATGTTTTAACATATCCCATGCCTATTCCTATTTTTAGCATCGGCGACATTGTTCCTGAAGTAACACGCCCTATAATATTTCCTGTTTCATCACAAATTTGGTATTCATGACGTGGAATACCTTTGTCAATCATTTCGAAGCCAACCAATTTTCGCTCAACTCCATTTTGTTTTTGTTGTAAAAGGAAATCTTTATCAATAAAGTTTTTATGATCAACAAATTTTGTAATCCAACCCAAACCAGCTTCTATTGGCGATGTAGTATCATCAATATCATTTCCATATAAGCAAAAACCCATTTCAAGTCGTAATGTATCACGAGCAGCAAGTCCTATAGGTTTTATACCGAACTGTTTTCCCGCTTCGAGTACAGCTTCATAAATTTTTTCTGCTTTTTCGTTAGGAAAATATATTTCGCAGCCACCTGAACCAGTATAACCTGTTGTAGAAAAAATAACATCTTTAACCCCTGCAAATTCAATTATTTTGAAAGTATAATATTCCATATTTTCAACTGGTTCACTTGTGAGCTTTTGCATTGCTTTAAGTGCTAAAGGTCCCTGAACAGCAAGTTGAGATATATTGTCGGAATCGTTAATAAGCCGAACATTATATTTGTTTTGCGAATTAAGCCAATTCCAGTCTTTTTCAATATTTGCTGCATTTACAACCAACAAATAAGTTTGTTCGTCGAAACGGTAAACCAATAAATCATCTACTATACCACCTTTACCATTAGGAAAACATGAGTATTGAACTTTACCATTGTATAATGCAGCCGCATCGTTAGAAGTTACCCATTGTACAAAATCCAGAGCATTAGCACCTTTTATCCATATTTCGCCCATATGCGATACATCGAAAACACCTAATTTAGTACGAACAGTAACATGTTCTTCTATATCACTAGAATATTTTAAAGGCATATAAAATCCAGCAAAAGGAACCATTTTGGCACCTAATTTTTCATGAATTTTTGATAATGCTGTCGGTTTCATCATTTTTTTTTGCAAATGTATGCTAAATTTTTGATTTTTCTTTTTAATAATATTTTTATTTGTCGTTTCTTTAAAAATTTTTTATCATGTAATATAAATAACACACATACAATTTTTTGCTTAGTAAATTGATATTTAGCGCATTAAATGTTTTTTGTGTTAATTATTCTACATTTGGTATTAATGGAATTTGGTGTTTAAACTTTTTATATACTCTAATTGCCGAAATAATGTTAGTATCGTTGTAATGTTTTGTGAAAAACCTTTTTGCATTTATTTGATAAGGAACTTTGTTTTTTAAAAAGCCCCAGTAATATAAACTATCGTTTTCTATTTTAAAAGCATAATAAATATATTCACTTTCATCATTAAGCCATTTAACATTAGCAAAGGTATATTTTCCTATTTTACTTATATGACCTTTGTATATAACAGGTATATTATTAGACTTTTGTTTGGTTGAATTAAAAATTATGGCATATTCATTTTTGTTGAACGGATAGATAATTAAGAAATGTGTATCGAGTTGAATATTAAAATTATTGTATTTTTTTATATTATCAAATATCCATATACCTGTAGCATTGGTATCTATTTTAGCTTTACAAATTGGGGTTAAAGGTTTTTTATATTCATATTCATCGCATGAAAAGAAAATGAAGATAAATAAGAGCAAAATAAAGTATTTCATAATAATTACATTTTTGTATAAGTTGCAGTAACATTTTCTTGTCCATTACCTTCGTCGAAAGTATATTGCCAACTAATAGATTTGAAATTAGAGGAGATAGTTCCGCTACCGTTAAAAAGATGTCCACTAACAGTTTGATTGTTAATAGTTACGGTTTGTCCACTAACGTATGCTTTAATAGATTTACCTAATCCTAAATTAAAGAAATTATCAATAATGATATAACCATTTTGGTTATCTTTTGTAATCTCGACATAATAATTTTGTGTGCCATAAGTAGCAGAATTTTCGGTACATTTCCAACTATCAACAAGTTTATCGCGTATGTCCCCAGTATCTGGCTCTGGATCGTCAGGATTACACGCCGTAAAGAAAAGGCCTAATGTAAAAAGTATAAATAAACTTTTAATTATAAAAAAGTTCTTTTTTTTCATACCTTACCTAAATTTTAACTTAAACAAAGTTATAATAATTTATTGAAAATACAAAAATCAAAAATTATTGCGGAAATAAAGTTTTTTCTACAAGCTCACAAATAATGTGCCCAATGAAAATGTGTAATTCCTGAATGCGTGGGGTGTCTTCTGATGGTATAGAAATTATATAATCTGAAAATGGCTTTATTTCGTTTATGTAACAACCGGTAAATGTTACAGTTATTATTCCTTTGCTTTTGGCTTGTTTTAGTGCATTAATAATATTTTTCGACTTACCAGAAGTAGTTAATCCTACAAGAACATCGTTTTTTTTACCAAGTGCTTGAATTAATCTTGCATATACTTCATCGTATCCATAATCGTTTGCTACCGCTGTTAAATATGATGTATTAACGTGCAAAGCTTCAGATGCAAGTGGAGGACGATTATAATAATATCGCCCCGAAAATTCGGCTGCTAAATGTTGTGCATCGGCTGCACTGCCACCATTTCCACAAAACCAAACTGTACAATTATTTTTAAAACAATCAACAAATACTTGAACTATTCTGTTTACTTGTTCAATTGTTGTAGAACTTTGAAGTATAGTATTTTTCAGCTCTATACTTTCAGATAATCTTTTTTTTATTATATTGATGTTATCCATGAAAAGTTTTCTTTTTGTAAAAAAGTTTACTGTATAATATGTATATGGTTTCTTCCATACGTTTCCAAGAATATTTATTTTTTTCAACAGCTGCCATAGCCGAAAAATCTTTTTCTTTGTTTTCTGTATAAAATTTAATTAACGCTTGCGCAATAGACGGTGGATTTGGCGAAACAACATAACCTACTTTACCATGATGAACCATTTCTGGTAATCCTCCTACATTTGTAACAATCATAGGTTTATTGAAATGATATGCAATTTGTGTTACCCCACTTTGTGTTGCATCTTTATAAGGCTGAACAACTATATCTGCTGCACAAAAAAAGTATGGTACTAAATCGTCGGAAATATATTGTGAATATATATGAAATCTGTTTTTTAGGTTGTATTTTTCAATAAGTTCAATATACTTGTTCTCGTCGCTATAAAATTCGCCTGCAACAATTACATCGAAATCTACATAAGAATTTTCTGATAAATGAACAGCTTCTATAAGTAAATCTAATCCTTTATAATCGCGAATTAGACCAAAAAATAAAATGTAATTTTTATTTACCTCTAATTTAAGAGATTTTTTAGCTTCATCTTTAGGTATAATTTTCCCATAATAATCGAATAAAGGATGTGGACAATATTCTATAGGAAGATTTTTAAAATCTTTTTCTATATCGCTTTTTACGCTATGCGACATAACCACACAACCATCTACTGCCGACATAAAATATTTCGACAACCATCTGTCACCTAATCTTTTTTCGTGTGGTTTATAATTATCTACCAGAGCAATTATTTTTGTAAATCTGTTTTTTTTTGCAATACGTATAATTTTACCAAGCGAAGGAGCTAAAAATGGTATCCAGTATCGCACTATTATTAAATCTGGTCTTAATTTTTTAAGCTCTAAACCAACTTTTATCCAATTAAATATACTAACACTGTTAATTTTTCTATAAATATTTAATGCTGGCTTTTTTTGATTTTCAACATATTGTGTTTTCCCAGGAAAAAGAATAGATGGATATTGTAAGGAAAAAGTATAAATTGTTACTTTAAGTCCCGATCTTTGAAATTCCTGAGCTAAACGTTCGTTTGTAGCAGCAATGCCCCCTCTGTATGGGTATGCCGGACCTATTATTACTATGTGCTTTATCACAATAAAGTTAAATATTGAATCGAAAACAAAATTAGTGATTATTTATGGTTTAGTGTATTTTTAATTATAAAAATTTTATTATCTTGAATTATTATTTCGGTTAACTATTTTTTATAGTTATTAGCTATTCTTTATAATGAGTTTACAAAGATTGTCATTTTAATTCTAATAAAAATAAGATAAAAACACCATACGCAGTACATTGTAAATGAATAAATAAACATTTTTTAGGAAACTGACTAATAATTTTAAGTTGATTTTGTTGAAAAGTAAAATTTAATGTACTTTTGAAAAGTTTAAATGTATATTTTATGAGAAAATTATATTACGTAGCATGTTTATTTATTTTGTCTATGTTTTTATGTAATTGTTCTAATGAGTCAAATAATAATGCTGTAAATGCTATGAACCAAGAAGTAATAAATGAAATTGTTGATAGTTTGTTGAAAGTATCGGAATTTGATAGGTTTGTTATTGAAAAAGGTATAAAACAAGCTGCTTTATTGTGGAATACAACCGATGGAGATATTGCACAATTTAAACAAATTTGCTACACCTATTTTGCAAAAGATAAAGAGAGCAAGAAAAAATTATTTGAAGTATTGTCTCATAATTTTGAGATACTGTTTGGTTATTTCAATCGTATTACCATAGAATTGATGAAACCATTACATTTATCAGAAAGAGAAATTTTGCCAATAGATGAAATTTTTGGAAGTTACAATGTTTCAGCACATTTGTTAGACGATTTTTTTAAGAACAAAATAGCTTTTATAACTATAATAAATTTTCCATCTTACAACTTAAATGAAAAAAACGAGTATGGGAAAAAATGGACACGCGAAGAATGGGCTTACGCATGTTTAGGCGATATTTTTATTTCAAGAATTCCATCTAATTTACTACAAAAATTCAACGAAGCTGTTACAAAAGCCGATATTTACATTAGTGAATATAATATTATTATGGGGAACATACAGTCGGAAAATAAAGAATTATTGTTTTCAAAGGAAATGAAACTTATAAGCCACTGGGGGTTACGTGATGAACTAAAATCGAACTATTCCGACAAAGAAAAAGGCTTTTTAAAACAAAAAACCATTTACGAAATTATGAAGCGAATAATTACTCAAGAAATACCGGTAGAAGTCATAAACAATAACAATTTAATATGGAATCCTTTTGAAAATAAGGTTTATGATAACAACAAAAGCATCAGTTTTAAATTTGAACCAAATACACGATATACGCATATGCTAAATATTTTTAAGGCAATACAACAATTAGATTCTTATAATCCCCAATATCCAACATTTATTCAACGAAAATTTGATTTAGATATGGGAATTCAGCAAGAGGAAGTAGAACAATTGTTCAAATATTTTGTTTCTTCAGATATAATGAAATCAATCGGAAATTTAATAAGCAAACGTTTAGGGCGTAAATTAGAACCTTTTGATATTTGGTACGATGGTTTTAAGCCAAGAAGTTCGCTTTCTGAAAAAACAATTACTGAAAAAACACAAAAAATGTTTTCTGATGTACCATCTTTTCAGCAATACATACCTATAATTCTCGAAAAATTAGGATTTGAGAAGAAAACAGCAAAAGATATTGCATCAAAAATTATAGTTGATGCTTCGAGAGGTGCAGGTCATGCCTGGGGTAGTGAAATGCGTGGCGACTTCGCACGATTAAGAACTCGTTTTACTTCAAACGGTATGGATTACAAAGGTTATAATATTGCAATTCACGAATTAGGTCATAACGTAGAACAAACAATTTCGCTATATAATATAGATTATTATATGTTACGAGGCGTTCCAAATACTGCATTTACAGAAGCTTTAGCATTTATTTTTCAAAAACGCGATTTAGAATTATTAGGTTTAAAAGAAAATAATCCCGAAAAAGATTATCTATCTACATTAGATATAACCTGGTCAACATACGAAATTATGGGCGTTTCGTTAGTAGATATGCGTGTTTGGAAATGGTTGTATAGTAATCCAAACGCTACTGCCGAAGAATTAAAGCAACAAGTTTTAATTATAGCAAAAGATGTATGGAATAAGTATTACGCACCTGTTTTCGGTAAAAAAGATGAACCTATACTTGCAATTTATTCTCATATGATTGATGCTCCCTTATATTTATCGGCATATCCATTAGGACATATAATAGAATTTCAAATAGAACAACATATTAAAGATAAAAACTTCGCCAAAGAAGTAATGCGAATGTATTCTTTAGGACGATTAACTCCTAATAAATGGATGCAAGAAGCAACAGGACATAATTTGTCAGTAGAACCAATGCTAAATGCAGCAAAAGAAGCTTTAAAGCATATAAACTAATAATATGATAACTCTTATATTGCTAACGTTTTCAGTTGTTTTATATTCACAGGAACTAGTAGTAACATTCGATGCTATTGAAACAAGAAATAACCTTGTATATATTAAAGGCACAAATGAATTATTTACAGGAAAAATTGTTAATTATTTTTCAAATAATAAAAAGTCATCAGAAATTACATACTTAAATGGTGAAGAAACTGGAATTAGTCGTCTTTGGTATCCTAATGGTAATTTAAGATGTGAAATGGAACTAAAATCGGGAAAAATTCATGGCAAATGGAAACAGTATTACGAAAACGGGCAACTTGAAGTAGAAGCTACCTATGAAAACGATTATCTAAATGGCTACTGTATAAGATATTACGAAAATGGCAATAAAAAGGAAGAAGGAGCTTACGAACACTGTAAAGAACACGGTTGGTGGATTTATTATGACGAAGATGGTAAAAAACAACAAGAGGTTTTGTTTCAACATGGACAATCTATTAATGATTAGAAAAAACTAAAAGAAAAAGAAAAAATATTTACTAATAAGAATGCAGGTAAATATTTTGTACAAATGTATAAATACTTGGACAAAAAAATAGATTGTTTAGAGCTAATTCTGTTTAAAAGTTCCAAAAACACTCAAAAAACACCTTTAGTTATTAACAAAATTAAGATTTTATCAACAATTTGTTATTTTTTTTTCAAAAACTATTGCATATCAAAAAAATACAAATAAATTTGCATAACCTTAAATAAATTTATTCATTAACCCTAAAAAATTAAAGAGTATGAACAAAGCACAATTAGTTGATGCTATTGCAAGTGAAGCAAAAATTACCAAAGCTGATGCAAAAAAAGCTTTAGATGCTTTTATTAACGCTACAACAAAAGCCTTAAAAAAAGGTGATCGCGTTGCATTAGTAGGCTTTGGAACTTTCGGTGTTACAAAACGTAGCGCTCGTAAAGGTCGTAACCCACAAACAGGCAAGGAAATTAATATTCCTGCTAAAAAAGTGGTTCGTTTCAGACCAGGTAGCGAGCTTGCTAGCACAATTAAGTAAGAACACCTTATGTAAGGTACAAGGGAGTAGAAATACTCCCTTTTTTTGTTTTTTTAATATGAATAATGAAATAATTATTGAATATTTAAAAGAATTCGTTAGTAGTAATAGATTCTCATTATTCAAAAGAATAGTAGAAGAACGTACCCGTTATGTTAGTGTTTTGATTGAAAATGTTTATCAATCGCACAATGCGAGTGCAATTATAAGAACCTGTGAAGCTTTGGGAATTCAAGATTTATATGTATTTGAAAGAAAAAATTCATTTTCGCCAAACGATGAAATTGCTTTAGGAGGCGATAAGTGGATAAACATATTCAAATATAACGAACAAAATCATTCATTTAAAACGTTAATTAACGATTTAAAGAAAAAAAAATACCGTATTATAGCAACAAGTCTTCAACCAGAATCAAAAAGTATATACGATTTAGACCTGAAAAAAGGAAAAACTATATTCCTATTTGGGACAGAAATTTCTGGATTAAGCGAAGAAGCTATTTCGTTAGCCGATGAATCAATAAAAATTCCAATATTTGGCTTTACAGAAAGCTTTAATGTGTCTGTTTCTGTTGGAATTATCTTAAACTATGTTGCAAACGAGTTGAGAAAGCAAAACATTCCTTATCACTTAACAAAAGAAGAAAAAGATGAAATACTTGTAAGTTGGCTTGTACAATCAATACCTTATGGTTCTAAAATTTTAGAAAGATTTTTAAAACAACATCATCTGCAAAAAAATATCAATAAATAAATATTGTGAAAAAGTTAGTTAATTATTTTAGTTAAGTTCTAATAAATAGTTTAAATATATTACCTAAAATTGCACAAAAATTTTCGTAAATGACTTTAATTAAGCTCGAAGTAGAAATTGTCGTTTTAATAATATGGATTTTAGCATTAAGTATTCAATTGTTTTATTATTTATTCTTTTATTTAAGACTTTCACGAAAAAAAACATATTGTGGTAACACTTTACCACCAGTTTCTGTTGTTATATGTGCAAGAAATGAAGAAGAAAACTTAAAAAACTTCTTACCTAAAATTTTAACTCAAGATTATCCAAACTATGAAGTAGTTGTTGTAAACGATGCTTCAGAAGATAATTCCGATTTAGTTTTAAAAGATCTATCAGAAAAATATAAACATTTAAAGATTTCGACTATAAAGAAAGACGAAAAGTTTACACACAATAAAAAACTTGCATTAACTATTGGTATTAAAGCTGCTAGCAACGAAATTTTATTATTAACAGATGCCGATTGTTACCCTGTAGATAATAATTGGATTAAATCAATGGTGTCTTCTTACAAACCTGAAACAGAAATAGTTTTAGGATATGGAGGTTACGAAAAACAGAAAGGCTTGCTAAATAAACTTATTCGCTTTGACACTTTAACCATTGCTATGCAATATTTTACATTTGCTATGGCTGGTTTTCCGTATATGGGAGTTGGACGAAACCTATCGTACAAGAAATCGCTTTTTTTCAAAAACAAAGGCTTTGCATCACATAGCCATTTGCGATCTGGCGATGACGACCTGTTTGTTAATGAAACCGCTAATAAAAATAATGTATCTATAAATCTCAACGCACACACATTATCAGTTCCTGAAAAAAAATTTAGCTTGTGGTTGCTGCAAAAAAAACGACATCAATCAACGTTTCATCGTTACAAACTTAAACATAAAATTTTGTTGTCCTTAGAACCAATTAGTCGATGGTTTTTTTATGGCTCAACAATAATATTTATAACAATAAAACCTAATTTATTTATTTGGATTTTAGGAGGCTTATTTCTCAAATGGTTTTTTTTGATATTAGCTTATTATTTTTCTACAAAAACTTTGAAAGAAAAAGATTTATTATTATTTTCGCCCTTGCTTGATATTATAAGTTTAATTTTAGACTTAATTATTAAAATAAATAAAAATCCTTATCGTGTAAAAGCATGGAAATAAGTCCTAATTTAAGCAATAAGGCGCTGCAAGATTATGTGCTTGTTCAACGCGCAATAAAAGGAGATGAAACTTCTTACGCAGAATTAATGGGACGTTATCGCGATTCAATTTATTTCATGCTTTTAAAAATGGTTAATAATAAAGTTGATGCGGAAGATTTAACAATAGAAGCATTTACAAAGGCCTTTAGAAATTTAACTCAATATTCACCAAGTTATGCTTTTAGTACCTGGTTATTCAAAATAGCAACCAATAATTGTATAGATTTTTTAAGAAAAAAACGCAACGATTTAGTATCTATAGATGCACCATCGAACGATTCTGACCAAGACAGTGCAATACCTTTAGCTTCGGATGGATTAAGTCCGGAGGAAGAAATAATAAAAGAACAAAAACTTACTTTAATGCGCGATATTGTTGAAAAACTCAAACCGCGTTATCGAATGCTTATTGAATTAAGATATTTTAAAGAATATTCGTACGAAGAAATTGCCGAAGAGCTCGAAATACCAATAGGTACTGTAAAAGCACAACTGTTTAGAGCACGCGAATTACTCTTCTTGATAATGAAAAAATCGAGAGATAAAATTTAATGGAAATAATAAAAAAGTATTTTCCCGAATTTACGATTCAACAACTTCAACAATTAGAACAACTGCATTTTTTGTATAATTATTGGAATACTAAAATAAACGTTATTTCGCGTAAAGATATTGAACATTTATACGAACATCATGTATTACATTCATTATCAATTGCAAAAGTAATTAATTTTGATAAAGACGACAGAGTTTTAGATGTTGGAACAGGAGGTGGTTTCCCAGGAATTCCTTTAGCAATAGCTTTTCCTGAAACTCAATTTACATTGATTGATTCTATCGAAAAAAAAATAAATGTTGTAAAAAATATTACTAAAGAACTAAAATTAAATAATGTTGAAGCTGTTCACATAAACGCCAAACAAATTAAAGGGAAATATTCGTATATAGTAAGCAGAGCCGTATGTCCTTTAAAAGAACTTGTTTCGATGACAAAAAAAAACCTTTTTAAAAACAATGGAAATTACGTGGTCTTAAAAGGAGGCGACTTAACCGACGAAATAAAACCATTTGCAGATAAGTGTAAAATTATTCCTATAAATAATTTTTTTGAAGAAACTTTTTTTGAAACAAAAAAAATTGTATTATTGCCTTTAACAAAACAATCTAATGATTAGAAACATACTTATAGCATCTTTAATATTCACACCTATATTTTACTTTTCTCAAAACTGTTGTCAAATAATAAAGCAAACATTAGATAATATATCGAACATTAATACTATGACATTTTACATTACATCAAAAGAACGATTTAACAAAGAATATGTAGTTGAAAAAGCTTTCTATAAAATACGTAATAATCCTTTTTCAATATACTACAAACAAATTATTCCACAAACTTATGCAGAAGTTTTAATAAACGAAAAATTAAAAAACGAAGCACTTGTTAATCCTAATAGCTTTCCTTTTTTTAGTTTAAAAATGAATCCTTACGGAGAAAAATTACGAGAAAAACGACATCATAATATTTATCAGGCGGGCTATTCTTACTTGAAATTTACGCTTTTGCAAATGAAAAGAAAATATCAACTTTCGTGGGAAAATGTTTGTGAATTAGATGGTATATTTAAAATAGAAAACAAAGAATGTTATAAAATTACTTTGACTAATCCATACTACAAAATACAAGATTATACACTGCAAAAAAAATACACAATACAAGATCTTGCTTTAACTCTAAATATATCAGATTATAAAATTTTAGAACTAAATCCTAACCTAAAAAGTATTTTTCAAACTTTGCCAACAGGAGCTGTAATAAAAATTCCATCCGACTATGCAAAAAAAATTATTCTTTATATCGAAAAATATTTATACATAATAATTAAAATAGAAGTTTACGACGAAATTGGCTTATTTGAACAATATTTGTTCGATGATATTATTTTAAACCCAGTTTTTTCAAATGAAGAATTTGATGAAAAAAATAAATCTTATGGTTTTAAATAAAATAACAATATTATTATGTTTTGTTTTAATTACTTTTTCTTTTTTAGGACAGGTTAAAACCGATGATATTTTAGGAAAATGGCTAACAGAAAAGAATGAGGCTGTTGTACAAATTTTTAAAACAAATGACGGTAAGTACGCAGGCAAAATTATATGGCTTAAAGAACCGTTAGATGAAAAAGGAAATCCTAAAACAGACACAAAAAATCCAAAACCAGAATTAAGAAATAGAACTATTTTAAATTTAGTATTTATGGGCGGATTTGAATTTAATAATAAAGAAAAAGAATGGGAAAATGGAATAATATACGATGCTGAAACAGGCAATACCTACAAAGCCAGAATTTATTTATCGGATAAAAACACATTACAACTTAGAGGCTATATAGGTTCACCAATTTTCGGACGAACAACAACTTGGACAAGAAAATACGATAAATAATAATTTTTTTATTAATAAATAAAATCATAACTTAGACAAAAAATATTATTTAAATTATGAATAATGACAAAATTAGCAATTTAGAATATTGCCTTGATATACAAAATAAAATAGCTTTTGATTTATCCTTATCTATGCCTTTAGAGATAGCTTTTAGTATAATTCTTAAACATCTTACCGCTATCGAAGAAATTGAGGCAGGGGCTTTTTTCTACATCAAGCCCAACGGAACAATTATTTTAGAAAAACAAATAAACTTTCCCGAAGCTTATCAAAAAACTAAGCATATTTATAACGTGTTTTCACCAGAATCGGAACTCTTATTATCGGGCAAAACAAATCTTTTAGAAATAAATTCTTCAAATCAATATTTTAATATCTATAAATTTTTACCAGAAGCAAAATGGATGATTGTTTCGCCCACACGCTTAAACGGTGATATTGTAGGAGGATTAGTTTTTGTTGGAAGCAAACCAATTAAAGAAACCAATTTATTATTAAAAACCATTGAAAATATAGGCTATAAAATAGGCGGTGTTATAGGTCGCATTGAATCAGAAAAAGATATATCTGAAAAACAAAAAAGCCTTGAAAATTTGCTGCAAAGTTTTCACGACATTATAATTATAACAAACAAAGAAGGTAAAATTATTTATTATAATTGGCTTTTATCGCAAAAAACAGGATATCTTGAAGAAGAGCTTTATTCGTTATACATACAACAACTATTTCCAGAAGAATTGTCGTTCGAAATAAAGAAAATATTAAACGAAACAAATAATACAGAAAAACAAAGTCATATACTATTATATCCACTATTAAGTTCCAATAAAGAATTAATTCCAGCTGAAACCATTGTTTCAAAAGTTGTATGGTCAGGAAGAAATATGCTTTTGTGGAGTATTCGCGATTTAAAATATAGAAAACAAGCAGAAAAAGAAATAAATATTATGCGAAAAAAAGCTGAAGAAGCTAGTTTAGCTAAAACAGCCTTTTTAACAAATTTAAGCTTTGCATTAAGAATTCCTTTAAGCTCAATTTTAGGAATGAGTGAGCTACTATTGAAAACTGATTTAAATAAAAACCAATTCAATCACGTTAATATTATTACACGCTCTGCAGAACAACTGATGTTAATAGCTAACCAATTGCTCGATATATCTAAAATTGAAAAAGGAGAACTCTTTCTAGAAGATAAAGTATTTAGCTTAAAAGACGTTGTTATTCAAGTATTGAACCAACAATATTTTAAAGCATACAACAAAGGAATTGAAATTATTTGCGATTATGTAAACTATGGCGACGATATTATTTTAAAAGGTGATGCTTTAAGGTTGTCGCAAATTCTGCAAAATTTGATTGATAACGCTATTAAATTTACAGAAAAAGGCAAAGTAGAAGTTAATATACAACCAGTTAATTTTATAAATGAAACAATAATACTTAATTTTTCTGTAAAAGATACAGGGAAAGGAATGAGCCAAGAAACAATAAATCAAATACTTAATAACTGCCAGCAAAAAAGTCCTATTTCCAATCCTACAACAGGAGATTTTGGTTTAGGACTTATTATTGCCTACAACCTAATAGAACTTATGGGATCTAAATTACATATAGAAAGTATTCCAGCAGTAGGTTCTAACTTTTACTTTAATCTATCTATTAAAACAGGTAATATTTTCGAATTAGAACGAGAAAAAGAAAAACAAAAAGTAGTTACAAACTTCCCGTCAACAAGTAAAATATCGGTATTAGTTGCAGAAGATCAACCATTTAATCAAATAGTAATTCAATCTATGTTAGAAGAATGGGGATTTGATGTAGATGTAGCTGAAAACGGTAGGCAAGTAATAGAAAAGATTTCTAACAAACGCTTCGACGTAATTCTGATGGACATATATATGCCCGAAATGAATGGAATAGAAACTACAAATTACATACGAAATAATTTCGACAAACCTTTATGCGATATCCCAATTATAGCTATTACCGCAAACGCTTATGTAGAAGAACATCAAAAATTTATTGATGCAGGAATGACCGACACTATTTCTAAACCTTTTAAATCTTATCTTTTATTCAACAAAATAATAAATGTGCTTGGTGTTTCAAAAGCAACATTAGCCGATAATTTTAAACAATTTTCAGATGTAGAATTTTTTTCATCAAAAGAAGAAAAATTATACGACTTAGAATTGTTTAAAAACATTACTAAAAATCAAAAAGGAACTATGATTAAAATGTTAAGAGTATTTATTGAAAAAAGTACCGACGAATTAAATCAACTTATTAAATATACAGAACAACAAGATTGGGAAAAAGTAAGCTCAATTACGCATAAAATGAAACCATCGTTTGCATATTTATCAATGAAACAATTAGAAAATTTAGTACAACAAATTCATCATTTAGCCAAAAATAAAGAAAAAACAGAAATTATTCCTAAACTTGTACAAAATACCAAAAACTTATTAGAATTTACAATACAAAAACTGGAAAATGAAATAACAAAACTTTCGTGAATATGACGAATATTATTCCATTATTAGGTAAGAAGCCGGTTTTAGGTTCTAATTGTTTTATAGCACCTAATGCAACTATTATAGGCGATGTTGTTGTAGGAGACAATTGTAGTATATGGTTTAATGCTGTTATTCGTGGCGATGTGCACTATATAAGAATAGGAAATTACGTTAATATTCAGGACGGAGCAATTATTCATTGTACTTACCAAAAAGCCCCTGTCAATATAGGAAATTATGTATCAATTGCTCACAATGCAGTTGTGCACGGATGTACTATACACAACAACGTACTTATCGGAATAGGAGCTATTATTCTCGATAATTGTATTATTCACAGCAACAGTCTTATTGCAGCAGGATCTGTTTTACTCGAAAATACCATTGTAGAAGAAGGAAGCGTTTATGCCGGAGTACCTGCAAAAAAAATAAAAAACATAGACCCAGAACTATTAAAAGGACAGGTTGAACGTATAGCAAATAGTTATCAAATGTATGCAAGCTGGTACAAAAATATTTAACATATCGAAAGTTTTAAAAAAAACATAAAATTTCAAAAAAAATGAATAGTTTTGAAAAATGTTAAAAACCAATTGTTATGAATACCGATTTAAAAAATGAAATAATAAACATTTTAAAAAAATATGCTATTAACAAAAAAATATTTGAAAATTTGCCAGAAAACCCACATATAACTAACGACTTAAAAATTAATTCAGCTCGTATGGTTGACATTGTTATTGATGTAGAAGAACATTACAATATAGAAATTGAAAACGAAAATCTTAAAAACCTGATTTATCTTAACGATATTGTATTGCTTATAGAACAAAAAATAAAGGACAAAAAATAAATGAACAAAGCACACGATGTAACAATTGCAATTCTTTCTTACAACCACAAATGTACTATTGAACGTTGCATACAAAGTGTTTTAAATCAAAAAACTACTTACACTTATAAAATATTACTTTTCGACGACGCAAGTACCGATGGCACAACAGAAATTTTAAAAAAATATGGCGATGCTTTCCCCGAAAAAATAGAATTGTTTCTATATGAAAATAATGAAGGTCCAATCGTACGCGCTAAACAAATGTACGAAAATGCAAAAGGGAGATACTTATGCTGGCTCGATGCAGATGACTACTGGACTTATGAATACAAACTTCAAACTCAAATAGATTTTTTAGAAAAAAATACTGAATATGTTGGCTGTTTTCACGATGCAGAAATTGTTTCTTACGTTAATAATGATGAAAACGAAACTGCAAAAAAACAATCATTAAAAAAATACAAATACTACAGCCAATTTAATCATTACGAACCCGACTTTTATCCTTTTCATTTAATAATGCGAAATATTATACCAACAGCATCACTTGTTTTTAAAAATCTTGATTTTAACAATTTTTTCAATCAGTATAACCTTTCTATTCATTCATTTAGTTGGGCATTTCAGTTATACATTATACGTAATAGTAAATTTTATTATTTCAACCAATGCTGGTCAATTTATTACGACCACGCTGATGGTATAAGCAAAAAATTAAATTCCGAACTATTCACTATAAATAATATTAGAGTTTTAAATTGGTACAAAAACGATAAATTTTATAAAACATATAAAAACAAAATTTATCTATCAATAGCAAAAGAATACGAAATATTAGCATACAATGGCAAAAATATAGATACAAAATTTGGATTTTTGATGCTGCTTTATTATTTTAAATTCTGGCTTCTAACAACTTGGTACTACGTCAAAAATATATTAGAGCAAAAAATAAAAATGTAAAATTTTCTAAAAAATTAACAAAGTGCTTGTAAATTGCAATTATTAAATATAGATTTGTTTATAAATTGAAATAATTACCAATAAAATCAAACAGCTATGTTAATAGAAATTTTGCTTTTTATACTAATAACAATTGGAATCATCAATTTAGTATTAGTAGTAACCAAAAAAACAACGGAAAATAACGATGAAATTAAAAACCACTTAGTAAAAATTGATTCAAATGTTTTGAGAACAGATACACTGTTACGAGAAGAGTTAGCCCGATCGCGTCAAGAAAACCAAATTTCGCTTAAAGAGAATAGAGAAGAACTTAACAACTCATTTAAAAACTTTAGCGATTCTTTAACAAATACTATAAAATCATTTGAAGATAAGTTTTCACAAAATATTAAAGATTTTAACGAAATTCTTATCCTAAAATTTAGTGAGATGATAAATCGCCACGAAAACATAAAAAAGGAAACAGAAGAAAAACTTAAAGAAATTCGCGAAACTGTTGAAAAAAAATTACAAAACATACAAGATGATAATAATAAAAAACTTGAAGAAATGCGTGCAACAGTTGACGAAAAGCTACAATCTACACTCGAAAAACGATTGTCAGAATCGTTTAAACAGGTTAGCGAACGTCTAGATCTAGTACATAGAGGCTTAGGCGAAATGCAAACTGTTGCTTCCGAAGTGAGCGATTTAAAAAAAGTACTATCAAGCTCGAAAAATAAAGGCATTATAGGTGAAATTTTATTAGGTTCAATTTTAGAAAACATATTATCACCTGGACAATATCAGAAAAATGTAAAAACAAAAGCTAATTCTAACGATCATGTCGAATATGCAATAGTTTTGCCAGGTAAAGATGACAGTGGCAAACCTGTATTTTTGCCCGTAGATTCAAAATTTCCTACCGAAGCATACAGCCGCTTAGTTGATGCATACGAAAATTCAAACCCCGACGAAATAAAACAACAATCAAAAGAATTTTACAATGCAATATTAAAAGCAGCAAAAGATATTCACGATAAATACATTGACCCACCCCAAACTACAGATTTTGGAATACTCTTTCTTCCTTCCGAAGGCTTGTACGCAGAAGTAGTTCGCAATTACGATATTATGCTTAAACTCAATCAAGAATTAAAAGTTATGGTAGCTGGACCTAGTACTCTTACTGCTTTGCTAAACAGCTTGCAAATGGGCTTTAGAACTTTATATATCGAAAAACGAAGCAATGAAGTTTGGCGCGTACTACAAGCAGTAAAAACAGAATTCAGCAAATTTGAAGAAACACTTAAAAAAGCAAAAGATAAAATAGAAAAAGCAGGCGAAGATTTGAACGAATTAGTTGGAACAAGAACAAAAAAAATTAATAGTAAACTACGCGATTTGCAAGAATTACCCGACGATGAAGCACAAAAAATTTTATCAAAAAGTAATAATAATGCGTTAAACGACGACGAATAAATTACTTTTTATTCATCATTTTTAAATTATAAAAAACATATTTAATCAATAATAATTTAGTTATTTTTGCGTTCATAGCGTTAGAAAATTTTTTCAATGCGAAATTTAATTTTAATTTTATTATTATCAAATAATATTATTTATGCTCAAATAGGTGGAAATGGGACATACAGTTTTCTAAATTTACCTTCATCTGCTCATATTAGTGCTTTGGGAGGGAATAACATCAGTGTAATTAGTAACGAACCTTCATTTGTTTTTCAAAACCCTGCCACATTAACCGATTCGGTCAAAAACAACTTTTATTTGTCTAATACTAAGCTATTTGCCGATATATATTATGGTTCAACAGGTTATTTTTTTACTAATAAAATTCTAGGTACAACATTTATAGCTTTGAGCTACTTTAATTATGGTACTTTCGATAAATTCGATGAATTAGGCACCAATATTGGGAATTTTTATGCCGCAGATTATGTTTTAAACATAGGATTTTCAAAACCTTTCAAAAAAGATTCATTATTGGCTTATGGTTTTACAATAAAACCTGTTTATTCGCATTACGACAAATACACATCATTTGGTATAGTTTTCGATGCAGGCTTGCGTTATCACAACCCCATTCATTTGTGGACTTTTGGTATAGTTTTAAAAAATCTTGGATTACAAATAAAATCTTATAGTAAAAACAATCACGAACCTATTTTATTGGACTTACAAATGGGATTGAGTAAAAAACTAAAATATGCCCCTTTTCGATTACATTTAACGTTTAAAAATCTTAATAATTGGAATTTATCTAATTTCGACTATTTGCAAAATAATTCATTAGGATTGTATGCCGATACTTCTAAAAAATATACACGTTTTGAACGTTGGAGCGACGAATTTTTACGTCATACAACAATTGGAAGTGATATTATTTTATCAAAAAGTTTTTATATAGCATTGGGATATAATTTCCAAATAAGAAAAGAATTAAGTATTCCAACAAAAATTTCTACAGTTGGTTTGTCGTGGGGATTTGGTTTAAAATTATATAGGTTTCAGTTACATTTTGCAAGAGCCACATACCATTTAAGCGGAGCAACAAATACTTTAAGTATTTCAAGCAAAATTAGCGATTGGTATAAAAAATAATCAGATTTCAACTAATTGTAATAAAAAATTATTTCACAACAAAATGATGATCCACTTTATCTTTTCTTAACCACAATTCTTTGTTAGATAAACGCGTAATTTCCCAGTTAACAATTTGTGTAGAATCTCCATTTTTACTCTTAACTATTTCCAAGCCAACATCTCCCTTAAATTTCCACTCGCCAAAGTAGCCACTGTTCTCTTTATAAACTCCTTCTTTTTCGAAGGTCATCTCTATTTTTGGCAAATTTGTTGTAACAGTAATTCCTTGCTCTGTATATATAATAGCTTCGTATTTCCAAGTTTTACACAATCTTTTAGTTTTTGAACGAAAAGTTAACAAAGGACCATCTTCGTACTTTGTACAAGAAAATGTAAATACTAAAATAAGCCACCAAAACAATATCTTTTTCATAATTATGTACTGCTTTTTATTTCCTTTACAAAGATAATTAAATATTTATTAAAATTCAAATATAGAGACTAATTTTGAGTTGCTTCTTTAACAAAAATTGTTTAAATTTGTTGATTAGTAGAAAATTTTCTTTTTTATGTATATTTTGAATATTGATACAAGTGCCGAAATATGCTCGGTTTCATTATCTGAAAATGGTAAACTATTGGGATTAAAAGAAAATAAAGAAAAAAATAACCACTCGTCGCAATTAGCATTATTAACAAACAAACTGCTGAAAGAATATAATATTCAGGCAAATCAGCTATCGGCAATCGCTATAAATAAAGGTCCCGGTTCATATACAGGATTAAGAATAGGTGTAGCATTTGCTAAAGGACTGTGTTATGCTTTAAACATCCCGCTAATTGCAATAGACAGTTTAAAAATTTTATCGCAAGATTTCTTATTAAAATACGAAGCAAATGATGTTGAATTAATTTGTCCTATGCTCGATGCCCGAAGAATGGAAGTTTATACTGCTATATTCGACAAAAGTTTAAATCAAATCGCACCTTCCCAAGCATTAATTTTAAACAGCCAATCGTTCAATAATTATAAAAACCAGAAAATTGCTTTTGTTGGTAATGGATGTTCTAAATTTAGGTTTTTAATAAGTTCAACTGAAAAATATTTTTCATTTTTCCCCGATTTATATCCTAATTCTTTTGCTATAGTACCATTATCGTACAATTATTTTATTCAAAAAAAATTTGAAGATATTACCTATTTTGAGCCACAATATTTAAAAGATTTCATACCTACTACACCTAAAAACAAACTTAGCTAAATTGGTATTATATTTGAACTCATTTTTTAAAATTTTTGATATGAAATTTATTCTGTTAATAATTTTTTTATTGATTAATTTAAAAAATATTTTTTCTCAGACAGCAAACGAAAAATTTTCTGCTTTTAAAAACGGTGAATTTTTGCAATACCTTGTCTATTACGGATTTATCAATGGCGGGCATGCTATGTTAAAACTTTCTGAATTCGAAATGAACAATAAAAAATACTTTCATGCAGTTGCATCAGGATATTCAACCGGCTTAGCAGATAAGCTTTTTAAAGTTCGTGATATTTACGAAACTTTTGTAGATATGGAAACAGGATTACCTATCAAAGCTATTAGAAACATATCGGAAGGTACTTATAAATATTACGACGAAATTTTATTTAATAGAAAAGAAAATACAGTTATTAGTAAACGTAAAGGTAAAGTAAGCATATCAGAAAATACTATGGATATTTTATCAGCTTTTTATTATGCACGAAATAATTATTTTAAAAACTTAAAACAAGGCGATATAATTTCTTTAGAAACCTACTTTGACGACGGACTTTTTACACTACAAATCAGATACAAAGGAACCGAAACAATAAAAACCAATCTTGGCAAAATAAATTGCTTAAAATTTTCTCCCGTAGTTGAACCTGGAAGAATTTTTGATACTCCAGACGATGTAACTATCTGGATTTCAAATGATAATAACTTTATACCTGTAAGAATACAATTCGATTTATTAGTAGGTAGTATTAAAGCCGATCTTATTAAATATGAAAACCTTAAACACAATTTTGCTCTAACTAAAAAATAATTTTAAATATTTGTTTTTGAACTTTTGTAAGTTTTAGTTATGTTTGAAAAAAAAATTTTTTATGAAAAACATTATTCTACCAGCATTTTTTTTAATTTTATATTCTTGCAATTTTGAAAAAATAAAATATCCAATTACAAAAAAAGTAGATGTTGTTGATGATTATTTTGGGACAAAAGTCGCCGACCCATATCGTTGGTTAGAATGCGACACTTGTAAAGATGTTAAAGAATGGATAGAAGCCCAAAATAAAGTTACATTCAATTATTTAAACAAAATACCTTTTAGAGATTCTTTAAAAAAACGAATAACCCAATTATATGATTATCAAAAACAAACTGGCTTTTATAAAAAAGGAAAATATTTTTTTTACTTCAAAAATGATGGCTTACAAAATCAATCTGTTCTTTATGTTACAGAAGATATTCAACAAAGTGGAAAAATTTTAATTAATCCTAACGAACTTTCAAAAGATGGAACTATCTCTTTAACCAATTATAGCATTTCACCAGACGGAAAATTAATAGCATATTCTTTATCCAAAGCTGGTAGCGATTGGAACGAAATTTATTTTAAAGAAATTGAAACAGATAAAATACTCTCTGACACTATTAAGTGGGTTAAATTTTCAGGCATAGTTTGGTTTCAAGATGGTATTTTATACAGTGGTTACGAACCACCAAAAAAAGGGATGGAACTGTCTCAAAGTAATCAATACCATAAATTATATTATCACCGTTTAGGAAATAAACAAAAAGATGATGTAGTTGTACTAGAAAATCCTAACGAGCCTTTACAAAACTTCTACGCTTATTTAACTTCAGATGACAAAATCGTAATAATTAACGAATATAAAACAGGACAAATTGGAAATGCACTTCATTATATAGATTTAACAAAAACTAAGCCACTTATTCAAAACATTTTTAACACTTATAACATACAATATCAAGTTATTGATCACATAAATAATTATCTTTATATAAAAACAAATTACGAAGCAAATAATTACAAAATAATCAGATATTCTTTGATTAATAAAAAAATAGAAACAATTATCAACGAAACAAAAGACGTTATAAAAGACGCTGTTTTAACCAATCAGTTTTTAATAGTTAATTACATGCAAGATGCACGAAGCGTTATTAAAGTTTTTACATTAAACGGTCAATATTTATACGACATAAAATTACCTACATTAGGAACAGTAAACAATATAAGTGCTTCTGTTTTAGATAGTATTTTATTTTACGATTTTACTTCTTTCAACTACCCGACAAGCATTTTTATGTTCAATACATCTAACAAAGAACAAAAACTTATTTTTAAACCTAACATTAAAAATTTCGACGAAAAAGACTACGAAGTAAAACAAGTTTTTTACAACAGTAAAGACGGAACAAAAGTTCCTATGTTTATTGTACACAAGAAAAATATTGAATTAAATGGTAAAAATCCAACCATTTTGTATGGATACGGAGGTTTTAATATTAGTTTAACCCCGTCATTTTCATCTGTTCGACTTGCATGGTTAGAACAAGGTGGTATTTATGCAGTAGCAAACTTGCGTGGTGGTGGCGAATATGGTAAATTGTGGCACTTAGCTGGCACAAAGTTAAAAAAACAAAATGTTTTCGACGACTTTATAGCTGCTGCCGAATATTTAATAAAAGAAAATTATACTTCACCTAACTTTTTAGCTATTCAAGGCGGTTCTAATGGTGGACTTTTAGTAGCTGCTGTTATGAATCAACGCCCAGAGCTTTTCCGAGTAGCACTACCTGCTGTTGGCGTAATGGATATGCTTCGTTTTCATAAGTTTACAATTGGATGGAGATGGGTTACAGATTATGGTTCGAGCGAAAATAAAGAAGAATTTGAAGCTCTTTACAAATATTCTCCTATACACAATATAAAAGAAAATATTGAATACCCATCAACCCTTGTTACTACTGCCGATCACGACGACAGAGTTGTACCTGCACATTCGTTCAAATATATTGCAACTTTACAAGAAAAATATAAAGGCAATCGCCCCATGTTAATAAGAATTGAAACAAAAGCAGGACACGGCAGTGGAAAACCTACAAGCAAAATTATTGAAGAAATAACAGATATTTACGCTTTTACATTTTACGAAATGGGCATAAAACTCAAATAATAAAAAATGTCTCCATTACCACAATTCATAGTAATTGAAGGAAACATTGGTGCAGGAAAAACTTCCTTAGCAAAAATGCTTTCAAACGATTTAAATGGACGACTTATACTCGAACGTTTCGAAGAAAATCCTTTCCTTCCAAAATTCTACTCCGACCCTAAACGATGGGCTTTCCCACTTGAACTCTCTTTTTTAGCCGATAGATACAAACAACTTAAAGAAGAACTTTTTCAACCTACTTTATTCGATAACTATATAATTGCCGATTATTACTTTATGAAATCGCTAATTTTTAGTAAACATACGCTCAACGAAGACGAATTTAAGTTATATCATCAGTTGTTCGATATTATTTATCAAAATATTCCACGACCTAACTTATTTGTATATTTGCACACCTCAATAAAAAAATTAATTCATCAAATTAAACTAAGAGGCAGACATTTTGAAGAAAATATAACCGAAGAATATTTAACTCATATACATCAAAATTATATTGATTTTATCGAAACCCAACAAAATATTCCTGTTCTTATAATAAATACCGAACACCTCGATTTTGTTAATAATAAAGAGGATTATGACAAAATAAAAACAGCAATTTTTAAAAATATTAACATTAAAAGTGTTAATAAAATGTTTTTTTAATCATCAAAAAGTTTGTTATTAAAAAAATGATTTATAATTTTGTAGCAAAAAATTAAAAAAGTCTAATAACTAAACAATTACCAAATATGAAAAAGAATTACTTAATTTATTTCGTGGTATTTTTAGCTACAATAGTAGTATTTAGCGGATGTACCGGACTAAAAAAAATGAAGAAAAAACAAAGTGTAATTTCTTACACACTTACTCCACAAATTTTAGAAATGCATGGAGATAGTGTTGCGTTTTCAATTAATGGCAAATTTCCAGCTAAATACTATCGTAAAAAAGTTACATGCGAAATCACTCCTGTATTAAAATCTGCTAATGGAAATGAAATTCCATTAAAACCTGTTAAAGTACAAGGAGAAAAAGTACAAGACAACAATACAGTTATTAGTTTTACTAATGGAGGCGGGTTCAACTATTCAAATAAAATTGCCTATACTCCCGATATGAGAGTTTGCGATGTGTTAATAAAAGTTAAAGCTTCTGTAAAAAGTAAGTTCGTTGACTTCGATCCTGTAACAATTGGAAAAGGAACAATTGCTACTGCTGGTTTAGCAGAAAAAGACGCCAAACCTATTTTAGCAAAAGATAATTTTGCGCGTATTATTAGTGAAGAAAAATCTGCAACAATAATGTACTTAATAAATCAATATAATGTACGTCCTCAAGAACTTACGAAAGAAGAAATGAAGCAACTAAGAAGGTATTTAGAAATAACACAAAAAAATCCCCGCAAAGAAATTAAAGGTGTTAGCATTTCATCATATGCTTCACCAGACGGTCCTGAAGATTTAAACGACAAATTATCAAAAAATCGTGGTACATCTGCCAATGCTGCAATAAAAGATCAATTTAAAAAATTAGAAAAATCTAAACAACAAGGATTTTTCGACATTAAAGCAACTGCCGAAGATTGGGAAGGTTTTCAAAAACTTATGCAACAATCTGATTTACCTGACAAAGATTTAGTATTGCGTATTTTATCTATGTATAGCGATCCTGTTCAACGCGAAAAAGAAATTAAAAACATTAGTAAAGTATATGTACAAATAGCTGACAAAATTTTACCAAAATTGCGTCGTTCACAATTAAAGGTAAGTGTTGATAGCATTGGTCGTAGCGACGATGAAATAAATGCAACATTCGATTCTAATCCTTCTGCTCTATCGATAGAAGAACTACTTTACGGTGCTACACTTACAAAAGATTTAAACCGTAAACTTAAATTCTATCAAACTGCAGCAAATCAATATAGCAACGACTGGAGAGGATTTAACAACATGGGATATGTTTATGTTCTTCAAGGAAATTTAAACGAAGCAAAAGTAAATTTCGAGAAAGCAAAATCAATTAACCCCGGCAATAACATAGTAATTAACAATTTGGGAGTAATTGCTTTACGCGAAGGTGATTTTGTAAAAGCTGAAGAATACTTTAAATCTGCAAGTGGTGCAGGTAATGAAGTTAACTACAATTTAGGTATATGTGCCCTTAAAAAAGGCGACTATCAAACTGCTGTTTCAAAATTTGGCTCCTATTGCTCTTTCAATGCTGCTTTAGCTAAATTATTAAGTGGCAACACCGATGGAGCAAGCAAAACAATAGATTGTTCAGAAGACAAAGAACGCGATGCAATGTACTATTTAAAAGCTATTATTGGAGCACGTCAGGGTAATACAGATTTAATGTATAATAGCTTAAGAGCCGCTATTAGTAAAAATTCGGGCTTAATACAACAAGCTAAAACAGACATGGAATTTTACAAATATTTCAACGACGACACATTTAAATCTATAGTTAAATAATTGCAAAATATTATTAAATAATTTTAAAGGCAGTCTTCATGACTGCCTTTTTTTTTAATTTTACACAATCTATGAATTTTTATATACACACATTACTTCTATTGCTAAGCATTTCTTTAACTTCTGTAAGTCAAACCATTACTAAAATAATGGGCAAAGTTATAGATGCCAAAACTCAGGAACCACTCCCTTTTGTAAATGTAATTTTAAAAGACACAAAAGCAGGAGGCATTACAGATATAAATGGAAATTATAAAATTGAAACAAAAGAAAAATCAGATTCGATAATTGTAAGTTTTATTGGGTACAAACGTCAAGTTAAAAAAATATATCCCGGACGTTTTCAAACCATAAATTTTTTTCTTGAACCTGATGCCATAGAACTTCAAGAAATTACAGTTTCATCAAACAAACGCAAACGAAACAAAGATACTCTTGCGTTAGAAATTATAGAAAAAATTTGGGAAAATAAAAATCAAAACGATATAGAAAAACTCAATTATTATGAATACGAAACATACAACAAAGTACAGTTCGATTTAAATAATTTAACCGATAAATTTTTCGATAATAAAATTCTTAAACAATTCGAATTCGTTAAAAAATATGTTGATACTTCAACCGTAAATGGTAAAGCATATCTTCCAGTATTTATACTCGAATCAGTTTCCGACTTTTACTATAGAAAAAAAAATAAAGTCGAACGAGAATTCATTAAAGCAACACATGCTTCCGGAATAAACAATGAAAGTATAAACCAGTTTATGGGTAATATGTACATACGAATAAATCTATACAACGACTACATTGATATATTTGGTAAAGGCTTTATTTCGCCAATTTCACGCTTAGGAAAACTTTACTATCGTTACTATTTGCTCGATAGCAGTTGGATTAATAATAATTGGTGCTATCATATAGCATTTGTTCCAAAAATAAAACAAGAAAATGTTTTCAATGGTGATTTTTGGGTTACAGACACTACGTTTGCAATAAAAAAGATACATCTAAAAATTGATAAAAATGTAAATTTAAATTTTATAAATAATATCATTATTGAACAAGAATACACACATATTGATAATACTGTATGGATGTTAAGCAAAGAAACCATTGTTGCCGATTTTAATTTATTTGAAAATCCTAATAACACAACTGGTTTTTTTGGACGAAAAATTACTACATTCAAAAATCACAAAATAAATTATCCACGCGACGACAATTTTTACAACACAAAAACTAACATAATTGTACTTGAAAATGCAAACAATAAACCCGATGAATATTGGGATTCTATACGACACGAACCACTTACACTCAAAGAACAAGGAATTTTCAATATGGTTGATAGTATTAAAAATGTTAAAACTTTTAGAACATTTTACGATATTATGAATGCTATTGTTACCTATTATTATGTATTAGGAAAATTTGAACTTGGACCCTATTTTACATTATATAGTTTCAACAACGTTGAAGGTAATAGATTTAAAATAGGTGGAAGAACAAGTAACGAAGTTAGTACCCGATACGTAATAGAAAGCTATGTTGCTTATGGAACCAAAGACCAAAGATGGAAATACGGTGGAAATTTTCTTTACTTGTTCGACCAAAATCCAAGAAGAGGATTTTCATTTGACTTTAAACGCGATATGGAACAACTTGGACAAAGCCTGAATGCTTTTAGAGAAGATAATATACTTTCATCAACACTCCGTCGTGGACCGCAATACACACTATCTATGGTAAAACAAATTAAAACAGAATACGAACACGAATGGTATCAGGGATTTTCTAACACCATACGTTTAAAATGGAGAGAATACTTCCCTTTTGATGGTCAAACATTTCTAATAAATAACGAAAATAAAACATTAAACTATTCTTCTTTAATTACTACTGAAATAAGTTTAAATACACGCTATGCTTACAACGAGAAGTTCGTTATGGGTAAGTTTGAAAGAATAAGTTTAGGAACAGAATATCCTGTTATCAATATAACAACAACTCTTGGAATTAAAAACATTTTTGGTTCACAATTCAAATATCAAAAATTAGAACTAAATATAGATCACTGGTTCAATACTTATCCAATTGGTTATGGAACATATATTATTGATGCCGGCAAAATTTTTGGAAGATTGCCATATCCGCTTCTAAAACTTCACGAGGGTAATGAGACATACTTTTTCGATGAATATGCTTTCAATTTAATGAATTATTACGAATTTGTAAGCGATCAATGGTTAAGTTTAACTTATACACACTATTTCGATGGCTTCTTTTTTAACAAAATACCTATTTTGCGTCGTTTAAAATGGAGAGAAGTTGCTTGGACAAAAGGACTAATTGGCTTTTTACGTGAAGAAAATTTATCTGTAATGACCTTTCCAAATACTTTATATACACTCGATAGACATCAAGATTTAAACCGCCTAAAACCTTACGTTGAAGCAGGTGTAGGAATTGAAAATATATTTAAATTTATTAGAGTTGATGCTGTTAAAAGATTTTCTTATTTGAATAATCCAAGAATTTCTAAATTTGGAATAAGAGTTAGTATGTATTTTAAGTTTTAGTTTTTCTGTTTTACAATATTTATTTTTTTTAAAAATATTCTTTTCTTTGAAAAAAAAATAATATGTCAAACTTTTCTTTAAGTTCTAATTTGATTGAAAAATATTTGTCAAAAGATTGTAGCCTGTTTACCAGCAACGATTTAATAAAATACATTACAGATAATGAAATAGAAATGGTAAATTTTAGATATGTGGCACAAGATGGACGTTTAAAAACATTAAGTTTTTATATTCATAGCAAAGAGTATTTAGAAACTATATTAACCTATGGAGAGCGAGTTGATGGTTCGAGTTTATTTTCATTCATCGAAGCAGGTTCGAGCGACTTGTATGTTATTCCCCGTTACAAAACAGCTTTTGTTAATCCATTCTCAGAAATACCTGCAATAGATATTCTTTGTTCGTTTTACACCAGCGAAGGTAAACCTTTAAATAGTTCACCAGAATTTATTCTACAAAAAGCTCATCAATACTTCAAAGAAAAAACAGGTGCAACTTTTAAAGCACTTGGCGAGTTAGAATATTATATTATTGCTCCATTAGATGAAAATTATTTGCCAACAAACCAAAAAGGGTATCACGAATCAGAACCTTTTATCAAATATAATGGCTTCCGCAATCATGCGATGCAACTAATTTCGCAATGTGGTGGAAAAATTAAATACGGGCATTCAGAAGTAGGCGCTTTTCAAGATGATGAATATCTATACGAACAGCACGAAATTGAATTTTTACCCACATTAGCCGAAGATGCCGCCGACCAAATACTTATAGCAAAATGGATTTTACGCAACCTTTCTTATCTGTACGGGGTAACAATAAGTTTTGCACCAAAAATAACCGTAGGCAAAGCAGGAAGTGGTATGCACATACACATGCTTGCAGAAAAAGAAGGAAAAAATCTGATGTTAGAAAATGGCAAATTAAGTAATTTTGCTCGCAAAATGATAGCAGGAATTTTATCGAATGCCGATGCTATTACTGCTTTTGGAAATACAACTCCATTATCTTACATGAGACTGGTTCCTCATCAAGAAGCTCCTACAAATATATGTTGGGGCGATAGAAACCGTTCTGTACTTATAAGAGTACCTCTTGGTTGGACAACCGAAAATTCGATGATTGACCATGCTAATCCAAACATTCAAAATAAACCTTATCAGATCCCAGAAAAACAAACAATTGAATTACGATCGCCTGATGGAACAGCTGACGTTTATCATTTATTAGCAGCTGTTATTTTGTCTGCAGCCAAAGGATTTGAAATGCCTAATGCATTAGAATTAGCAGAACAATTGTACGTAAATGTCAACATTCATAAAGAAGATTGTCGCGACAAAGCTAAACATTTGGGGCATTTACCTACATCTTGTTTCGAGTCGGCTATTTGTCTCGAAAGTAAAAAACAAATGTTTATAGATAGTGGCGTTTTCCCAGAAGGAACAATTAATTCTGTTATACAGAATTTAAAAAGTTTTGAAGACAAGAATTTAAGAGAAGAATTATCTAAAAATCCAGAACAGCTATTAAAACTTGTAAAACAATTTTTGAATTATAAATAAAAGCATAAGAATTTTCTTTTTCAATTTATTATTTTTAACAATACACTGTCTTATTGATTTTTATTTGTAAAAAAAAAAATTTAAGTTTGCAGGCAATTATATAATATGGCAAAAAAAATTAAAAACCGTTACTGGTTAAGGATTGTAAACTCTTACATAACTGCAACATTTAGTATTACATTATTACTTATATTACTGGGAATTATTGCTTTATTATACGTTAGTAGCGAACAAATTAGCAATTATGTTAAAGAGAATATTAGTTTTAGTGTTTTTATAAAAGAAGATGCAAAAGAAGCCGATATATTAAAACTTCAAAAACTCATAGATGCAAAACCTTACGTTAAATCTACTCTATATATAACAAAAGATATGGCAGCAGAACAGCTTAAAAAAGATTTAGGCGAATCGTTTTTAGAAATGCTGACAGAAAATCCTTTACCACCTTCTATTGAAGTTAAATATAAAGCCGAATATGCAAATCCCGATAGTATTAAAAAAATAGAAAAAGACATTAGCGATTTTCCAATAGTAGATGAAATGTATTATCAGAAAGATCTGTTGTATGTGATTTACAAAAATCTTAATACTATTAGTTTTTTCATTTTAATTATTAGCCTTTTCTTATTACTTGTAACTGTTGCTCTTATAAACAATACAATAAGATTACTTATTTACTCCAAACGTTTTATTATTAAATCAATGCAATTAGTTGGTGCAACAAAAAATTTTATACGTACTCCTTTTGTTTTAAAATCGGTATATCAAGGATTTATTTCCTCTGCACTAGCTATTATTTTTATTACTGCCATAATATATTATTTACAAAATAATTTAAGCAACATAATCAATTTTTATGAAATAAAAATTTTGGGAATAACTTATGGCTTAATATTAACAACAGGAATTTCAATTACATTTATTTCATCATTTTTGGCTGTTAATCGTTATCTACGTTTAAGAACATCGGAGTTATATATATAATAAAAAACACATAACTATGAGAAAAGAAAATAATATTTCTGTTTTAAGTAAAATAAACTACTTACTTATTGTTGTAGGAATAATTTTTATTGTATTAGGATTTATTTCTATGTCGGGCGGTGGAACAGACGATCCTAATGTGTTTACAGGCGATAAATTATTCGATTTTAGACGATTAACATTATCAACCATACTTATTTTATTAGGTTTTACAATAGAAATATTTGCAATACTTTACCGTCCAAAAAATAAAAACAACGAATAATGACTTGGCTCGATGCTATTGTTATAGCAATTGTTGAAGGAATAACAGAATTTTTACCTATTTCATCTACAGGCCATATGATTATTGCTCAAAATTTGCTTGGTGTTCCTTCATCCGATTTTTTACATTTATACATAGTAAATATTCAATTCGGAGCAATTTTATCTGTTGTTGTACTTTATTATAAACATTTTTTTCGAAATATAGAGTTTTATTTTAAACTTTTTGTTGCGTTTATTCCTGCAGCTGTTATTGGTTTTTTGTTTGGCAATTATATTGACATAATGCTTAACAGTGTTTGGGTTGTGTCTGTTGCTTTGTTATTAGGCGGTATCATTTTCATTTTTGTTGATAAATGGTTTCAAAATAGCGATTCAGACAAAGAACCTACTTACTCCAATGCTTTTGTAATTGGGCTATTTCAATGTATTTCTTTAATACCAGGTGTTTCACGGTCGGCAGCTACTATTATTGGCGGACTAACTCAAAAAATGAATCGTAAGTCGGCTGCCGAATTTTCTTTCTTCTTAGCAGTTCCTACTATGTTTGCTGCTTCTGTTTATAAATTATACAATACATACCATATTATTCAGAATGAACATATTAAATTTTTGTTGGTTGGAAATATAGTTTCGTTTATTGTAGCTATGTTAGCTATTAAATTTTTTATTTATTATCTTACTAAATATGGTTTTAAGCTTTTTGGTTGGTATCGTATAGCCATTGGTATAATTTTAATAATATTATTAAGTATTTACGATACACTCCAAATTGTTTAAAAATGAATACATTGAATAACTACAGCGGAATTTTTCTTTTTGATAAGCCTTATGGTTGGACATCTTTTAATCTTGTAAAAAAAGTTAGAACAATATTAAAAAAATATACTAATAAAAACATTAAAGTTGGGCACGCAGGAACTTTAGACCCACTTGCAACTGGACTTATGATTCTTTGCATAGGTCAAGAAACTAAAAATATAAATAAATTAATACAACAAGACAAAGAGTATATTGCAACTGTCAATTTTTCAGGCAGCACTATTTCAGCCGATTTAGAAAAACCTATAGAGAAAACATTTGATTATAAACACGTTGACGAAACAATGTTATTAAATGTGATAGAAAAATTTATTGGCAATATTGATCAAGTTCCCCCAATTTTTTCAGCAAAAAAAATAAACGGGAAAAGAGCATACGATTTAGCACGTAAAGGAAAAATACCTGAATTAAAAGCAATTTCTGTTACTATACATTTTATAAAATTACTAAATTTTAAACCTCCTGAATGCGTTCTTCATATTAAATGTAGCAAAGGGACATATATTCGTTCATTAGTTCGAGATATTGGCTTACAATTAACAGGTGGTGCTTTTCTTACTGCCTTAAACCGCATAGCTATTGGAGAATATTCGATAAAAAATGCTATTTCTATTGAAGAATTTGAAAATATTTTAAAAATGGCAAAAAATTTGTAACAAACAGTAATTTATTACGTATAAGGTTTTTTGTAAACATATAGTCATATGAAACTTTCACAATTTAAATTTAAATTACCAGAAGAATTAATAGCGTTGTATCCGCGAGAAAATCGTGATGATTCTCGTTTAATGGTTGTTCATCGCGAAAGCGGACAAATAGAACACAAAAATTTCAAAGAAATTATTGATTACTTCGAAGAGAACGATGTAATGGTATTTAACAACACAAAGGTATTTCCGGCACGATTGTATGGTAATAAAGAAAAAACGGGAGCAAAAATTGAAGTTTTTTTACTTCGCGAACTTAATCGCGAACAACGACTTTGGGACGTTATGGTAGAACCCGCCAGAAAAATTCGTATAGGTAACAAATTATACTTTGGCGAAAACGACGAGCTTGTTGCTGAAGTTATAGACAATACAACATCAAGAGGAAGAACACTACGTTTTTTATACGATGGCGATTACGATTCTTTTAAAAATACTTTATATTCATTAGGGGAAACTCCTCTACCAAAGTTTATAAAACGTGAAGTTGAAGAAATTGATTCAGAAAGATATCAAACTATTTTTGCACAAGAAGAAGGAGCAGTAGCCGCACCAACAGCCGGACTTCACTTTAGCAAACATTTGCTAAAAAAGCTTGAAATAAAAGGCATTAAAATTGCTTTTATAACATTACACGTCGGATTAGGAAATTTTCGTCAAATTGATGTTGAAGATTTAACTAAACATAAAGTAGATTCAGAAGAAATAAATATTTCTCCAGAAGTTTGCGAAATTGTAAATAAAGCGAAAGAACAAAAAAGAAGAATTTGTGCTGTTGGAACAACTGTTATTAGAACACTTGAAAGTTCTGTTTCTACAGAAGGATTTCTTAAACCCTTTAAAGGATGGACAAATAAGTTCATTTATCCGCCCTATCAATTTCAAATACCTAATGCAATGGTAACAAACTTTCATATGCCTATGTCTTTACCAATGATGAATTCTGCAGCATTTTGTGGCTACGATAAATTTATGGAAGCATATAAAATTGCTGTAAAAGAAAAATATTTATTCGGTACTTACGGCGATGCTATGTTAATTTTATAAGTGTAAAAAAATTATTAGCTTTGTGTGGCTAAAAACGGTCCGTAGCTCAGCTGGTAGAGCACGTGACTCTTAATCATGGGGTCGAGGGTTCGAATCCCTCCGGACCGACTAACAAAAACAAGGGTTTCAGAAAAGTTATTGTAAGGGATTTGTTTTTTAGTACACACAAAAGTACACACAAAACAATTTGTAATAAGTACAAATACAATTACTGTGTTCTTTCAATCAGAGAAAAATTCAAAGATTCAACCAAAATTACGTCTTAGCTAAAATTAATTTGAGTTCTTTGCAAGGTTATTAACATATAAATATTTGATTGTTAATAAATTGCTGTGTTTTTATTTTGAAATAATTGATTTATCAATTATTTTAGGGATATGAAAATCAAAAATTCAGGTAATATGACTTTTTTCGAATCTTATTTTGGTCATTATAAGACTCGTAGGAGTGAATTTTTTAAAAAAGTAAACGAAGTAATAGATTGAAGGGCACTAGAACGTGAAATAGATAAAGTATATAAGAGAGGTCAAAGTGTAGATGGTCGTCCTACGTATAGAGGCATAGTTCTTTTTAAGATGTTGTTGATAGGTATATGGTATGATATGAGCGATGAAAATTGTGAAGAATTTGTAAAAGATAGCTTATGTGCTATACGTTTCTTGGAGATAGAGCTAAA
>Ga0308411_10000105_pt1 | contig 46542 bp, 38 predicted proteins | sample HotsprottomLayer_2_FD_203530 | JGI IMG/M metagenome (GOLD analysis project Ga0308411, IMG submission 203530) | Hot spring phototrophic mat microbial communities from Octopus Spring, Yellowstone National Park, Wyoming, United States -... | ecosystem: Environmental > Aquatic > Thermal springs >... | reverse complement strand
AGGATGGCTACCACGCATCAACCACAGTGTAATGTACTGCCTCTGTAAAGCATACCTTTCATTAGAACAGATACAACGCTGTCGGTTCGCTGTTTTTCGACCTTACCTTAAGGCAGGTGATAAAATGAACTCGCTTGATAACGAAAAAACAGGACATAGGGTTTCAACAAAAATTTATGTGCGGGATTGCAGGAACGGTAGGATTTGCTGACCAAGAACTTCTGGAACGAATGTCTGCTGTAATAGAGCATCGCGGACCTGATGACAGTGGACAAAAAATTCTTTCAACCGAGACACTGCAAGTTGGGCTGGCATTTCGTCGGCTGGCAATCATTGATTTATCGCCCCTTGGGCATCAGCCAATGAGCACCCCCGATGAGCGCGTCTGGATTGTGTTCAATGGAGAGATATACAACTATCGCGAACTGCGCCAAGACTTACAAGCTAAGGGATATACCTTCAAGTCGCAGACGGATACGGAAGTTATTCTAAACGCCTATTTGGAGTGGGGCGAGCAGTGTCCCAAGAAGTTAAACGGGATGTGGGCGTTTGCGATTGTTGACCTGCGCAAGAGCTCAGTGTTTCTTTCTCGAGACCGCGTAGGCGAAAAACCGCTCTACTACACTTGTCTCCCCGGCAATCGGCTCATGTTTGCCTCTGAAATCAAATCGCTTCTTCAGTGTGATGAGCTGCAGCGTGAAATCAATCCCGATGGAATTCTCTCCACGCTCCTGTTTCTCTGGACACCTGAACCAAAAACAGCATTCAAAGGCATTGAGAAACTGCCTGCTGGCTGCAATATGCGAATTCAAGATGGCAAGGTGACAATTGAAAAGTATTGGGATATTGAGTTTGAGGGCTACGGTGAAGACAAAGGCGAAGCCTACTACATTGAGGAGCTGGATGCATTGCTACAAGATACTGTTCGGCGTCAGATGATTGCCGATGTAAAGGTGAGTGCATTTTTGTCGGGCGGGCTGGATTCCTCACTGATTGCAGCGCTGATGACAAAGCAAAAAGGCGCGCCCATCACGACTTATACCATTGCCTTTACGGAGAGGGATAAAAAATTTGAAGCCATGCCCGATGACCAAAAGTATGCAAAAATTGTGGCACGTCATCTGAACGCTGACTACCAAGAAATTGTACTCGAACCAAACGTTGCAGAGCTCCTACCGAAACTCATCTATCACCTCGATGAGCCGATTGCAGATTCGGCAAGCATTAACACATATCTCATTTGCAAAATGGCAAAGCAAAGCGGTACCACCGTTTTGCTATCAGGCATGGGAGCAGATGAGCTATTTTCAGGCTATCGCAAGCATCTGTCGGTAAAAGTGGCAAGTCTGTATAAGCGTGTGCCTGCGTTGCTGCGCCACGCTACCATTGAACCACTTGTCAAGGTGTTGCCCGTAGCAAATGAAAAAGGTGGATTCAGGCTCTTTCGTTGGGCAAAGCGGTTTATCAAGTTTGCCGCCTCGCCAGATTTTGAAGCATTTGTGGGCAGCTACGCTTACTACAACGAACCTGAAATGCGTGCACTGCTTTCACCTGAATTTCAGGAAGTTGCCATGAAATCGTATGCCGAGAGCTATCCTATACGACGTCATGAAGAAGTGCGTCAGGCACTGCTTTCACGGCAGCCGAAATTAGACTTGGTCACGCTCATGTGTGCCATAGATACCAAGCTCTTTCTTGCAAGTTTGAACCTGACCTACTCCGACAAATCCTCTATGGCAGCAAGTGTGGAAGAGCGCGTGCCATTTGTCGACTACCGTGTTGTGGAGTTTGCGCACCGCTTGCCTGCGCGCTATAAGTTAGGAGGCAGCTGGGTTCGGGGATATGTGCAAAAGTATCTGCTCAAAAAAGTAGCGGAAAGATACTTGCCGAAAGAAATCGTCTATCGCCCAAAGGCCCCGTTTGGCGCACCGCTCCGTGCATGGGTACGTAGTGACCTGAACGAGATGATTAACGATATGCTAACACCTGAACGCCTGCGACAAAGAGGCATGTTCAACGCAAATGTAGTGCTCAACATGCTGCATCGTCATAAGACAGGTCAGGAAGATTGTGCACATCGCATCTGGGCACTGCTGACGCTGGAACTGTGGATGCGTGAGTTTATTGACAAGCACATGCGTATCCCCTCCTCGCTGGCTGGATAGTTTCTTTTAAGTCTGCTAACTATTATTTTCCGACTCTTAATCGGACTCAAACTTAAAAACTATGTCGGAACGAAAATCTTACGGACTACTCAAAGGCAAAAAAGGCATTGTCTTTGGACCCTTCGATGAGAGTTCTCTCGGTTGGCATATTGCCGTAGCCGCCCATCGTGAAGGGGCAGAGGTTGTGGTCTCTAACATTGCCGTGGCGGCGCGCTTTGGCAAAGTCAAGCAACTATCGGAGCAACTTGGCACGCCGCTCATTCTCTGCGATGTGACAAACATGGATGAGCTCAATGCCGCATTCACAGAACTCAAAGAAAAAGTCGGTTCGGTAGACTTCATTGTGCATGCAGTCGGTATGTCACAAAATATCCGCAAAGAACGTCCATATGAAGATTTGAATTACGACTGGTTTATCAAGACACTGGATGTATCTGCTATCTCGCTGCATCGCATTCTGAGCACCGCACTCAAGCACGATGCCATTAACGACTTCGGCTCGGTGTTGACCTTAAGTTACATCGCTGCACAGAGAAACTACTGGACATACTCCGACATGGGCGATGCAAAAGCCCTGCTTGAATCCATCGTGCGCAGTTATGGCCCACGCTTGGCGCGCCGCGGTATTCGCATCAACTCCATTTCGCAAAGCCCGACGAGAACCCGTGCAGGTAGCGGCATTGAAGATTTTGACAAAATGCTCGAGTTTGCCAACCTACACTCCCCACTGGGAAATGCCTCTGCTGAAGAATGTGCAGACTTTGCCGTGCTCTTGCTCTCTGACCTGACGCGCAAAGTTACCATGCAAAATATCTACCACGATGGTGGTTACAGCATGATGGGCACTACTTTGCCGTTCTTGCGCTTGGTCTATGCCGCCATGCAACATGAAGACCTTGTCAAGCAAGCCCATTTTGAAGAATTCATGCCGCCAGATATGAAGTCCGAACTCATTAAGCAGAGCACAGCCAACACATAATGCATTGGCATTGCCCTTTGAAGAAGGGTGCACACCACCTTAAAGGCGTGAACCTGAACAGACGACTGCCGAAGCCTTTCACAGAAGGTAAAGCCATACATCTTGCTTGACTGGAGCGTTTCTTTTTTGCGCCATTCGCCCTATTTTCACCAAAACACAAAAGTCCTTAGCTTTTGTCTATCCGCAACTTTAAGAGAAAGGAGAATAAACATGAACGCAGTCGCAGAAGAAGTCAAGTATGAACGCCTCACGCCCCCGGCACACGGCGAAAAAATCACGATGTCAGACGGCAAGTTGAACGTGCCTGATAATCCCATCATTCCTTTCATTGAAGGTGATGGCACAGGCATGGATATCTGGCCCGCAGCGCAGATGGTCTTCGATGCCGCAGTCAAAAAAGCCTATGGTGGCAAACGCGCAATCGTCTGGTTCGAAGTCTATGCTGGCGAGAAAGCGAACAAAGTCTACGAAAAAGAAATCTGGCTTCCCGACGACACGCTCAAAGCCATCACAGAGTATCGTGTTGGCATCAAAGGACCACTGACAACGCCCGTCGGTGGCGGATTCCGCAGTATCAATGTTGCGCTTCGGCAACTGATGGATTTGTATGCGTGCGTGCGACCCGTGCAGTATTTCAATGGTGTGCCGTCGCCTGTTAAGCATCCCGAACTCGTCGACATGGTCATCTTCCGCGAAAACACCGAAGACATCTACGCAGGCATTGAATACAAAGCCGGCTCGCCCGAAGTCAAAAAGGTGATTGACTTTTTGCAAAAGGAAATGGGCGTGAAAAAAATCCGTTTCCCTGAAACATCTGCAATCGGTGTGAAGCCTGTTTCGGAAGAAGGCTCAAAGCGGCTCATTCGTGCGGCGATTCGCTATGCGATTGCCAACAACCGCAAATCAGTTACGCTGGTGCATAAAGGCAACATCATGAAATTTACCGAAGGTGGATTCCGCGAATGGGGCTACGAACTTGCCAAACAGGAATTTGGCGCAGTAGAAATTGACGGTGGACCGTGGTGCAAACTGCCCAACGGCATTGTGATTAAAGACGCGATTGCCGATGCGTTCTTGCAACAAATTCTCACACGCCCTGCCGAATACGATGTGATTGCAACGCTCAATCTCAACGGCGATTACATTTCTGATGCCCTTGCGGCGCAAGTCGGCGGCATTGGCATTGCACCCGGTGCAAACATCAACTACGAAACCGGTTACGCCGTCTTCGAAGCCACACATGGCACTGCGCCAAAGTATGCAGGACAGGATAAAGTCAATCCCGGCTCGGTGATTCTTTCAGGCGAAATGATGTTCCGCTATCTCGGTTGGACTGAAGCTGCCGACCTCATCATCAAAGGCTTGAACGGCGCAATCGGACAAAAGACCGTTACCTACGACTTCGCTCGTCTCATGGACGGCGCAAAGGAAGTCAAATGCTCTGAATTTGCCAAAGAAGTCGTAAAACATCTTGAACGCTAAACAAGCTTTCAATGAGTCAGAGAGCAAGGTGTCTTGCTCTCTGACTTATGCTTAACCGCTCTAGAAACCCACAGCTACGAAATTTCCTAAGCTCAACTGCCCAGATAGAACAATCGCTTGCTTGTAGGTCTTTCATTTACTCGCACTGGCTTCAATTCGGTATCACGCTTTGCACATTCTGCGTCGTCTGCACGCTGAACGACAGAAGGTAATTTTACGGGTATCCTTAAAAATTTAGTTCGATTTAGAAAATTCCTAAAAAAATTTTACTTTTTGGCATTATTGCTAAAAATGTAAGTTCAAAGGTTGAAAAATGTTAAAAAATAAAAATTGGAGAACAAAAGATGGAAAAGAAGTGGATAGTTCCATTTGCAATCTTGATGTTGGCAAGCATACTTGGTGTGTTCACTCCTGCGGCGCCGGCAAATCCTGACGCTAAGCCAATTGCCCCGGCAGATGTGGCATGGATGCTGACTGCTACAGGTTTGGTGTTTTTGATGACGCCCGGGCTATCGTTCTTCTATGGTGGCATGGTCAGTCGGCGTAATGTCATCTCGACCGTGTTGCAAAGTTTTATTGCACTGGGCGTAATTTCCATTCTATGGGTGGTCTGCGGGTTCGGTCTTGCCTTCGGTGAGAGTATCGGTGCAGAAAAATTTGGTCTGGTTGGCAATCCACTGACCTTCTGGATGTTCAACAATGTAGGGGCATCGACGCATGAGGCGCTGTCTCCGACCATTCCGCTGGTGCTGTTTGCGCTCTTTCAGTTAAAGTTTGCCATCATCACACCGGCACTCATCACGGGCTCGTTTGCAGAGCGAGTAAGGTTTTCAAGCTACTTGCTCTTCATTTGCCTCTTTAGTGTGTTCATCTATGCGCCGCTGGCACATTGGACTTGGCATCCAAATGGCTTTCTAAGAAACTGGGGTGTCTTGGATTTCGCAGGTGGAACGGTGGTGCATATGTCAGCTGGATTTGCGGCGCTTGCAGGGGCACTCTTTTTAGGTCAGCGCAAATCACACAGCGCTGGACAGGCACATGCGCCAGCTAACATTCCATTCGTGGTGTTAGGGACAGGCATGCTCTGGTTTGGTTGGTTTGGTTTTAATGCAGGCTCAGCACTGGCGGCAAATGAGACAGCAACCTTAGCCTTTCTGACAACCAACACAGCATCGGCAGCTGCCATGTTGTCATGGATGTTCTTCGATGGCGTGCGCGGTCGAAAACCTTCAGCCTTAGGCGCATGTGTGGGAGCAGTAGTAGGACTTGTGGCGATTACCCCAGCTGCTGGCTATGTTAGCGTGGGAGCAAGTATGTTTATCGGTGCTATTGCCAGCATCATTAGCAACCTTGCCGTCCATTGGAAAAATCAATCAACCCTTGATGACACGCTCGATGTGTTTCCCTGCCATGGTGTCGGCGGTATCGTGGGGGTGATTGCAACAGGTATCTTCGCCAATGAAGTGGGATTAGTTTTTGGAAAGACGGAAACATTTTTCTATCATCTGCTGACCATTATAATTGTAGGCGTCTACACCTTTGGCGGCTCATACCTGCTCTACAAAGTAACAGACATGATTATTCCAATGCGCGTGAAAGAAGAACAAGAAAAAGTCGGTTTAGACCTCAGTCAGCATGGTGAGTCAATTGACGACCAGATTGCAATCACCGAGCACAACGAGCGCAATGGAGCCAAGTCTGGCACGCTGGCAGCAGTCAACTAAAGCGAATTGAAAAAGACAAAGGAGAATAACATTTTTGCTGTTGAAGTAACAAGTTGTTACCTGAACTTAAAACCCTGCTCTATTCAGCAGGGTTTTTATTTTGTGCAACATGTAACGTATCTTTCAAAGAATTGACTTAAACACACTATGCAAACTGTAACTTCACTGACACAAGCAGCAACTTTTGCCAAAGAGGCAGTGCAGATACTGGGTTTTGCGGCACTCACGGCATTAGGCGCACAAATAGAAATCCCGCTTTACCCTGTTCCGATGACCATGCAAACCGCAGCAGTACTTGCGGCTGGCGTATTTGCAGGAGCGCGAGCAGGTGCTATAAGTCAAATTGCCTACATCGTCAGCGGATTTTTCCTGCCAGTGTATGCAGGTGGCGCTATGGGCGTATCATATCTCCTTGGTGCAACTGGCGGATACCTTATTGCCTTTCCCGTTGCCGCATGGCTGGCTGGCGTATTAACGAAACATGAGAAAAATGTGATACGAACGTTTGTAAGCGTTTTTGCGGCAAGTCTTATCATATTTGCGCTGGGTGCCACATGGCTGAAAGTTTCACAGCAACTTTCTTGGGAACTTGCATTAGCTCATGGTGTCTATCCCTTTCTGATTGGCGATGTGCTGAAATGTGCATTGGTAAGTGCAAGCGCATGGGGATGGGCTATGCTCAATGCGCAGCCGCAAACTTAATGGGCCAAGAACTGGTTTTTAATGTCAAACTTTTTTCTAATCCTTAAACTTGAAAGGAGAACAGTATGAGTTCAGTTGCAGAAACTCTGATAGATGCGTCGGTTGCAACATCCGCTATCAATTTAACTGCTGGTGCTGCCAACGAAGTACGTCGAATCATGGCGGAGAATAAGATTCCCGAAGGCTACAAGCTTCGTGTAGGCGTAACAGGAGGCGGATGCTCTGGCATGAGCTATGCGATGGGTTTTGATACCCAAAAAGAGAACGACGATGTCTATATCACTAACGGCATTGAAGTGATTGTCGACCGCCGGCATCTGCTATACCTCAACGGTGTAACCATTGACTACATGGATGGCTTGCAAGGACGTGGCTTTACATTCAATAATCCGAACGCCACGAAAACCTGCGGTTGTGGTAGCTCATTCTCAGCATAAGAGTAACTAAGGCAAACGAAGAAAGGGCGCTCTACATCAGCGCCCTTTACTTTTTAGCACCTTTGGAAATTGACTTCGTCGTGTGTTGTAGTGTTTGGGCAATTAGAGTTGAGTCAGTAGCTCTCGTGCTTCTCTCTTGTTTTGCTTATCGCCGGCTACTATCATAGGTAAAGACAGTGCTGCTTTAAGCTGTTGTCGTGCCTCAGCATCACGACCGAGTTTGATAAGCACTTTTGCATATGCGTTGCGGTAATAAATCACAGAAGGCTCAAGCGAAACGGCTTTTGCAAGATATTTTTCGGCATACTCAAAACTCCCGTCAGGGACGCCACCGAAGAAAATTTTAACAAAAGTGCGTGAGACAAAATCCAAGTTAGCCAGCTCGTAATGCCAAATACCCAGAATAGCGTTAGCCATAGCATTATTGGGGTTCAGGGCAAGTGATTTGTCAGCAAATTGCTTGATTTCCATCCCAAGTTTGATTTTTTCTTCGCCGCCGCGAAAGAGTGCAATCTGTCCAGTAACCTGACCAAGCCGTGCATAAACGGATGAGCCAATCTCGGCACTGGTAGAGTCTAATTTCAGGGCTTCAAGCAGAATCGCTTTGGCTTTCAAATACATGGCTTCCTGCTGCGACTTCGGCTTTTGATACCCACCAAAGAAATAAGCATCAGACAGCTTGAGCATAACTTCGGCACTGGGATAGGTAAGGTGAGCGTCTTCGTAATACTTGATGGCAAGGTCGTAGTTGAAGGCGCGGTAGGCAGAGTCACCAGAGGCAATCATAGCCTTGACTTTTGCCGCATCATCACTGTCTGGCATAGAAAACGCAATCGGTGAAGCGATGATTGCGAAAAATATGAAAAAAAAATAAGAGCGCATCTGTTTTTGAATCAGTTGAGTCAAGTTGGAGTGATACGGTTCAGTTAGTTTCACAAATGTGCCAAACTCTGCAATGCAAGTTACCCACAAATCATTTCGTAGAAAGGGGTCAGGAGCGGCGCAGTTCGAGCAAGTTGTAGCTGACGCCCTTCCACTTTACTTCACGACTGAGGGTCAGAATCATCGGCACAGCAAACACAAAAAGAAAGTAATAAATCTCAAAGAGTACGAACGTCAAAAGAGAACGGGTCTGACGCAAGCGAACAACAACAGGCAGAATAATCAAGGCGTCAGCAAGCAATTTTACGCCCAGTGCAGCAAGTGAAGTTGTGAGCGGCAGCACAAGAAAAGAAGCAAGGGGCAAGAGATGAGCCACAAACATGAACCCAGCCAAAAACGCATGCACCATGCTGGCGTCTAACCCACCAAGCGACCAGCGTCGTTTTTGTTCATAGAGCTCGTCAAGCGTCAGCATGGGCTCTGTTTGGTTATGTGTCTCGTAGAGAATTGGAAACACAATTTTCCAGCGGGATTTAAGCATGGCTTGAAAGAGCGCAAAATCTTCAGTCACGCTGAATTTGATTTTAGCATATCCGCCGATTTCATGGTAGGCGGCTTTGCGGAAGTTGAAGTTGTTACCAATCCCACCAATCGGAAAACCAAGTGCCGCACGTCCTGAACTGATGCCCAAAATATAGCACCAGTCAAGCAGTTGCATGGCGGCAAATAGGTTAATCGGCTTCGGAATGGTAATGCCGCATACCAAGCCAACATCTTCAGTGAAGTATTTGAGGGTTTCGCGTATCCAAGTCGGTTGGACTGTACAGTCGGCATCAGTCATCATGATAAATTCACCGCTGGCTCTAAGCACGGCTTGGTGAATAGCATTGGCTTTGCCATGAATAGGTTGATTTTGGTCAGCGTGATGCAGTTTGACAAAAGGATAGGACTTGCAGTAGGTCTTAACAATAGCGCATGTCTTGTCGGTAGAGGCGCCATCACTGATGATGATTTCAAGTTTGTCTTTGGGGTAATCCAATTGCACAAGGGAATCAAGTGTGCGTGCAATGTTGCGTTCTTCATTGCGCGCTGCCACGACGACAGTAACGAACGGCAGGGTCTCCCAGCGGCGCGTGGGCGGCAAGCGAAATAGCCCAATCAAAATAACAAGCTGTTGAACGGCATATGCAGCACACACTGCAAATGTCGCCCAAAGAAAAAAGTCGTTCATGCAGATGGTATGCAATTTGGAGTGTTAAAGTGCGTAATTTATATTCGTGGCCTTTCGTTTCAAAATGACGAAGAAGTCAAAAGATTAAATTTCCAAATTCTTTTTCCAAATTCTTAGAAAGCACGCACTATGGCACTCATGAATAAAATGCGCGATAAAATGCACATCGTTCTCTATGTGCTGGTTGGCGCATTTCTACTTACCATCGTGTTTGAATGGGGAATGAACTTCTCAGGATGGAGCACACGACGAGGGAACGATATTGGTGTGGTTAACGGTAAGCCCATTTCTTTCAAAGAATATGAAACCCTTTACCGAAATTATCTCGATCAGTATCGTCAGCAATTGAGAGGACAAGAAATCGATGAACAAATGGAATCGCGTTTGCAGGAGCAAGTATGGGAGTCACTGGTGATGAAAATTTTGCTCGAGGCAGAATATGAAAAACTTGACCTTAAAGTGAGCGATAAGGAAATCACAGATGAGATTTTCTCGGACAATCCCCCTATGGTCATTGCGCAGCAGTTTCGCAACCCCGAAACCGGAAAAATTGATAGAGAACGCCTCAACAACGCTATTGCAGACCCGCGCAATAAACCGGCATGGATTCAATTGGAGCAATATCTCAGGCAACAAAAACTGCAAGAAAAACTGCAAACCCTGCTAACCGAAGCCTTGCAAAGCACCGATAGTGAAGCACGCCAGCAGTTTGATGCACAGCACACCAGAGTCAGCGGCAAGTATGTGCTCTTTGATATGTCGCGTGCAAAACCTGACAGCGCCTACTATGTGTCGGACGCCGAGATTAAAGCTTATTTCAACGACCATAAGGAAGAATACCGCCAAGAGCCAACACGCGAAGCCAAGTATGTCTTTTTCCCAACTGAAGCGACTGAAGAAGATAGGCAGCTGATAAAAAAAGAATTGGAGGAGCTAAGAAAAGAATTTGCAGAGACAAAAAGCGATACCGACTTTGTGCGCTTACACAGCGATTCACCAGTTGATGAAAAACCGCTACCACGTGGCCAACTTCCCGTGGAAATTGATACGCTGATTTTCAAGCCCGACACGCGTTTGGGAACAGTGCTGGGTCCAGTGCAAGACTTCACAACCAATGAGTTCAAACTTATCAAGATTACATCGCTAAAAACTGATGGAGAAGTGCAGGTTCGAGCTTCACACATTCTCTTGAAGCCTGCAGGTAACACTAAAGCGGACACAGCGAAGACGATAGCTGAAGCCAAAGCCCTAATGGCAAGAATCAAAAAAGGAGAAAGCTTCGAGAAACTTGCGCGTGAAAAGTCGCAAGACCCGGGTTCAGCCGTCAACGGGGGAGATCTTAACTGGTTTGGCAAAGGAAGAATGGTCAAGCCGTTTGAAGAGGCGTGCTTTAAGGCTAAAGTTGGCGATTTGGTAGGTCCCGTGCAGACTCAATTTGGAATACATATCATCAAAGTGACAGGTAGAGACAGTCGTGAGTTTAAGGGTATAGAACTGACAAAGAAAATTGTGCCAGGACCAGCTACGCTTGAAAGACAGCGCCGTCTGGCAAGTGAATTTGAATTCAATGCACGTGAAATCGGTTTTGACTCGGCGGCTCGACGTGCATTTTACACGGTGCGTGAGACAGGCATTTTCTCACGCAACGGGTATGTGCCAATCATTGGTTATAACAGTGCCATGGCACGCTGGGGCTTTCGCGCAAAGATTGGAGAGATAAGTCCAGTGATTGAAGCAAAAGATGGTTTTGCAGTCATGAAACTGACGTCTATCAACGATGATGGCTACCGCAAATACGATGAGGATTTGAAGCGAGAGTTGAAGTCAAAGGTGATTCGTGAAAAGAAAATGCAAGACCTGCGCAAGCTGGCTGAAGAGATGCGCACCAAGTGTGAAGGTAAACTAGAAAAAGCTGTCGCATTGGATTCACTGCTGCGTATTAGCGAGACAGGAACTGTCATGCTTTCTAATCCAGTCATTCAAGGTATTGGCTATGACGTCAATGCCGCTTCAGCACTTTCGGCTTTAGAAGTAGGGACGCTCTCTAAGCCTATTGATACCAATAGAGGCGTTATCATCGCATCGCTGACAGAGAAGACGACAGGCAAAGACGAAGAATTCGAAAAAGAGAAAGCAAATCTGCGTAAGAGAATCTTGGAAGAGAAACGCGGAAGAATTGTGCAGGAGTGGACACAAGCGCTAAAGCGGCAGGCAGAGATTCAAGATAATCGTTCACTCTTCTACTAAGTTTTTTGTAAATTTCAAAAGAGTCGCTAAATTTGCAACCCTTTCGTAAAACACGCTGGTGTAGCTCAGTTGGTAGAGCAGCTGATTTGTAATCAGCTGGCCGGGGGTTCAAGTCCCTCCACCAGCTCGGAGAGAGGATAGTGTGTGGGTGCTTTGACTTAAAGAAACGATTGCCTTTGAACGCGCATCTTACCGCCTGGCAGATTCTAAGTAGTGCTCCGCAAATCTGAAAACAAGTTTTGAGAAAGGGGTAGGTAGCGAAGTGGTCAAACGCGACTGACTGTAAATCAGTTGACTTACGTCTTCGGAGGTTCGAATCCTTCCCTACCCACGCAGAGAGAGAAGTGCAGAGAGAGAAGTAAAAGGGAGCAGTAGAAAAATCATCTTGCTGATGTAGCTCAGTTGGTAGAGCACGTCCTTGGTAAGGACGAGGTCACCGGTTCAATCCCGGTCATCAGCTCAACTCAAGCCTGACTTGAAGAGGTTGAAAATGAGTAAAGGGCTGTCGAGCAGCCAAAACTGGCTTGAGACAGAAACTCATGGACGCAGTTGGGTGGATTTACGGGTGTAGCTCAATTGGTAGAGCAGCGGTCTCCAAAACCGCAGGTTGTGGGTTCGATTCCTACCACCCGTGCGTCAAAGAAGTCAAAGAATAGAATCCAGAAAGAAACATCTTACAGCGTTTTACAATGGCTGAAGGCAAAACATCGATTGGCGCAAGGATTACAGGCTATTACAACGATGTGGTCAGTGAAATGAAGAAAGTAACCTGGCCAAGTCAGGAGGAAGTCAAAGAGTCTACTTTAGTGGTCTTAACTGTCTGCGGTATCTTGGTCTTAGGTACATTTATTGTCGATGAAACCCTAAGTTTTTTGATTAAAAAGTTAGTCTCACTGCTCTGAAAAACGATAATGAATATGAATGAACAAGTGGTAGATAAGCAAGCTCAGGCAAATGCTGTGATGCCTGTTAACCTATCAGGCGAACGGCGCTGGTACACAGTGAGAACCTACTCGGGACATGAGCGCAAAGTCAAAGAGCATATTGATAAAGAGGTCGCTAAGCAAGGGTTGCAAGAAAAATTGACGCAAGTCTACATCCCATACGAAAAGTTTGTCGAAGTCAAAGACGGCAAGAAAAAAAGTCGGACGAAGAATGCGTTTCCGGGCTATGTGTTGGTTGAAGCCGTGTTGGACAAGCAGACGAAGAATCTCATTTTGGATACCCCATCTGTGATTGGCTTTTTGGGGATTAAAGATGTGCCGACGCCACTGCGTCCTGATGAAGTAAAACGATTACTGGAGCCGCAGGAAGAGCAAGAACGGCGAATTTCAATGAAAGCGCCCTTTGAAATTGGCAATACGGTAAAAATTATCGATGGCCCGTTCAACTCCTTGACTGGCGTGGTTCAGGAAATTAACGCCGAAAAAATGAAGGTCAAGGTACTGATTAACTTTTTCGGGCGCAGCACACCAACAGAGGTGGACTTCTCGCAAGTGAAACTGGTGACGGGAAATTAAATCGTAACTCTACAATAACGCCATGGCAAAAAAAATTACGGGCTACGTCAAGCTCCAAATTCCTGCAGGTCAAGCAAATCCAGCGCCACCAGTCGGTCCTGCACTGGGTCAGAAAGGCGTCAATATCATGGAGTTTTGTAAGCAATTTAACGCAAAAACAGCGTCACAGCAGGGACTGGTCATTCCAGTTGTTATCACAGTCTACTCGGATAAATCCTTTACATTTGTAACGAAAACACCGCCAGCATCGGTGCTGCTGCTCAAAGAAGCGAAAATTGAAAAAGGCTCAGCCGAACCGAACCGTACAAAAGTTGGGAAGGTTACACGTGCGCAGATACGAAAAATTGCTGAACTGAAGTTACCAGACCTCAATACGACATCTCTCGAGGCCGCTGAACGAATGATTGAGGGAACGGCTAAAAACATGGGCATTACGGTCGAGGGGTAAAGCGGTAGCGCAGAAAAGGGTAGTTTTTTCTTCAACTGTGGGAGACGCTGCAAAGTGCGTCGCCAAAACCACTTGATTTCAACTATGGCAGGAAAAAAGTACAACCAAGCGTTGGCAAAAGTTGACCGCAAAAAAGAATACGAGATTGCGGAAGCCGTTGCCAAAATCAAAGAAATTAGCACCACGAAGTTTGATGCAACCGTCGACATTGCCATGCGCCTCGGCGTTGATCCAAGGCAAGCCGACCAAGTGGTGCGCGGCACGGTAACATTGCCACACGGCACGGGCAAAACAATCCGCGTACTCGTCATGTGCAAAGAAAATAAGCAGCAAGAAGCAAAAGACGCTGGAGCAGATTATGTGGGATTAGCTGAATATGTGGAGAAAATCCAAGGCGGCTGGACTGATGTAGATATCATTATCGCAACACCAGATGTGATGGGTGAAGTCGGTAAGTTAGGTAAAGTATTGGGACCGCGTGGCTTGATGCCAAACCCGAAGTCTGGTACAGTAACAATGGATGTGGGCAAGGCTGTCAAAGAAGTGAAGGCAGGCAAAATTGAATTTCGCGTCGATAAAGCGGGAGTAATTCATGCAGGCATTGGCAAAGTGTCGTTCGATGAAAAGAAATTGATCGAGAATGTGCAGGCATTCATCCAAGCGATTATGCGTGCCAAGCCGTCGGCAGCAAAGGGGCAATATGTGAAAAGCATCTACCTTTCCAGCACCATGTCCCCCAGCGTGAAAATCAGACGCGATGTGGCTGCCTAACCTAAACTACTAAAGACAAAACTGTGAAGACAAAACATGAAGCGACCTGAAAAAGAAAAAATTGTAGAACAAGTTGCCGAGAAAATGAAACGTGCGTCGGCGATTTACCTGACCGAGTTTCAGGGTATGAGCGTAGAGCAGGCGCAGAACTTACGCAATGAACTGCGCAAATCAGGTATTGAATACAAAGTGGTCAAGAATACGCTAATTAAGAAAGCGATTGAGCGGGCACAGTTATCCGATAAGCTGTTTGCCGCATTGAAGAATACCACGGGCATTGCATTTGGGTATGATGACCCCATTGCGCCAGCCAAAATTCTGAAAAAGTTTGCTGAAGAAAATGAAAAACTCAAGTTCAAAGGCGCATCAGTAGAGGGGCAGGTTTTTGACCACACCCAATTGGCAAAGATTGCCACGATGACCAACAAAGCGGAGAATATCGGCAAAGCCGCAGGAGTGATTAGCCAAACGATTGCCAGTGTGCCCATGACCATCAATGCCGTCATCAGAAACCTTGTCAGTGTGCTGGATCAAATTGCAAAGCAAAAAGCAGCAGGCGCATAAACACAGATTTACGCACTCTAAAACTTACGCATTCAACCAAAATAAACTTCTCGGCGATTGGCTTCTACTTTCGCCGATACAAACTAAAAAGGATAAGGAAAAATGGCATCTGTCGACACACTCGTTGAAGAGATTGGAAAGCTAACGCTTACTGAAGCAGCAGAGCTGGTAAAGGCTTTGGAAGCGAAGTTCGGCGTAACTGCCGCAGCACCAGTCATGATGGCAAGCGCAGCCCCAGCGGCAGCGGCTGGCGCAGCCGCCCCAGCGGCACCTGTTGAAGAGAAGACCGAATTTGACGTCATTCTCAAAAACAGCGGTGCAAACAAAATCAATGTCATCAAGGTGGTGCGTGCCGCAACAGGCTTAGGCTTAAAGGAAGCCAAAGACTTGGTGGATGGGGCGCCAAAAACTGTCAAGGAGGCTATGCCAAAAGCTGAGGCGGAGAAACTCGCCAAAGAACTGCGTGATGCTGGCGCCGAAGTCGAGCTGAAGTAAGTTGACCGCTCGTCCATAGAACAGCAGCTCCGCCTTACTTGGGGTAAGGTGGAGCTTTTCTATTTGTAGAGATTCTTTGGAAAAGATTTTCAGGGCTTGCAAGGAACGGGGTAATGTTATTATATTGTTGATTGGCGTCAGAAAGCGTGCAGCAACCGTTCTTGATAAAAGGAAAATCAAAACTTGGTGCATAAACGAGAAGCGACAAAGCGCTTGAGCGGCAAGGTTATTGCAGCAATCAAGCGCAAAAGAACCATTCCCTTTTGGAACTGCACTTAGCATACGGACAAAACACATTAACTCATCAAAAGCGAGGAAAACGTGAAACCCAAGGCTGCCAGAAAAAGAGTAGAGCGTATTTCTTTCTCAAAAATCCAGCAGGTCATTGAGCCACCAGATTTGCTCAAAGTGCAACTGCGCTCATTTAAGGACTTTATTCAAGATGATGTACCGCCCGAGCAGCGCAAGAACAAAGGGTTGGAGAATGTATTGCGTAGCAGTTTCCCGATTACTGACACGCGCGGACTTTACCTCTTGGAGTATATCAGTTACAGTATCGATAAGCCGCGCTATACCGTTGAGGAATGCATTGAGCGCGGGTTGACCTATGAAGTATCGCTGAAAGCCAAGCTAAAACTCTCACTCAAAGACGAACCTGAAGAAACAGATTGGAAGGAGACCATTGAGCAAGAAGTGTATCTGGGTAAAGTGCCATACATGACCGACCGTGGCACATTCATCATCAATGGTGCTGAACGGGTAATTGTGGCACAGTTACACCGTTCTCCCGGTGTCGTCTTCAGTGACAGCACGCACCCGAATGGCAAAAAAATATACTCGGCGAAAATTGTGCCATTGCGTGGCTCGTGGATTGAGTTCGTGACCGATATTAACAACTTGATGTATGTCTACATTGACCAAAAGAAGAAGTTTTTGGCTACAACGCTGCTGCGCGCACTGGGATTTCCAAAGAACGATGAGATTCTCCGACTCTTTGATTTGATGCTCGAGATGCCCGTCAAGAAGAACACTACAAATGAAGACCTTGTGGGACGTTATCTGGCAACAGATGTGGTAAATACTGAAACTGGTGAGGTGATTCCAGCAGGCACGCAAATCACCGACGAACATATTGAGCAATTTCTCAGTGCAGGTATTGCAAAAGTGAAGGTAACACGCACTGAAAAGGAGATGGACCTCGACCGCTCCATTATCTTGAATACACTCGCAAAGGATGAATCACATACTGAAGAGGAAGCACTGGAGATTATCTACCGAGAACTTCGTTCAAATGAAGCCCCAGATATCGAAGCGGCGCGCGGGCTATTAGAGCGCACCTTTTTCAACAACAAGAAATATGACCTTGGCGATGTTGGTCGCTATCGACTCAACAAAAAGCTGTCGCCTGAATTCAAAGAATTGATAGACATTCTAAAGCACGATAACCAACTGAGAAAAATTACCGATGGTCTGATTGAAAAGTTTGGAATTGGCAAGTTTGATGAAAAGGGGATTAATCCCGATTTCACTGTGCTCTCGCAGTTCGACATCATTGCCATTATGTACTACCTCATCAAGCTGATGAACGGTAGAGTAGAGGTCGATGATGTCGATCACCTCTCGAATCGGCGTGTCAAAACAGTCGGCGAGCAATTATCTGCGCAATTTCTTGTCGGACTGGCCAGAATGTCGAAGAACATAAAGGAAAAGTTGAATGCAAGAGATGCAGAAAAAATCACCCCGTCAGACCTTGTGAATGCACGCACGGTCTCGAGTGTGATTTCAAGTTTCTTTGGCACCAGCCAACTCTCACAATTTATGGACCAAACGAATCCACTTGCAGAACTGACCAACAAACGTCGTACGTCTGCACTGGGTCCGGGTGGGCTGACAAGAGAACGCGCCGGGTTCGAAGTGCGCGATGTGCACTACACGCACTATGGTCGTCTCTGTCCAATTGAAACACCAGAGGGCCCGAACATTGGTCTGATTTCGTCGTTCTGCATTTATGCGGAAATCAATGAGAAGGGCTTCATTGAAACGCCGTATCGTCCAGTGAGAAATGGGGTAGTAGAAAACAAACCTGTGTTTCTCTCTGCAGAGGACGAAGAGAACAAAATTACCGTGCCTGCAACCGTACCCATAAAGAACAATCGGTTGGCTGTAGAAAGTGTGCAAGCCCGACGCAAAGGAGATTACCCACTTGTCGAGGCCTCACAAGTAGATTACATAGACGTGGCACCACAGCAAATTGTCAGTGCGGCGGCAGCACTCATTCCATTTCTCGAGCATGACGATGCCAACCGAGCTTTGATGGGCTCGAACATGCAGCGTCAGGCGGTGCCGCTATTGCGTGCAGAAGCGCCACTGGTGGGCACGGGGTTGGAAGAGAAGGTCGCCCGTGACTCACGTACGATGGTAATTGCAGAAGGGGCAGGCACGGTGGAATATGTGGATGCAAATCAAATTGTTGTGCGCTACGATAAGCGATTAGATGACGATGCAGAAGGCTCACTCATTGATGTGGATGAAACGGTAAAAGTCTATAAACTCACGAAGTTTTTCCGCTCAAATCAAGATACTTGCATCAATCAAAAACCAATTGTCTCAATCGGTCAGCGTGTGAAAAAAGGCGATGTATTGGCTGATGGTTCATCGACAGATAATGGTGAGCTTGCGCTGGGTAAGAATGTGCTGGTAGCGTTTATGCCATGGCGCGGATACAACTTTGAAGACGCTATCGTCATATCGGAAAGACTGGTGGCAGAGGATGTCTATACCTCCATTCACATTCATGAGTTTGAGCTGACCGTACGTGACACAAAGCGCGGGGAAGAGCAATTCACACGAGATATTTACAATGTTAGTGAGGAAGCCTTAAAGAACCTTGATGAGAACGGCATTATTCGTGTAGGAGCAGAAGTAAAAGAGAAAGATATTCTAATCGGCAAAATTACACCGAAAGGCGAAAGTGACCCAACCCCCGAAGAAAAATTGCTACGTGCCATTTTCGGTGAAAAGTCAAGTGATGTGAAAGATGCCTCGCTACATGCTCCGCCCGGGATGCGTGGCACGGTGATTAAAACCAAACTGTTTAGCCGCAAAAAGAAACTCGGTGAGGACGTCAAGGTTCGCCTAAGCAAGCTCGAAAAAGAATATGACAAAAAGAAACTGGAATTGCGCGAAAAATTCTTAGCGCGTCTGGTGCATTATTTGGGCGACAAAGAATCCATAGGTGTTAAGAACCTGCGCGGCGAGACAGAAATCCGAAAAGGCACACGCTTTAGCAGAGAAAACTTAGAACCATATACCGCCCTCAACAAGCTCGAGAAATTGGATATGGCGCATGGCTTTGTGGAAGCGACGAAAACCAACAACCTGGTAAGACGCCTAATTGAAGAATATCGCCGACGCATGAAAGATTTGGATGACGAGTTGGAAAATGAAAAATACAAGATTAGCACTGGCGATGAACTGCAACCCGGTATTGAAGAGTTAGCAAAGGTCTACATTGCACAAAAACGCAAATTGCAAGTTGGCGATAAAATGGCTGGTCGGCACGGCAATAAGGGCGTTGTGGGTAAAATTGTGCCTGTCGAAGACATGCCATTTATGGAAGATGGCACACCGGTCGACATTGTGCTCAACCCGCTGGGCGTACCCAGCCGAATGAATATCGGTCAGCTTTTTGAGACCTCTCTGGGCTGGGCGGCTGAAAAGCTCGGCGTTAAATTTGCTACGCCCATCTTTGACGGTGCAACCTACGAAGAGGTACAAGAAAAACTCAAAGAAGCAGGACTGCCTGTCAACGGCAAAATTAAGCTCTATGATGGACGCACAGGTGAGCCCTTCGATCAAGAAGTTACAGTCGGTATAATCTACATGATGAAACTCTCACACCTTGTAGATGATAAAATTCATGCACGCTCAACAGGACCCTATTCGCTCATCACACAGCAACCGCTCGGTGGAAAAGCGCAGTTTGGCGGTCAGCGCTTTGGTGAGATGGAGGTGTGGGCACTCGAGGCGTACGGTGCCGCACACATTTTGCAGGAGATTCTGACGGTCAAATCCGACGATGTACAAGGACGCACCAAAACATATGAGGCAATTGTCAAGGGGCAAAACTTGCCCGAACCCAGCGTCCCCGAATCATTCAACGTGCTGATACGCGAGCTACAAGGACTTGGGCTCGAGATTCGCATCGATGGCAAAGTGCCATAATCTAACCGACGAGCCAAAGTACAGCAGAGCATTCGTGGAAGAGGGTATCAAAAGTTTATTTCAATTTCCAAGAAGAAAAGAGGAGCTACCGATATGGCATTGCTAGGCACAACCGCAATAAGACGAGACTTCTCGAGGATTAAAATCAGCATCGCGTCACCTGAAAGTATTCTGGCGCGCTCACGCGGAGAAGTCTTAAAACCAGAGACCATAAACTATCGCTCCTACAAGCCTGAACGTGATGGCTTGATGTGCGAAAAAATCTTTGGTCCTACAAAGGATTGGGAATGCTACTGTGGTAAGTATAAGCGCGTGCGCTACAAAGGCATTATCTGCGACCGGTGCGGCGTGGAAGTAACTACGAAATCCGTCCGACGAGAGAGAATGGGACACATCTCGCTTGCCGTGCCAGTGGTGCACACATGGTTCTTCCGCTCTGTCCCAAGCAAACTGGGAGCACTATTAGATCTCTCCACAAAGGAACTGGAGCGAATTATCTATTACGAAGTGTATGTGGTCATCAACCCCGGAGAACCGGGCGAAAAGCAGGGTCTCAAGTTTATGGATCGCCTGACCGAAGAGCAGTACTACACGATTATCAGCGAGTATGAGGACAACCAAGACCTTGATGACAAAGATCCACGCAAGTTCGTGGCAAAAATGGGTGGCGAAGCCATCAAAGCGCTTCTGAAAAAACTCGACCTCAATGAAGAGGCCAAAAAACTTCGCGAGATTTTGAAGGAAACAAAATCCGAACAAAAGCGCGTAGATGCTCTCAAGCGACTCAAGGTCATAGAGGCATTCCGAAACAGCTATCATCCAGTTCCCAAAGAAAAGCAAAAGAGAGATGAATTTTCCCTTGAGCCACCAGAGCCGTATGTCTATGAGGGCAACAAGCCAGAGTATATGGTGATGGATGTAGTGCCGGTCATTCCGCCTGAACTGCGTCCGCTTGTGCCGCTCGAAGGAGGCAGATTTGCAACATCAGATTTGAACGACCTGTATCGGCGCGTTATCATTCGCAACAATCGCCTGAAGAAACTCATTGACATCCGAGCCCCTGAAGTCATCTTAAGAAATGAAAAGCGCATGCTGCAAGAAGCAGTAGACGCACTGCTCGATAACTCACGCAAAGCCAATGCGGTTAAAGCAGGTGAAGGAAATCGCGCCTTGAAATCGCTCTCTGACTCGCTCAAAGGCAAGCAAGGACGGTTCAGACAAAATTTGTTAGGTAAGCGTGTCGACTACTCCGGTCGCTCGGTCATTGTGGTAGGTCCGGAGCTCAAGCTACACGAGTGTGGACTGCCGAAAGATATGGCTATCGAACTCTTTCAGCCTTTTGTGATCCGTCGTCTCGTGGAGCGTGGGCTGGCAAAGTCGGTCAAATCCGCAAAGAAGATGATTGACCGCAAAGACCGCGCCATTTGGGATGTCTTAGAAAAGGTGATTGACGGTCACCCAGTCTTGCTCAACCGCGCACCTACGCTGCATCGCTTAGGTATTCAAGCCTTCCAGCCGGTGCTCATTGAAGGCAAAGCCATTCAAATTCACCCGCTGGTTTGCACGGCGTTCAATGCAGACTTCGATGGCGACCAGATGGCGGTGCATGTGCCGCTCTCACAAGAAGCACAGATGGAAGCTATGGTGCTCATGCTCTCGGCACACAACCTCATCTTGCCACAGTCAGGTAAGCCTGTAACCGTGCCCTCGCAAGATATGGTCCTGGGCATTTATTACCTGACCAAAGAGGCTAAGGGCAAGCGCGGCGAAGGGAGGATATTCAGTGATGCTGGCGAAGTGATTATTGCCCACAACGAAGGTGAAATAGATTTGCATGCACGCATCATCTTGCGATACGAAGGCATGCGCGATGAGAAGCTCGACATGGCACGTGCATTAGAAATTGCTAAGAGCGAGGAGCAGAAAAAGTGGTTAGAGCAGCGACTCAAAGCCAAAGAGGTGATTGTCACAACAGTAGGGCGCGTGCTATTTAACCAAATCGTGCCATCCGAAGTTGGTTTTATCAATAAGGTGCTGGATAAAAAAGCAGTGAAGGACTTAATTGGACAGGTCATTAACAAGTCTGGTAATGTCAAAGCAGTTCAGTTCCTTGATGCTATCAAGGAAATGGGCTTTGCATATGCGATGAAAGGCGGCCTGTCGATTGCACTGTCCGACGCTATTGTGCCAAGCAAGAAAGAAGAACTCATCAAAGGCGCACAGAAAGATAATCTCAAAGTGGTCAAAGAATATAATGCTGGCACGCTGACAGAAAATGAAAAGTATAACAAGATTGTCGATGTGTGGCAGAAGGTAACAAATCTGGTTGCTGAAGAATCGTATCAAACGTTGCGCAAAGACCGCGAGGGCTTCAATCCACTGTTTATGATGCTTGATTCTGGCGCACGTGGCTCACGTGAACAAGTGCGTCAGTTAACTGGGATGCGCGGCTTAATTGCACGCCCTCAAAAATCCATGTCTGGTCAGCCCGGAGAAATTATTGAGAACCCCATCATTTCAAATCTCAAAGAAGGGCTGTCAGTGTTAGAATACTTTATCTCGACGCACGGGGCAAGAAAAGGACTGTCAGATACATCACTCAAGACCGCCGATGCAGGCTATCTGACAAGACGCTTGCACGATGTGGCGCAAGATGTGATTGTAACCGAAGAAGACTGTGGTACCACGCGTGGCATTGTGCTAACACGTCAGATGGAAGAAGAATCAGGTAACAAGATGAAGTTCCATGACCGCATTCGCGGACGTGTAGCGGCACGCGATGTGATTGATGTGAATGATGACAGTGTGATTGTCAAAGCTGGCGAACTCATCACGGACGACATTGCAGATATGATTCGCGACCGCATGGGTGTAACAGAAGTGGAAATCCGCTCCGTGCTGACCTGCGAAACCCGACGCGGTATCTGCGCTCGCTGCTATGGCACAAACCTTGCCAAGAACCGTCTGGTCGAGGTCGGTGAAGCGGTCGGCGTCATTGCATCGCAATCTATTGGCGAGCCGGGCACGCAACTGACTCTGCGCACATTCCACCAAGGCGGTGCCGCACAGGGTGGCGTATCTGAAACCGACATCAAAGCCATGTATGACGGACGCATTGAGTTTGAAAACTTGCGCTTCGTAGAAACCACTCAATTCAATGAAGTCGGTGAAGAAGAACGTGTATTTGTGGTCGTACGCAAAAATGGTGTAATTAACATTGTAGATGAGACTACCGGCAAATCACTTAAAAAATACACGGTGCCCTACGGCGCAAGACTCCATTGCACCGATGGGATGAAGGTCAAAAAAGATATGCTGCTCTATACAGTTGAGCCGAACAGCACACCTATCATCTCGGAGTTTGGTGGAACAGCTAAGTTTATTGATATCGAGAAAGGCACAACCTACAAAGAAGAAATTGACCCGCAGACAGGTTACGTCCAGCGCGTAATTGTCAACTGGCGGTCAAAACTTAAAGCCACAGATGTACGCGAGCCGCGAGTTCAAATCATCAATGCGGAAGGCAAGGTGCTTGCCACCTACTCTATTCCCATCAAGGCAAGTTTGATTGTCTACGACAATGAACCTGTCAAGCCCGGTGATGTGCTGGCGAAAGTGCCCAGAGACCTTGCACGAATCGGCGGAGATATTACCGCAGGATTGCCGCGTGTAACAGAACTCTTCGAAGCACGAAATCCAGCTGACCCAGCCATAGTCTCTGAAATCGATGGTATCGTAAAGTTTGGCTCGCAAAAACGTAATAACAAACAAGTGTTCGTGGTAACAGAGTATGGCGAGCAGCGGGAGTATCTGATTCCAATCGGCAAACATATTTTAGTCAATGATGGTGATGAGGTACGCGCTGGCGATCCGCTGACCGACGGTGCCATCGCCCCCGAGCGCATCTTAGCCATTCAAGGACCGAACGCTGTGCAGCAGTATCTGGTCAATGAAATTCAAAAGGTGTACCAAATCAATGCGGGCGTGGAAATTAACGACAAGCATATTGAAGTCATTGTGCGTCAAATGCTACAAAAGGTGCGCGTAGAAGACCCAGGGGACACCTCACTGCTGCCGGGCGACATAGTCGATCGATTCTACTTCAAAGAGGTCAATGAAGAAATGGCGACAAAAGTGCGCGTAACAGAAAGAGGCGATGCACCACGCAGCATCAAGGAGGGAGAACTTTACCCCAAGGATGAAATTGTCAGACTCAACCGAGAATTGAAGAAAAACGGCAAAGAGCAAGTCAAGTTTGAGCCTGCACAATTAGCTACATCGCAACCCGTATTGCTCGGCATTACAAATGCGGCACTGCAGACGGAGAGCTTTATCTCGGCTGCGTCATTCCAAGAAACGACAAAAGTGCTCACCGATGCCGCCGTTGAAGGCAAAGAAGATGAGCTTTTGGGATTGAAGGAAAACGTCATTGTGGGTAAGTTAATCCCTGCAGGCACAGGTCTAAGCAAATATCGCAACATGCGACTCTCAACAGAGCAACGTTACATGGAAATCAGTACAGAAACCAATGGTCGCAACGAAGAGCACGAAGAAACCGAAATCGGCGATTAAGTGAAAGTGTAGAACGAAAAGGGTGGGGGTAACACAATTACCCCCTTCCTTTTTCAAGATGAACTGGCTGTGACATGTCAAGATATAGGGCTGTGCTTTTAGCTTTTCTGAAGGGCAGCACATCATAGAGGAAAAAAACTGAACCCAAAACACTTGCCGCGCAAGCAAGAAGCGTAAGAACCCACAGTATGGGGATGTGCGTAAAGTGAAGCACAATGCCAGCAGCGCCCATAACCGCAGAAAATAGGTGAATCCACAAGACAGTCTGTAGAGGAGTCAGTTTGAATCGGTCCATCAAACGATGGTGTAGATGCATTTGGTCAGCCATGAAAGGATGTTTGCCAGTGACCAGACGACGCAGAAACGAAAGTAATGTATCGAGAATCGGAAATGCCATGGCTAAAACGGGAAGAAAAGTAAAGGTAGTACTGTCTGTTCTATTAGGCACAATTGCCAGACATGCAAACATAAAACCAAGGAAGAGCGCGCCAGTATCACCCATAAAAATTGAGGCAGAGTGGAAATTGTAACGCAGAAACCCAAGCACCGCACCAAGTAGCACAGCATAGATGAGCGCAAGTGCAAAAGAACCGCTACTCAAGGTAGGAATCAGCATCACGAAAAAACCTATCACGGAGAGACCACCAGCTAATCCATCCAACCCATCTGCCAAATTAACAGCATTACATAGCCCAATAATCCAGATAAAGGTAAGACCGATGCTGAGCCATTCATGAAGTATGAACGGACGATTCAAAAAAGGTAGATACAAGGCATCAATCCGATAAGCGGCACCATACACAACAAGAGCAGCGGCAAAAGTCTGCATAAAAAGTTTATGCATGAAATTAAGCCCATAAAGATCGTCAGCAAGTCCTGTAATGAAAATAATCAGACTGGCTAACAGCACTATCCAAAAGCGCACCCGAACAAATTCACATAAATCTGATGAAAACATAGCAAGAACCAGCAGCGAGAGAGAAAATGCAACCACAATAGCAATGCCACCAGTACGCGGCGTAGTGCAGTGATGAGACCGGTCGGTGCGCCGTGCTGTGCGAGAAGAGAAGAAGCGCGAGAAGGTCCTTGTAATGAAGGTCGAAAAGAGCGATAGCGTAGCTGAAAGGCCGAGGGCAACGACAGCAAAGTGTACTGTATCCATAGCAAGCTCTGATAATTTTGAAACCCAGTAAGCTCGGAATTGGGCGTACAATCGCACTGGGTGTGATACGGAGAAGCCCAAGCGATAGATACGCTACAAATGTGAGATATGCAACAAGATGAGGGGAAACTCATTGCACAAAGTGTGGCGCACAAGCTGTGACAAGAGTTACTTTACAGAGAGCTGCTTCAGAATCTGGGTTTTCTCAATAAAGCCAGTGTCAAATTGTCCGCTGCGGAAAAGATCGGACTGCAAAATTTTCTTATGCAGTGGGATGGTTGTTTTGATGCCTTCTACAATAAACTCATCTAAGGCGCGGAGCATGCGCTCGATCGCTTCATCGCGGGTGTGGGCATAGACAATAAGTTTGGCAATCATGGAGTCGTAGTAAGGTGGGATGCGATAGCCAGCGTAAGCGTGAGTTTCTACGCGAACACCATGCCCACCGGGCACGTGAAAAACTTTCAGTTCGCCAGCAGATGGGCGAAAATCATGTTCGGGGTCTTCGGCGTTGATACGACACTCAATAGAATGCCCGCGCGGAGTAAGCTTCTTAGTGGAAAGTTTTTTGCCAGCTGCAATGAGAATTTGCTGCTTGATTAAATCAATATCATAAATCTCTTCGGTAACAGGATGCTCGACTTGAATGCGCGTGTTCATCTCCATGAAGTAAAAGTTACGATGCTTGTCGACAAGGAACTCAACGGTGCCAGCACCTTCGTAGTTGATAGCTTTAGCAGCCCTGACACCAGTTTCTCCCATTTTGGCGCGTAGCTCATCACTGATGATGGGTGAGGGAGATTCCTCTATGAGTTTTTGATGGCGACGCTGAACAGAGCAGTCTCGTTCACCAAGATGAATGACATTGCCGTGCTGATCACCCAAAACTTGGATTTCAATGTGTCGGGGCTCATCAAGAAATTTCTCAATATAGACGCCGGGGTTACCAAAAGCTTTTTCAGCTTCGTTGCGTGCAGTAGTAAAGGCGTTTTCTAAATCTTCCTCGCGGTAGATGACACGCATGCCTTTGCCGCCGCCGCCAGCCGTGGCTTTAATGATAATCGGGTAACCGACGGTCATGGCGATTTCACGAGCATGCTCGATTTTCTCAACCAAACCTTCACTGCCCGGAATAGTTGGGATGTTGGCGGCTTTCATGGTGTCTTTCGCCGTGTTCTTGTCGCCCATTTTTCGAATCATCTCGGGCGAAGGTCCGATGAACTTGATGCCAGAGAGTTGGCAGATTTCAGAAAATTCGGCGCGCTCTGACAGAAAGCCATAGCCGGGATGAATCGCATCTGCATTCGTGATTTCTGCGGCAGCAATAATACGTGGAATGTTAAGGTAGCTCTCTTTACTGGGCGGAGCGCCAATACAGACAGCTTCATCAGCATACTTGACATGCAGAGAGTCGGCATCAGCAGTGGAGTAGACCGCAACAGTTTGAATACCCATTTCGCGGCATGTGCGAATAATGCGCATGGCAATTTCGCCGCGATTGGCAATGAGAATTTTTTTGAACAAGGTTCGTTGTTTAGGTTTGAACGGTCGGATGAACTTTAGTCCTAATTATGCGCGTAGTATTCGCGCCGAATGCGCCGCAAGTAGGCATCAGGAAACCGCTTGCCAAACCGTGCTTTAAAGCTTTTGAGAAACTTGATTGCTTCCGATTTGGTATTTCCTGCATGAACGGCGAGAAAATTAAAGTTTTTATTTACACCATCGAATACTCTGCCTCACTGACATACGGCGGAACATCATGCCGCAATACAATGAGCGTTTCGGTCTCTAATAGAGCATCAATAGCCTTACACTCATCGGCAGAAAACTGCGACGAGTCATCCCCTACTTCACTGCGGGACTTGATGGGCTTGCTTCCGATGATGACCACGTAAAACCACTCTCCTCGTGCGACCAGGTAATCGCCTTCTCTTTTCCACTTCAACTCCTGCGCCAAGGCGTGCGGCAACATCATCGCCAGCCAGAGACCGACGAGCAGAGCGACTTTATTCAACGAGAAATAAGACTTGGTCATACTCGACAGGTTGAGCATTTTCAACCATAATTTTGACAATTTTCCCATCGATGTCACTTTCAATTTCGTTCATTAACTTCATCGCCTCGATGATACAAAGAACTTTGCCCTTGGTTATTTGGTCGCCTACTTGCACGTATGGATTAGCTTCAGGCGATGGCGCGCGATAGAATGTGCCGACCATTGGCGAGCGAATCTCTTTGTATTTCTTTTGAGTGGGAGCAGGTTCTGCTGGTGCTGAAGCAGCTGGAGCCGGTGCATGAGCTGCAGGCGGTGAAGCGGGCAAAGTTGGGGGAAGCATCTGCGGAACAAACTGGGGCACGAACATGGGTGAGGCAGGACTTGCACTATGCGTGCTGTCGCTTTTGCGCTTCAAAGTAATCTTGAAGTCGCCTTCTTCAATTGTCATTTCATCTAACCCTGAGTCATCGAGCATCTTCAAAAGTTTCTGAATATCGTCAAGGTTCATTGGCGAATCTCCGGTTTTTTATTTGGTGAAAAGCGTTGCGCAGATGGACAACTACTTTTTGACTCTATCCACATATATGCCTGTACGAGTGTCAACGCGCACCACATCGCCAGTAAGTACGAACATTGGCACTTGAATGACTGCACCAGTCTCAAGTGTAGCGGGCTTAGTGCCTGCTGTGGCACGGTCATCTTTAGTAACCGAGCTGGTATCTGTAACGGTCAGTTCGACAAATGTAGGGACTTCAGCTTGCACAATCTCATTGGTGGTAGAGAAAACAACCTCAACAGGCATGCCCTCCTTAAGGAATTTTGCGGGCTCACCGAAAGCAGAGGAGGGGATATTGATTTGGTCAAAGGTTTGATTATCCATCAGGACAAAGTCGTCGCCATCGCGGTAGAGGTATTGAAAGCTTTTTCGCTCGGTTTGTACGATTTCTACTTCCTCGCCTGAACGAAAGCGATTTTCGACGATTTTACCATTGCGGAGATTGCGCATCTTCGCTTGATAGAAGGCACGCAAATTGCCGGGCGTGCGATGCTGAACTTCTTCCAGAATATGCAACTCACCATTGAAGCGAAGAATGACGCCTTTTGCTAAGTCACTGGTTGTTGCCATAGGTTTTATTAGTTGTGTATCTGTTGCAGTTAAAACGATTAGAGCAAGCGAATATAACACGGCAATGGACGATTTTCAAAGTGAGAACTGCGGGAAGCGCTGCCCGAAGTCTATTGATTTTATTAGGGGTTTCAGGCGATACACTCTTGACAAGCATGGTTCTTTTTGTAAATTTGGCACAGCTCAGCTTACGCCGAGTATTTTCATGTTCAATTAAATCAAAAGGAGATACAAATGTCTAAAGCCGACATCGTAGACAAAATTGCCAAAGATGCAGGCATCTCAAAGGCGGCATCTGAAAAGGCAGTCAACGCATTTATTGAAGCGGTAACTAACTCGCTGAAAAAAGGGCAACCTGTAACACTCATCGGGTTTGGCACGTTTTCCGTAGGGAAGCGAGCGGCTCGTAAGGGACGCAATCCGAAGACAGGTGAAGAAATTAAAATCAAAGCCAAGAAAGTTGCCCGTTTTCGTCCCGGTGCTGCTCTGAGAAACGCTGTCAATAAGTAAGTAATCCAACTTGCCGTAGCAGATAGTCCATCGCCGATGCGGTGGACTTTTTTAATGCCCTAAAGCCCCCAGCCACACACTACTTTAGATCTACAAAACTCAATCCAAGGGCAATTGTTCAAGTAAAGTCTGCATAGAAGCAGAGGCACCGGAGAGGAGACGAAAAGGTCGTTTTCCTCGTTAAGGCATCAGAAAAATAAAACTTACAGTGTGCCAAAAAAGGCTGAAAGTCTTCGTTTTCGCCAAGGTACGAGTTGGAGAGTGCTTGCGGTTTTTGTATGTTAGATACGCACGAAAGAGTTCATTGGCTTAAAGCCATGCAAAGCAAGCCAGTAAGGCTAATAAAAGAGGAGCGCCGAAGTATGATGACGCAGTTTTTCTCGACCAAAGAGCTCTCAGAGCTATGCGCAGTAGGCGAGACCACAGTCAAGCGCTGGTCCAATATGGGGTTAATTAAGCATCATAAGACTGTGGGCGGGCATCGCAAGTTTAAGCTCGAAGATGTATTGGAGTTTATCAGCAAGAACAACATCGAAATTCCGCCAGCGCAGTTAGAACGGCTCAATCTTGAGAAGAACTATGCGGAGTGCCTTGATATTAGCAGCGAAATTTTACTAGTGCGTGGCGATGTAAAGGGGTTAGCCAATAAGCTAACAGACCTGCTGTTAGCCTTTCGCAAAAATGAGGTGGAAGCCCTGCTAAGTAAGGCCGTTGAGCAAGGTATCTCTTTTGCAACGCTCTTTGATAAGATGATTGCTCCGGCTATGTATCGTGTTGGGGAGTTATGGGCGGCAAAGAAACTTGGCGTGGGTGAAGAGCACATCATCACGAACATCGTGGTGGAATCTGTGTTAGCTGTCAAAGCACACTATGAAAAGGGTTTGTTAGATGCAGGTCGAGTGTCAGCCCGAGACAGTGTGGGCATTAATGTCAACTTAACGATGAATGGGTCTGCACATAACGGGACAAGAAAGACCGATGATGTGTTACCGATGGCACTACCAGCATCAAAGCCGGCAGCCGTGATTTGTACATGCCCAGAATCAGAATATCATGAGGTAGAGCTATTAGGGGTCTCTTTGGTATGCCAAAGTTTAGGGATGACGGTCAGCTATGTAGGTGCGGCTGTGCCCTTTAAGGATTTGGAGCGTGTGGTCGAGGAAGTAAAACCGACGGCAGTGTGCATGTCGGTTACCATTGCAAAGGTCAGCCCAGCCACATACCGACGATTTGAGATGTTCAGAAAGTTTTTGAAGAAGCGGGGCGTGCGTTTCATTGTAGGGGGGCAGTTTATCGGTGAGCGCAAGTCGCAGCCGTTTGAAGCGGATTTTCGCGCTAAAAGCTTAGAGGAATTAGAGCAGTACCTACGCGAAAATTTTGAGGTGCTGTATCGACCTCGCCGCGAGCGCATGCTCAAAAACTGATGCCCGAAAGACCGAAAAGTTTTTAAGTGTTCTTTTAACATTGAAAATGGCTCTGTGTAAGGCCTCAATGCGCAGAGTCCTCTCTCCCAACATGAGGTGCAGTAAAAGTAGTACCAGTAGTGCCATAGTAGTATGCTAAACAGAAAGAGTTCTGTTCTGTTCTTTGCAAGAGTTTGAAGCCGTAACAAGTTCATACTGTTCCTGACGCAGAACAGCATGTAGTTCAAACTCTAATGCGTCTGGTTCGCCGCTTAAAATGAACGATTAAGCCAAAGGCGAACACATGTAGTTCAATGATGCATTGTTTCAAACTTTAAGCGAATAGAAAAGGAGAAAACTATGGCTGATCAAGAGAAACCGACTGGCGGAGCTCCAGAAGGGGGTGGTGGCGAAAAGAAACCTGTGCCTTCACAAGCTGGGAGACTTCAAGCTGCCGCAAAGAAACCAGCTGCTCCAGCGGCGGCAAAAGCGGCGCCAAAAGCAGGTGAAGCCAAACCTGCCGCAGCGGCTGCTAAGCCCGTCGTGATGGAAGCAGATGTCAGTGAAATGAAGCGCTTCCTACTTAAGCGCACGGAAACCAGAACCACCAAATGGTTTCAAGCCTTCGACGCAGACAAGCTCACCGATGAACAAGTCTTCGGCGGACACCTGGCGCTCTTAGGGTGCTTGGGTATCGTGATGGGGATTTACTACATCTCTGGTATCCAAATTTTCCCGAATGGCGCCGCAGGGTTCTACGATAACTGGTTCTATCTGACCATCAAGCCGCGAATGGTGTCGCTCGGCATCGATACCTATAGCCCTGAACCTGCTGCACAGATGGAAGCGGCACGCAAGCTGCTCTGGTGGGCAGGTATTCATTTTGTAGCAGGGGCATTCCTCATCTTTGGTGGATGGCGGCACTGGACAAGTAACCTCTCTAACCCACTGGCGTTCCTTTTCTTCTGGAACTACAAACAAGCCAGTGTGCCCGGCAACTTCCGAGACTTCCGGATGTTCGGTAGCATTATTCCGGGCGGAGTAGGCGGACCGAGTGCCAAAAATTATGCCGAAGCCCTTGGACCACACACCATTTATCAAGGCTTCCTCTTTCTGGCGTGGGGATTCGTGATGTGGTTTGCATTAGGCATCACGCCTGAACCCGACTTTCAGAAAATCAACTCCGAAGCCTTCATGTCATTTGTGTGGGCAGCAGTCTGGCTGGCATTGGGCTTTTACTGGCGTGCCAATCCACCGCGAGCGGCAGAGCATCTGAACGATGACCTTAAAGCCATTTTCTCAGTGCACTTGACCTCCATGGGCTATGTCAATATCGCACTGGGATGGTTTGCCTTTGCCGCATTCACCGATAGACCACAGTTCTTCTATACTCAGCTCAATGACTTGGTCTATTACATCTATGGTGAGCCGTTCAACCGCGTCGGCTTTGATGCAAACGGGAACACCGACTTAACGAAGATTGAATACCCAGAGTATCCACCATATGCCATTCTGCCCAAGGATGGTAGAGTGTTTGGTATGGCACAGGTGGTCATCAACTTGGTGGCATTCAATCATATCATTTGCGGTTTCCTGTATGTGTTCTCTGGGGTGTTCCATGGCGGACAATACCTCTTGAAGATTCAAATGTCCGGCTTATACAATCAACTGAAGTCTAAGTGGATTGCATTAGGGCGGGACAAAGAATTTCAAGTCAAGTTTGTCGGCACCATCATGGTGATGTGCTTCACGACGATGATTTCCGTCTATGCCGTTATCTGCTGGAACTCCCTGTGCGAACTGAACATGATGGGCGCAAACATTACGATGAGCTTCTACTGGCTCAAACCGACACCGATGTTTGCATGGATGTTCACTGACCCGAGCATCAACGACTGGTGCGCATGGCATGCGATTGTGGCAGGCTGGTTATTTGCGTCGGTGGCCACTTCACGCATTGCCTTCTTCTCGCATACCTCGGCATTGTGGGATGACTTGGGTCTGAAGAAGAACTCCTTCTCGTTCCCGTGCATCGGACCCGTGTATGGCGGGACATGCGGTGTATCAATTCAAGACCAGATGTGGTTTGCTATCCTGTGGTCGGTCAAGCCGCTCTCCGTCATCGAGTGGTATATTGACGGCGGATGGCTGGCTTCAATGAACTATGGTATGGCTGTTGCCGATTGCAATGCATGGGATAGCATTGCCAAGCTGTCGCATCACTACACTGGTGGTATATTCTACTACATGTGGACAGAAACACAGGCCATCTGGGCGAGCTCGCACCTGACGGTGGTCTTGCTGATTGGACACTTAGTCTGGTTCATCAGTTTTGCGGTATGGTTCAAGGATAGAGGTTCACGCTTGGAAGGCGCAGACATCCAGACGCGAACGATTCGCTGGCTGGGTAAGACCTTCCTCGGACGCGATGTCAAGTTCCGCTTCCCAGTGCTGAACCTGTCAGACTCGAAGTTTGCCGGCACAATTCTCTACTTTAGCGGTACCTTCATGCTGGTCTGGCTCTATGTAGCAAATGGATTCTATGCTACGAACCAACCCGCGCCGCCGCCAGTCAGTGACGCAGCCCGTGCAGGCAGCGATATGCTGGCACAAGTGGTAGACTTTCTACTCAAACTGATTGCATAGTTCTTTTCTTAAAGCACAGGACTTTCGGGGGACTGGACAATGCGTCCGAGTCCCCTTTTTTATCCTCAGGAGTTTGGGGAACGAAAAAAAGAAGCGTATTATTCTACAAATAAATTTCCTAAAACTTCAAACTCTCGAGAACGGAGGCAATCCAAATGGCAGAAGCAAAAGTCAAAAAGCGGGTAAAGAATAAATACGACATTATCGAGAACCTGTGCATTGCGTGTGGGTTCTGCTTAGACCAGTGCCCGCCAAAAGTGAATGCGATTGGCGTCAAACTCTATGGGGATGTGCAAGAAGGCGGATTCCGCTATTACATCGACCAAAAGGCTTGTATTTCATGCCAGTTGTGCTTCGATGCCGATGCATGTCCCTCTGGTGCATTAATCGAAGTGCGTCCAGAAGGCGATATCTTAGATTTCCGCTTTACACCTGAAAAGCGTCTGGAACTCTACGATAAGCCATTCTTCGCCCGCTAAAGCCCATCATGCGTAGACGCCAAAAAGCCTTGCTCCAAAAGAGCAAGGCTTTTTAATTTCATCACCTCATGAAACATTGCAAGACTATGTTGCCGTGCTGAACACTTGTTTTATTGTCTTAAAACGCTTTTCTTGAACAGAACCTCAAGCGACAACCCATTTCAAGGAGGTACGATGACCATACAAGTTCTCTCTCGTATTTCACCAGAGACCGTGCATGAGACACTTGCACAAAGCATGATGGTCGATGGCTTAGATATGGTATTAGATTTGGAGCGCAGTAAAGGTGCACAGCTCTATGACGCACGGACCAAGCGCTACATGCTGGATTTCTTCACGTTTGTCTCTTCGGCGCCTGTCGGTGCCAATCATCCGAAAGTGTGGAACGACAAAGCCTTCTTAGAAAAACTGCTCTACGCTGCAGTTGTCAATCCATCTAACTCCGACATATACTCGGTGGAAATGGCGGAATTTGTGGAAACCTTCAGACAACTGGCAATGCCCAAAAGCATGAAGCATGTCTTTTGGATAGCTGGCGGGGCATTAGCCGTAGAAAACGCTCTGAAAGCCGCATTTGATTGGAAGGTCAGAAAGAATTTTCGCAAAGGCTACAAATCTGAACGCGGGCATCATGTTATCTATTTCAAAGAAGCATTTCACGGACGCAGTGGCTACACACTCTCGCTCACAAACACTGACCCTGTAAAAACTGCACTGTTTCCAAAGTTTGCTTGGACATGCATCAATAACCCGAAAGTAACATTCCCACTTACAGACGAACGCCTTGCTGAACTGGAACGCACAGAGCGCAAAGCAATTGAACACATCAAGCAAACCTTTGTAGAACACAAGGATGATGTTGCCGCTATTATCATTGAACCGATTCAAGGAGAAGGGGGCGATAATCACTTTCGGCGAGAGTTTTTCCAAGCCTTGCGTGTACTCTCACTTGAAAATGAAGCCATGCTCATCTTTGATGAAGTCCAAACCGGCGTAGGTCTGACAGGCACGATGTGGGCAGCAGAGCAAGTGCTGGCAAATCCTGTGGCAGAGCCATGCAAGCTACCCGATGGCATGACTTGCAATTTCCGTAACGAAGGTGGATGTACCGTGCATGAGGATTTGTGTTTGCCTGACATGATTGCATTCGGCAAGAAGACGCAAGTGTGCGGATTTATGACAAATGCCCGCATTGACGAAATTGAAGATAATGTGTTCCGTGTGCCAAGTCGCATCAATTCCACTTGGGGAGGAAATTTGGTTGATATGCTACGATGCAAAAAATATCTTGAGATTATTGAAGAAGACCGCTTGCTGGAAAATGTGCGTACGGTTGGTATTGCGCTCTTGCAGGAGATACAGTTGCTTGCCGAAGATTTCATTGGTATTGTAACGAACCCGCGTGGCAAAGGGCTTATGTGCGCATTTGATTTACGCTCCAAATCTGAACGCGATGCCTTCATTAAGCGTCTGCATCAAAATGGATTGCTGATGCTGGGCTGTGGAGAACGCAGTGTGCGCTTCCGACCGCCACTGAATCTTTCTATGAGCGAGATGAACGAAGGCATAAGCATCATTCGCCAAACCTTGAAGGAAATGTTTTTCTAAGCCTGTTTGGGGGAGACTTACCACACCAAATTAGGTGGCGTGCGTCCCTCAAATGCGGCAATGATATTGTCTGCACAGAGATGCGACATGGCTTCGCATGCATCGGCAGTAGCCGCTCCGATGTGCAGCAGCATAACCACGCATTCATACTCGAAGAGTTCCGCTGTAACTTCTGGTTCGAGCTCATAAACATCCAAACCCATAATTAGGGCTGGAAAAAAAGTTTGATGAAAAGTGGTGTTAAAACCGCTGTCAGGATACCACAGAGTGAAAGAGCCAAGCCTGCAAATGCGCCTTCCGTTTCACCTTCTTCCATAGCACGAGCTGTGCCAACGGCATGTGATGCTGCACCCAAAGCCAACCCAATAGCGCGCCGACTGTGAATACGCAGAAGTTTCAGGAATGGCAGACCGATGGCGCCACCCAAAACACCTGTAGCCACAGAAAATGCAGCTGCCAGTGCAGAAAGTCCCCCAAGTTTCTCCGTAATCGCTAAGGCAATGGGAGCCGTGGCAGACTTCGGCGCAATGGTAATCACCAGCGTATGACTAGCGCCCAAAAGAGCCGCAAGTCCAGAGGCAGTAACAATCCCCACAACTGCACCGGCAACAAGCGCCAAAAGGATACTCACGCGCTGCGCCTTGATGTCAGGAAGACGTGTATAGAGCGGCACAGCAAGGGCAACTACGGCTGGCGAGAGAAAGAAGGAAATCAATTCTCCACCGCTCATGTAGGTCTCATAGCGGATGTCAAAAACTTTGAGCCATGCAATCAGTACAGCAATAGAGACGAGTACGGGATTAAGGAGCAAGAATTTGGTTCGTCCGTAGAGCCACTGCGCAAGTGCGAACACAAGTAGCGTGAGCGCAACGAAAAAAATTCTTGATGTGAAAATCGAGCTCAAGTCCTGCATGAAGAGCACTCCTTTCTTGAAAAGTTATGGTTTTTCTAACCGTTGCTGCAAAAGTGCAACCGTTGCCATAACGGCAAGTGTGCTGACTATCCACGCAAGCACAATCGCCAAAGCGCTCTGTTGAAGTGCATCAACATAAAGCATGAGCCCAACGCCGGGAGGCACAAAGAACAAAGAGAGGTGTTTGAGCAAGATGTCTGAAACTGATTTGACCCACTCGATTTTAACAACACCAATCTGCAAACACAGCAGCAAAAGCAGAAGCCCTATCACGCTGCTTGGAAAAGGGAGCGAAAGACCGCGCACAAGAAGTTCGCTGGTCAGGAGCAAAAGGAAAATGATAGCAAAGCCTTGTATCATATTTGTGGTTAGAAAGTTCGGATAAATTGTTCAAAGGTAGTAAGCTCTGCTGTTATTTGCATCAATGGAAAAAATCAGTGAGGGGTTTCGTAGATTTACGGCTCAAAAATTTGCATGTATGACCACAATCAAGTTTGGCACAGACGGCTGGCGTGGCATTATCGCAGAAGATTTTACATTTGAAAATCTTAGGCAGGCCGCGCTGGCTACGGCAAGCTATTTCAAAAACCATCCAAACGCCACAAACGGCGTGTGCATAGGCTATGACACGCGCTTTATGTCGGAGCAATTTGCTCGGTATGTTGCCGAAATTTTCTCGGCACAAGGCCTGAAAGTGTTCTTAGCAGATACTCTCACGCCAACGCCAGCGGTATCACTGTTTGTGCGTGATAAACGCTTGGCAGGCGGCATTGTGATTACGGCATCACATAACCCGCCCCGTTACAACGGCTTCAAGGTAAAGGCAGAATACGGCGGTTCGGCACATCCTGAAACGATAGCCGTGATAGAACAATACCTCTCGAGCGTCGCCCACGTTGAAAAGGGCAAAGCAAATTCAGTGCAGATAGAGCTTGCACCAATAAGGCAATACTACCGCGACTATCTGGCTACGGAACTCAACTTGGCAGCTATTGAGCAATCTGGATGGCGCATTGCGCACAATGCCATGTTCGGTGCAGGGCAGGGCTTGGTGGCAGAGTTACTCCCCAAAAATCGGGTAGTCGAGTATCATTGCACGATCAACCCCACGTTCGAGGGTATCAATCCAGAGCCGATACCAAACTACATTGAGGATTTCATTCCGTTCTACAAGGAGTCAGGGTGCGATGTTGCCATACTCACAGATGGTGATGCAGATAGAATTGGCATGTTGGATGAACACGGTCGTTATGTGGATTCACACAAAATCTTTTCGCTCCTGCTCAAATACCTTGTCGAGGAGCAAGGCAAGCGCGGCGAAGTGGCACGCACCTATGCCCTTACGGAAGTCATCAACAAAATTTGTGCAAAGCACGCATTGACCGTGCACAATCTGCCAATTGGCTTTAAGCATGTGGGCAAATTGATGACCACACGAGACATTCTCATCGGAGGAGAAGAATCAGGCGGTATCGGCATTACGGCACATTTGCCTGAACGCGATGGTATCTACATCGGGCTACTGGTAACAGAAGTCATGGCGCGCCGAAAGAAAAAACTCTCTGAACTGGTCGAAGAGCTCTACCAAGAGTATGGCTACTTCACATATGAACGTGTCGATGCCAAACTAAGTGAGTCTCAAAAAGCCACGCTAATGCACGAAGCGGCGCAGGGCAATTTCAAAGAGATTGACGGGATGCGCGTAACAAGATTCGAAAATTTAGATGGTTACAAATACTATTTCGAGGGCGGTTGGCTCCTGATTCGAGCAAGCGGCACAGAACCCATTGTGCGGCTCTACTCTGAAGCCGATTCCGAAGAGAAAGTCTCCAGAGCATTAGCCTTTGCGCAATCGCTGGCTGGCTTGACCGTAGAAAAAACCTAAGGACGGCAAAGCCTAAGCATAAAGCATAGAGAAAAGTTCCTGCTATTTGCAATCGCAAACGACATGCTAACCACAGACTCTTATTTTGATTGCACAGCAATTGTGAAAATTTATCATATTCCGATTTCCATGAAGTAGCAAAAGCTCTATCAACAAAGACCATCTGACGGCGTATAAGTTGCCACGAAGATGGGTATCATCAAATGAAAATCATTATGTGCAGATTTGCGATTTATCGGGGAAAACCCATTACGCTCAAGAAACTTATCTTTGAGCCACCACATAACTTTGTAGAGCAATCGCGCCAGCCGCGAGAGATGATTATCACGCCTATCAATGTCGATGGCTATGGACTGGCATGGTATAACTTGGAGATACACCCTGAACCTGCGGTCATGACGTCTGAAAAACCGTTTTGGCACGATATCAACGTGGCACGCATTGCCGATAAAATCATCTCGCCGACTATCTTCGTTCATGTACGTGCTGCTTCTCCGGGACTACTGGTGCATCAAGCAAATTCGCATCCCTTTCAGTGGAAAAACCAAATCTTTATGCACAATGGCATCATCAGTGATTTCAAAAAGGGGATGATGCGGGCAATTCGCCAGCAAATTGCTGACCCATTTTATTCGCACTTGTTAGGCACAACCGACTCAGAACACATTTTTCATCTCTATTTGAGCATTCGTCAAGAACAGCCCACGCTAACCATGGCGGAAGCCATGCTTGAGACCATTGCTCGATTGAACAGCTTGGCAGAAAAGCATGGCTCGGACCTGATTTTGAACATGGCACTGACAGATGGCAAGACCACAGTTGTTACGCGTTACACAAGCATAGAGAAGTCCGCTACGCTCTACTACACGCAGAGTAGCCCAATGTTCCCAGAGGCAATTGTGGTAGCGTCTGAACCCTTGGATTACCGAGACCCTTCATGGCAGACCTTTCCGCTCAATATGATGATGGTCATCAATGAGCATGGAGAATTTAGCATGATACCCGTTCCAAATCCATTTCTCAGAGATGGACATTTACCATCAGCTCGTCCAGTTACGCTGAAAATTTCTACTCCAACCGAAAACTAAGCTCATTGGTGCATGCAAGACGAGCAGAAGACTCATGAAGCCGAACTTTCTGCAAATGTGCCGGACGTCGTGTATGGGCGACATGCCGTGGCAGAGCTGATAAAGACTCACCCTGACCGCATCGCCAAAGTATATTTGCAAATCAATGCACGCGATAAAAAGCTGCTGGAGATTCTCATCACGGCAAAGCGCAATCGTATTTCAATTGGCAAAGCTAGCAATCAGAAACTCTCTGACCTTGCTAAGACCAACAAGCACCAAGGCGTGGTTGCTATTGCAAGTGATATTCAATTCTTGGAAGTGGAAGATGTGTTGAATCAGCCAAAGACTGCACCTTTCTTCCTCCTGATTCTCGATGCAATTGAAGACCCACAAAACTTAGGGGCTATCATTCGTACGGCTGAAGCGGTAGGTGTAGACCTTATCATTCTGCCACGAGACCATAGCGCGCCCATTAACTCAACAGTGCATAAAGCGTCTGCAGGAGCAGTGTCGCATGCGCCAGTGGCACGCGTAACCAACTTAGCTCAAACCATACAATTGCTCAAGAAAAAGAATATATGGGTGGTAGGAACGGATGTAGAGGGCAAAAAGAACTATACCGAGTTCGACTATACCATGAACGTGGCTATCGTAATTGGTTCAGAAGGCAAGGGTATGCGCCGTTTGGTATATGAGAGTTGCGATGAAATTGTGCGTCTGCCAATGTTTGGCAAAACAGAATCGCTCAACGCCAGTGTGGCGGCAGGTGTCATGCTCTACGAAGTGGTGCGACAGCGTCAAGCAAAAGGACAGATAGCCAGAGAAGCTGAAAAGTCATGAACCACGCTGACCAAACCTTGCTTTTCCTTATCTCGGGTGAAGCAAAGCAGTTTCTTGCAGTCCACGCACTACCCGAAACCACCGTCATTCAACCCTTTTTGGAAAAAGACCTCACGACACCTCTTCAAACGCTGAAGCGCTTACGTCAAGCCAAGGGCAAAATTTTTTTTGGAACCAAAGTGCTGCGATTGCAGCGATACCGACTGGTCATCAAACTATTGCTTTTCCTTTCAGGCAAAACTTCGGCGGTATTCATTGATGAGGTCGGAGAGCGCGAAACCTATTCTTGGATTCGCTTTATCTTTGTGGATTCTTGGAGACTTTTGGCAGAGGTAATTGCCAGCGTGTTCGTGCTGATAAGAACAGCATTAGAGTTACAAGCGCTAAAACGCAAAACAAAATTGCGCACCTAACCATGAAGGAGAATACAGCACAGCATCTTGACTTAGGAGAGGCGCTGAAAAGCAGTGTACATGATTACTGGAATGCAAATCCATGCGGCACCCAATTCACCGAGATAGAGCGAGGCAGCAAAGCCTTCTACGACGAAGTCGAACGCTTCCGCTACCAAACCCAACCCTTCATGGAAAAACTCTGCAAGTTCAAAGCCTTCAAAGGAAAAACCTTGCTGGAAATCGGTTGCGGACTTGGCACAGACCTACTGCAATTTGCCCGACATGGTGCCATCGTTACAGGCGTTGACCTCACAGAAGAAAGTATTGCGCTTGCCAAAAAGCGATTTGAACTCTACGGGGTTCAAGGCACGTTCTGCACAGCGGATGCAGAAAACTTGCCCTTTGCTGACAATTCGTTTGATGTGGTCTATTCGTTTGGAGTGCTGCATCACACGCCGAACACACAAAAGGCAATTGATGAAATTTATCGCGTCTTGAAACATGGCGGAGAGATTATCATCATGCTCTATCACAAGCACTCGATGCATGTCTGGCTGGGCGTGCCACTCTATTTTTTGTATGGTTTGAGCAAAGGCAAGTTCTGGGGCTACGAAGAATGGGTGCGCATTTATGATGGCAAAGACAATCCGCTGGGTAGAGCATACTCTCGTGCAGAATTGCGCAAGATGTTTGCCAGTTTCAAAGATGTGCAATTTCAGACTTGTGATACCATTCGTCGGCGGTTTCCGAAGTGGCTCAATGCGTTGAACCAGAGGTGGTTTGCCAGTTGGGCAGGATTTTACATCATGATTTACGCAACAAAGTAACACTTGCACAGGGTGAAGCTGTTGTTTCTTCGCACGGACTTTGTAGGGGCGCAGCGTGTCGGCGGTTCTTTTTCGCATGTGCGAGGGTTCTTGCGTGGCATGAGGGAACTGGGAGTCGATGTGGTTACGGCAGCATCGGCGTCCGTGGCAGATGAGAGCTACAAGTTTTATGCGATTGAATACAACCCATTTTACTCGAACTTGCCTGAAGTAGCTTCGATTGCGCATAACCAAACGCTCAAGCGCGAGCTGCCGAAAATTCTCGACTGCGAAAAACCCGATGTAATTTACCAGCGCCACAGTGAGTTTGTGTATGCTTCGTCGCAGGTAGCAGCGGCGTATGGAATTCCGTTGCTGTTGGAGGTCAATGGCATTGAAACTTGGGTCAAGAAAAATTGGGGATTACTCATTTTCAAAGGTCTACTGGCGCAAAGTGAGCAGGTGCAGTTTCAAGCGGCGAAAGCCATGTTTGTGGTCTCTGATGTGCTCAAGCAAGAGCTACTGAGGCAGTTTGGCTTACCAGCGGAGAAAATCCATGTCAATCCGAACGGTGTGGATATCAAGGAATTTTCCAATGCGATTGATGCCAATGCCTTTTTTCAGACATTGCCGAAGGAACTGCAGGAAAGATGGCGTGGCAAATTTTTGTGTGGGTTTGTGGGCACATTTGGAGAGTGGCATGGTGTGGAGGTATTGGCACGAGCAGTCAAGCCGACGATTGAGAGAAATTCAAGGGTGCATTTTCTCTTGATTGGGGATGGCAAGTTGCGCGGCACTGTAGAAGAGATTTTGAGAGCCGATAGTGTGCAAGAGCATGTCACCATGCTGGGATTGGTGCCGCACTCACTTGTGCCGAAGTATCTCTCGCTGTGTGAGGTCTTGCTCTCGCCGCATACGCACAATCCTGACGGCACGGTATTTTTTGGCTCACCAACAAAGCTTTTTGAATACATGGGCATGGGCAAGGCGATTATTGCGGCGGGAGTAGGACAGATTGCCGAAGTGATTCATCATGAGTGCAATGGGCTCTTGATGCGGGAGCGAGACCACATTGACCTTGCAGAGAAGATTGTGTATTTGGCGGAGCGACCGGATTTGCGAGAGCGGCTTGGGCAAGCGGCGCGCAAGGATGCAGTGGAGAAATTTTCATGGAAAGAAAACGCACGGCGAGTGGTAGAGGTTTGCCAGCAGCTTTTGAAGAAACATAGGTAGGAAGATGGGGATTGTCGCACGCCAGTCTGCACATAGCGTGGTAACAAATGTGCTGAACAAATTTGTGATAGGGGTGCTGATAGATGTGGTCATCTCGCGCGTGCTGGGAGCAAGTGGCAAGGGAGAATATGCGCTGTTTGTAACAACGATGACAGGCCTGACAGCACTCTTTAGTTTCGGAATCCCCTTTGCAAATATTGTAGTGGGAGCACAACATAAGGTCCCTCACTTCAAGCTGGTTCAACTTTCAGTCTATGCAGCACTAATTGCGACCGCCGTATCTGCAATCATATTCTTCATGGGACGCAGCGCTGGATGGGTAACATTCATATTGCCAAAGATACTATCTGATGACTACCTGCTACTGGTCCTACTTGCTCTGCCATTTGTGTTTCTAAACACATTTCTCTTAGGCTTGTTGATTGGAAGAGGTGATATTGTATTTCACAACTACGTTTTGCTTGGCAGTCAAACGGGCGGATTGTTTGTCATTTTGCTTAGCGCCGCAACAGGGCAACTATCCAGCTCGAGTGCAATAGCTGCGTATTTGCTGACATTTGTTTTATCGCTGGCAGCTGCTGTGTGGAAACTGCGAGATGATGCGCTCAAAGCATTTCGTGCTATGCTCGAGCTTGCTGAAGTAAAAAGTGTTACGCAAATATCGTTCTTCGTCTATCTCGGTGCAGTGATACAATTCTTGAACTACCGTCTTGATACTTACTTTGTAGAGTTTTATTTGGGCAGTGCCTCATTGGGTATCTATGTGACGGCAGTACGCATTGCAGAAACAATTTGGATTCTTTCTGCATCAATGTCGAACGCCATCGTGGTGAGCGCTGCGGCAGGTAGTTCAAAAGCACGAGATGCAGCATTCAAACTGGCCATACTTGCCTTATTGATTGGAGCCTGTGCAGCAGTAGGATTCATGCTGTTGGGCAACCTCATCATTGTAGCGCTTTTCTCTGAAAAATTTGCGCTTGCCGCTGAACCATTGATGTGGCTCTTGCCAGGTGCTGTTGTCTTTGGGATTGCTAACGTATTAGGTCCATATTTGGCGAGCATTGGTAGAACAAAAGTCAATCTTTGCAATGCATTTGCTGCTATGTTGGTGACAATCGTGCTCGACATCGCACTGATTCCAAAATTCGGCATCAATGGTGCAGCAGTGGCATCAAGTGTGGCATACATTCTTTTCACAGCTCTCACGCTCATGTCATTTGCGATTATCACAAAGTTCGACTTGAAAAAGACATGGGCGCTCGTGATTGAACTGCAGGGCGATATACTATTGAGCATTGTCAAAACACGACAACGGTTCGGTATCTAAATGAACATTCAGAAAGGCATACAAAAGTTGCTACGCCGCTTTCTTGGCATCAGCGATTTGGAACAGCGACTTGAGCACATACAAACTGCACTTGGCAGAATTGAGGCAAGACAAACTGCATCTGCAGAAACGCTATCAGCAAGCGAATTCAAAGCCTTCTCACAAATGGGTGAAGACGGTATCATTCAATTCTTAATTCGACATGTGCCAATTAAACACAAAACATTCGTTGAATTCGGTGTCCAAGATTACCGCGAATCAAACACACGATTTCTTTTGAAGCAGAATCAATGGAAAGGATTGGTCATTGACAGCAATTCAGACAGCATTGAATTTATTCGGCGTGACGAACTCTCATGGCAGCATAACCTAACGGCCGTCTGTGCCTTTATCACTGCAGAAAACATTAATGATTTGCTGCAAGAGCATGGCTATACAGGTGAAATTGGGTTACTGTCTATTGATATTGATGGCAATGATTACTGGGTTTGGAATGCCATTTCTGTTGTGTCGCCAGCAATTGTCGTAATTGAGTATAACTTTCGTTTTGGTGTAGAAAAAGCCGTCACTATCCCATATCAGCCTAATTTTACAAGGCTCTCGGCACATCCATCGGGAATTTATTTTGGGGCATCGCTCAAAGCGTTATGCAGATTAGCAGAAAAAAAGGGATATGCGTTTGTGGGTTGCACCAGTGCGGGAACAAACGCCTTTTTCGTGCGACGCGACCTCAAGCCTGACACGGTGCGTGAGATGAGCGCCGAAGAAGGCTTCGTTGAAGGTAACTATCGATTGAGCCGTGATAACAGCGGTGCGCCAATTTCACTTAGCAAGGACGAAGAGCAACGAATCCTTCAATCCCTGCCGCTGGTAGAAATCCCTTAGGCGAAATAGAGCAGAAAGTGATGCTGAACAATTGCATTTCTTGTTGAAAATTTTATATTGGCACCAGCTCATCAACAAAGCAAGGCACAAAACAACAAGAACAGCAAGGCAATAACTCGACTGGAGAAGGTCGAAAAAATTCCAAAAAACTATGGCAACTTGGGACGCTTGTCGCCAATATGTAATGGTGCGCACACTCTTGCTCTTTTTGCTGCTGACATGCTCTTTGAGTTTTCCCTCCCCAGCGTGGTCTCAGACAACAAAACGTGTCGTTCTACAAGGGTTTTGGTGGGACTACTGGAATAACAATTATCCTTTTGCATGGGCAAATTACTTGGCAGATTTAGCCCCGCGCCTACGTGAGTTAGGCATTGACGCCGTCTGGATTCCACCAACCATCAAAAATGAGGGGGGACCTACAGCAGTTGGCTATGCGCCATTTGACCACTATGACCTTGGTGATAAATTCCAAAAGGGTAATGTCCGCACTCGCTTAGGTACCAAAGATGAACTGCTGCGCATGGCAGCCGTGCTGCATGCCAACGGCATGGAGGTTGTGCAAGATATTGTCTTCAATCACATCATTGGGGCGAATGTGCGCGACCCTCAAGCGCAGGACGACCAGTATAAAATTTTCCGATATACTTCATTTGTTACCCCGCAGTTTGCAGGTGATTCAGTGGATTACATCGGTCGCCGCGGACGCTTTCCCAAGAACTGGGTTAACTTTCATCCTAACCCGTGGCGCGGTTTTGGCGGAAATCCTGGCAGTTCGCTCAACGACGTCACTTCGGCATTCTTCGGTCCAGACATCTGCTTTGACCCAAGAGCTTGGGGGCAATCTTCACTGCCGACAGGAAATCCGTTAGTCTACAATCCTCCGCAATCAACGAATTACATGCGCAATGAACTGCGCCGATGGTTTATCTGGCATACCAAACAAATTGGCATTGATGGCTACCGCTTTGATGCGGTCAAGCATTTTGAGCCGCACGTGGTCCACGATGTCGTCTGGCATGTAGCAAGTTCAAGTGGCGATATTACGCAAGGCGTCAATGGCAGCCCAGCATTAGGCTGGGATATTCTCTCAATTGGGGAATGGGTTGGCGGAAAGACAGAATTAGATGACTGGGCGGGCGCTCCACCAGCACCAGAATCAGTGCTGGAAGGCGGACTTTCGCCAACGAGTCGCAATTTGGGCGGCGTCGATAACCGTGCTGGCACATTTGACTTCGGGCTACGAGGCTTTAGCACTGATGGCTTGGTCGGCATGGTCTATGCTCTGGGCGCATTTGACATGAGCACCATTCCAAGTTTGCAGCAAGATAATCGTGGAAGAACCGTCCCATTCGTCAATAATCACGACACTTTCCGACCACCGTTGCAAACAAACGGCGATTATCCAGTTGGCACATGGACAAGCAGCAGCGAACTCGGACGCAACATCGACCCAAGAGAACCACGGCTGGCACCAGCATACGCAATCATCCTGTCGGTTGATGGCTCTCCACAAATTTTCTTCGAAGACCTCTTCGACATTGGCTCTGGCGGCATTCGCTACACGCATATTCCGAGCAACCCAGCATCGCTTCCTGTGCGGAGCGATATTGCCAACTTGATTCGATGTCATCAGAAACTCCAGTTCAAAAATGGCGCCTACTTTGTTCGCACCGCAGAGACAGGTGCTGATGCACCGTTTTTTGTGCAAGGGAATTTGCAAGATGGACTCGTGTTTGAACGCGGCGGGCGCGCCATGATTGGCGTAACCGATAGCTGGAATACCGAACAGCGCGTCTGGGTGACTACAACCTTTCC
>Ga0308411_10000103_pt1 | contig 46929 bp, 38 predicted proteins | sample HotsprottomLayer_2_FD_203530 | JGI IMG/M metagenome (GOLD analysis project Ga0308411, IMG submission 203530) | Hot spring phototrophic mat microbial communities from Octopus Spring, Yellowstone National Park, Wyoming, United States -... | ecosystem: Environmental > Aquatic > Thermal springs >... | reverse complement strand
CCACACTCCATGCGTATTCTGCTCACTGGTTATGCCGATTTAGAAGCGGTGCTTGACTCTGTCAATGTTGGTGAAGTTTTTCGGTATGTGCGCAAACCTTGGGTGCCAGAAACGCTTCGTTCTATTGTCGCCTTAGCGATGGCAAGCTACATGCTGCGCAGTCAGAAAGCCGGTCGCAGCGCTCCAAAAGCCAGTTCTGCACCCAGTTCGGTCGCTCCGCCAGCGCCCACGCCACAGCGCCGTCGCACCGACCCTGAAGTTACACCGTCGTCCGATACGCCTTTGCCACCAATTCCTGACCCGCTACCGCAACGGCGAGCGACTGACCGTATCCACACCACCAGCTTTGAAGAAGAGTTTTTTGCTCATCATAGTGCCCATGCCTCTCCGACATCACCACCGACTGAAAAGGCGGCCGAGAGTTTTGAGGAGGAATTCTTTTCAGCTTTCCGCCAAGAAGCGGTTGCAGCACTCAAAAAATTTGAGAGCTTTGAAGAAGAATTTTTTGCGAAGCTCAATGCACATGTTGCCCGCTTAGACCCGTCGCAGCATAGCTATGTTTCACAACCCTTTCTCTTTGCCCCATCTTCGACTTTTGAGAAAACCTTCTGCGGCAGAAGTGGCAAACCCAGAATTCTCATCTTGGATGATGACGCCCGTGTGCTACGCGCACCCTCTGAACTCCTTTGCAATGATTATGACATTCTCACCTGCACTTCTCCTTATATAGCCCTCGATATTCTCGAGCAAAGTTCTTTCGTTGCGTGCGTTTTTACCGACATGCATGCACCATATTCAGCGAGCAGTCATTTCCTTAAAGATGCTCATGCCCTTGTGCCTTTTCTTCCTAAAATTTTAATGACCGCCGCTGTCAATCAGGAAGAGCCCGCTTCACTGCTTCATCAAGGGTTGCTGTTCCGCTGCATTGAAAAGCCGTGGGATGTGAGCAAACTTTCAGTTGCACTTGCTGATGCAGTTGAAGTGTGTCGTAACAACATAGCATCAGGTATTGTGGCACCATCAGTTACACCACATTTAACAAAGTTGTAGGATTATGCAGCATTTATGAAACTCTGCTGAATTTTTGTCAAGATAACCCTAACACTTGAGCTTACTATGATGACGATGTCTGTTTTTGGCTATTTCACTCAATTTTGCTCTCAGGTCTGGCAATACATGTCCGACGCCGTTGTGATAACAGACCAAGACGGAACCATTCTTCAAGCCAATCCTGCTTTTGCGACACTCTACAGACGCTCTCTTTCAGAATTGGTCGGCAATTCTCTTACTGACCTCTATCCCGTGTCAGCCAGAGCCAGTGCTCGTGCTCGATATGAGTCGCTTTTTGCTTCTGCTACGGATGGGCAGCAGTTTTTTACCACACATACTTTTGACGATGGCTTGCAAGTTCAACTGGAAACTTTCACATTCTTTGAGTATGAAGAAAACCGCCGTGTGCGGATGCTCTCCCTCATTCGCAATCGCTCTCTACATGAGCACCAACATACGATTCAGCAATTGCAACATGAGCTTTTGAATTCACGTAAGGAATTTCATGCACTCATGCATGAGCAAAAATCATTAGAACAACATCTACGCGACCTTCAGCAAAAAGAATCGCAGACGGCACGCTTGCTTGCCAGCATTGTTCAAAATTTCCCTAATGGCGCAATTACGGTGCTGGATAAAACGTACCATGTGGTCTATGCCGATGGCACCGAGTATCAAAAGTATGGACTGAATCCGAAAGATTTGGTTGGCGCTTCGCTTGAGTCCATCTTTCCCAACAAGCCCCTTGAGCGTTATAAAACGATTTACGACCGAGTCTTTCAAGGCGAGTGCCATACCTTCGAGTTTGAATACAGGGGTAATGTGTATCAAGGTTTGGCTGTGCCTTTGCGCAATGAGCGTGGACAGATTCATCACATTTTGAGTGTTGCGCTCAATATCACGGCACAGCGTCGAGCAGAAGCCGAGCGCAATGCCCAAGCCGAGCAATTGGCGACGATTAGCTCACTCATTCCTAGCGTGATTTATCAGTTTGCGATTCATCCCGAAAAAAACTGGGCTGCCTACCAAAGCGGAGATATAGCAACTGTCACTCAAACCAGCCGATACACCTACATGAGCCCCCAAGCTAAAGCGATATTCGGCATCAGTAGCGAAGAGCTTGTAGCGGATATGAGTAAATTTTCTATGCTGCTCCTTCCTGAAGAATTTCCCTCCATCGTTGCAGAAGTACATCGCTGTGCACAGCAGATGAAAGCATTTTCCATGCAGTTCAAAATCCGCAAGCCCGATGGAGATATTCGCTGGATTCAGGCTTATAGCTTGCCTACACAAGACGCTCATCAGCCCGGCTGGGTTATATTCAACGGTATATACTTAGACATCACTGAAAAAAAGCTCGCTGAAGAAAAACTGCATGCTTCAAAAGCACTGACCAAGGCGCTTCTCAACAGCACGAACGATGCAATTATCGCCTTCGATCCAGATTTGCGCCTGACGCATTTTAACTCTGTCGTGTATGATTTTTATGCGGCTCGTGGCATACCACTTAGAGTTGGGATGCCACTGCGTGATATGGTCAATCCTGACTTTTGGTCGCATATTGAGCAGAGTTGCCGCCGCACCTTGAGTGGCGAAGCAGTCCACGAGGAAATTAACTATCGCATTACCACTCAAGACCCACTCATCATCTTAGAAATTTTCTACAACGCAGTGCGCGACATAGATGGCAACATTATCGGCGGGTGCATTTACACACGCGACATTACCAAGCGCAAACATGACGAATATGAACTCGTCAGCATCAAACAGCTCCTTGAATCACAGCGTAATTTCTTCCTTAGCATCATCGATAACGCCAGCGATGAAATTTATGTCATGAATCGCAAGGGCAAGTATATGCTTTTTAACTGGCATGCCCGAAAAGCACTCGAGCAAGCTGGCATCACGATACCAGATACAACGGATATACATGCTCTTGACCTATCGCCTTGGCTGTCACCATACCTTCCTTACTTTCAGCGTGCTTTAGCTGGCGAAACCTTCACTGTAGAGGAGCGATGTTCTCATGCCAATACTTGGTCGGCTATGACGTTTTTCCCTGTCTATGATGAGCAGAAGAATATCATCGCCAGCGCCTGTTTTGTGCGTGATATTACTCATCAAAAACAACTTGAGACAGAATTGCGCATGCTTAATCAATCCCTTGAAAAGCGCGTGCAAGAGCGTACTGAACAACTCTATCAATCACAGCGTCTCTATGAAGCCATCGCACGCAATTTCCCCAACGGCATGATAAGCATCTATGATGCCAATCTTCGGCTGGTCTTTACAGAAGGCATGGAGTATCGGCGCATCGGTATCTTGCCCGATACATTGGTCAATAAAACGGTCGATGAAATTTATCCGCCTGCGATTGCCGCTCAACTCAAGCCCTTCCTGCTCGATACTTTCGCTGGTCATCAAAACCGCTTGACTGTGGATTTTGGCGAAGCGCAGTATCAATACACTGCCACGCCTCTGCACGATTCAGACGGGGCGATTCATCAAGTCATGGTGATTGTGGAAAACATCACCGAGCAGCTCAAAGCCGAAGCACAGCTCAAAGCCGCCGCCGAGGAAAAACAGCGCTTGACTGAAAAAATGATGGCGTCGCAAAAGTTAGAGGCAATAGGGACATTAGCCAGTGGCGTTGCACATGAGTTCAATAACATCATGGCAATTATCAGCCTTGCTGGCGAGTATCTCTCACAGCATGTAAGCGATAGTGTCTCGCAAAAACAAATTGCGCTAATACGCAAAACCGTGGAGCGTGGTGCCAGCATTGTTCGCCAGCTCTTAGATTTTTCTCGCACTGAAAAGGTTTCCATGCAGCCGATGAATTTGGTTGATGTCGTGAGCGATGTTACCTCTACCTTGCGTCGGCTCTTGCCCAAAAACATTAGTGTTTCTGCTCGTTTAGATGCTGACGAGGCTTGCATTAGTGGCAATGACCAGCAACTCTATCAGGTCTTTCTTAACCTTGGCATCAATGCTGGTGATGCCATGCCGAATGGCGGCGAACTCACTTTTCATCTTTATACCACCACGCTATCGCTTGATGCACAAACCCAAATGCCCGTGGTCGTCACGGAGGTGCGCGACACAGGCACAGGCATTCCGCCTGAGATTCGGTCTCGTATTTTTGAGCCCTTTTTCACAACAAAAGGCGTTGGCAAGGGCACAGGTTTAGGACTCTCGATTGTTCATGGCTTTGTTTCCGCACATCAAGGCTCCATTGAGCTCGAGAGCGAATATGGCAAAGGCACCGTATTTAAGGTTATCTTGCCTTTGCTAAATGCTTCGCCGCAGTCAGAACAAGCAGACACGGACGCTGAATCTTTACAACTACATGCCAATGTGCTTGTTGTAGATGACGAACTCTTTTTGCGTAAAACACTTTCGCACCTGCTGCGTCGTCATCAGCTGTCTGTCCTTGAAGCTGAAGATGGAAAGACTGCCTTACAGATTTTCAAGAAGCACAAAAAAGAGATAGACCTTGTCATCAGCGATATGGGTTTGCCTAACATGGACGGCGGGCAACTTCTCAAGCAGCTCTTCAAGCTCCGACCTTCACTTAAAGCGATTGCTATCACTGGCTACCTTGATTCCTATCAATCAGAAGTGCTGGTGCAGCATAATGTCAGGGTGCTCTCAAAGCCTTTTGAGATTTCGGCGCTCATTGCGGCTATCAAAGACTTGCTAAGTCGGGATTCTGCGGCATCGCACCAGCCGACTCGGACAAAGGGCTCTACCTTGTCAAAGACGCATTCATCTACCCAAGCTCGCCGCAAGCCTTAGCTTGTTACTTGAGCATGGATTCATCGGAAAGTTCAATGCCGTATCGCTTGCGAATTTCCCAGAGCGTTTTGGTAGAAATGCCTAAAATCCGTGCAGCTTCAGCAAAGCTCGAGCTGCTCTTCAGCACCGCTTGAATGTAAGCCAGCTTGACTTCTTCGAGCGACTTGCCGATTGGAATACTGAAGACGTGTTCATTAGGCACAGCATTTGGCGCACGATACACATTAGGCAGCGCAAGTTGAGTCGGTCCAATATGCTCTCCTGACGGCGTGAAAATCACGGCGCGCTCAATCACATTGCGTAGCTCTCGCACATTGCCTTTCCACTCCTGCGCACATAGCACCGCTTTGGCATCTTCCGTCAGTCCTGCAATAGGTTTATTCATCTCACGCGAGAATTGGCTGATAAACTTTTCGGCAATGAGGATGATGTCGTCACCTAATTCACGCAGAGGTGGCATCTGAATAGAGACGACGTTGATACGAAAGAAAAGGTCTTCACGGAATTTTTGCTCTGCAACTTTTTCCTCAATCTTTGCATTGGTGGCGGCAATCACGCGCACATTAGCGTAGATAGACTGGTGCCCGCCTAATCTGCGAAAGGTGCGCGTTTCCAGCACCGAGAGCAATTTTGACTGCACGACCAGCGAGGTGGCATCAATTTCATCGAGAAAAATCGTGCCGTTATGTGCAATTTCAAAGAGACCTTTCTTTGTGGTGCGTGCATCAGTAAATGCACCGGGTTCATAGCCAAAGAGTTCAGCTTCGAGCAAATTGTCTGGAATTGCAGCGCAGTTAATTTCTACAAACTCGCCCTCAGCTTCTCTGTGTGAGAGACGGTGAATCAGGCGCGCTACCACCGTTTTGCCCGTGCCCGTTTCGCCGCGAATAAGCACCGTAGAATCAGTTTTTGCGACTTGCTCAATGAGTTCGCGCAGCGCACAAATTGCCGGGCTATTGCCGACCAATTCTACTGCATCAGTCTGCCGAACTTTCTTTTTGAGCTGCTCGACTTCTGACTTGTAACGCGCAGTTTCTTGCTTAAGCGACGCACTTTCAATTGCGCGTGAAATCAGTGTGCGGAGCACTGTAAAGTTTGCGGTTGCCCCTGCACCACTCATGTTTTTTTCAATGTAGTGAAACGCACCAGCTTTCAGCGCTTCTACAGCTGACTCCACGCTACCGTATCCTGTGAGCACAATGACGGCAACGGACGGATACTTTTTTCGGATGGTGCTGGTCAGTTCCACTCCGTTAATGTCGGGCATGGTATAGTCCGTCAGCACCAGCGCTGGCGGCTCTACATCAATAGCATCAAGGCAGTCCTGTGCTCTCGAAAAAGTCTTCAGCGTAAAGTCTTTCGCCAAGACGCGCTCAAGCAAAAGGCGAAAACTCGGGTCATCATCGACGACGTAAATCAGTGGACTCATTCCGCATAGAGCTTTTCATTAGAGTTCTTCAGGCAGACTTGTGTTTAAGCTTTGGTTGATGCGGAAGGTGGTTAGGGTCGTCAGCACTTGGCTACGCAAATCGATTGGCGCTTGTGGACTTTCGAGCGACGCCATGAAAGCTTCGAGCTCTTCGCGGTGTCCTTTTCCGCCACTAAACTCACGTGTGCGGGTGGAGCCTTGCTCTGCAAGCGTTACGCTCTTAAAGTTTTCCATAATCGCAATCCGATTGCCACCAAAAATCTCAATACGCTCTTTGGGATAGAGCTTATCGCCATTGCAAAGATATTGAATTGTCCCCACGCTACCATTTGCCATGCGTATGGTAATGAGCAAGTTCTCGCGTACTTTAGTCGGTAGCATTTCGGCATACACACGCACGGGCTCGGAGCCAGTCAGATACTGAATGGTGTCGATAAAGTGGCAGACTTCGCCAATCAATCGTCCGCCACCTTCATCAAGGTCTTGTGTCCAATGTTCAGGCGGCAACGGTCCTGCATTGACACGATACATCACGGCAAGAGGCTCCAGAAGTGACCTAAAATATGCCTTCATTGTGGTAACTGGCGGACTGAATCGGCGATTGAATCCTGTCAGAATTTTCAGATGTGGTCGTTTTTGAGCTTCTTCTACGATGCGCATCAAGCTCTCTTCATCGAGCGCCAGTGGCTTTTCGACGAAGACATGCTTTTCAGCTTGCAAGGCTTTTATCACCAACTCTGCATGCGAGTTATGGCGTGTGGCAATAAAAACTGTCCCGATACTCTCATCGCCGAGCACATCATCTACATTTGATGTTGCGTGCTGAAAGCCAAAAGTTTGCTTTACACTCTCTGCCGTTATGCCCGTTGCGTTGCAGACCGTAATCAGTTCCACACCTTCAATAGCTTTCAGATTCGGAATCAGGTAGCCTGTGGCAAAACTTCCTGCGCCGATAAATCCAATGCGTTTTGGATGACCTTTTTTGCGCTCTGCTTTGCCATTTCCTTGTGCAGTGGTGGTCAGCACCTGCGGCGACTTATCCTGAAATTCACCGTAGTCGAGCAAAATGCCAATGTAGCGCTCTTTTCTCTCACCAGTGATGAGTTTATAGGCTTCTTCGCCTTGTTCAATAGGGAAAGTGTGCGTGGTGATATTGGCAAGAGAAATTTTGCGCTCTGCCAGCAGTTGCAAAAATGCCTGCATGTTGCGCTTCTCGGTCCAACGCACATACCCAATTGGGTAGTCGATACCTTTCTCTTCGTAGTTCGTATCGTATCGCCCTGCACCGTAAGAGCGAGAGAGTTTGAACTCTAACTCTTTCATGTAGTATGGCGTGCGTGGCAGATTCATGCCGCTGACCCCCACCATGACCACTCGCCCACGGTCGCGACTGATGTCCGCCGCTAATTCTACGGGGTCATTAGCAGATGTCGACGCTGTGATGATGACCGCATCGGCACCATAGCCGTTTGTAAAAGCCATCACCTGTTCTTTGAGCGTCTCTTCATCACGCCAGAGCGCAAGGTCACACCCATGCACTTTGGCAAGCGCCACCGAGTCTGGATTGATATCAATGCCGATGACACGACACCCGTTGGCTTTCAGCAACTGAATAAGCAACTGACCGAGCAAACCTAAGCCAATGACCACAATGCTCTCACCCAGCGTTGGCGCGGCTTGCCGCACGCCCTGCAAGGCAATCGCACCAAGTGTGGTATAAGCCGCCTCGCTCAGCGAGACGCCCTCGGGCACTTTCGCCACCAAATTTTTCGGCACCACGATGAGCTCGGCATGCGACGCATATCCGCCACCCGCACATGCTACTTGGTCGCCCACACGAAATTCTGACACATCATCGGCAATCTCAACGACCACGCCTGCCGATGAATAGCCCATCGCTGAATCAGTGCTGAGCTTATTGAGCACACGATTTGCGGTATCTAATAAGCCTTGCTCTTTGACTTGCTTCAAGACCAGCTTGACCAGGTCTGGGCGAGCCATCGCTTTGCCCAAAAGTGATTTTTTGCCCAATTCCACTTTGGTGCGCTCTGTGCCCGCACTGATTAGGCTGTAGCGATTACGCACCAACACCATGCCTCGTTTGAGCGCTGGCGCTGGCACCGATTTGATTTTGATTGCACCTGAACGTGAGTTTTGAACCAGTTGCTGCATGGATAACGGTTATGACGGTTAAGGCCTCAAAGATATGAAAAACCCTCTACTCACAGCTTTACATCGGATGAGCAATTTGTGTATATTTTCTGAAAATTTTCGCAAAACTACTTATGCCAATGGAATACGAACTCATTGTAGGTCTTGAAGTTCACTGCCAACTCAACACCAAAACTAAAGCTTTTTGTGGCTGCTCGACCGCTTTTGGTGCACCTGCCAATACGAATGTGTGTCCGGTTTGTCTGGCTTTGCCCGGCAGTTTGCCTGTGCTCAATAAAAAAGTTTTAGAATACGCCGTTCGCCTTGGACTTACTACCCACTGCCAAATTCGCTTGCGCTCTATTTTTGCACGCAAAAATTATTTTTACCCCGATTTGCCGAAAGGATATCAGATTTCGCAGTATGATGAGCCCATTTGCTTCGATGGTCATGTTGACTATGAGCTCGATGGCGTGAAAAAAACTGTCCGACTGATTCGCATTCACATTGAGGAAGACGCTGGCAAATCCATTCATGATATTGGCTCGGAGACTTACATTGATGTTAATCGTTGTGGGGTGCCGCTCTTAGAGATTGTCTCCTACCCAGACATTCGTTCTACCAAAGAGGCTTCGGCGTATTTGCAGAAATTGCGTCAGATTGTGCGCTGGATTGGCATTTCTGACGGCAATATGGAAGAGGGCTCCCTGCGCTGCGATGCCAATGTCTCGATTCGCCCAAAGGGCTCTACGAAGTTTGGCACACGCACGGAAATTAAAAACATCAACTCTTTCAAGAATGTCGAGAAAGCCATTGAGTTTGAGGCCGCGCGTCAGCGTGCCATCTTAGAGTCTGGTGGCACGGTGGTGCAAGAGACTCGCCTATGGGATAGCGAAAGACAAGAGACACGCTCTATGCGCTCAAAAGAAGAAGCCCACGATTACCGCTACTTCCCTGAACCTGACCTTGTGCCGATTGAAGTGACGCCAGAAATGATTGCTGACATTCGTGCCACACTACCAGAACTTCCCGAACAGCGTCGCGCCCGCTTTGAAGCGGAGTATAAAATTCCTGCCTATGACGCTGGCGTGCTCACCGCCGACCGTGAGATCGCCGATTACTACGAAGCGGTCGTACGCGTCTGTGGTGATGCCAAAGTTGCTTCCAACTGGTTGATGGGCGAAGTCTTGCGCACCCTCAAAGAAAAAGCTATTGACATGCGTGAGTTCCCCATTTCTCCCGAGCGACTCGGAGAACTTATCCAACTTGTGCAAAAAGGCGTCATCAATAACAACACCGCCAAAGAAAAAGTCTTCACGCAAATGCTGCAGTGTCAAGATTCACCTTCTGCCATCGTTGAGCGTGAAGGCTTGGCGCAAGTCTCCGATACTGCCCTCATTGAGCAAGAAGTGCTTGCCGTGCTGGCAGCCAGCCCCACTCAACTTGCAGACTACCGCTCCGGCAAAACCAAACTCTTTGGCTATTTCGTCGGCGAGACCATGAAACGCATGAAAGGCAAAGCCAATCCGCAAATCATTAACGACATCTTGAAGAAGAAATTGGAAACGGCTTAATGCGCCTTTTTGCCACTCTCGTAACAAAAATGCCGCAATACACTTGGTATTGCGGCAATCTTCGTTCCTTTTCGTGCTTTTGAACTACTGCGGATTGGCATACTTTACCGAGCACCCATATGGCTTGGTGGTCGGTGTTGAAACAGGTTTGCCACTTAGCATTTCATCAAGCGCTTTTGCCACGTAATTTACCTTTGCATTTGCACCACCTTTGGTGCTATTGTCGTCATCAATGGCGCCGTTATAGACGAGAATGCCATTTTTGTCGATGATATACATGTGGGGTGTGGTTTTGGCTTCGTAGAGCTTGCCGACAGTGCCGTCGTGGTCAAATAGCAGGTTCGTGGCTTTTACGCCATTTTCTTTCAGCACGCCCGGTGCTGTTTCTTTGGTCAGATGCCCTTGCTTGCCTTCCGCTGATGAATTGATGAGCAGCCACACCACGCCTTTTTCAGTGTAGGTCTGTTGGAGTTTCTGCATGTTGCCTGTCTTGTAGTGCCCGACCACAAATGGACATTCAGGGTTATACCATTCCAAGACCACTATCTTACCCTTAAAATCAGAGAGCTGGTGCGACTTGCCTTGATAATCCGTCAGTTTGAAGTTTGGCGCAGCTTTACCGATTTCTACTGTACTCGGCTTGAGCACAAATGCATAGCTTAGTGCCGAGAGTGTCAGTAGTGCTATCATCCATTTTGAGACCGATAAGACTTTTGATGTCATGATGCTGAAGTTTAGGTTGAACGAAATTGAAGCCTTTCAAGAAGAAGCCAAAATATAACTTTTTTAGGTGCCTTTAGGTTCCGTCTTTCCACCGTTGAGATAGTGGGTGCCGCACTGCCGAGCCCGCTCTGTCTAACTCTGCGCAGATGCATCTAAGAATCGCTCGTAACCTTTATTTTTGCGGTAAAGCATTTCAAAATAGCTTGAACGATGCAATTCTACAACTACATCGGGGGTCAGTGGCGCCCCTCTGCTTCGGGCAAAACTTTTCTCAACATCAATCCAGCCGATACCAGCGACATCATTGGCGAATTTCCACAGTCGACCGACAGCGATGTGCGCATAGCTGCCGAAGCGGCACGCGAGGCTTACAAGACTTGGCGACTAGTGCCCGCTCCCAAACGTGGCGACCTCCTACGCAAAGCTGGACAAATTCTTGCGGCACGCAAAGATGAACTTGCCTGTGAAATGACTCGCGAAATGGGCAAAGTTTTTGCCGAAACCAAAGGCGACGTGCAAGAAGCTATCGACACAGCCTACTACGCCGCTACCGAAGGACGCCGACTTTTCGGCTACACAGTCCCCTCCGAACTTCCTAACAAATTTGCCATGAGCATCCGCCAACCGATTGGCGTTGCTGGGTGCATCACGCCGTGGAATTTCCCGCTTGCCATTCCATCGTGGAAAATTTTTCCCGCACTGCTTTGTGGCAACACAGTGGTCTTCAAGCCGGCTATGGATACGCCGAAGACGGCTCACACATTCGTCGAAATTTTGATTGAAGCCGGCATTCCTGAAGGCGTCATCAACCTTGTGCATGGCGGCGATGAAGCTGGAAAGGCAGTCGTCGCTGACCCCAACATCCAGCTGATTTCTTTCACGGGCTCATCAGAGACTGGTAAAATCGTGGCACAACACTGCGCTGCACAGCATAAGCGCGTCTCGCTCGAGATGGGCGGGAAAAATGCCGTCATCTTGATGGATGATGCCGATTTGCAACTGGCTCTTGAGGGCGTCGTATGGGGCGCTTTTGGCACGACTGGACAACGCTGCACCGCCACCAGCCGCCTGCTCCTGCATGAAAAAATTCATGACAAGTTCGTCGAGATGCTCATTCGCCGTGTTGAGCGCCTTAGAATCGGTAACGGTAATGATGCTGGTGTCGATATGGGTCCTGTCATCAACGCTGAACAAATGCAACGCATTTTGGATTACATTGAGCTCGGTAAGCAAGAAGGCGCAACCTGCATCATTGGCGGCACACGCCTAACCGAAAACGGATTGGCGAAAGGCTTTTTCGTTGCACCCACCATTTTTACCAATGTCAAGCCTGAATACCGTATTGCGCAAGAAGAAATTTTCGGTCCCGTGCTTTCCGTACTCAAATTCAACACTTTTGAAGAGGCGGTCAAGATTTTGAACGGCGTCCGATACGGGCTTTCTTCTTCACTCTACACGCACAACATCAACCTCGCTTTTCGAGCCATACGTGATTTTGAAGCGGGTATCACTTACATCAATGCGCCAACGATTGGTGCTGAAGCACACCTGCCCTTCGGCGGCGTCAAGGAAACAGGCAATGGGCATCGCGAAGGCGGCTGGCAAGTCTATGACTTTTTCAGTGAAACCAAAACGGTTTATGTCGATTTCAGCGGCGCACTGCAACGTGCACAAATCGATAACTACGACAAGTAACTTGCACCGCTGAACACTGCAGGTTCAGGCACGTCTTGTGAGGATGAATCTGACTATCTCAACGTGCCAGTTGCGCACTATGCCGCAGAGACTTCTACCGCAGTTGCGTTGGGGTCATAGTTGAGGTTTGGCGCCAGCCAGCGCTCGACTTCTTCGACGCTCATGCCTTTACGCTGAGCATAGTCTGCGACTTGGTCTTTGCCAATTTTACCTAATCCGAAATACACAGCTTCAGGATGCGCAAAGTAAAGCCCTGATACTGACGCTGCAGGATACATTGCAAAGTTTTCGGTGAGCATAATGCCTGTGTGTTTTTCCACTTCAAGCAAGTCGAACAGGATGCGCTTTTCGGTATGGTCTGGACAAGCTGGGTAGCCGGGCGCTGGACGAATGCCTTGATACTTTTCCTCAATCAAATCGTCGTTGTTGGTTTGTTCATCTGGTGCATAGCCCCAGTATTCGGTGCGCACTTTTTTATGGAGCATTTCTGCCAAGGCTTCCGCAAGTCGGTCAGCAAGGGCTTTTGCCATGATGCTGTTGTAATCGTCATGCGCAGATTCAAACACCCTCACCAGTTCTTCAATGCCAATACCAGCCGTTACCGCAAAGCCGCCAATGTAATCTATCATGCCTGTTGATTTGGGGGCGATGTAATCTGCCAGTGCACGGTTAGCGCGCTCAGCACCTTTCTCGTGTTGCTGGCGCAGCGTGTGAAATACGGTGAGCACGCATGAGCGAGTCTCATCACTGTAGACCTCAATATCATCGCCGACCGCATTGGCTGGGAAAAGCCCAAAGACTGCTTTCGCCGTGAGCCACTTTTCAGCAATGATGCGGTCAAGTAACCGATTGGCGTCTCGGAATAACCGTTGTGCCTCTTCGCCCACAACCTCGTCATGCAAAATGTTTGGGTAGCGTCCTGCCAGTTGCCAAGTTTGGAAGAAGGGTGTCCAGTCAATGTAGTTGCGCAGTTCCGCCAGCGAAATATCCTCCAGCACGCTAATGCCTAATTTCTTTGGCTTGTAAATGTCCTTGGCGTTCCACTCAATTGGCGTACGATTCTCCCGTGCTTCAGCCAGCGAGACATACTTTCGACTGACGCGTTTTTTGAAGTGCGCGTCTCGCAGGGCTTCGTATTCTGCTTTAATTTGTGCCACAAATTCATCTTTCTGCTCTGGCGTCACTAAACTTTGTGCCACAGGCACGCTGCGCGAGGCATCCAAGACATGCACAACAGGACCGGAGTAATTTGGTGCAATTTTAACTGCCGTGTGAATCTTCGAAGTCGTTGCTCCGCCAATCAACAGCGGAAGATTAAAACCCTGTCGCTCCATTTCTTTGGCAACATGCACCATTTCGTCGAGCGAGGGCGTAATCAGTCCCGAAAGCCCGATGATGTCCACTTGCTCACGGCGAGCGGTTTCCAAAATTTTATCGGCGGGCACCATGACGCCCAAGTCAATCACCTCAAAGTTATTGCATGCCAGCACAACGCCTACGATGTTTTTGCCAATGTCATGCACATCGCCTTTGACAGTTGCCAGTAAAATTTTTGCCGCCGCTTTGGCTTGCGGATTTTTTGCCTTCTCGGCTTCAATGAAAGGCACCAGATGTGCGACGGATTTTTTCATCACACGTGCTGACTTGACCACCTGCGGCAAGAACATTTTGCCGGCGCCAAACAAATCGCCCACAATGTTCATGCCGTCCATGAGCGGTCCTTCAATCACGGCAAGCGGACTTGGATACTTGAGTCGTGCTTCTTCGGTATCTTCAACGATGTAGGTATCAATCCCTTTGATGAGTGCATGCTTGAGCCGTTCTTCAACTGGGGCTTTTCGCCACTCTTCCTCTTGTACCTCGGCGCTTTTTGCTTCAGAACGTTTTTTCAATTCTTCGGCAAACTCTACCAAGCGCTCTGTGGCATCTGGGCGGCGATTGAGCAAGACATCTTCGACACGCTCCAAGAGTTCTTTGTCAATTTCCTCGTAAACCTCAATCATGCCTGCATTAACAATGCCCATATCGAGCCCGGCACGAATGGCATGATACAAAAATGCCGAGTGCATGGCTTCTCGCACAGGGTTATTGCCCCTGAATGAGAACGAAATGTTGGAAATCCCACCTGATACTTTGGCATGTGGCAAGTTTTCTTTAATCCACTTCGTTGCTTTGATGAAATCCACGGCGTAATTGTTATGCTCTTCAATGCCAGTTGCCACGGTTAGAATGTTCGGGTCGAAGATGATGTCTTGTGGCGGGAATCCAACTTCTTTGGTGAGAATGTCGTAAGCGCGCTTGCAGATTTCGATTTTGCGCTCGAAGGTATCGGCTTGTCCGCGCTCATCGAACGCCATGACCACCACGGCGGCGCCATATTCCATCACCTTGCGAGCTTGTTCTTTGAACTTCTCTTCACCTTCTTTGAGCGAAATGGAATTGACGATGGCTTTGCCTTGCACACATTTCAAGCCAGCTTCAATGACCGACCACTTTGAGGAGTCAATCATGATGGGCACGCGCGAAATATCGGGCTCTGCGGCAATCAGATTCAAAAATGTGGTCATGGCTGCTTCGGAGTCAATCATGCCCTCATCCATATTGACATCTAAAATTTGCGCACCATTTTCTACCTGCTGGCGAGCAATGCTTAGGGCTTCTTCATACTTTTGTTCTTTGATGAGCTTGGCAAACTTTGGCGACCCCGTTACATTGGTGCGCTCTCCGATGTTGATGAAGCCAGTTTGAGGCGTTACAATCAACGGCTCCAGCCCTGCCAGTTGCATGTAGATCGAGCGTGGTTTCGGCTGGCGTGGCTTGAAGCGTGCGGCCACATCCACAAACGCTCGAATATGCTCTGGCGTTGTCCCACAGCAACCGCCAATGATATTGACAAACTCGTGGCGCAAAAAATCTTCAAATTGTGCTGCCATGTATTCGGGCGTCTCGTCGTATTCGCCAAAGGTGTTTGGCAAGCCAGCATTCGGATACAAGCTGGTGTAGCATGATGCCACCTTTGAAAGGGTTTCAATGAACGGGCGCATTTGTGCTGACCCCAGCGCACAGTTCAAGCCCACGCTAAGCAAGTTTGGTGCATGAGCGATTGACACCCAAAAGGCTTCCGTAGTTTGCCCAGAAAGCGTGCGACCGCTTTGGTCGACAATCGTGCCAGAAATCATCACAGGCACACGGCGCCCGACTGTATCAAAATATCTTTGAATTGCCGCCAGTGCCGCTTTGGTGTTGAGCGTATCGGTAATGGTCTCAATCAGTAGCACATCCACGCCGCCATCAATCAACCCACAGATTTGCTCATAGTATGCTTCAAAGAGCTGCTGGAAGGTTACAGCGCGAAACCCGGGGTCGTTGACATCGGGCGACATAGACGCCAGTTTCGTGGTTGGTCCTATGGCGCCGGCTACAAAACGCGGTTTTCCCGGGGTCTTTTTCATGATGTCTTGCACCGCCTCTTTGGCAAGTTTTGCCGACCGAAAGTTCATCTCATAGACCAAATGCTCCATCACATAGTCTGCCTGTGAGATGCGGTTGGCACTGAAGGTGTTGGTTTCAATGATGTCAGCGCCAGCTTCCAAGTATTGCAGATGAATTTCTTTGATAATCTGCGGCTGTGTCAGTGAAAGCAGTTCATTATTGCCCCGAACCGACCCTTTTGGGGCTGATGCGGGGTGTCCGTGTGCAGGATTGTTGCATACTTGACCGTTACGCTCAACTCCTGTACCTGACTGTGCATGGGCTTCATGCAAGACTTCATCGAGTTTGCGTTCCATTGACTCGGCGATAGGGTCATGTGGCTGAACGGGATTAAAGTCCTTGAAGCGCTCGCCGCGATAGTCTGCTTCAGTGAGCTTGTAGCGCTGAATCATCGTGCCCATTGCACCATCAAGAACAAGAACACGCTCTTTGAGCAGGTCGTATATGCTTGGCTGTGCCATATCTTGCAGTTGAAGTTAAACTACGAGATTCATGTTTCGGCAAGACGAGGGAGATAAAACAAAAAAGCCTCTCCGAGTCGGAAAGGCAGCCGTGCAATAAGGAACTTCTGGACACGACCTCCGCTTCGGAGCAACTCTCGGACATCTCGCTTGCCGAAAGCCCTTAACGCCGTGTCCATACCTAATGGTGCGTTAAAGTATCGTCAAATATAGGCAGTCTCGTTTTATTTTCAAAAATTAGCGCGTCGTATCAGGTCTCTCTCGGCGTAATAAGCGATTCATATCGTCCAGAAAATCCCGCTCAAACAGCACCAGTTCTACCATTTGTTGCGACGATAAGACTTCTCGGAACTCTTTTGTGTATTTGGAGAGTAAGCCACTCATTTCCGTGCGTGTGCTAAGAATTTTCTCTATCTGTTTGTCTATCTCGCTGTCTGGTGCTTTTCGAGCTTCCAATTCACGCAGCGTTTGCAGTTGCGATTGCAATTCTTGTGCTTTGGCAAAATACTCATCTTGATAGCGGTTGTATCTTGGGAAAAAGCGCACGGATTGCTCCTCACTTAGTTTGAGTCGGTCTGTGAGTTTCCATATTCGGAATTGACGTAGCCTTTCGATGAATTGCGCACGTCGTTCAGGCGAAACTGGCAATGGAGCTTGTCTTAGCCCCGTGCGTGGTCCGAGCTCTCCACGCGGGTCTCGTTCTCGGGGTAGAGGCTGTGCCATACCTTCTGCCATGCACATCAGCAATGCACAGGCTAACAAAATTTTCACTTGCCACATATTTCGTTTGCTTAGTTGGATTTGACTACATCTGCTCTTAGGCTAAAGAAGTTGCATCAATATCTTTACTTCCTCTTCAGAGAGGGTCTTAAACTTTTCTTCTTTGGTCACATCGAGCGAGATTGCCTCTATCACTCTCATGGCTTCTTCTTCGCTTAGGTTGCCAATGAGCAATTCTGGGCTAAGGCTTTCTGCATATTGCATTGCAGATACCAGACTTATACTCGAAGTGTGCAGGTCGCTATGCCCTTGAGAAGCGTTATTGGCTTGCTGCACGAGATGCATATCCAAATGCGATGTTGCTAAAATCATTAGAAATGCCATGATGGCGCCAGCCAAAGCCCCCACTAATTGATAGCGCTGCTCTGTATGTAACAACATCTGAAATACTTCTACACATCGCTCCCAAAACGATGGACGTGGCGCTGCTACTCGGCGCCTCACCCTCTCGGCTAACGTCTCAAAGTAGAATGCTGGCACATCGGGCTTTGGCGCACGTTCAAATACCGTCTCAGAAAAGCTTTCTACTTGACCTATCACCTTTTGTAGGGCTTCGTATTCCGCACGAAAATTGGGGTTCGTCTCTATCAGTTGCTGAATCTCTCTCGATATCGGTTCTGGCGTTTTGCCCAAGATAAAATCGGGCAGTTCCAGCAGCAGTTTTTCTTGGCGTTTCATTTTTCCCTCACAGTCCGTTTATGCCGTGCTCTGTTTTAATCTTGCTTTTATGTATGCTTCAATTTTCTTGAAGGCATGAAAGTAATTTGCTTTTAAGCCGCCTACACTTGTGCCTAAAATTTCTGCAATTTCCTCATATGAGAGTTCATCGTAATAGCGCATCATGAATACTTGTTTTTGCCTTTCAGGTAGTGATTCAATTGCTTCAGCAATCAGTTCTTTTTCTTCACGACGTCCGAGTTCCTCAACAGGTTCAGCCTCAGTAGCAATAGGCTCTTCGAGCATTTCATCTATTGGCTGCGTGCGACGCACATGTTGTGCTCGCAAAAAATTGATTGTCTCGTTCATGGCAATGCGGTATAGCCATGTGTAGAACTCCGAACTGCCATTAAAGTTCATCAAGCCGTGATGCGCTTTGATAAAGACATTTTGCACGACATCATCAGCATCCTCATGCGATTTTAGCATACGCCGACACGCCCAGTAAATCTTTTCTTGATAGCGCCGCACCAACTGTGTAAAGGCGTGTTCTGCTTGTGCGCCGCCCGCCTTGAACATGGCTATTAGTTCGCTATCCGATTTCATTGGGTCGTAACACGATTCGGTAGACAGCGCACATAACTCAAACTTGATGCTTTCAATATGGTAGACGCTTGACTGATACTGGTGGTTTAAAAAAGCTAATGCGGCGGGTCGTCTTCTCGGATGCCGCCATGCAATCTGATGTGCGGGTATTGTTCTTCACTACGCTCTAACCAAATGTCTTCGCCTTTGCGTTGCTCATTGCGTAGCACACTCAAACGATTTTTTGCCAACGCAATGACTTCTTCAGCAAAAGCAAGGTTAAAGGTATCGGCTTGCACTTGGGTGTTGTCCGCCACTTTGGAGCGCAAGCTGTCTCGTTTCTCTAACAAGACTTCGCCAATCAGTTTTAGAAGTTCTACCTCGTGCTCCATACTGGACATTATAGGTTAGGTTTCTCGAAATTAGGCAATAATTCGGCAGAAAAATTTTTTCGAGCTAATGAAACGAAATCACACCCAATTTTGTATTAGGCACTGACCGACGAGTCAGTCGGAGAGACAAAAACAACCGGTTGTCATGTCTCAAAACCATCTTTAATCTAATCTCTACAACACCATGGAGTCACAAACCGATATCAAGAATGTCATTTTGGATATTCTTCACTCAAATTGTGCCATTAATATTGCCACTACGGGCGGCGAATACTCGCCGTGGATTCTGGGAGCATACTTCAGCTCTGACGGTTTTTCTATCTACCTGATGCTGGAAGTTGCTGGCAAAACCATGGCTAACCTCAAGAAAAACCCTAATGTTGCCATTCACATCTCACAGAATGATGCCATGAAAGACTTTTTGCAAGCGCAAGGTGTGGCAGTCATCTTGCCAGAGTCGGAAACTGACAGAGTCATGGCGATGCTCAAGCAGAAAATGCCTTGGTATCAAGTTTATACACCATGTCTGCCTGTGCGGTTTGACATCAAAAAATGGTTTGTCAGCTCGTTTGCGCGTCAGTGGTTTCCTGCACGCGTTTTGGAAACAGAGTTGGTTTCTGCATAACCCTTCACCACTAAATCCTGAATCACTATGAAATACTTCGTTGTTCAAATGACCTGCAATCCGGGTCGCGCCCAAGATGTTATGATTTACGCAGGCGAACACATCAAATGGATGTTGGAACATATTCCCAAAAAGATGTTCGTCGCGGCTGGTCCTTTCGTCAATGAAAAAGGCGAATTTGATGATGGTCTTTGCATTGTCAAGGCTGAAAGTAAAGAATCGTTAGAAGAAGTTTTGAAGACAGACCCGTTTTACACTCGTGGCATTCGCAACTTTACGGTGCGGGAGTGGGATTACCATGTCGACGAAGGCGGTTACCGTATTGATTTTCCCCCACACCTTGCACAAGCATGGGGCGTTACCTCTACGCCAACGAAGGAGCGTATTGCATAACCTCTCCTTTCTTTTGCCTTGCACTGTTCTTTTGCCACCAATCATTTGGTGGCTTTTTTATTTGCGCATAGCCTTCAGAGGGTGGCTGACACTTGCGAAATTGGCGCATATACCTAACTTTGCGGCGGGCACACTATCAGAAGCACTACACATGAAGTCACTTCAACGCTCAACTACCGAAGAAGCTCGTGAAGCCAAGCGCACACGGCTTCTTCATGCTGCAACTAAACTTTTTTCTCAAAAGGGATTTCATGACACAAAAATGCAAGACATTGCTGATGAAGCCGATGTCGGCAAAGGCACACTGTATGAATACTTTGAGACGAAAGAAGATTTGTTCTTTGCCGTCTATGAATCGTGGATTCATGAATACGAAATGGAAATGGAACGCCAAGCACAAGCCCGCTTAGACCCTGTCTCTAAAGCCAGCGCCCTTATCGACACCACCGTTGCTTTCTACGAGCGGCACGCAGCTCATGCCGCTATTTTGCTTGAATTTTGGGCACATGCCATTCGCTCGCAAAATGCGCAGTTTCTCAACCGCATTCGTCAGATGAAAGCGCGCCTTGCAGAGCTTGGCGGTCAGGTTACCAAAGAGCTGATTGCACTCAAACTCTTTGTCGATGTTGATGTCGACTCATTTACACGACTGGAATTAGCCATGTCTGATGGTGTCTTTCTCCAATGGATTCTCGATGGGCAGTCTTATTCACTGCGCGATGCTTACAAATTTCGCCAGTCTCTCATTGGCGCAGGGCTGATGACCAATACTCTGCGCAAAGTTGTTTCTCCCAAGACCGAGAAACGCCTCAAACAAGGATTTTTGCACATGACTGCCTCATCTCATGACAAGCGCAAAAAGTAGGTTTGCTCTGTAAGTGTTTACGCATTCGCATCTTTCACTGACCCACACCACTGGATTGCAGACTTAAGACAGTGATTTTAGCCAAAGCCTCAATTTGGTTATTCGTTGGTTACTGTGGCATATCATCTTGCCCTTAACCAGCGTTCAAGACTGCTCAAGCTATGCTCTGTCGCGAAACTTTCGTCATGAAGCTGATTTGGCTCAGCGATTCAAAAGGAAAAGTCCTGAAAATCCAGTTGCAGCGCTCCGTATCTGGTGAAACGCTGATTTTCAGTGATGCCGATGCGCTCAAACGCTTCATTGAAGCATGGCCAGAGAAAAACATGACGCATAGACCAGAGCAGGACTCTGAAGAGGAAGATGACCTTGACGCTTCATAGCAGACGGCATCACCGTGAAGTTTTTCTGTTCTTTCTGACAATTTTTCATCAATCTCAAACCCATAGCAATATGAAAAGACATCACCTATTCCATACTGCTGTTTTTTTCTTTGGCATTTTTCTTTTGGCGGCTTTTGACGCTCGTGCACAAATCCAACCTGATGCTCGCCTTGGTCTTTACACCAACGGTGGCAATTTTTCAATTGGTGCTGGTGTAGCTGTACCGATTAAAATTCCTGCCTTTGGTACGCTCGTCATCAATCCTACGGTGGATTACCTTTTTATTTCGGGCACAGCTGGCTCAAGCACAACGAGCATTTTTGGGCACGCCGACGTGGCTTACCAGTTCGATATTGCCAAGTCACCGATTTCGCCATATGCTGGTGCTGGACTGCTTCTTGCATTTAGCACGGTAACGATAGATGCTCCTTTCGTCGGTCGGCAAACACAAAGCTCTACCAGTGCAGGGCTGAACCTATTTGGTGGCGCCGAGTTTCCTGTCGGTCCAGTTGCGCTCTATGTTCAAGGTAAACTTTTGATTTCATCGGGCACCAACTTTCAAATTGGTAGCGGGGTCAGATTCAGACTCTAACTAAGTAGGCGTTCTTCCAAGTTGTTTCTCTATTTTTTTCACTTGCCTTTGTTGCGCTTTTGCAATGAGGGCAAGTTTTTGCTTATGGTGCGTTTTGTAGAATGTTCTTTTCTTCCTGCTCCCCTTGGGCGCTCTTTTACTACTGCACTTACTCCTGCCCAGTGTTGCTTGACCTTTAACAAACTCCTATCTTTAGCTAAGCATATTTTGTCGTCTTAGACATTGCCTTAATTTCAAGAAGTAGTTTCTCTGCATACGCCATGCCAGCCTCTTCTGACACATTCAAGAATTACTATGAAGTCTTACGCGTGCGCCCATATGATTCTCCCGAACTTATTCACGCCGCTTATATGGCACAGATTAAACAGTGGCATCCCGATAAGTTTCAAAATGCCGACCCCTACACACAAGCGCAAGCGCATGAGCGCACCAAGCTGATTTTAGAAGCCAAGCGTGTGCTTTTAGACCCTGCACGCAAAGCCGCATATGATGCTGAATTTGCTACACGCTTCCCCAAGCGCTTTGAAAAGCTTTCCACGCGTGCGCGTGTCAAGCAGCGTCAGGTTACGATTGAAGACTTAATGGCAGGCTATGGTTTTCCTATCAATGAGCAGGCTCGTGCAGTTGACCCTCCGAGCAACTTGCACGAGTTCAAATGGCTTGCCTTTTCCACACGTGTCAATCCTCGTCTGCAGCGTGTGATTTTCAATGTCAATCACTTTCTCGACCGCAACCCCGACTGTGAAGTGCGCTTCAAATTTCATTATGACCAAGATTGGACGGATTTTTCGCGTCAGCGTGTCTATCCTATGCAGTATAAGGGCAATGTTGCGTTAGTAGAAATGCAGGCGCGCCGCAAATTGCCAAAAGGGCAATACATTTATTCTAAGCCCATCTTCAAAACTGTTGTTGTTACAAACTATGAGGCTGCTATGAAAGAGCGCGCCGCTATTTTAGAACATCTTGACCGCGTGCGTAACCGCATGGCATTCAAGCTCGTGATTGCCTTACTTAGTGCTACGGTTGCTTCTGCAAACTTCCCTATGCTTGTTGTATAGTCTATGCGCGTGACAACTTGGAATGTCAATGGTCTTCGCGCCCGCGAAAAAGCCCTGCTTTCTTGGTTAGCAACGCATGCACCCGATATTCTCGTCTTGCAAGAAATCAAAGCCCTGCGCGCGCAGATTCCTGCTTCTATTGCTGAACATGAAGACTACTGTTCATACTGGAATGATTCAAGCGTCAAAGCTGGATACAGCGGCGTGGGCGCACTTGTGCACAAGCGCTTTATTGCTATGCAGGGTGAACCGCGTGTGCTCATTCCCAACTTTGATGTGGAAAATCGATTAATCCAACTTGATTTTGGTTCTTTTACGCTGCTGGGTGGCTACTTTCCACGCGGCGAAAAACCTGACCACTACGCCCTGAAACTTCGCTTCTTTGAAAGTCTTCGGCAGTTTGCGGCACAGATGCTTCAGGCACAAAAAAACTTGCTCATCGTCGGCGATATCAATGTTGCGCGAGAGGAAATAGATTTGCATCCTTCACAGCAGAAAGAGGACGCCACAGGGTTTCGTCCCGATGAACGTCAGGCACTCAACGCCATGCTTGCTGTTGGCTTGCACGATGTCTTTCGTGAGCTGTATCCAAACACGAGTGGGCTTTATACATGGTTTCCCTACTGGAAAGGAGCTCGAGAACACAACATCGGCTGGCGAATTGATTGCATTTATGCCTCCCCTGCATTAGCCACACGCGTCAAACAGGGCATTATCCATACCGATGAAAAAAGCTCTGACCACTACCCACTTACCATTGAATTTGCAGAACCTTGACCTGCTCTTGCTCTGGTGTGCATCTATAGCCGATGTGTTCATGCTTTTTAGATTCAGACTGTTTTGGACTGGCTTCTAAAACTGCACATATTGCCGTAAATTTGAAATGTCTGAACAGCCGTTTTCATCACATATCAAGCACATTTGGAGGATTAACTATGAACACTTCATCGGTTTCATCATCGTCAGGTGCCCCGTACCTCTCTCAGGCCACACGGCGCGCAAAAGACCTTCATCTGACGCTCACGCTCGTTGGAGCCATTTGGCTGCTGGGTTTGGTTGGGCATTTTACGCCGCTCAAAGAGTGGGGTGCATTATTTTTGTATGTCATCGGTGCCCTCGTGCTCACGCTTTGGTATTGCAGGCAATATCAGGCTTGGGAAGATGTATTTCTCACGCGCAAAAATCTCAAGTCAGCGCTGATTTGGTCGAGCGCTATTGGCAGCATTCTCTTTTTGATGGATGTTGGCAACACCTACTTCTATTACAAGAATGGTGGTGCGCCCATGAAAGAAATGCAGACCATTCTTGTCGACATGGGCTTCCTTTACCTTTTCCCGATTTTGATTTTGGCGGAAGAATTTCTCTGGCGTGGCATGCTATTTTCGGCGCTCTTGCGGCGCGGTATGAATTCGCATCTTGTCGTCATCATTACCACTGTTCTGTATGTGCTCAATCACTATGCGGTGGCGCCAGTCGGATTTATGGAACGTTCCTTGATGGCAATGATGGCTGTGCCGATTGGAATTGTCAATGGCTACTTGGTGCTCAAGACTCGCAATGTCTGGGCAGGCGTATGGCTGCACACGCTGACCATGATTTCTATGACGCTCGATATTTTCGTGATTCCTGGACTGGCCGGTGTTTAATACGAGAGCTCTGCGCCGAACTCTGTAATCAGGTAGCGCACTAACTCGCTTTTTTCAGCAAGTGCCTTGAAGCGCGCTTCAAGCGAGTGTTCTTCTTTTGCCGCTGATACTGTCTTGTCTAAGTTCATCTCAAAGCGCACATTCGCTTGGTAAAATGTGCGTGCGCCTTCACTCAGGATGTAAAGTTCATCTAAAAGGGTCTCATAGGTCACGCGACTTGTGCAAGTGAGTTTGAGCGTTTTAGCACGAGCCTCTATCAGCTTACACAGCCGCAGATGTGATGCTAATCGTGCTTGACCGTTTTGCTCTAGCACCTGCAGAAATTCTGCCCACCGCTCTTGTAACTCCTTGTCTGATATGCTATCACGGCTCTTGCTTGTGGATGACGATTGATGTTCTGGCTCAGCTAATACGGTTTTGTCAGGTCTGGCTTTCGGACGATACGGGGTTTCTTCTACCAGCTTTGCAAATTTTTCCTTCCAACTCGAGAGTTTGATAACAGGCAGAGACTCCGGCAGCACTGTGGCTTGTTGAGGGGATACAGCATCGCTTTTCGGTGCGGATTCGGGTTCGCTTGCGCTTGTTGGCGTATGAGGATTTACACGCGCGCCAAATTCTTTTTTTTTATCTCTTCCTGCAAGAGTTTGACAGCTTGTTCTACTTTGGCAAGGCGCGCTTCCAGTTCGCTGTTCTCTTTCAGCGTCATGAGCTTGAAGAGCAAGACTTCAAGTCTAAGCTGGGGTTCGCGGGCAAATTTGATACTTTGTTCTGCTTCTGTGATGGCATCAATGTAGCGCATGAGTGCGTCTGCGCTGAACCGTTCAGCATCTTTTTCATAGCGCTTTTTCCAGTGTTCTGCTGTCTCAATGAGTTTGCTTGAGCGCACATTTTTGATGATGAGAAAATTTCGGAAATGTGCAATAAGCCGCTGTAAAAAATCGCTCGCATCAAATCCGTTCTGGTAGACAAACTGCGAGACGCTAAGCATCTTGCGGCTATCTTGCTCAAGGATGGCATCGCTGACCTCAAAGAAACGTTCTTCATCAATGATATTGAGCAAGTCAGCCACAGCAGCATATTCTATTTTACCCTTGCCGCTTTCCGTGCAGAATGCGATGACCTGATCCAGCAGACTCTGCGCATCACGCATGGCGCCGTCGGCTTTGCGGGCAATAAGGTTGAGTGATTCTTGGTCGATATCGATATGTTCTTGCTGACAAATTTGGGCTAATCTTTGTGCAATATCATCGGCGGCAATGCGCTTGAAAATAAACTTTTGGCAGCGCGAGGAAATTGTCGCTGGGACTTTGTGCAGTTCTGTGGTCGCAAAAATAAACACGGCGTGCGGCGGTGGTTCTTCCAGCGTTTTGAGAAAGGCATTAAACGCTGCAGTGGAAAGCATGTGAAATTCATCGATGATATAGACCTTGTATTTTCCCTTTTGTGGACCGTAGCGCACGTTTTCGCGTAAGATGCGAATATCTTCGACGCTGTTATTGGATGCGGCATCGAATTCGGCGATATTGACGCTTGCCCCGGCATCAAAATCTTGGCAACTTTCACACACACCACACGGTTCGGCAATTTTGTTGCGATATTCATCGTCTGTTAAAATTTTCTCGCAGTTCAAGGCTTTTGCCAAAATTCTTGCCGATGTCGTTTTTCCAACGCCACGTGAGCCTGCAAAAATATACCCATGTGCAATTCGCCCTGCACGAATGGCATTCTGAAGCGTGCGTGTGATGTGTTCTTGAGCCGTAATGTCCGCAAATTTCTGCGGTCGGTACTTACGAGCAATGACCGTGTAGCTCACTTCCAAGATTGGTTTAGCGTCAGGCACAAATTTACAACAAGGTGTGTTGCTTTTGCAGAAGAAAAAACTTTGTGCACCATGCCCTACATGCTTTTGCTATGCCGTCTCATGCGGCAAACCTGTACGCCCTTGCAGGTTTTGATATGACTTACCTGTCAAACCGTGCTTGTGTCTTATCAGATACCTAAATCTACCAGATGATTTCTCATCTTTTCTAACCATTTGTAGTGCATGACAAGCTGACCAAAATTTTCCTCGTCTTGCGGCTTTGTGCCGTGGTAATCGGAACCGCCGGACATCAAAAGGAAATACTCATTAGCAATAGCACGGTAGAATTCTTGTTGGTCTTCGTTATGTGCCGGGTGAATGATCTCTATACCGTCCAGTCCTGCGTCAATCAGGAAGCGAATGGTATCATCTGGAATAAATCTTCCCGGGTGTGCAAGAAACGATAGTCCCCCAGCTTCATTGATGAGTCGTATGACTTCAGCGGGGTCGGTCTCTACGCTCTTCTCATATGCTGGGCTATTGGGACCGATATACTTGGCAAAGGCTTCGCTGTAACTCTGTACATAGCCCGTCTCTTGAAGCACTGCGGCAATATGTGGACGACCTACGGAGCCGTTAGATGCTTTTTCGAAGACCTGCTCGATGCGGATATAGACGCCCATCTTTCTGAGGTTGTCCACAATTTTTTCAGTGCGTACAATCCGTCTGTCACGGCAGTCTTTGAGATAGGCATTGAGTTCTGAATGCTCTTGCACAAAGTAGCCGAGAATATGCACATCTCTACCCAAGTGAGATGTACTGACCTCAACTCCGGGAATCAGTTCAATGCCGAGCGCATCTGCTACAGGTTTTGCTTCTCGATATGCAGCTAAGTTGTCATGGTCCGTAATGCTGATGACCTTTAAGCCTACAGCATGAGCTTTTTCAACAAGTTCTTTCGGTGAAAGTTTTCCGTCCGAGCAAGTCGTGTGCATGTGTAAGTCAACCGCAGCGAGTTCGCGCTCGCTTGCGGCGGCGCTGAACATAGTCATATTTTTGTTTTTGTGTTAGACGACGTTACTAGTTGCCTATTTGTATTGAACTTACTCAGAGGCAACAAAAATTCCTAACATAGCCTCATGTTTTTGTGTGCCTCATTTTGCGGACATGGGTGCGTCATGTGTCACTGGGGCAAATTCTTTGAGCTTATCTCTGAAGTAGCATACCGCTTCTGCTCCAAGCCATTAGTGGCATGCTCATGCATTTTCTTTCGCGTATCGGGTGCTTCTGTGTTCGGTAATGGCACGTGGGGGACTTCAGGGTGTGCGCATACCATTTACTTTTTCGCGTAAAGAGATACTGTTTGCGTTCATCTGTAAGGCTCTTTGCCAGAGTTCTTTTGCCTTTTCGCGTTGCCCAAGTTTGTGATAGACATCGCCCAAATGTTCCAGTACAGCTGGGCTTTCGCGTCCGGCGCCAAGGGCTTTTTCAATCCATATTCGTGCCTCTTCATAATTGCCGAGCTTAAAGTACACCCAGCCGATAGTATCTAAATAGGCACCATTGTTTGGCTCTTTCTGTACGGCTACTTTTGCCATTTCAAGGCAGCGCTCGAGCTGCTGGTCGCGTTCCGAGAGCGAATATGCAAGGTTGTTTAGGACAAGTGCATTTTCTGGGTCGAGCTTGAGAGCTTCTTCATAATTGCGCTGACTTTCTATGGCGTTACCAAGGCGGTCATATGCAATGCCAAGCGTGCTATAGACTTGCACACGTTCTGCGCCAGAACCTTGGTCACTCGATTTGAGTGCATTTTCTAACACCTCAATTGATTCGATATCGCGATTAGCTTGGCTTAGCGCAATGCCTAAGAGCATCTGCAAGCGGAAACTTGGTTGCGATTGGCGTTTGATGGCGCTTTTGAAGGTAGCAATAGCTTGTTCATTATCGCTCTTTTGCAGATAGGCAATGCCCAAATTTTCCCAGCCTGCCGTCAAATCGGGGCGCAGTGCGGTCAGTTGCTTGAAGTTCTCAATTGCGTCGTTGAGGTTACGCTGCTCCATGTAGACAATTCCTAAAAACCAATACGGCTGCCACTCTTTCGGATACAGTTTTTGGACCTTAGCAAGCACCAACTCAGCGGGTTTGAGATACAGCGTATCTTTTGATGCGCGCATCAGATAGGCTTCAGCCAGACTCATGCGCTCCTCTTTGGTGCGTGCGCTGTGCTGAAACATTTTTTCTACCACGGCTTCAAAGCGTCTCCAGTCTCTCTGGCGCACATAAATTTCTGAATACCCTGCATAGAGACGTGGCTCTGTTGGACTTTTCTCGGCGATTTCATCATATGTGGCTAAGGCTTCTTCATAGCGCCCAGACTTGAGATAAATTTCTGCCAGCATGTAGTAGAGCTCGTCATTGCTCGGGTCAATGACAATCATTTGCAATAAGGTCAGGGTTGCTTCATCGTCTCTCTTGAGTTGCAGTTGCAAGAGTAATTTTTTGTAGAGCGCCTCTATATCGGCTCCAGAGAGTTCTACGATGCGATTGTAGACTGCGATGGCTTTTTCCAATTTTTCTGCGGCAGTGTATGCTGCTGCCAGCATGTAAAGCGCATTGATATCGGATGGGGCTTTCTTGAGAAATCGCTCGAGCGCCAGCGTAGCATTATCGTACTGCTGGGCTTCAAAGAAGATTTGAGCCAGAAGATGGTCATACCATTTGTTTGTGCCGTCCAACGCTACGGCTTTCTGTGCATGATAAATGGCTTGCTCTAACTTACCCAGACGCTGATAACACTTGGCTATGGCAAAGTGAATGGCTGGTTCATCTGGCGCATGCCGCAGCGCATCTTGATACTCAATAATCGCCTGCGAAAACTGATCTTTGGCTTCGTAGAGTCCGCCGTTGACAAAATATCGCATTGCTTTTGCAGTGTTTGGCTTAGGCTGTACCTGCGGTGTTACAAGCGTGGCTCTGTCGATTCTTTTTTCAGCAGACTGCTGGGGCATGTTCTTTACGTGTGCACAAGCTGATAATGATAGCACGATAAGTACACCCACCCCCAACCGAGAAAGCAATGCGTTTTGCATGAGTATGACCGTCTTAGTTCCAGAAGTTTAATAATTCACAACAACAAGCCAAAAATTAAAATTTCTATAACATTCTAAAAATCTGTTTTGTGTTGCCAGTATCCGATTGATTTTTCCAACAGTGCTTGGTTGCTTGACACTTGGCAAATTTTTTTCAACTATGCGTCCCCTGCCCATGGAGATGCCGAATAGATGCACGGGTCCTAGCACCAGATAGATTTGGAATACATCTTCGAACTTGCTACATTAGTCGAGCATACTGGGCGTAGAAATCTGCATCTTTGGATACCCAAACATTTCGTATCTCGAAGTCGCTTCTCGCTTCAGTCCTGCTTCAACAACCTAAACTATACGCTCAGAAAATGGCAACGAAACTGTACGTCGGTAATCTCAATTACTCTACAAGTGAGGAGGGGCTTCGTAATGCCTTCTCAAGCTACGGAGAAATTGTCTCTGTTAAAATCATTCAAGGCAAGGGCTTTGGATTTGTTGAATACAAATCTGAAGATGAAGCCGAAGCCGCAAAGGAAGCCTTGAACAATACCCAACTCGACGGTCGCTCTATCAAGGTCAGTGATGCTCGCCCACAGGAGAAAAAATCATTCGGCGATAGAGGAAGTTACGGCGAGAAGAAGTTTGGCAATGGCGGCAAGAGTGGTTTCAACAAAGGCGGCTTCAACAAAAATGATGGTGGCGGCTTTCAAAAACGTGAACGCTACTAAGGGTTTCCAGCTCACGTGATGTGTGCGTGCTCATTGCTTTGCTTTTGTGTGCTGATATATTGCATATCCTTTGATGGCTTGACCATTAGCTCTACTTGATAGTTTTGCTTGTTCATAGCATCAACGATATGCGAAGTTATGCATCTCTTGCGCCTGCTTTTGTCCCGCACCGTTTTGCCCAGAGTGATGCGTCTGCTGCATTGCACACTTCGCAAACGTGTGATACTGCCCAAGCAGTGGCCTGATAGCGGGTTTATTGCGGCGTTTTGGCATGGCAAGATGCTTACTGGCTGGCTTGCCGTTGCTGACACACTCCTCAAGATTCATCCTTCTGCACCGATTGCTGTAGTTAGCCTTTCAAAAGATGGCGAGCTTTTAGCTCATGCTCTGCACACGCTGGGGTTTCAACTTATTCGTGGGTCTAGCTCTCGCGGTCGAGAGGCGGTCAGATTTGGCATTCAATCTGCTTTGGAGAAGGGTGCAGTTGTCGTTCTGACTCCCGACGGTCCTCGTGGACCGAAGGAATCATTCAAGTATGGCTCCATTCGCCTTGCGGCACAATATCGCTCACCAATACTTTTTTTTGCCATCACGCATCACCGCGCATGGAGACTGCGCAGTTGGGACCAATTTGAAATTCCAAAGCCGTTTTCAAGAGTGGATATTGTCATTCATCGCATTGAGGTGCCCTCCTTTGACAATGAGCAGACACTGCGAGCATTTTCAGACAGCTTATCGGCAAAATTTTCATCTGCAATACCTTGAACTTGTCTTAAGCTTCATAAATTCATCCTTGTTCATCTTGCTTACTCTGCTTGTGCATGAGGCTTGTGCTTTGTTAATCTTTTACTTTCCAAATCTTGAATTCCAGCGGGTCTAAGCTTAGTCTAAGATTTCCGTCCTTGGTTTGCAGCTGTTTTTCAGTGTTCCAGACTTCTTGCAAGATTTTATTCGGTTCAGTTTTCATGAAGCCATTGAAGGGAGCTTGACTTAGGTTTGCCGCTACAATGATACGACTGTCCTGATGTCGGCGCTCAAAGGCAAAGACGGCTTCATCGTTGGACGTGCGAAGTCTGCTCATGGTGCCACGCGTTAATGCCGAGTCTTTTCTGCGTAGCTCAATCAGTTGCTTGTAAAACTGCTGCCACTCTTGCGCATCTGGTTGATTCCACTCAATTGGGGTTTTCTCAAAGAGGCTAATGCGCTTGGTGTTACCTACTTCATCGCCATTGTAGAGCATCGGCACGCTGCGAATGGTTCCGTAGCCGCCGATTGTAAAGACGATTGCGGCGGTCAGTTTAGCGGCTTTTTTGCTGCCGAAGTGCTCTTGTGGTGCGCCATCATATGCATTTTTATCATGATTTGTGTTGAAGCGCATGCGCAGTGACTGTTTCGGGAACACCTTTTCTTCTTTTTCCAAGAGTTCGTGAAGTAAAAGCGCATTGCTTTTGCCTTTGAGAATGCTGGTCAGTGCATCGTATATCGTCCAGGAGTATGTCAGGTCAAATCCTGCTACATGATGCTCGGGTAAGGTTCCCTCCGAGAGCAGGAGCAATGCGGGCTTCACGCGGCGCAGCTCCTTAAAGCTCTCCGCCCAAAATTCTGTCGGAATGAGTTCGGCTACATCGCATCGGAACCCATCTACATCGTACTCCAAAATCCAGTAGAGCATGACATTCTTCATGTATTGGCGAACTTCGGGATTGTTGTAGTTGAGGTCTGCCACATCAGTCCAATCATCATTTGGCGAGACGACCTCACCATTTTTGTTACGCCGATAAAAATCTGGATTGGTTTTCATGAGCTCATTATCCCACGCCGTGTGGTTCAGCACCATGTCGAGAATAATTTTCATGCCTTCTTGGTGAGCGGCGGCAACCAGTGCTTTGAAATCTTCCTTTGTGCCATGCGAGGAATCGATAGCCAAGTAATCTTGAACAGAATACGGGCTGCCGAGTGTGCCTTTGCGTCTGACCGTGCCAATCGGATGAATAGGCATAAGCCAAATGACCGACACGCCCAAGTCACGCAGTTCAGGTAAGCGTGCTCTTAAAGCATTGAACGTGCCTTCTGCGGAAAAATTGCGCACAAACACTTCATAGATGACGGCATCTTTTACCCAGTCAGGAGAAGGTATCGCTGTTTCGTTGGGCAGAGCTTTAGGGAGTTTGGCATAACCGCGAATAAAGAACAAAATAGCGCCAATAGATGCTACAGTAAGAATGAGCAGCACGAAGAAGAGTCTCATTTGAAGCCACAGTTATATTGATGGAATAACCTTAGGTTGTGTTGACAATTAAAATTGGGTGAATGCACGCTCTAAAAAGGATACGAATTGAACTGGTTATGCCGATGTTTGCAGATGCACTGTCATGCTGAACGGAGCGTAGCGTCGTGAAGCATCCATAACACATTCCTTGCTGTGCTCGGAATGACCCAAAAAGTGCGCAGAGCATCTGTATTCTGCAATATAATGACAAAAGACAAGTGCGGAACAGTGCCGCCACCTACACATTCATTTGTTAGCACTATGTAGTGATGCACAAGCTCCTGCACTCGCCGTGCTTGCCTGATGCCATGAAGTAAGGCATGGATGACTATCAACAGCTTAAGGTGTTCTCGGTTAAGATGCAAATGCGGTTTGCTTACACGCATGACACGATTTTAGTCAAGGCGATTGGATAACTGCGAGAATGATGCTAAGGCTGCAAGGTGTATTGGTGTAGCATAGTCTCACGCATTTTATTGGGCTTATGCTTCGGGTTCACCGAATGATGTGCCGACAGACTTTGCCGCTCGGATAAGGTCATGATCGAGAGGGACAAACTTGTTCTTGCCAGCCACTTCAGCAATCGGCACAGAGACAATCTCATTGCCACGCAATGCCGCCATTCGAGCAAATTCGCCACGCATGACCATATGAGCGGCATGTACACCGAAGCGTGTAGAGAGCAAGCGGTCAAATGCGATTGGCGAGCCACCACGCTGCAAGTGACCTAACACAGTTACCCGCACTTCCAAGCGTGGAATCCACTGCTCGAGCTGAGTTGCAAGTTGCATACCTACGCCGCCCAAGCGAATTTGGTCGAAACTATCCTTTACAATTTTTTGCACGGTCAGTTCGCCACCAATTGGCTTAGCGCCTTCAGCAATCACGATAATGGTAAAACCTTTTCCTTGCTTGTTGCGCCGCTCACAGACTTTTGCCACACTTTCAACCGAGTAAGGAATTTCAGGGATGAGAATCACATCAGCTCCGCCTGCCACGCCGCCATACAGCGCTATCCATCCTGCATAGCGTCCCATAGCTTCAATAACCATGACGCGGTGATGCGACATAGCTGTTGTATTGATGCGGTCAATAGCTTCGCAGACAACCTGTACAGCTGAATGAAACCCGAACGTGAGGTCAGTTGCCATCAGGTCGTTGTCAATCGTTTTCGGGATTCCTACGGTTGGCAGCCCCATGTCTGTAAAGCGTGCTGCCATAGACATTGTGCCATCGCCACCGATTGCAACCAATGCATCAATGCCAAGTTTTTTTGCATCGGCAATCACTTTCTTTGAGACATCCTTAAACTCACCAGTTTTAGGCTGATATTGACGGAATGGGTTGGCTTTGTTGGAGGTGCCTAAGATGGTGCCACCTTTATCAATAATCCCAGAGACGCTTTTGTAATCTAATTCCACATAATCGTTTTCAATCATTCCTCTAAATCCATCGCGATAGCCAATCACCTTTACGCCGTAGTCGTTAATCAAGGTTTTGACTAATGCACGTAGGGTTGGGTTCAAGCCTGAGCAATCTCCACCACTGGTTAGCACGCCCACGGTTTTGACTTTCTTTGCTTTACCATTAGGTGACAGCGTTGAACGTTTTACCGCTTTACGCGCCGCTGATTTCGTGGAAGACGCTGTCAAGTTCATAGTCATCTTTTGTTTAGGTGTTCATTTTCGGGAAGATACAAAAAAAGCGCTTTCATAAGAAATGTCGGTTGCTTGTTGAGCTTGAAGATAGGTGTATGGCGTACGTGCCGAAAATAGCTTAGCGATATAACTGTCCATATCGCCATTTGCCTTGCTCGACCAGCGTGAGTTCAATGACATCACGCACGCAGCCTTTGCCGCCCTCAAAAGCCGAGACATAGCCTACATTATATCGCAAGGCATCAATGCCATTGAGTGGGGTTGCCGAAAAGCCTACTTTCTGTAAAATGGCAAGGTCGTCATAATCATCACCAATGTAGAGACACTCTTCATCGCGTATGTTGTAAAGCTGTTTGATTTCCTCGTAGGTCTCGAGTTTGCTCCGAATGCCAAGATAGACATCAGTTACTCCCAGTTCTATCATTCGGCGCATGGTTGCCTTGGAAGGGCGTGTAGAGATAACAACGATACGAAGACCTTGCGCCAAGGCTTCTTTGATGGCAAAACCATCGCGGGCAAAGAATGTGCGGATTTCATCACCGGATTCGGTGTAGTTGATTTGCCCATCAGTCAAGACACCATCCACCGAGAGAATGATGACACGAATGTGCTTGAGTGCTTCTTTATAGCGTTTGAAACGTTCTTCCTCATTTATCGCCGGAGTCGGTATCCCCATAAAGTCCATGGTGTCAGTCAAGTTTTGTTTTGAAGGTTCTGGAAAGTTCAAACAACGCTTTGAGTTCTTGCGCCAGACTCTCAAAATGCTTCAGCGGCACCTGTGTGGCAGCATCGGACTTGGCATGTTTTGGATCTGGATGAACTTCCATAAAGATTCCAGAGACACCTACAGCAACGGCTGCACGTGCCAGAGATGGAATAAACTTGCGCTCACCTGATGAGACACCGTTGCCAGCACTTGGCAGTTGCACACTGTGCGTGGCATCAAACACCACTGGTAGCCCCGTCTCCGACATAATCGGTAGCGCACGATAATCCACCACCAGATTGTGATAGCCAAAACTTGCTCCGCGCTCGGTGAGCATGACTTTTGTATTTCCCGTCTCCAGCACTTTCTGTGCCGCGTTGCTCATATCGCTGGGCGCCATGAACTGCCCCTTCTTGATATTGACGGCCTTGCCCGTCTTGCCTGCCGCTTGCAGAAGCTCTGTCTGCCGACACAGAAAAGCAGGTATTTGCAGCACATCTACATATGCCGCCGCTACTTCTGCTTCAGCTGGCAAATGAATATCTGTCAAAACAGGCAGTTCGAGCGTTTCCTTGACTTCTCTTAAGATTTTTAACGCAGCTTCATCGCCTATGCCCGTAAAAGATTTTGACGATGTGCGGTTGGCTTTTTTGTAGGATGACTTAAAGATAAGCCCGACACCCACTCGTGCTGCCGCAGTCTTCAACTTCTCAGCCGTCCGCATCACCATATCACGACTTTCCACAACACATGGCCCGGCAATAAAAAATAAGCTCTTCCTATCACCGACTTTTAGAGTATCAATGTAAAACGAGGTGGTTTTCACTTGTGAATTGTGTTTTTCAAAATTGTAAAGTTAACTTTCTCTTTAAAAATCTCCATACGGTCTGCTATGTAGTTTTGACAAATGCATGTGTCGGCTGCTGCACTGTTCCATACTTCTCTTTTATCACTCCAAGCACTTTTTTGTCATTCCGAGCACCAGCGAGGAATCCATACATTCACTCAAAATTTTAATCGACAACACAACCAAAGCCTCCAGACTTGCATTATCGTCCCTCTCTGCACATGTTGCACATGTCTTTGCTCCTCGCTGCTTAAGCATGGCAATGTTCTTGCATTCAAAGAAAAAGCACTATGTTTGCTGTGCGTAACAGTGAGCCTGTAATTTCTTCACCTACTTTTATATGATTCATCATCTTGTGCTTCTTGAGCGCGCCACACAAGCCATGCAGCAAGCCATTGCGCCTTATTCATCTTTTCGAGTCGGGGCGGCGCTACACACCGCAGACGGCAAAATTTATACAGGGCACAATATCGAAAGCTCTTCATACAGTCTGACAATATGTGCTGAACGCGTGGCACTCTTCAAAGCCTTGAGTGAAGGCGAACGCGCATTTGAAGCTATGGCAATTGTGGCAAGTTCAGGCGAGTTTTGTCCGCCCTGCGGCGCATGCCGACAAGTGCTTATGGATTTTGCACCTCGACTCGTGATATATTTGTCCAATCAGCATGGACAACTCAAGACCTTTACGCTTGCAGAGCTTTTGCCTGAATCCTTTTCATCAGACACTCTGTCTAAGGCAAATTCAAAGTACCCATAGAGAGCGATGCGACAAGTCTATCACAAGCCTAAGGTGAAGCCGATTCATCCGAAGGCACTCACGGGCAGAATTGAGGTGATTGCTGGCTGTATGTTCAGTGGCAAGTCAGAAGAACTGATTCGCCGCTTGCGCCGTGCCCAAATTGCCAAACTTCATGTCGCAATCTTTAAGCCCGCCATTGATAATCGATATAGTGAGAGTGAAATTGTCTCGCATAGCGCTGCAAAAATTTCGTCAGTTGCGGTTTCGCACTCTCGAGAGATTTTAGAGCGCTCCGAGCAAGCCGATGTGGTTGGCATTGATGAGGCACAGTTTCTCGACATGGGTATCGTCGATGTCTGTGAGCAACTGGCAAACAATGGCAAGCGCGTCATTGTGGCTGGCTTAGATTTGGACTATCGTGGTAAACCTTTTGGTCCTATGCCATTTCTCATGGCTATTGCCGAAGAGGTTACGAAAACGCTTGCCGTGTGCATGAAATCAGGCTTGCCTGCTTCTCGCACGCAGCGCCTTGCTGAAAGCGATCAGCTCATCCTTATTGGACATAGTAACCTCTACGAAGCCCGACATCGCGCCTATTTTGAGCCACCACCCAACACACCCTTTGTTTAACTATGGCTGAACCTCATGCACTGACACTGCCCTGTACCGAACTTGGTCATCCCCCTGTTACTGAGCTCTTGAAGCATTACCTCTGCGTGCGCTACTCTGCTGTGTTTTCACAAGAGATTTGCCAACGCTATGTGAGCGCGATTTACGACGCACGTCAGTTTTGGCATGCAGATTTTGATGGCGCACAATTTTCACTTGGACGAGCGTGGTACACTCATCTGGAGCAGCATCGCGTGCGGCTTTATTTTGGGCGTAGCCAAGATTCTGACCGATTGGTCGAACGCATTTTGCCTCGCATGCAATCGCAGGTGCGTGATTTGATGAGTACAGCTCTTGGTGAGCCAGTTAAAGCGCGTGCAGGTTGGTGCGGTCCGGGCGTGCATATCTTTCCAGCAGCAGGATGGTGCGCGCAACACGGTGGCGATATTCACTTCGATAGTGAGGGACTGCTGTATCCAGAGCCGCTCCTCCATACTGCAGCATTGACCATGATTTTAATGCTTCAGCCTGCAGAGCGTGGTGGCGGCTTAAAAGTGTGGAATACACTCTACAAGCATAGTGATGTTATCACGCCCGATATGCTTACAACTGAACATGTCATTGTGCCGTATCAGACTGGCGACCTTGTCATCATTGATGCATATCGGCTTCATCAAATTCAGCCGTTTGAGGGTCAGCGTGACCGAATTTCTATCACAGCTCATCTGGCACGTGTCTTGCACGGCTGGGTCTCATGGTTTTGAGGAGGATTCGGGCATGGGATTGCACTCATGTGCCAGTTGCGGGTGTACCGCCGTGCCAGCGATAGTCTCAAAACAGGGGTTTGCGTCCTACTAAAAAATACGTTGGCATTTCGCCAATGCCGCGTACATTGATTTTGCCCGGTCCTTCAAAAATGTAGCGGTGTTTAAGGAGTTTGAATGACGATTCTGACACTTGAATTTTTCCGCCGACCCCTTGTGATTCCATTCGGCTTGCGATGTTGACGGTATCGCCCCAGAGGTCGTAGATAAATTTCTTTTTACCAATTACGCCAGCAATCACGCTGCCTGTGTTTAGACCGATGCGCATGCTGAGGTGTCCCATTCGGGCAAGTTCCAACTTATCGAGGCTTTCGAGCATTTCGAGTGCGGTTTCCGCTGCGGCAATCGCATGGTCGCGTCGCTCTTCAGGTACACCGCTCACTGCCATGTAAGAATCACCAATGGTTTTGATTTTTTCTAAGCCATATTTCTCGCATAGGTCATCAAAGTATGCGAAGACATCATTGAGAATGGCGACGACAAATTCTGGTGATGTGGCTGAAGAGAGATGCGTGAAGCCAACAATATCGGCAAATAGCACAGTTACTTCGTTGTATGAATCGGCGATGGTGGTCTCGCCGCGTTTCATGCGTTCTGCAATCATGCTTGGGAGAATGTTCCTGAGCAGTTCTTCAGAGCGCTCGCGTTCATTTTTTAGCTGCATGTTGGTGTCAGCCAGTTGTGCGTTCAGCTCCTGAAGCTGTTCTTGAGCCTTGAGCAATTTTTCCTGCATGGTATCGCCCACTTTGGTAATCTTGACAGCCTCTTGCAAGAGCAATTGATACTCTTGCGCCAGAGCCTTATACTCGCGCAGCAAGTCTTCAAAGTTCAGCGAGGCGTCTTTGCTTACCTTGGCTGTCCGCTCCACCACTTGAAGTTCCGCTTTGAAGACTTCTGCGGCACGTGCCGCCGCCTTAGATGATGATTTGCGAGAGGGCTTGTCTGCACTGGTCGATAGGCTCATGGAATACACCCGTCTTGATTGGATGCGAAGTTACAAACTTCCTTTGAACCCTGCACAAAAAATTTCCTTTGCGTGCTATATTCCGCAAAGATGTAACGCTAATGGAGACTTTATCACATACAACTCCTTCTTCATCCGAGTTTCTTTTTCAGGGCTTGGCAGCCTCTAAAGGCGTTGCAAAAGGCACGGTCTATGTCTTTGAGCGTGATGATGTAAGTGCATCGTCTGCAGGTTTGGCTTCCAGCAAGTCCGAGTTACCTGAGGAGCACATTCAGAGCGAAATTGAGCGCTTGCATCTTGCCTTGCAGCGTTCTGAAAAAGAGCTCGAAAAAATTGCTCACATCACTGAACAAAAGATTGGCAAAGCACACTCCGAGATTTTCATGGCGCAAATTATGATGCTCCACGATGAAGTGTTCATTCGCACAATGGAAGAGCGCATTCGTCGAGAGCGTCGGCGTGCTAGCGTGATTGCCAGTGAAGAAATTACAAAACATCAGCAAGTGCTGCTGAACTCCAATGAAGCCCTTTTCCGTGAGCGCGTCGATGATTTTCAAGACCTCAAGGAGCGCATTATCCGCAATCTCCATTCTGGTCACCTTATTTCTCGCATTCCAGAACACTCTGTGGTGGTTGCCACAGCCCTCACACCTGCCGATGTAATTTTGTTTAGCCGACAAAACATGCTGGGTTGCGCCACCGAGAGCGGTGGAACAACATCACACGCGGCTCTTATTTGTCAATCGCTTGGGGTGCCTATGGTCGTTGGCTTACGTAATCTTGTCTCACAAACCCAGACTGGTGATTTCATGCTCATTGATGGCTACGAGGGCAAGGTCATCTTGAACCCTTCTGCCGAGACCTTAGCCAGCTATGAACGCAAAGCCAAGCGTCGCCGCTCCTCACTGAGCTCCGTCCTGACCAAGAGTGAGACGAAAACGGCTTGTGGCAAGCGCATCTACATTTATTCCAACATTGATTTCAAAGAAGAACTGCCTTCTCTTGAAAAATTTGGGTCAGAGGGCGTTGGGCTTTTTCGTAGCGAGACCTTGTTTATTGCCGGTGGCGAGACACCGAGTGAAGAGGCACAAACCGAATACTACACACAGTTGGCTTCGCAGTTGGCGCCCAAGCCTTTCACGGTCAGACTTTTTGATGTCGGTGGCGATAAGTTTCTTTATTCTTCCTACAAAGAAGCAAACCCCAACCTTGGATGGCGCGGGGTACGCATCTTGCTCGATATTCCAGAACTTTTGGAAAATCAACTGTGCGCCCTACTTAAAGCCAACCTACATGGGAACATCCAAGTGATGATTCCTATGGTTTCTTCTGTTGAGGAAGTGCGTGCCGTAAAAAAAACTTTAGCGCGTCTTAAGCAGGAGCTCAAGAAGCAAAAAGCTATTCCTGAACAGCCTCTTTTGTTGGGCGCCATGATTGAAGTGCCCTCTGCAGTCGAGCTCATTGAAGAACTTGCGCAAGAGCTTGAGTTCTTCAGCATTGGCACAAATGACCTCATGCAATATACCGTAGCTGTCGATCGTGGCAACGAAGTTGTGCAAAATCTATACAATCGGTTGCATCCTGCCGTGATTCGCATGATTAGCCGTACCATCAAGGCTGCACGCAAGTATCGCCGTCGCGTTTCAATGTGTGGTGAAATGGCAGCCAATCCTCTTGCTACGCCGCTTCTACTGGGCTTGGGGCTACGTGAATTTAGCGTTGCAAATTCCAACATCCCTGAAATCAAGCAGATCATTTCTCGTGTCAAGATAGACGAGGCGACGCAACTGGCGGCGCAGTGCCTTAAGATGGCAACCTCACACGACATTGAGCAAGCGCTACGGCAGTTTAAGACGCAGCATCATCTCTAAGGCTTTTGTGGTGGGGGCACAACTGCACGGTGTGCTCCGAAGGGTTTGCTTATGCCCCTGCATTCATGAGCTTGAAGAACTCTTTGTTGCTCTTCGTGCTCTCGATTTTTTCCAAGATAAATTCCATGCCTTCAATTGGCGTCTTGTCGGCAAGATATTTGCGCAGCAGCCACATTCTTGAGATTTCTTCTTGCGAGACCAGCAGTTCTTCTTTGCGCGTACCTGAGCGAAGAATATCGATTGCTGGGAAAATGCGCCGGTCAGCCAAGCGGCGATCGAGCACCAGTTCCATGTTGCCTGTGCCTTTGAACTCTTCGAAGATGACATCATCCATGCGTGAGCCTGTATCGACCAGTGCTGTGGCAATGATGGTGAGGCTGCCGCCTTCCTCGACATTGCGTGCTGCACCAAAGAAGCGCTTTGGCTTATGCAAGGCATTGGCATCAATACCGCCCGAGAGAATTTTGCCCGAGTGAGGAATGACGGTATTGTGTGCACGTGCCAGACGCGTAATCGAATCCAGCAGAATCACCACATCACGGCGCGTCTCTACTAATCGTTTTGCTTTTTCAAGCACCATTTCAGCCACTTGGACATGGCGTTCGGGCTCTTCATCGAAGGTTGAGCTAATGACTTCAGCCTGAACATTGCGCTCCATGTCGGTTACTTCTTCAGGGCGCTCATCAATGAGTAGCACAATCAAATACACTTCAGGATGATTCTTTGCAATGCTGTTGGCGATTTTTTGCAACAGCATGGTTTTGCCTGTTTTGGGTTGTGCCACAATCAAGCCGCGCTGTCCTTTACCAATTGGGGTGAAGATGTCCATGACTCGCATAGAGACTTCACCGGGGGTGGTTTCCAGACGCAGGCGCTCGTTCGGATAAAGCGGCGTTAGGTTGTCGAAATTGATTCGGTCTCGTATGACTTCTGGCTCTACACCGTTAATGGTTTCAATTTTCAGTAGTGCAAAAAACCGTTCGCCTTCCTTAGGTGCGCGCACTTGACCACGCACCGTATCGCCCGTCTTCATGTTGAAGCGCTTGATTTGCGATGGCGAGACATAAATATCGTCCGGTGAAGAGAGATAATTGTAGTTTGGCGAGCGCAGAAATCCATAACCGTCAGACATCACTTGCAACACGCCAGTGTTGGTAATGACATTGGCGGCGGTCTCGGGCGCACTCTCCGCCTTTTGAGCTTGCGTCTCAATAATCTTGTAGATGATTTCATCTTTACGCAGCCCGCTGGTGGAAATGCCCATTTCTTTTGCAATGGCGGTTAGCTCTGCCACTTTCTTCTTCTGCAGGGCTGTTATATCGAGCCCATTTGTCGTCGCGGTCACAGTGCTTGTTGAATTCATAGTCGTTTCGAATGATGTTATAGTGTTAGATGCTTCTTACGATGCTTGTTGTGAAAGCAACTTCAAAGTTCAGTTTAACGGTGTGTTTGAAAGGGTATTTGCTACCGTAGAATACTTCTCGGTGTATTTTCAAAGTTACAGTTGAGTTTCAAAAGTCTTAACGCTTATGCAGGCTTGATAACTGACTTGTGAAAGAGAGTGTTCTGAAACCGTGATTTGCTTGCTTACACCTACGGAGTAAATATAAGGACAATTTCGAGACAAACAACAAATGTTTTATACGACTACTTTTTCAGACACCCTATTCATATTTAAGGCATGCGCAGCTTCACCTGACACATAAAATGAGCCTGTAACCAGCAATGCGTCTTTTTCTTGCATGTCTTCTTTTGCCGCCTGAATGGCTTGAGCGACGCTCTCACAGGCTTGATAGCTGCAAGGGGTTTCAGCCAGCAACGCCGCAAGGGTTTCTACCTTGGCGGCACGCTCAATTTGCGGCGAGACAAGATAAAACTTACTTGCCACACGTAATAGCGATGCTAACATCCCGCTGATATCTTTGTCTTGCATGGCACCAAAGATTACTAACAGACGATTAAACTGCTCACGATGACGCAACAAAGTTGCCACCGTGTGTTCCATGCCGTTCGGGTTATGTGATACATCTAACATCACCAACGGTGAACGAGAGAGCACTTCCAATCGTGCTCGATGCCCTGTATTGCGCAACACATTTCGGATGCCCTCGCGAATGGCGCGTTCCGTTAGGTTCATGGCTTCTGCACAGAGCGTTGCCAAACGCAAGTTCTCTACCTGATACATTCCCCATAGTGGCGTCCGCAACCCAAAGTAATCTCGCGTCGGCGTTTTTAGGTGGACAGCTAACTCACCCAGTGTCGATGTCGCCATTTGACTATGTGCGACCACAGGGGCTATCGTTACGGGCGACTTTTTCCCCTTCGCTGCTGCCACAATCACTTCCATAGCTTCCAATCTCTGGCGTGCTACAATCGTCTTTGCCCCTGACTTGATAATCCCGGCTTTTTCAGCGGCAATTTTTTCAATCGTATCACCCAGCCACTCCTGATGGTCGTAGTCAATCGGTGTAATCAAGCAATATGCTGGCAAGACCACATTCGTGGCATCCAGCCGTCCGCCCATGCCAACTTCAATTACCGCCACATCCAAAGCCTGTTCAGCAAAGTATCGGAACGCCATGGCTGTTATGGTTTCGAAAAACGTGGCACCTTGTTCTTGCACCTTGTGCTTCAGACCAGCGGTCAGGTCAGCCACGATATCTTCAGCAATCATTTGCCCATTGATGCGAATCCGTTCCGCAAAATGCTCTACATGCGGCGACGTGTATAGCCCTGTCTTTAAGCCTGCTTCTTGGCAGATTGAAGCAATAAAGGCTGCGGTCGAGCCTTTGCCATTGGTGCCTGCAATGTGCACCACTGTCCCCAGTCGGCGCTCGGGATTGCCCAAGTAGCTACATAGCGCGGTGATGTTCTCTAGACTCATCTTCATGCCGAAGCGATGAAGCGGAAAAAGAAACTCAATTGCCTCTTGGTAGGTCATGGAGAGATGCGATGTTCATTTTTGTTAAGTCATGTTTGCTCGGTGCGCTTCGGTGCCACCAGATACCACTATACCTTTTCTTGTGCCCGATTGACTTTCGACTCTGTCAGTTTTTATTTCTGCGCATGTTTCAACGCCAGACGCAGTAGCTCATCGGTTTTTGCATGAGGTGCTTCCGCAATGGCGGCTCGCATGGCTTTTTCGGCAATAGGCTTTGAAAAACCTAACGCCAAGAGTGCCGAGTAGGCATCACTGCGCGCTTGCTGTACCTCTGATTGAGTTCCTGCCACTACAGGTTTTAGCTCTAATTTAGCCAGTTTATCGCGTAGCTCAATGAGTATGCGCTCGGCGGTCTTCTTGCCTACGCCCGGGATATGTGTGAGCGCTACCAGATTGCTGCTGATGATAGCTTCCCGTAGCGTGCCTACATCCATACCTGAAAGAATGGTCTGCGCCATTTTTGGACCTACGCCTCCGACACCAAGAAGCATTTTGAAGATTGCCCGCTCCTCTTCACGCATGAAACCGTAGAGTAAGAGCGCCTCTTCACGCATATACAAATAGGTGAATAGCTTGACCTCACTCTGGGGCTCTGGCAGTGCGGCATAAGTATTTGCCGAAATATGCGCCGTAAACCCTATGCCACCGACTTCAATCGTGGCTTCTATGGGTGATTTTTCAATTAGCGTGCCAATCAAATAGGCAATCATCAGTTGGCCATCGTTTACCGTAATGCCTGTGCCAAGCGCGCTGAACGTGGGTTAGAATAGCTTAGCCAGCAGGGCAGGTGCTTATGCCGTGGCGCTTGCCGACCGAGTCTGACGGTTTACCAACTTTGCCAGAGCAGACTTTTTGCGCGCCGCTTTGTTTTTGTGAATGACGCCCTTGGTTGCAATGCGGTCAAGTTTTTGTGTGGCTGCCCGTAGCGCTTTCTCGAGTTCTTCTTTCGGCGCATTGCTGGCGGCTAATCTCTCGACAGTTTTAATCAGCTTTTTCGCTTCGCTCTTATGCATGCGATTGTAGGCATTGCGGCGCTTAGACTGACGCACGCGCTTTTCAGCGGACTTATGCTGCGGCATCTTTTCTGAAAAATTGTTGCAAAATTGCTACTTGGTTATGCTAAAAATTGAGCGCCAAAAATACGGCGATTCTCCCTCATTGCCAAACGCTACTACCCTGCTGCGTTACGCCCTTCCAGATTTCGCAACAGATGTTATGCAAAACAAATTGAAAATTTATAATTTCAACCAAGTCTTTTCAATTCCAATTAACGACAAACGCTTTCTCTATCTGAACACCATGGCAACCACTATCACTTCTTCCTCTGCGCCAAAAACTGACCTTGAAATTGCGCGCGCTGCCAAACTTCGCCCTATTGTAGAAATCGCTGAAAAACTCGGTGTTGGAGGCGAACACCTCGAGCTCTATGGCAAATACAAAGCCAAACTCCCACTCTCGCTCATCGATCTTGATAAAGCCCAGAAAAGCACGATGATTCTGGTCTCTGCCATCACCCCTACACCTGCCGGTGAAGGCAAAACCACGACGACTATTGGTCTCACGGAAGCCCTTAACCGCTTGAGTAAAAAAGCCGTAGCTGTGCTGCGCGAACCTTCACTCGGACCTGTCTTTGGCATCAAGGGCGGCGCCACAGGCGGTGGCTACTCGCAAGTGGTACCCATGGATGAAATCAACCTGCACTTTACGGGCGATTTCCCTGCTATTGAAAAAGCACATAACCTTCTTGCCGCCGTGATTGATAACAATATCCAGAACCGCAAGAACAACATCAACCTTGAGCCTCGCTCGGTGCGCTGGAAACGTGTCATGGATATGAACGACCGCGCACTACGCAAAATTATCGTTGGGCTGGGCGGTCGCGGTTATGGTATTCCACGCGAAACGGGCTTCGATATCACTGCCGCTTCCGAAGTGATGGCAGTCCTTTGCATGTCCAATGACCTCTTTCATCTTAAAGAAAAGCTGGGCAATATCTTCGTTGGCTACACGCGCGATAAACACCCTGTCTTTGCTCGCGACCTCAAAGTTCATGGTGCTATGGCGGCTCTGATGAAAGATGCTATCAAACCGAACCTTGTTCAAACTCTCGAAGGCAATCCTGCTATCATTCATGCCGGACCTTTTGCAAACATTGCGCAAGGCACCAATACTATCCTTGCTACCCGCATGGGTCTATCACTTGCCGATTATGTTGTCACTGAAGCTGGCTTCGGCTTTGACTTGGGCGGAGAAAAATTCCTTCACATCAAATGTGGCTATGGCAATTTCTCGCCTAAAGCCGTGGTCATCGTGGCTACGGTGCGCGCCCTGAAGTATCATGGCGGTGCGGCGCTCGATACGCTCAAGCATCCTAACCTTGCAGCACTAAGCATGGGGCTTGCTAACCTCGATAAGCATCTCGAAAACGCCAAGCTCTTTGGCTTGCAGCCTGTCGTTGCCGTCAACAAGTTCTACACTGACACACAAGAAGAATTGGATTTGGTTGTTAAACACTGTGCGTCATTGGGTATCAAAGCGGCAGTCTCTGAAGTGTGGGCAAGTGGCGGCGGCGGCGCTTTAGAACTTGCCGAATATGTCTTGAACGCTGTGGAGCATAGCAAAGATTTTACGCCGCTCTATGACTGGTCGTGGGGTGTTGAGAAAAAAATTGAAACCATTGCCACTAAAATCTACGGTGCAGAAAAGGTGGTCTTCCAAGCACAAGCTCAAAACGACCTCAAGACCATTGAAGCATTAGGCTTTGACAAGTTACCTGTCTGTATTGCCAAAACTCAAAAATCGCTTTCCGATAACCCCGCACTTATTGGACGACCGACTGGCTTTACGCTTAGCGTGCGTGAAATTGAAATCGCCTCTGGTGCCGGATTCCTCGTGCCCATCACTGGCGAAATGGTGCGCATGCCCGGCTTGCCTGAAGTGCCTGCTGCCGAGAGCATTGATATTGATGAACAGGGCAATATCGTCGGCTTGTTCTAAGTAGTCCTGACAAATGAATGTGTAGGTTTTGCTGCACTGTGCTGCACTTCTCTTTTGTCATCATATCGCAGAACACGGATGTTCTGTGCACTTTTTGGTCATTGGAAGCACCATTCTCCTGTCATTCCGAGCATGAGTGAGGAATCCAGCGTGTGGATGTCTCGCTCTGCTACGCTTTGTTCAGCACAACAGGCTGATGGATTGTGGTTGGCTTACCTCACCCTAACCCTCTCCTGCAAGGAGAGGGAACTCACTTCACCCTAACCATCTCCTACCAAGAAGAGGGAACTCACTTCATCCTGACCATCTCCTACCAAAGAAGAGGGAACTGACCTTACCCTGAGCCTCTGGAGAGGGAACTGACCTCACTCTCTTTTCCTTCCCTTACAAAGGAGATGGGCTTTGTTTTTTGTCCCTCTCCTCTTAGGAGAGGGACGTCTGCGCAGCAGACCGGGTGAGGTGCAGACAAGGTGAGGTTGTATGCGTTTAAGCGATGGTTTCCATGTTGGGCTGCATGTGCCGTCACTCAATTTTAATCTTCCACAC
>Ga0308411_10000102_pt1 | contig 47053 bp, 40 predicted proteins | sample HotsprottomLayer_2_FD_203530 | JGI IMG/M metagenome (GOLD analysis project Ga0308411, IMG submission 203530) | Hot spring phototrophic mat microbial communities from Octopus Spring, Yellowstone National Park, Wyoming, United States -... | ecosystem: Environmental > Aquatic > Thermal springs >... | reverse complement strand
CGAAAAGCACCTTATACCGCTTGGGACTTCCGGCCTGTTCCAACAGGCCGTTGACGTAAGGCAGAAAGCCGGCGATGGCTTCGCCGTAGACGAACAGGTCGCCGTCGTTGTTGATGAACACCGGGATGCCGAACTTGTCTTCCAGGAACGGGCCCAGAGCGACGCCGCCGCGGAAAGCAGGCAGGTTGCCGATGTTCATGATGATGCCCGCCGGGTAGTCGGCGGGACCGGGGAAGGCGAAACTGATCGCCACGGGAGGCTCGGGCAGCTCCTGGCGGACCAGCTCGAATCCGCGGACGATGTTGGCGAGGCAGCGGTCGAGGTTGTCCGCTTCGGTGGGTAGAGAGATCGGCCCAGCCAGCAGGCGGTTGCCGCGGATGGCGGAGAATTTGAGATTGGTGCCGCCCGCATCCAGCGTCAGCACAATTCGCGGATCATTCTCAGTGGTCATCGTTTGCATCATCCCCCCTCAGGCTGGCTGCACCGCTCGGCGCTGGTTCATCAGCGAGACCCAGAGAATGTAGACGATGGCGGCGAGAGGAACGAGAAAGCCGCTCTGGACCGAGGCGGTGAGGTCGGAGACCCACCCCATCAGCGGAGGCACAAAAGCGCCGCCGACGATGGCCATGACCATCAGGCCGGACAAGGCGTTGGTGTGCTCCGGCAGCCGGTCGATGGTGATGGAGAAGACCAGCGGAAAGATGTTGGCGAAACCCAGGCCCACGACGAAGAAGCTGGCCACGGCGATGGTCCCGTTGGGGACGAACAGGCCCAGCAGGCCCACGGCCGACAGCAGGCTGGTCACCAGGAAGAAGACCTTGGGCTTGACCCAGTTGAGGATGACCCCGCCGGAGAAGCGGCCAATGGTGAGGGCGGCGAAGAACAAGCCGGTGCCGAGCAAACCGATGCGGCTGATGTCGACCCCAAAGCGCTCCCGCAAGTAGAGGGGCGCGCCCGAGCTGACCGAGACCTCCGCGCCCACGTAGAGGAAGATCGCCAGCACCATCATAAAGACGTAACCGTCGCGCAACAGGGCCAGGCAGGACGACAGCGTGGCGGGCTGGGTGGAAGGCGCGGCGGCGGAGTCCACTTTCAGGGTGAATCCGGCCAGCCAGGCGATCGCGATGGCGGCGGCGTAAATCGGAAAGATCACCTTCCAGTCGAGGCCCCAGGCATTGGCGGCGATCACTGGAATGAGCGGCCCGGACAACGACCCAATAGCTTTGACGAACTGCGCCAGCGACAGATTGCGGCTGTACTTATCGGGGGCCGAGACGTCGCGCATGAGCGGGTTGCCCGCCACCTGGAGCGTAGTTGCGCCCGCCCCGAGCAACAGCACCGTCAGCAGGAAAACCGGGAAGGTGGTCAGGCCGAACAGGGTGGGGATCAGCATGCTGGCCAGCATGACGCCGAGCCCAAGCAGGAGGATAAACTTCTTACCCTTGCGGTCCTGATATAGGCCCATCGGGACCGAGAGGACGCCGAACATGATGAAGCCCATGAAGGCGGTCAACTGGGCGGTGAAGTTGGAGAGCTCGAACTGCTGCTTGGCCAAGCCGACAAATGGGCCGACGGCGTCGCCGAAGCCCATCGCCAGGAAAGCCAAAAAGACCGGGAAAGCGCGGAACGCCGCGGGCGCGGTGCGGGCCGGAGTTCCGGCTGAGTCGGATGACATGCGTTCACCTCCATATTTCGAGTTCAGACGGAATGCAAGGGGCAGCGCCGCGTCCTGACCAAGGACGGCGGGCGCTCAGCGCAACATTAACACATCGCGCGGCGCGGCATGACATGGGACCGGCGAACCGCAACGCCCTCACTGCGCCACATTGAAGCCTTCGACCACAATGCGCGGGCGTTCGCCGCGGGTATCGGCGCCGTCCAGCTCCGTACGGATGGTGCGGCGCTCGCCGGGCATCAGGGCGATGTAGTTGTCCTCGTAGAGGACGGGGAGGATGCGGTCGCCGGACTTCTCGCGCACGGCCTTGAGGCGCACCATCAGCGCCGGGTAGGCCGAGGGGTTGTGGATCTCCGTAGTGAGCACCCAGCGGTTGCCCTGCTGGACGGTCTTCGTGGATGCGTCGAGTTTGACTTTGGGCAGGTTCCGGATGTCCCGGAGATCGAAATCCCGCAGCGGCGGGGCGGGGCCGCGGCCTGCGGCGGAGCCAACCTCATACTCCTGTGTGCCGCGCAGGTAGAAGTTGGTGGAAAGCACGCGGGCGCCCTGGCTGAGGGTCAGGCGCAGGAAGTGGACGGGCGTGAGGTCCGCGGGGTATTCGATTTGGATGGGGCTTTCGACGCTGTCCTCCTTGCTGGATAGCGTGGCGGACTTGTCCCACTTGCACGCGCCGTCCATATTGAGGATCTCAATGCGGGAAGTGAGACCCGTCTGGTCTCCGGCGTGGTAGTTGACGACTTCGACCATGTTGGTGACGGGGTTCCATTGGATGTGAATCGGCTCGGAAGCCTTCTTGGCGCCGAAATACCCGGCCGTAGGTTCCAGGAAATAGTCGTAGGTCTGCCAGACGAAACTGGGCCAGGCAGGGTGGCTCATCCAGATGAGCAGTCCCATCCGGTTCTTGCTCTGGGCCTCAAACATGGCGCGGTAGCCGTCGTAGTTGACGAACTGAGCCAGGGTGGCCCACTCCGCGATGTTGGAGGCGCCGCCGTATCGCTTGTCAATGATTTCGCGGAAGACGCCGCCGCGCTGGGCGCCCGCCGTGGTGAAGTCATGCAAGCCCCAGACGTGAGTAGAAGGCGGCCAGAGCTGGTCTTCGGGAATGGTAAGGCGGATGCTTTCGAGGGTCATGACGTTGGGCATGCCCATCTCGCTGTGGAGCTTGGGAGTGGCGCGCTGCTGAAAGTAGAAGGCCGTCGGGTTAGCCCAGTAGGGTCCGTGTCCGCTGACGACGCCGGCGGCGGAGTCTGAGATGTAATGGATTCCCGGGTGCAGTTCCGGCAGCAGGGCGCGGATGCCCTTATCGATGCGCGGAGGCGGGCTTCCTTCGTTGCGGCCGACGTAGAGGGCCACCGAGGGGTGATTGCGGATCCGCAGCACATAGTCCCGGACGTTGCGCAGAAACATTTCTGGATCATCGGGATCGGGGCCGTCGACCGGGTTGGCCAGCCAGAAATCCTGCCAGATCGCGATGCCGTACTTGTCGCAGGCTTCATAGAAGGCTTCGTCGCCGGTCTGGCCGACCCAGTTGCGGATCATGGTAAAGTTCATGTCCTTGTGGTAGCGGACCGCGGCGTCGTACTCGCGCGCGCGGTAGCGCAAGTTGGCCTCGGGATGGCCCCAGTTGCCGCCGCGGGCGATGAACCGGCGCCCGTTGATCCAAATCCGCAGACTGCCGCCCTCTTCGCTGTAGGTGAACTGGCGGACGCCGGCCTGGAAGGACTTGCGGTCCGACAACGCGGCGCCGAGAGCGAACTCAAGGGTGACGGGATAAAGATGCGGCTCGCCGTAGCCGTTCGGCCACCACAGCCGCGGTTTCTGAAGGCGTAGGGCCGGATGAGTTGAGGGATCCAGCCGGACGGTGCGTTGGGAGGAGGCGTCGAGAGTCAGCGGCATCTCGAACCTCACCGGACCAAAAGACCCACGCAGTGTGCCTGAGACGGGCTTGGGTTCAAGGTTGCGCAGGGTGGCTTCGATCGTGATGTCGGCGCGCGAGGTATCCGGAAGCGGCAGGGTGGTGTTTACGAAGGGATCCTCGATGGCGACCGGGCCCGTGGTGGTGAGGTAGACATCCGCCCAGATGCCCGTGTCGCGGCCTCGCACCGGCGGGATCCAGTCCCAGCCCTCCGTCGCATGGTAGGTGGGATTGTCGGCCCCGAGCGCGCCGCCGTTGAGGCCGGTGCTTTCGGCCGTCTTCTCCTTGATGCTGCCGGGCGTGGCGTTCTTGAGGATGCGCACGGCCAGCGCATTGCGGACTCCGGGCTTGGCATGGCGAGTGATATCAAACTTGCCGCGCATGAAGGCCCCTTCGATCCGGCCCACAGCGGCACCGTTGACGAAGACCTCGGCCTTCCAATTGATGCCGTCGAAGTTAAGCCATACGTGCTTGCCCCGGGCAGAGGCGGGAACCGTGAACTCGTTCCGGTACCAGAAGTCGGCGTAGAAGAAGGAGTCTGAGATCTGTAGCTGGTTGTCGCCGAAGTTGGCTTCCGGGACGGCGCCGATGTTGAAGTAGCTGGAAAGAGTCGTGCCGGGGACAGTGGCCACGACCCAATCCTGATCCTGGAATCCGACCTGAGAAATGGTTTCGCCCGTGGCGTTCACCAGAGAGTCGCGCTGGAGTCTCCAAGCGCCGCCGGCAAGGCGGACGCGGCCGGAGGCATCCGGCGCAGGCTGCGGCTTGGGCCGGGCCACCGGACCGCCCCGGCCGTAAACTTCGATTTCGCTGAGCAGATAGCCCTGCGGTGATGCCGCTTTCGTCATCAGAACGCGCACGTAGCGCCCCTTGGCAGGCTGCGCCAGCCTTAGATCGTCGGTGAGGGAGGAGTTGGAGGGGAGAGCTTGCAGGGTCGTCCAGGATTTGGCGTCGTTGGACACCTGGATAGCGCCCTCGGCGGCGCGCCAGATCCAGAAGAGCACGACGCGGTCAAAAGTGCATTCGGGGCCTAGATCCACGTAGACCCACTCCTGGCCCGCGCCCGCGCTCATCCAGGCGCTGGTGAAGTGATAGGGGCCGCCGATCTTGACCCGCTCGTTCTGACGGTAGAAAAGGATTTCGGAGAGGTTCCAGCGGGTGTCTTCGGGGCCGTTCAGCTCCACGCGCAGGAAACGGTTGCGGGAGGGGGCGGTGAAACGGACCACCGGACGGAAGCCTGCCGCCATGGGCCGGCCCGCCCCTTCCGTGCGTCCCAATTCGCGCCAACTCTGCCCGTCGTCGGAGCCAGTGACGATGCAGCTCCATCCTACGGCGGGTTGTTGCGCGCCAGGTTGCGCGCCGCGGCCGCCGAAGCCGCCGGAACCGGCGCGCGGAACCACCTCAATGCGGTCGATCTCGAGTGGCGATGCGCCGCCTCGAAGCTCGAACTGCACCCAGACTTTGGGGCCCGTGAGCGCAATCGTCGAGGTGAGGTTGTCGTCGACAATCAGCTCGCGGTCGATGCGGCTGAGCAAGCCGGCCTGGCTGGTGGAAACGGCGATGGTTCGGGGGACAGTGGTGTCCTTGATGCCGTCGGTCGCCAGCGTCGCGGTGAGGTTGTAGTCGTAGCTGGAGGAGTGATAGGCCGCGCGGCGCAGGGCCAGATTGCGGTAGGTGGTGGAATCGGGAACCATTAGAGGCGCGAAGTCCTCGTTGGGGTTGCCCGGGTAGACTCCGATCCCGCGGGTGAACATCTGCGCTTGAAGCAGAGCAGAAGCCGACAGCAATAGTAAGAGTGTAATATTCTTCATTTGTCCGGACTCCAATACTGAGGCGGAGTAATTCCGCCACGGGAATTATACCGAGCTTGCGCTGAGGGCGAGCGGCCGGCGAAACCTTTCAAGCCGAGCGCGGGAACGGTCCCACCACGGGCGCAGGAGAACGCCGGTCTCAATCCGTCTTGCGCAACGGCGCACCGGCTACGGCCAGCGCAAGCAAAGGGAAATAGTTGCGGTAGAGGTGATAGGTCAGGAAAAAGACGTTGGGGAAACCGGTGCCAGTCGCCAGGTCTTCCTTCCAAGTCCCGTCCGGGCGTTGGGTCTCAATCAGAAAGCGCACGCCGCGGCGGATGGAAGCGGAGTGGGTGTCGCCTGCGGCGGCGAGCCCCAGGATGGCCCAAGCGGTTTGGGAAGCGGTGCTAGGGGCGGCCACGAAGCGGTTCATTTTGTAACTGGCGCAACTTTCGCCCCAGCCGCCGTCCTCGTTCTGGACGCTGCGCAGCCACTCAGCGGCGCGCTCGATGGCGCTGCGCGCGGCGGGGTGTCCGGTGGCGCGGAGCCCCCGCATCGCGAGGAAGGAACCATAGATGTAGTTGACGCCCCAGCGTCCATACCAGCTCCCGTTGGATTCCTGGCAGTTGAGGAGGTAGCGCACGCCGGCATCAATGGCGGGGTGGCCGTGCCGGTAGCCATATCGCGAGAGAGCATCCAGAACGCGGCCGGTAATATCGGGACAAGTCGGGTCGAGCATGGCGTTGTGATCGGCCCAGGGAATCTTGTTGAGGATCTCCCAGTCGTTGTCGGCGTCGAAAGCGGCCCATCCGCCGTCGCGGCTCTGCATGCCGAGCAGCCAGTTCACCGCGCGCCGGATGCTGCGCTGCTGGGCTTCCGGATCCGAGGCCTTGGCGTGCACGAAGGCCAACAGCACCATAGCCGTGTCGTCAATGTCGGGGTAGAACTCGTTGGCGAACTCGAAGGCCCAACCGGAGGGTTCGAGATTGGGCCGCTTGACCGCCCAGTCGCCCTTGCGGCGGATCTCTTTGGTGAGCAGCCAGTCGGCGGCGCGGGTCAGGGAGGCGGAATCGGCCAGACCGGCCTCGCCCAGAGCAAAAGCGGCAATGGCGGTGTCCCAGACCGGGGACCAGCAGGGCTGGAAGAAGAACTCATCCCCGCGCTGGACCAGCAAGTTGTCGAAGTGGCGGATGGCTTCGACCAAGTCGGGATGATCGGGCGGATAGCCGAGGCTTTCGAAGGCCATGATTTGGTACATCATGGCGGGGTAGATAGCGCCGAGCCCCTCGGTGTTGCGGGTGCGGTCCAGGATCCAATGCTCGGCTTCGCGGATGGCCTTAGCGCGGAGGTTGCGGGGGCCGCGCTTCTCCCAGATCTTGAGCAGCTTGTCGAGGTGGTGGAAGAGGATGGCGAGGCCGTCGCGCTGGGAGGGGCCGGGCTTCTTGCCGGGCAGAAAGATCTCTTCGAGAGTGATGCCGTTGGGGGCCTGGCGCTGGCGGCCGACGGCCTGCACAATAGACAGCGGCACGACGATGGTGCGCGTCCAGGAGGACATCTCGTAGAGAATGTCGCCGGGCAGCAGCACCATCTCCGGAGGCACGGTCGGCACAAAGCGGCGCGGGTAGAGGCCGAAGAGGCTGAGATTGATGCGCACGTAGCTGTTGCAGGCTTGCACGCCGCCGAGCTGGAGGATGCGTTCTTTGGCGCGCAACATCTCAGGGCGGTTGGGATCCACGCCCGCAATCTTGAGGGCGCTGTAAGCCTTGACCGAGGCGTTCACGTCCGAGGGACCGCCGGGATAGATGTTCCAGCCGCCGTCGGGCAACTGGCGGGCGAGCACCGACTGGCAGCAACGGTCGATGAGGGCGCGGGTGGGCGGGTTCCAGGATCCGCCGTCGGGGGGATAGAGCCAAAGCTGAAGCAGGACGTAGTCGGACTCGAGAGTGGAGTCGGCCGTGAGATCGCCGCACCAGTAGCCGTCGGGGTGCTGGATTTGGAGCAGCGCCCGGGAGGCGGCCTCCATGCTGCTCTGGAGCGCGGCCGGTAGGACGTCGGCGGTCTGCTGGGCCGCTTGGGCGCGTTTATGCTGACGCACTTCGGCTGGACGAACGGGGTCTAGGATGCTCATGGTGTTTATAGAAGTATCGTCTCCATCTTATAGCGTAGGGTAATCTTGAGCGCTTCCACCAGCAGCGCTTCGACGCGCCGGACAACGGCCGTCCGGCGAATGCCGCCGTCCGCAAGCAGCAGGCGGCGGCTGGTCAGCTCCCGGCTCAAAGCAACCGCGCCGCGTCCCGGGCGAAGTAGGTGAGGATAATGGACGCGCCGGCGCGGCGGATGGCGGTGAGGCTTTCCAGCATGGCGCGCTCGCGGTCGAGCCATCCGTTGCGTGCGGCGGCGACGATCATGCTGAATTCGCCGCTGACCTGGTAGGCGGCGATGGGGACATCGAAACGGTCGCGCGCCATGCGGATGAGGTCCAGGTAGGGCAGGGCGGGCTTGATCATGACAATATCGGCGCCCTCTTCGATATCCAGCTCAATTTCGCGCATGGCTTCGCGGCCGTTGGCGGGGTCCATCTGGTAGCTGCGGCGGTCGCCGAACTGGGGAGCCGACTCAGCGGCTTCGCGGAACGGGCCGTAAAAAACCGAGGCGAATTTGGCCGCGTAGGACAGGATGGGGGTGTTGGCAAATCCGGCGCCGTCGAGAGCCTTACGGATGGCGGCAACCCGGCCGTCCATCATGTCCGAGGGGGCGACGATGTCCGCCCCGGCGCGGGCGTGGGAGACGGCCGAGGCGGCGAGCCATTCGAGGGTGGCGTCGTTGTCCACGTCGCCGTTGACCACCTTGCCGCAATGGCCGTGGCTGGTGTACTCGCAGTTGCAGACGTCGGTGATGACCAGCAGCCGCGGAACTTCGCGCTTGATCGCCCGGACGGCGCGCTGGACGATGCCGTCTTCGGCGTAGGCGCCGCTGGCGAGCTCGTCTTTGCTCTCCGGCAGACCGAACAGGATGACGCCGCCGATGCCCAGTGAGGCGGCCTCGGCGCAGTCCTTGACCAGCTCGTCGATGGAGAGCTGGAAATTGCCGGGCATCGCGCTGATTTCGCGGCGGACGCCTTCTCCGGGGCAGACGAACAGCGGCAGGATGAACTGCGAAGGCGCCAAGTGGGTTTCGCGGACCAGGCTGCGCAGCGGCTCGGTAGCCCGCAGCCGTCGCATGCGGTGGATAGGGTACGCCATACCCTGGATTCTAGCGCGGCGGCACCGTGGAACCGGCCGCCGACGGTTCGAAGCATGTTGTCCGGACCGAGCCGCCAAGCGCCGCACCGCTGTTGCGATATGCTGATTTCGATGCGCCGGTTGATTACGGTTGCCTTCTTCCTCCTCGCGCTTCTCCCTTCGGGTTTCGTATTTTGGCATGCCCGCGAGGCGCCGCACTTAGGGGCCTTCCAAGATGACAGCCTCTACGTGACCACGGCCAAGTCTCTTGCCGAGGGGCGCGGCTATCGAATCCTCAGCCTCCCTGGTGAACCTTACATGACAAAATACCCGCCCCTCTATCCGTTTCTTCTGTCCCTCGTCTGGCGACTCGACAACCAGTTCCCTCAGAACCTGCGCTGGGTGATGCTCATTCAGTGGTTGATCTGGCTTGCGTTTTTAACGACTCTGTACCTGACGGCGAGATTCCTAGCTAAAGACAACAACCTGCTGATTCACACAACGCTGTTGCTTGCAGCCGTCGCGCCGGCATTTGTTTACCTGTCGGCTTCGATCATGGCTGAATCATTGTTCGCTGCCCTCGTGCTCACCTCCATCGTTACTCTTGGCGCCGATGCGAAAACGACCAAAACCCAGGCCTTCTGGGCGGGCTGCGCCGCCGGGGCGGCGTTTCTCACCAAGAGCGCGGCACTTCCCCTCATTGCCGCTGGCCTCCTTTCCTTAGCTTTACGCAAGCGCTGGGTCCAAGGTGTTTTGTATGCGCTCCCCACCGTTGGATCGCTGGTAGCCTGGCGGCACTGGACCCATACCCACCGACTCGAGACCAACGATGTAAATCTCCTTTACTATCTAGATTACGTTGAGTTCTACAAACACACCACAGCCTTTTCTGATTTATTATTACTAGTGAACACAAATGTGTCTGCACTGATTGAAAGTGTTGGCCGCCTTGTGGTGTTCACGGAGCATGATTATAAGCCTATTAGGCTTGTGTTAGTTGTCGTCGGCATGTTTGCAAGCTACTCTACAGTTGTCTACCTCAGGCGCACAAAGTCGAGCTATATCCAGTGGTTCTTCTTGCTGTATTGTATTCAGTCCTTGCTATGGAACTATCCACCAAATGAAAGGTTTTTATTTCCTCTGCTAATAGTTTTTATTGCCGGGTCTCTCGCCGGAGTGAAACAATTGCTGGAGCGGTGGGCTGGGTTTTTGGTAAAGAGTGTTCTCCTTACGGTATGGATTGTTACAATTACTGGTTGGGGCGCTTCAAAAACGCTGCTTTACTTGCCTACTTTTGTCAACACTCACGGCATGAGGCAACAACGCATAGCCTGCTTTGCGGATTGGGCCAGAGACCATATTGCGGCAGAGGATGCGGTTGTCGCGTATAGGGACGCCGATCTTTACCTTTACTCCGGAGTGAAGGGGATACGGCTGCAGAGACTGCCCGGTGCGTTTTCTAGGGGCCTAGGTGAGGATGTCGAGGAGTTACTTAAGGGCGCACCGAGTTATGCGACGAGGACTCAATTACGGTATCTGGTGTGGGACCGTGCCGACTACTATGACGTGCCAGATGTGAGCTTCAGGGCGCGTATGGAGAAGATCCTGGGCGAGATGAATTCTGTTCGCTTGGAAGCCGAGGTGTGTGGCGTTCGACTGTACCGGTTCGAGCGGGGAGAGCCGTAGAACGGCCGCGCATGCTGGAGCGGGTGGCGGATGCGGGAAGTGGACTTCAGGGTGCGCGACGAGCGCTTTGGTTTACGGCCTCGCGGGCGATCCGGCGCAGCATGCCGCGGAAAACCAGGGCGTGAAGCGGATAGACAAGCCACCAGTAGGCCAGCCCGGTAAGCCCAGCCGCGTCGAAAACGGCCGTTTGGCGGAGAGTGGTGCCACTTGGGCCGGGCAATGCCTCAAATTCGAGCCAAGCGCGGCCGGGAAGCTTCATCTCGGCGGCCAGCCGCAAGCGGCGGTCCGGCTCGTAAGCCTCCACCCGCCAGAAGTCGAGCGCATCCCCTGGGCGGAGCTGCTCCGGATCGCGGCGGCCCCGGCGAAGTCCGGCGCCCCCGACCAGCAGGTCGAACCAGCCGCGGATGCGCCAAAGCAAGTTCCCGTAATACCAGCCGGTGCGGCCGCCGATTCGGCGGATGGGAGCGAAAGCAAGGTGTGGCGGCAGCGGAACCTCCACGGTGCGGGAATCGACAAACCGCGTCCCGACGCGGAGCCCCGCGCGGGATGGGTGGCCCTGGGTAAATGCGAGGGCGTCGGACCAGCGTGTTTCGGCGAACTCGCGGTCTTCGTTTCGCAGGGCTCGCTCGATGGCCTGACGGACGCCCATCGGCCGTACCGGGAAGGCCTCCAGAGCTGCGGGATTCCGAACCACACTGGGATTGCGCACGCCTTCAATGAGCTCGCGGCCTACCCGGGCATAAATGGGCGTAACCAGGCCGAGCCAAAGGCTCGAAAGGCGCGGGGTGAGAAAGGGAACCGGCAGCAGCACCCGGCGGAGCCCCCTCTGCCGAGCGTATTCGAGGATCAGCTCTCCGTAGGAGACCACGTCGGCGCCGCCGATTTCGTAGATTGCGTGGTTTTGGTCCGGGACCGTAAGGGCCAGCAGCAGATACTGGATGACGTCCTCGATGGCGATGGGTTGGGCCGGCGTGCGGACCCAGCGGGGCGTGATCAGGACCGGCAGGCGCTCGGCCAGAGCCCGGATCAGTTCGAACGACAGGCTTCCGGAGCCGATGATGATGGACGCGCGGAACTCGAGTACCGGCACCCCGTGAGTCCGGAGCTCCTCGCCGACTTCGAGGCGGCTGCGAAGATGAGGCGACAGGCCGCCCTCAGCGGAAGTGAGGCCGCCGAGGTAGATGATCCGCCGGACGCCGGCTTCGCGCGCTGCCCGGGCGAAGTTGGCGGCCGCAACCCGGTCCTCGGCTTCGAAACGCGCGCCCCGCATCATCGAGTGGACCAAGTAGTAGGCGGTGTGGACCCCTTCCATGGCCGCGGGCAAAGTGCCGGCCTCCAGCAGATCTCCTTGCACGACCTCTGCGGTCCCCTCGAAACGCGAGCGGAGGACCTCCGGGCGCCGCGCCAGGCAGCGCACCCGGTGTCCGGCGGCCAGCAGAGCGGTGAGAAGCCTGCCGCCCACATATCCGGTCGCGCCCGTGAGCAGAATGGGGCCGTCCATAGTCACTACTTACTGGATGGTACACACATCGGCCTGGGTCCAAATTGCTACGATGAGATTTCCATGGCGCAGGCGCAACGGAAGGCCCAACTCGCCGCCCGGCGGTATTTTGTGCGGGGGCGCGTGCAGGGCGTAGGCTATCGCTATTTCGTCCAGGATGCGGCCCAGGAGCTGGGTCTCAGCGGCTATGCCAAGAACCTGGAGGACGGCCGGGTCGAGGTCTACGCCGTGGGCGCGCCGGAGGCGCTGGCGGAGCTCGACGGCCTGCTGTGGAAAGGCCCCCGCTGGGCCGAGGTGCGAGGGGTTGAGCAGCAAGAAGCGCCGGTCGTACAGTACGTGGGTTTTCATATCCGATGAATCTCGAACACTTGAAAAAACTGATCCGTGAAGTGCCGGACTTTCCCAAGCCGGGCATTCTCTTTTACGACATCACAACCTTACTCAAGGATCCCGCCGGTCTGAGGGCGGTGATCGATGCGCTCCGGGACCGCTACCAGGGGGCGGGCGTCGCGCAAGTGCTGGGAGTGGAGGCCCGGGGATTCATCTTCGCGCCGACGCTGGCCTACGCGCTCGGGGCAGGCTTTGTGCCGGTCCGGAAGCCGAAAAAGCTGCCCGCCAAGGCCATCCGCGAAGAGTACCAGCTCGAGTACGGCACGGACGCTCTGGAGATCCACGAAGATGCGGTTCAGAAAGGCCAGCGCGTGCTCATTGTGGACGATCTGCTGGCCACCGGCGGCACCGCCGCGGCCACGGCGCGTCTGGTGGAAAAGCTGGGCGGAGTGGTGGCAGGCTTCGGGTTCGTCGTGGAGCTGGACTTCCTAAAAGGCCGCGAGAAGCTCGCCGGCTACGACGTGCATTCGCTCCTGCACTACGACAAGTAGGTCCGATGGAACGCCGGGCGCGGGTGAAGGCATATGCCAAGATCAACCTCGATCTGCATGTGCTGAACCGGAGGCCGGACGGCTATCACGAGCTGCGAACCGTCTACCAAACCATCTCGCTGGCCGACGATCTGGAGATTTCGTTCCGGACCGCCCGGCCAAGCCGCATCACCGCGGATTGCGACCTGGAGATTCCGGACAACCTGGTGGTGCGAGCCGCGGAGCTGGCGCTCGAAGCGATGCGGGTGCGCGGCGAGGTCTGGATGCGGCTTAGGAAGCGGATCCCAATGGGGGCCGGACTGGGCGGCGGATCGAGCGACGCTGCGGCGGTGCTGCTGGCGCTGCCAATCCTGGCGAACCGGCCCATCGCTCTCGAAAAGATGATTGAGCTGGCGTGCCGTCTGGGCAGCGACGTCCCTTTCTTTCTACTGGGCGGGACAGCGCTGGGCGTTGGGCGCGGCGAGGAAGTCTACCCGCTGCCGGACTTAGGCCGCGCGCGGGGCCTGCTCGTTGCGCCGGAGCTGCACATCTCGACGGCGGAAGCCTACCAAGCGCTCGGGCGCGGTTTGACATTGGCCGCGCCAGAGAATATCATAAGTAGTTTCCAGTCTTGCATTTGGCACCGTAGTGTGGGAACGCCGGGGTCAGGCGGAACGCCTTGGGGAAGCAACGATTTTGAGGCCGCCGTTTTTGCCCGGCATCCCCGCTTAAGGCGCCTGAAACGGAAGTTGGCAAGGCTGGGAGCGGAACCAGCGCAGATGACCGGCAGCGGCTCGGCGCTGTATGGGATTTTCCACACGAAGGAAGACCTGGAGACCGCGTTTACGAGATTCCGACGGGAGAGGATTTTTCCGTTCGAGTTTTTGAGCCGGGCGGCCTACCACGCCAGGTGGAGGCGCTGCCTGAGGGAGTTTGCAAGCGAGAAAGGATGGCCGCCGAGAAGCCGGCAAGCACGTCAGGGTACGACAAGCTGAAGGTGTTCACAGGCAACGCCAACCGGGCGTTGGCGGCGGAGATCTGCGCCTGTTTGGGCTGCAAGCTGGGCCAGGCCGACGTCAAGCAGTTTTCTGACAGCGAGATTTACGTCCAGATCAAAGAAAACGTCCGCGGCGCGGATGTCTTCATCGTTCAGCCGACCTGCACGCCGGTCGAGCGCCATCTGTTCGAGCTGTTGTTGATGATTGACGCCCTGAAGCGGGCCTCGGCGGACCGCATTACGGCGGTGCTGCCTTACTACGGGTACGCGCGGCAAGACCGCAAGGACAAGCCGCGGGTGCCCATCTCGGCGCGGCTGATCGCAAGCCTCCTGGAACGGGCGGGCGCCGACCGGATTTTGAGCCTGGACCTGCACGCAGCCCAAATTCAAGGCTTCTTTGACATCCCGGTGGACCACCTGTTTGCCGCGCCGGTGATGATCGAGTATTTCAACAAACTGCACCTTACGAATCTGACGGTGGTATCGCCGGACGCGGGCGGCGTGGAGCGCGCCCGGGCCTTCGCCAAACGGCTGAAGGCGCCGCTGGCGATCATCGACAAGCGCCGGGAAGCGATGAACGAAGCGGAAGTCATGCACATCATCGGGCGCGTGAAGAACCGGAATTGCCTGATGGTGGACGACTTGATCGACACCGCCGGAACGCTGGTCAAGGGCGCCCAGGCGCTTCTGGATCATGGAGCGGCCAGCGTAAGGGCCTGCGCGACGCACGCGGTGCTGAGCGGCCCGGCGGTCGAACGGATTGAGGGTTCCAAGATTAAAGAAGTCATCCTTACTAATTCGATTCCCCTGCGGCCGGCGGCCAAGCGCTGCAAGAAGATCAAGACCCTTTCGGTGGCGCCGCTGTTGGCCCGGGCGATTCAGTCGATTCATGAGGAGACTTCGGTAAGCGCACTATTCGTTTAGAAAGGAATCAGAGGAGCCGGGCCACGCAGCCCACGTCCATCGGACCTGCGCCCCGGCCGAGGGAGAGGAATTCATGAGGAAACAGATCACGGTTGCCGCGCAACTGAGAACCAGCCGCGGCAAAAACGAAGCCCGGCGGCTCCGGGCGCGCGGCCTGACGCCGGCAGTGCTGTACGGCGCGGGACAGGAAGCGGTAGCCATCGCAGTCGAGCCCAATGCGGTGCTCAAGATTCTGCACAGCAGCACCGGGCACAACACGATCTTCGACGTGGCCATCGACGGCGGCCAAACCACGCCGGCCATGATCGTCGACTGGCAATTGGATCCGATCACGGACCGCCTGCTGCATGTGGATCTGAAACGGATCGACATGAGCAAACGCCTGCGCGTCTCGGTGCCCGTCCAGGCGCAGGGAGAAGCCAAGGGCGTCAAGCAGCAAGGCGGGTTGCTGGAGATCGTGACGCGCGAGATCGAGATCGAGTGCCTCCCGGATGAGATTCCGGAGCACTTCACCGTGGACGTGACGGAGTTGATGATCGGCCAGGCGCTGCGGGCGGGCGAGGTTCCGCTGAGCGGCTCCATGAGGTTGCTCTCTTCGCCGGATTCGGTCATCGCGCACGTGGTGGCTTTGCGGCACGAGGCGCCTGCGGCTGTGGAGGCGGCGCCGGAGGCCGCGGCGGCCGAACCCGAAGTGATCAAAAAGGGGAAGAAGGAAGAAGAGGGCGGCGAGGCCGAGGAAAAGGGCAAGAAGAAGTAAGAGCCCGGATTGGGGAAGCGCGGGGAATCCATGGCGGACATCGCTGCAAGTTCTCCGGCCGGCTCCCCGGAGCCGCCCCAATCCATTGCGGAAATCCGCTTGGTGGTGGGCTTGGGAAACCCAGGGCGGCAATACGAGGATACGCCGCATAACCTCGGCTTTTTGACCGTCGACCGGCTGGCTGAGCGGCACGGGCTGCGGATTTCCCGCAAGGAATGCCTGGCGCTCACCGGCGAAGGCGAGGTGGCGGGGCGGCGGGTGGTTTTGGCCAAACCGCAGACCTACATGAACCGCAGCGGCTTGGCCGTACGGATGTTGCTTGAGAAGTATGGGATGGAACCCCGGCAGATGCTGGTGATTTATGATGATTTGGACCTGCCGTGGATGATGCTCCGGATCCGGCCCAAAGGGTCGGCCGGCGGGCACCACGGAATGGAATCTGTCGGGAAAGAGATTGGCACAACCAATTTCGCCCGGTTGCGGCTGGGAATCGCCGGCTACCGGGTGGAGGATGGCGCAAAGTTTGTGCTCGCGCGTTTCGGGCGGGCGCAGAAGAAGCAGTTGGATGAGCTGCTGGACCTCGCGGCCCAGGCAGCGGAGTCCGTTATTTCCGAGGGCGTCGAAAAGGCCATGGCGAGATTCAATCGTCGCGCCCGCGGTGAAACTAAAGAGGAAGGATGAGAATCTACGAAGAGCTGTTCATTGTAAGGCCGGATGCGACCGAAGAGGAAGTGGACCAGGTCATCGAGCAAATCCGGCAGGCGATCACCTCCCAGGGCGGGACGGTGGACAAGGTGGAGAAGTGGGGCGTTCGCAAGCTGGCCTACCGGGTGCAGAAGCACCACGAGGGCTACTACGTGCTGCTCCAGTTCAGCGCCTCGCCGCAAACGGTGAAGGAGACCGAACGAAGGCTGAGGGTGCTGGACTCGGTGCTAAAGTTTTTGACGGTCCGCATTGACGAGAAATTGAAGCGGATCGAGAAGAGAAAGAAACGCCGCGAGAAACGGGCGGCGCGGCGGCCTGCGCCCCCGGCGCCGGTTCCGGAAGCGCCCGTAGAGGCGGCGATGACCCCGGGCATGCCCGAAGCGGAGGTTGAGAAAGACTAACCATGGCGGAAACAAAAGGAAAACCACTGAGCGCGTCGCAGCGGCCCACCGGCGGCGACAAGGCGATGGCGACAAGCCGGAAGCAATACTTCCGCCGCCGCAAGGTGTGCCGGTTCTGCGTCGAGAAGATTGACGACATCGACTACAAAGACGTGAAGCTGCTGAGCGGCTTTATCTCCGAGCGCGGCAAGATCATGCCGCGGCGAATCACGGGCGTCTGCGCGCCTCATCAGCGGCGGCTGACCGAGGCGATCAAGCAGGCGCGCAACATTGCGCTCCTGCCATTTGCGGCGGCGCTCTAGGAGGCACGGTCATGGAAGTCATCCTGAGAGAAGAGATCGAGAAACTGGGCAACCGCGGCGACATCGTGAACGTCGCCGATGGCTACGCCCGCAACTACCTGCTCCCAAAAAAGCTGGCGGTTCCAGCCACCGAAGCCAACAAGAAGATCATCGAGCAAGAGCGGCAGGCTTACCTGCGCCGCGAGGCCAAGCTCGCCAGCGAGGCTGAGGAGCTGGCCCGGATGCTGGCCGGCGTCACGGTCACCATTGCCCAAAAGGCGGGCGAGATGGATCAGCTCTTTGGCTCGGTCACGGCCAAGGACATCGCCGAAGCTCTGGAACAGCAGAACTTCCAAATCGACCGGCGCAAGATCCTCCTGGAGGAGCCCATTAAGCAGTTGGGCGAGTACAAGGTGGCTCTGCGCCTCCACCGTACCGTGACGGCTGAGATTCAGGTCAACGTCGTCCGCGCGGAAGATTAAATGGGGACGGCTAACGTGCCTGAATCCGTCCCGCTCCACCCCGGGCAGTTCGCCTCCGCAGCCCCGAGAGAGGTGTTGGAAGCGGCAGCCCGGGGGCTGGTGGGCATAGACCGCCGGCTGATCCGGGCGATCGTAGACCGCTTCGACGAGTTCCTCCCCGAACTGGTGCGGTTCGGGATGGAAGACCGCCGCGATCTGCTCCCGCTCGACGAGCTTCTGTTGGATCTGTTCCGGTCCCGGCCCGTGCCCGAAGCGATCCCCTTCCTGATCCGTTGCCTCCGCGACGGCGGCTACGAGTACTTCGAGGATGAACTGGCGGAGGCCTTCAGCCGGCTGGGCTCCGCAGCATTGGAGCCGCTGCTGCAACTCTATCCGGAGCTGAAACCGGAGCAACAAGCAGAGCTCACCTTCATCCTGGCCGGCCTCGGCGTGCGGGACCCGCGGATCTACTCCCTGCTGATGCAGGTGCTGGCGGCGGAACCGGGCGAAGGAGCGTTTCTTCTGGGCATTTACGGCGACCCGGCGGCGATCCCCGAATTGCAGAAGGTCTTGGAAAGAAAGGCGGAGCTGAACCCGGGAGTGGTGCGTGATCTCGAAGAAGCCATTCGAGAGCTTTCAGAACCCCCGGAACCGGCGGCGTTGGAGACCTACGACATTTTTGAAGAGTACCCGGAGCAGCGCGGGCCTTTGTTTGGCGCTCTCTCGCTGAAGGACCGCCTGCGGCTGACCCAGAGTCCCAGCGCGGAGTACCGGGCCGAAGCGGTGGACAGCTTCGACTTCTCCGAGCTGGAACAGGCCGGCGTGCGAAAGCGGCTCCTGGAAATCGCCGAGGGCGATCCCGACGCGGGCGTCCGCGGCAAGGCTTGGGCGCGGCTGGGGGCCGTGGCCGAGCAAGCGCTGCGCGAGACCATGTGGCGGCGGCTCCGCGATGAGCAGGTCCCGCCGCAGGAGCGTGTGGGGGCGCTGGTCGGCCTGTCGCACGGCGACATCGATGGGCTCGGTCCTTACATCCTCCGCTTCTACGAGATGCCGGAGACCCGGGCGCAGGCGATGGAAGCGATGTGGCGAGCCTTAGATCCGGCTTACACGCCCTATTTCTCCAAGCACCTGGAAGACCCCGATGTGAACGTGCGCCGCGAGGCCGTCACCGGCGCCGGGGTCTTCCGCATGAGCGCGGAGTGCGGCCGTCTGGAGAAGCTGTTCTACGACGAAGCGGTGAGGTCCGAGGCGCTGCGGGCTTACGCGCTCGCCGCCCCGGGCAAGGTGTCGGCCGTGCACGCCCGGCAAGTTCTGGCCAAGATTGAGCGATTGGCCGGCGGCCTGGCGGACTATGAAGCGGAGACGGTGTGCGAGGCGCTCGATATGCTCTTGGACGCCCACGGCAGGAGACCGATCTTCTACCCGGCACAGGGTGACGAGATCTCCGAAGACGCCTGGGCGCCGCCGGAGTCGGAAGAGGTTGGCCGCAACGATCCTTGCCCTTGCGGCAGCGGCAAGAAATACAAGAGGTGCTGCGGTGCGGTCTGAGCGCGGCCGCCCAGATCCGGATCCGGCTCAGAGCTTCGGCAACAGAGACAGAACAGCAGCAGAGGGACTGGGGATTACGTGCGCCGCGATGAGACGCCCGAGTCCCTCCACCTTGGCTTTGCCGGCGTCGACGGCGGCGCGCACTGCGGCGACATCGCCTTTGATCACCACCGTGATATAGCCGCCCCCCAGCTTCTCCCGGGCCAACACCTCGACCGATGCGGTCTTGACGGCGGTGTCAATCGCCTCAAAGACGGCCGTAAAGCCTTGGGTCTCGATCAATCCTACGGCGAAAGGGGCTTGTTCTGCCATGCGTGTGTCTTTCGATTCCTTTGTATCACGGGGCAAATGCACGGTGGGCTGCTCGATGAGCGGGTTGTAGTCGGCGGCGGCCTGGAAAGCGCGGGAGGAGGTCGGGCCAGGGGCCGGGATAACGTCCACGATGCAGGCAACTTGCATCTGGTCGGCAATGGCTTCGGCAGCCTGGGCGGCGGCGCGAATGTCTCCCAGCGGGCCGGTGAGCTTAAGACAGACCCCAGGCTGGTCATTCAATTCGGCCTGGAGCACCCGCACGCGGGCGGTTTTCTCCATGGCGTCCAGGATGACCATGCCGGGAGACCAGCCGCCGACTTCCACCAATGCTAAGGCTTGTTCCAGAGCACACCTCGCTTCTCAAGCTCATTGAGGACTTCGTAGACCACCTGTGCGATCTTGTCCTGGGAAGTGATGGTCGTGCGGGGAGCGCAGCCTTCGGGGGGAGGCTCCACCAGGCCGAAATCCGACAGGATGCAGCGGAGAACGCGCTGGAGAGCGGTGCGGTCCGCCTGCTGCGAGGCGCTGAGCGGCTGGCGGCCGCGGCCCATGCGGAAGCCGCGCATCTCGGCCGCCGCCCGGAACCCGTCGGGGAACTCGAACGGGTACAGCATCGTATCGAAGAGCTCGAGCACCCGGTACTGAATCTTCATCGCTTCCTCGATCTGCCCCGCGCGGGTGAGGTCGTACATGCGGCGGATCAGCTCGGGCACCGCGTTGCTGCTGGCGTTCGTCCCGCCTGTGCAGCCCGCCACCAGCATGGGGACCAGCACCGCTTCCCAGCCCGTCAGGAAGACGAAATCGGGCCGGATGGGGCGCACCGCGGCGATCATGCGCATCATGAAGGCCACATCCCCGGAGGAATCCTTGATGCCGATCACGCGGGGGAATTCCGCCAGCCGCCGGATGGTCGGCACATCGATGGGGCTGGCGAACATGGGGATGTTGTATAGGGTGATGTCGATAGGCGAGTTGCGGGCGATCTCCGCAAAATACGCATAGAGCGCTTCCGGGCCCAGCCGGTAATAAAACGGCGAGACCAAGGCCACGGCGCGGGCGCCGAACCCAGCATAGGCCTCGCAGGCCGCCAGCGTCTCCTTGATGTTCGCTTCCGCGGCCCCGGCCAAAACCGGAACCCGGCCCCGCGCTACCTCGCACGTGATGCGGACGATGTGGCGGCGCTCCTCGGCCGTGAACCGGGTGAACTCGCCGGTGGAGCCGTTGGGGTAGAGACCGTGAACGCCCTTCTCGATCAGCCAGTTCAGGAACCGCGCCAGCTCCTCCTCGTTGATTTCGCCGCGGTCGTCCAGCGGGACTAAGGTTGGAGTAAAGATGCCTGCCAGCTCAGAGTTCATGGGACAAGCTCAATGATAAACGCGATGACGATTCCCGGGCAAGCGAATGCAGTCCCCCGCCGCACGACGCCGCCGCCGTTCATCCCTGCGGCCAAGGCCCGGCAACGCCTGGTCCAAACGCTCCGTGCGCCAACGCGGTGGCACAATGAGGTCATGCTGGAGCAAAGCCTGGCCGGAAACGAGGACTATCGCCGGCGAGTTCAACAAGAGGCCGCCTATCTGTCCTCCAAAGGTTGGTACCACACGATCGAGCTCCCCGGCGGCGAGATCATTCAAGGCCTCCACCCGATCGAGACCCTCCGCGAAAAATTGAACGCTTTCCAGATCCCGCCCGACCTCCGTGGGAAAACCGTGCTCGACATCGGCGCCTGGACCGGATGGTACTCGTTCGAGCTGGAGCGCCGCGGCGCCCGGGTCACCGCCATGGACTGCATCGCCCCGGAAGAATTCTTCCAGGCCCGCCGGCTTTTGAATTCAAACGTCGAGCACCTCACCCTCGACGTCGATGAGCTATCCCCGCAAACGGCGGGCACATTCGATTACGTGCTGTTCTTTGGCGTTCTCTACCACCTGCGCCACCCGCTGCTCGCCTTGGAGAAAGTCTGCTCGGTGACCCGCGAGGCCGCCTTCGTCGAAAGCTACGTGATCGACGGCGCCAACCCCGCCCCCGAGGGTTCCGGCATCCCCAATCTGCTCGAGTTCTACGAAACCGACGAGCTAGGCGGCCAGCTCGACAACTGGTACGGACCCAACACCAAATGCCTCCTGGCTCTCTGCCGCTCGGCAGGCTTCGCCCGCGTCCGCTTGGAAAAAATGGTCGCCGGCCGCGCTTGCGTGAGCTGCTGGCGGCGCTGGGATCCGCCGCCCGGGCAACCCTCCGAACCTCCGCCCACAATCCAGGCCGCCGTCAACAACCGCACCCACAAGCCCCAGTTCCACCACGGCAAAGACGAGTACGTCTGCTGCTACTTCCGCGCCTCCCACGGCGGGCTCGCCAAAGAGCAGGTTTTTGTCGAGGTCGATGGATACGGCGTCCCGTCCCTTTTCTTGAAAGACTTCGGCGATGGCGGCTATCAGCTCAATTTCCGCTGCCCGCCCTGGCTCGAGCCCGGCCCGCACGAGGTTCGCCTCCGCACCACCGACAGCCATTACAGCAAGCCCGTGCATATCGAGAAGCGTTGACGGACGGCTGCTGCCTTCGATTCCTGTTCCTGAAAACCCATCAATCCACTTTCGCCATCGGAGCGTCCTGACACCGGGAGGAAGGACAGGGTAGAATTATGGTGTACTTATACCATGGCTCTCAACATCAAGAACCCGGAGGTCGAAAGACTCGCCTCCGAAATAGCTCTTGCCACGGGCGAATCCAAAACGGAGGCCATCCGCCGGTCTCTGCTCGAGCGCAAAGCGCGCCTCTTGGCCCAAGGGCGGGGCCTTGGCAAAAAGGAACGGCTCCAGTGGGTGCTGCGCCAACGAATCTGGCCGGCGATCCCGCCGGAGCTTCGGGGCAAACCTTTGACCAAAGCCGAGCGGGAGGAGATCCTCGGCTACGGACCGGGTGGGGTTTGAGATGGCCTCCGGCTTGGTGTTGGACTCCTCCGCCATTCTCGCGGTGATGCTCGGAGAGCCGGGCTACGAACAGGTGCTCGACAAGATTGCCGAAGCAGGGACCGTGCTGGTGGGGGCCCCCACCCTACTGGAGACGGCCATCGTGCTCTCGGCGCGGATCGGCGCCGAGGCTTGGAAACACTTGCGTTGGTTTTTGCGCGAGGCCGGCGCTGAGGTCGTGCCCCTCTCCCTCGACCACTGCGAGGCCGCCCTGGACGCCTTTCAAAGGTTCGGCAAGGGCCGCCACCCCGCCTCCCTCAGTTTTGGGGGCTGCATGAGCTACGCCACCGCCCAACTGGCCGCCATGCCGCTCCTCTACACGGGCCAGGATTTCGCCAACACGGATCTGCCGCCGCTCAACGGATCACCAGGTTGACCAGTTTGTCGGGCACCACAATCACCTTGACCACCTGCTTGCCGTCGAGAAAGGACTGAATCTTGGCGTCGGCCAGCGCGGCGCGCTCCAGATCCTCCTTGGGCGTGCCGAACGGGACGTGAACCCGGCTGCGCAGCTTGCCGTTCACCTGCACCACCACCTCCGCCATCTCCTCCCGCGCCAGCTCCGCGTCGTACTCGGGCCAGCTTTGCTTGAACACCGGACCGGTCTTACCCAGCTCCTCCCACATCTCCTCGGCGGCGTAAGGCGCAAACGGCCCCAGCATCAGCACCAGCTTCTCCAACACCTCCCGCATTGTGCCGGCCGAAATGCCGGCTTCGGCGTTGTAGAGGTGATTGACCAACTCCATGATGGAGGCCAGCGAAGTATTGAAATGCCAGCGGGATTCGAAGTCCTCGGTCACCTTCCGGAGCGTCTGATGTAATTTGCGCAGAATGCGCGCGTCCGCCGAGCCGTCTCCCCCGGGGGAGTCCGCGTTGCGCGTCACAAAGCGGTAAACCCGCCCCAGGAAGCGGTACATGCCATCCACGCCCGCATCCTGCCAGTCCACGTCCTTTTCCGGCGGGGCGGCGAACAGCACAAACAGGCGCGCGGTGTCGGCCCCATAGCGCTCGGCGGCATCGTCGGCGCTGACAACGTTGCCCTTGGACTTGGACATCTTGGCCCCGTCCTTGATGACCATCCCCTGAGTGAACAGGCGCGTCGCAGGCTCGTCGTGATGGATCAACCCCAAGTCGCGCATCACTTTGGTGAAAAACCGCGAGTAGATGAGGTGCAGGATCGCGTGCTCGACGCCGCCGATGTACTGGTCGATCGGGAACCAGTGCGCGATCTTGGCGCTGTCGAACGGCGCCCGGTCGTTGCGCGGATCGCAGTAACGGTAGAAATACCAGGACGAGTCGATGAAGGTGTCCATGGTGTCGGTCTCGCGCCGCGCGGCCCGCCCGCAAGCGGGGCAAGACGTATTCACGAACTCGGGCACGTGGGCCAGCGGAGACCCGCCCGCTCCGGTTATTTCCACGTTCAGCGGGAGCACCACGGGAAGGTCCTTTTCCGGCACCGGCACAATCCCGCACGAATCGCAGTGCACCACTGGAATAGGCGTGCCCCAGTAGCGCTGCCGCGAAATGCCCCAATCCCGGATGCGGTACGTGACGCTGGCTTTTCCGAAGCCCTCCCGTTCGGCCTTTTCGGTCATGCGGCGGCGGGCCTCGGCGCTCGGCAAGCCCGAGAACTCCCCCGAGTTCTCGCACACGCCGTCGTCCACGAACGCGCCCCGCATCGTCGCGGCTTCCGGCAGCGGCCCGTCCACTGGCCGGATCACAGGACGGACCGCGATTCCGTAACGGGTGCAGAACTCGAAGTCGCGCTCGTCGTGCGCCGGCACGGCCATGATCGCGCCCGTCCCGTAGCCCATCAGCACGAAGTTGCCCACCCAGATCGGGATCCGCTCTCCGTTGTACGGATTCACCGCCTCGTGCCCCGTAAAGAAACCCTCCTTGACCAGATCGCCGGGATCACGGCGGGCCCGCTCGTCGATCATTTGTTTGAGTTTGGCCTTGTCCGCCTCGCCCACCAGCCGCGCCGTCAGGGGATGCTCCGGCGCCAGGATCAGGCAAGTCGTCCCGAAGATCGTATCCACCCGCGTGGTGAAGATGCGGATGGGCTCGCCCGTGTCCGCTAGCCGGAAATCCACCTCCGTTCCCTCCGAGCGCCCGATCCAGTTGCGCTGCATCACCAGCACGCGCTCGGGCCACCCGCCTTCCAGCTTGGAGATGTCGTTCAGTAGCTGCTCCGCGTAGGCCGTGATCTTCAGGAACCACTGGTCCAGCTCGCGCTGCTCGACGCGGGTCGTGTCATGCCGCCAGCAGCAGCCGTCCACCACCTGCTCATTGGCCAGCACCGTGGCGCACTCGGGGCACCAGTTCACCAGCGCCTTGGCGCGGTAAGCCAAGCCCCGCTCCAGCATCTTCAGGAAGAACCACTGGTTCCAGCGGTAGTACTCCGGCTCGCAAGTGGAGATCTCACGGTCCCAGTCGTAGCTGAAGCCGTAGCGCCGGTGCTGCTGCTTCATGTAGGCGATGTTGGACAGCGTCCAGTCGCGGGGGTGGCGCTTGTTGGCGATCGCGGCGTTCTCGGCCGGCAGCCCGAAAGCGTCCCACCCCATGGGGTGCAGCACGTTGTAGCCGCGCATCCACTTGTAGCGGGCCAGCGTGTCGCCGATGGTGTAGTTGCGGATGTGGCCCACGTGCAGCGTGCCGCTGGGGTAGGGCAGCATCTCCAGCAGATAGTATTTGGGCCGGGGCGAGAAATCCTCGGCCTTGTAAAAATCCGCGTCCTTCCAGCGCTCCATCCATTTCAGTTCGATGCGGTGATGATCGTAGGACTTTTCGGGCATAAGCGTTTCGTTCACTGGGTCTCCCGGGTTCGCGGACCGGCGGAAAGCGAATCCTGGCTCCGCAACCGGAATGATGGGATGCGGGAAAACCCTTGTACTTCAATATAGCCCCGCTGGGGCCGGCTGTGCCGCTCCCAAGCCGCAGCTGCTCTTATCGGCCCGTCCGGCGCCCGCTCAGCTTCTGCAAGCGCCGCAAGTTCCGCCGGTCGTCTCCCTCTCGTTCGACCGGCGTCTCCAGGATGAACGCCTTGTCTTGCAGCTTCGCCTGAGCCAGGATGCGCCGGAAGCCTGCCGCCCCGATATGGCCCTCCCCGATGTGCTCGTGCCGGTCCACGCGCGAGCCGAGCGGCGCTTTGGAATCATTGGCGTGGATGACCGGCACATTCTCCAATCCGAGGACCCTCTCGGCTTGCCGCAGCGTTTCTTCGAGGCCCTCCTCGCTCGCCACGTCATAACCCGCCGCCAGGCAATGCGCCGTGTCCAGGCAGAATCCCACCGGGAAGCCGATCCGCTTGCTCACCCGCTCGCGCATCTCGGCCAGCTCCTCAAAGCGGCTTCCGATGGCCTCGCCGGCGCCGGCGGTGTTCTCAAAAAGCAAGGTCAGCTTCCGGCTTCTCAGCCCCGCTGCGGCTTCCTCCAGCGACTGCGCCACCCGCCGCACCCCTTCCTCCAGCGTCAGCCCCCGGTAGCTGCCAGGATGGAACACCAGATAATCGGCGCCCACCAGCAGTGAACGTTCCAGCTCTTCCCGGAAGGCCTGCACCGATTGGCGCCGCAGCTGCTCGTCCGCGGCCGCCAGGTTGATCAGGTAGTTGTCATGCACCACCAAAGGCGTCAACAACAGCCTCCGGCGGGCGTCCTGAAGCGCGGCCGCTTCTTGCAGCGAGGGCGGCCGGCTGCGCCACATCCGCGGGCTGGCGGTGAAGATCTGAAAGGTCTCCGCCCCGAGCTCGGCCGCGCGCAATGCGGCCTGCTCGAGCGAGCCGGCAATGGAGGTGTGAATCCCGAGGCGCAGACGCACTATCTTACCGCGCCATTGAAGCAGGGCGCTAAGATGAAGGCATGGGCGCCCGCGGATGCCGCATCCTCCTGCTCGTGGCCGCCATCACCTGCGTGCTGGCCGCCGCTGCGGGCTTCCGCCTCTACTTGAAAGATGGATCCTACCATTTGGTCCGCGAGTATCAGGTGGAAGGCGACCGCGTGCGCTACTACAGCACCGAGCGCGGCGATTGGGAGGAAATACCGCTCGATCTGCTTGACCTCAAGCGCACCGAACAGGAGCGGAAAGAGCGCCAGCAGGCGCTCGAAAAAGAGGCAAGCATCTTCAGCGCCGAGGAGGCCGCGCGCCGCGATCTGCTGCGCGAAATCGCCCGCGTGCCCCAGGAACCGGGGGTCTACCTGATCGAGGGCGAAGCCCTGCGGGCGCTCAAGCAGGCGGAATCCAAGGCCGTGACCAACAAGGGCCGCACCGTCCTGAAGGTGCTCACGCCGGTGCCGTTGATCGCCGGCGAGGCCACCGTGGAGCTGGACGGCCCGCGTTCCGCCGAAACCGTCGACACCCCTCAGCCGGAGTTCTATTTCCGCGTCGCCGCCGAGGAGCGCTTTGGAATCTTCAAGCTCACCCCGAAGAAGGACTCCCGCGTCGTCCAAAAGTGGACCATCATGCCGGTCACCAACGAGATCCTGGAGGAACAGGAAGAGGTCCAGATCTTCCGCCGCCAACTCGAGCCGGGCTTATACAAGATCTGGCCGATGGACCCGCTCGAACCCGGCGAGTACGCCGTCGTGGAATACACTCCGGGGCAGAAAAACATACAGATCTGGGACTTCGCCTGGCGTCCGGCAGGGCAGGAGGCCGCCCCCAAGAAGACAGCGCCCGCCTCAAGGAAGAAACGCTAGGGTCATCCCGGCCCGTGCCTGCCTTGGGTCAATCAAACTTCTTCAGTTCCGCGATCACCGCCGCCAGCCCGCGCCGCCGGTATAGATCCGTCAGCCGCTCCTCTTCGGGCGACGGAGCCAACAGGCGGGTTAAACGCGGATCGTTGAGATCCCGGCGGCTGGGGATCCAAACCGTGCCGTCAGCGAACTCCACCTGGCTGACAAAGCCCGTCAGGCCGGCCAGCGGCACGGGGCTCCCAGGCGCGATCTGAAACCGCAGGATGCCATCCTGCTGAACCCGGCTGCGCTCGCCTGGCCCCAGGAGGGGGCCGCCTTCGGAAGCGGGCAGCGATCCGGCCTGGAACTCGCGTCCGCTCGAATCCCGCACAATCCAACTCAGCTCGAAGTACCGCACCGGCCGATGCGACCGGTTCCGAACCTCCACCGAAGGCGCCCGCGCTTCATTGCCCCGGACGAAGGCGGCACCGGCCACGGGTTCGATAGGCGCGCCGGGCAGATTTAGAAAAGCGAATTGCACGGGCCGTTCGGATTCAATCGCGGTTGCCCGCCCGCCCCTCGCGATCTGCACGTCCAGGCGGGGCCGTTCGGCCTGCCGTGCCAGGCTCTCCAACAACGCCTGCCGCAGCCCCTCTTCGCCTCGGGCGGCCAGCAGGTCACGGAAATGCCGCCGGTCCCGCCGCGCCTCCAGTTCCCAGACCGTCATCGAGCGCCGGGAATTGAGCCGGTTCGGGCCATAGAAGGACAGATCATCGAAGAGCAACCCGTCCAGACTCACCACCACCAGGGGGCCCACAGGACCCAGCGGCCGCAACAATCGCAGATTCATCCGCACCGGGAATGACTCCCCCGGCGCCACGTTCAAGCTCGGCACCGAGACGGACGCCTTGCCCCCGGCCGCGATTTCCTCCGCCGTCACCAGCAGCGTGATGCCCCGGATGTGCCGGTAGCCCGAATTGCGCAACGACAGCGACGAGCGCAAGTCGATGATCATCGCGCTGCCCCGGGTGGTGGTCGCAGAATCGCCCAGGTCCGCCGACACCAGCGTCACCGGCGAATCCGGCGGAAACTCGATCTTGAACGAGGTGCGCAGATCCAGACGCTGCTGCGCCCAGCCGGCGCAGGCGGTCAACAGCCCCAAGATGGCGGCTCTAAGGAGCATAGACATTCTGGATCGTCACCTGTCCGGTCTCCGCGTCCACCCAGTGCGCCCGCAAGCTGCCCTGCGCGCTGCCGGAGTAGGTCACGCGCTCCGCCTCCGGGTGCTGCAAGATCAAGACGCGATCCCCCAGTCGAAGTTCGATCCCCCCTCCGGTAGCCTCTAGCAACACGTCTTGCTTCCAAGAGGGCGCCCCCGTCCGGAGGCGGTTCAGTTGCAGCCAAAAGCCTGCCAAAGTCAGCACGATCAGCGGCACGGCGACGGCCGCCACCCGGACCAGCGGCAAACTGCGCCGTTCCGGCTCCCGGCCGCGAATGCACTGACCCGCCGCCAGCCCCACCCGTATGTTGGCTTGCATTTCCGCTGCCAGCCTCTCCCAGTCCACGGCCGGCATCCAGCCCGCGGCCTCGTCCGCCAATCCCTCCCGCGTCCGCCGGAACTCGCTCACCTCCGCCCGGCATCGCTCACAGCGGCGCACATGCCACCCCGTGGCCCATTGCCGCCAAAGCGGCAGGTCCGCAGCCGCATACAGCGCCAGGATTCCCTCGCCGGGGTGCTTCATGCCTTCCTTCTCTCGATATAGCGCCGGAATTTCACCCGCGCGTTGGCGATATGCGAGCGTACCGTGGCCTTCGAGCAACCCAATCTCCGGGCGACCTCCTCCGCCGGCAGCCCTTCTACGTCCCGCAGCAGCAGCGCCAGCCGTTCCCTTTCGGTCAGCAGCCTCAGCCCGTCGGCCAGGTACGACTGGCGTTCGGAGGCCAGCAGCCGTTGTTCCGGATCCTCCGTGGACGGCGCCGTCAGCGGCTCCGGCGTATCTTCCACCGGCGCAAAACTATACCGCCCATGCCGCCGAAGAAAGTCGATCGCGGTATTGGTCGCAATCCGGGACAGCCAGCGGTTCGCTTTCTCGAGATCCCGGAGCTGACTCTCCCGCTGAAGCGCTTTGATAAAGACCTCTTGCGTCAGGTCCTGCGCGTCGTCCGCATTGCCGACGATCCGGTAGATCATCCCGAAGATCCGGCGCAGGTTCTCCCGGATGAACCGCCCCTGACGGTCCAAGTCCTCCTGGATCAGATGCCCGGCGGTATCGCCCATCGCACTTCGCCAATGTGTCGCACTGCTGGCCATGCGTCTAAAAGGGATGACGCGATTTCAGCCCAAACGTGGAGGCGAATCGCACCGCACCGAGATCATCCCTTGTAGAGCAGGCTCCGCCCTTTATTATCCGCCTTCCGCCGGTTCCCAGATCCTCGAGGAGATCTTCGAGGACAATCATCCGCCGTGGAGCGCGGGCCCTACTTAAACGATCCTGACAGGCCACCGCCCCGGTTCCGCGATCCTCCCGTTGTGGGCACGCTTCTCTTGCGGGGCAATCTTTGTGCTTGGCAAGCCTCACTCGTGGGGCACGCGGTTTCTTGTGGGGGCAACCTATTTGTGGGGCAGGCTTTCCAGCCTGCGGCCGGCCTTCGAGCCGGCCTGGGCGCCCTTTACCCACTGCTCTCTGCTCAACCTAATGCAGTGCCTTGTAGGGGCGGACCAGCGTGTCGGCCCCCTGTAGAACACGCCGCCAAGATCGCCATGCCGGTCTCTCCGTGGAGCGCGCAGTCCTGCGTGCCACACCGGCCCCTTTGTGGAGCATGCCGCCAGGCTTGCCATGCCGGCGGTCACGCCGGCAGAGCGATACAATCCCGAACGGTACGGGAGTTCCAACGCCGTCCGGCCCGCACCACTGCGCGCTCCACCTCAGGCCGCCGCCGCAAGGTGGAGCAAGCCGGTAGGCTTGCCACACCGGCAGCCCTGTGCCGGTGGCTGGCCCCTGACCTTCCTCCCCCCTGCTGCACGGCCGCCTCCTCTTGTGGGCCAGGCTCTCTTTATGAAGCAGGCTCATCTCATGGGCCGGCCCTGCTTTGTGGTGCAGGCTGTTTTCATCGGGCAGGCCGGTTTTTGTGGGGCGGACATTCTTGTCTGCGGCCGGCATTCCTGTCGGCCTTTACCCGCCGCCCTTCCTCATCCCCCGTCGCGCGCCCCCGCACCTCGGTTGCACTCGGGCTCATCCGGGACTTTTCCGCCGGAGCTCTCCCACGCCTCGCTGCTTAGGTACAACTTCCCCTTCCGCCGCAGGGCCGCTTCCAGACTTGCCCGCCGGCGGCAAACCGCCGCTTCGCGCACCTGATGGCTCAGGCCACCTGCTGGGCCCGGTAACGGTTGAGTATCTCCTCCATCTGGTCTTTGAGCTTCAGCTTGATCTTCTTCAGCCGGACCTCTTCCACCTGTTCCTCCGGCGTCAAATAGATCCGGCTTGAGAGCGCCTCAAGCTTTTTCTTGTATTCACAATGCTCTTGGGCCAGACGGCGGAACTCCTCGTTGGTCTCCATCAGATGCGCTTTGAGCTCATCTTGAGTTTTCACCATCAGGGTTTCTCCCTAAACTGCCTTGCCGGGTGGGCACGACTGCGGGGCAGGCTTGGCAGGTGTTCTTCGCTACGGTCATTCGTTCAACCGGGCCAGCCCACTTCCTGCGAATCCGGGCTGACACCTGTGAAATTACCACGATTGCAATTTCATTACAATACCGTCTTCAGGGGGGTTCTGGTAATAGTTTGGCCTGAGTCCCGCTTCTTGGAAACCTAGCTTTTCGTAAAGTTTACGAGCCGCCACGTTCGATGGCCGCACTTCCAGCCACAGGCGCCCCCCTGCGGCAGCTGCCGTTTCCTCAACCAGACGGGTGGCAATTCCTTGCCGCCTCGCCTCCGGCGCCACGGCCAAATTCAGGATCTCCGCCTCCTCCGCGCTCGTGCGTCTCCAGGCCAAAAAGCCCACAACTTGACCCGACTGCTCCGCCACAGAGCAGTTGGCCCCCAAGTAGTCCTGTGGGCGCCAGTGAGCTGCCTCCGGGCTAGCCTCCTGAATCGCGGCGATTGCGTCCAGATCCTCCGAGGTCGCTGAACGGATTCGAACCTCCGCGCCGAGCAAACCCCACCACAGACCGCGCTGCAACGCCCCCAGCGAGCGCCAACCGTAACGTTCCACCGCGAATTGCCGGGCGCGTTCGGCGATGCGGCGGCGTAGCGCCTCGTCCCGCAGCAAACGCCGCACGCCTTCGGCGAACTCCTCCGCCCCTGAGGCAACCCAGACGCTTTCTCCGTGCTCAAGCCCCAATCCTGCGCAGCCGCTGGGCGTCGATACTACCGCGCGCTCCATGGCCATCGCCTCCAACACCTTGAGATTGGTTCCCGCCGACACCAGTGTCGGAACTACCACCACATGGGCCGCCTCATAAAGCGGGCATACGTCCCGGACAAACCCCATCAGCGTGACGCCCTCAGCCGGCTCGGGCATCGGCGTGCCCGTAGCCTCGCGCCAGAACACCTCCGGCGTGGGCCCGGCGACCACGGTCAGCACAGCCTCCGGTATCGACTCGCGGATTCGCGGCCAAACCTCCTCCGTCAGGAACCGGTAAGCCACAATGTTGGGGAAGTGCCGGAACGAGCCGATGAACAGCAGCCGCTGGCCCGCCGGTTCGGGCGCGGGACGGAACCGCTCCAAATCGACCCCGTTGGGGATGACCCGGACGTTCAGCCCCCCCAGCAACGCGCGGTCCTTCTCCGACATCGCCACCACCCGGCGGTAACGCCGCACGGCGCGGCGCTCGAACCACAGCCAGCGCTTCCAGTCCCACCAAGAAGACAGCGTCCCGCGCCGCTCGTGGAGCTGCTGGTACAGGTCGAAAGTCACGTCGTGTTCCACCAGAACGTCGCCGCCGTAGCGGGCTAGCTGCGTGTATTCCACCTGCACCAGATCGATCGAGTGCTCGCGGCGAAGCTGCTCCACAAGCCGCCGCATCACCGGCGATTCGTACTCGTGCGCTTCCGGCGGCAGCAGCGTCGACCAGCGCGGCTCGCGGTAGCGCGGTTTCTCCACTAGCACGGCTTTGGCGCAATACTCCAGCACTGGACCCGGTTCCACAGGCTGCCCCGGCTCGGTGAAAGCGAACAGAAAAATGTCAAATTGCCGCGCCGCCTCCCTCAGCAAGTGAAAAATGCGCACTGCCCCGCCGTGGGAGAGCGGATAAGGAAAGTAGGGGGACAACACCGCCACCTTGCGCCGCCGTTCAGAGGTCGGCCGGCCTTCCAAAAGCCAAAATTCCTGCGGGATCTGGGTACGGTCTCGCTTCCAGGGCCAGAGCCAGCGCGGCCTGAGGAAAATCCGGTCCAGCGGCACGCCGCGCAAGAACAGCCACGACGCAATCCAGCTCCGCAACCGCAAATGATGCCGCTCCAAGGCGGCGTTGTAGGCCAGAATCTTCCCGGGCGCCAGCAGGAAGGCCGCCGTTCGGAGCGCCCGCCCCTCCGGACTGCGGTCAAACAGAACCGCGGCCTGCCCGATCCGGTACCGCCGGAATGCGCGCCGCAATTGGCGCCACAGGCTTGAAATAGACCCCGGCTCCAGGCAGATCACGGATTCGGGTTCCCATCCCTGCCGCGGTCCCACCCGGACTAAAAAGTGACGCCGCTCCGGAACCAGCGCCCGGAACTCCTCCACCATCGCCCGGACCCGAGCCTCTGGACCGCTGGCTATGCTGACCACCACAGCCTCGGGGTCCTTCCCGAGCACTCCAAAGATGACTCTTTTCAGGAATGGCTTAACGGACATCCGCGCAGGTTCCGGGTCAAGTGCAGTATGCCATAGGCGGCCGCCGGCAGCACGGCCGCAACGGCGCAAACCGGCCCATATCCGAACCGGTCGATGGTCGCGCCGATCAGGGGCGAAACCAGCGCTTGCATGGCTCCGTATGCGCCCGTCAACAGCGACACGGCGAAAGCCGCATGACGCCCGGCAAAGGCATCAAGCGGCATCGTGTAGAGATTCACGCTCCAGGCGGTGATCGAAAAGAAGCTCAGCGAAATCGCAGCCGCCGCCCAGCCCGGTCCCGGCATCCACGGAACTGCCACCGTCGCCAACATCGCCGCTGCGCTTAACATGCACGCCCGTCTGCGTGCGTCCAAGGCCGCCGCGCCCCTCCGGATCCATCGCAGCGAGAGATACCCGCCCGCAAGCCCGCCCGCATACGCGAAGAAATTGGGAATGGGGGCCAGCAGGTTGGCCTCGACGAGCGTCGCCCCCTGCGCGTCCTTCAAAAACAGCGTGGTCCAATTACTCCACAGCGTGTAGACCGGCATGCTAAGGATGTTGGCGGCTACGAAAGCCCACAAACGCAGGTCGCGCAGCAGTACGCCCGCCTGACGAGCCATCGCTGCCGCTGTGCCCGCCGGCTCCACGGGCGGCGCTTTTTTCGAAGCCCAAAGCCACAGCGGAACCCAGATCAAGCCCAGTGCGCCCGTGAAAACGAAGGCCGGCCGCCACCCGTACCGCAGCGCAAACCAGGTCGCCAGCGGAGGGGCCAGGATCGCCCCGGCGCTCAGCCCGATCTGGCTCAGCGCGTTCCCCAATGCGCGCTCGGCCGGCAGCAGGTACCGGTGAATCGCCTTTGCCACGGCGGGCACGCCGCACGACTCGGCCGCCCCCAGCGCAGCGCGGCAGGCGACCAACTCCGGCAGCCCCCGCACCAAGCCCGTGGCCATGCCCGCCAAAGACCACGCCGTTACGCCAACACTGATCCCGCGGTTCAAACCAAAACGGTCCAATAGCAAACCCGCCCCCGGCGAACACAGCGCATAGGTCACCGAAAAGGCCGTCAGAACCAGCCCATAGTCCGCGTTGCTCAGCCGGAATTCTTCGCGCAGCAGGGGCGCCAGCGCCGCAAGGATTTGCCGGTCCAGATAATTCAGAGCGCTCGACAGGATAAAGACACCCATCACTGCCCAGCGCGCCGGGATTCTAAGACTCACTCAGGGAAACTCCAGCACCGCAACTTCGCCCGCCGTCCCCAGCTTGGCGTCCGGCTTCGCGAAGTACTCCACGCGGATCTTGCGAGCCGGCTTCTGCGGGCCGCAACCAAACGATTTCTCGCCCGCGCCCACCACCGCGATCTGATTGGGGTCCCGCACCAGCAGCCGCATGGCCTTCCCCTCGTCAACCTGAATGACCAGACGCGCCAGCTTGCCCAGGCAATCCACCTGCGTCAGCAGTCCGGACACCTTGGCGTCCGGCTGGGGACCGTCCCACCAAGGCACGACCGGCCCGCTCGAGGGCATGGGAGGGTTCTCGCGCTGGGCTTTGTCCAAGGCGGCCTGAATCGCGGCGATCGACTTCTGCTTGAGCCGCTCCAGCTCCTGGGCCTCCGCTTCTGCCGCCCGCCTCTTCGCCTCCGCTTCCTGCTCCCGCCTCCGCACTTCCGCCTGAAGCCGCAATTGCCGGAGCTTTTCCCGCTCCACAGGCGTGGCCGCCGCCTGCTCAGCTGCCGTCCACGTCTTGGCAGCTTCGATAAACTGGCCCGCTGCTTCCTGTAACTCCGCCAGCGCCCGCCAGTAACCCACATGACGCGGGTCCCGCTTGGCGGCCTCCCCCATCAGGAAAGCGCGCCGCGCGGAGTCGGGCTCGCGCTCCGCCAAAGCGAAGTGTGGCAGCGCCCAGCGCGGATTGAGCTTTGCCGCGCGCTCCAGCGCAGTCACCGCCTTGTCGCGGTCCGGCTCAAGCCTGCCGTATTCGTACCAGGCGCGCGCGCTGCCCGCGCGCGCATCGGTGGCTTGGCGCAACAGGGTCAACGCCTCTTTAGCGTCCCCCTCCCGCAAAGCCAGCAACGCCAACCCTTCCAGCCCTTCCGGGGCGCCGGGCGAAGCCGTTAAGACCGCCTGGTAGGCTTGTTGAGCGGAGCCGCCGCCCTCCGGGTTCGCCAGCGCCAGATCCGCCAAGGCGATCCGCTCCGCTCCCGGCGCAAGTTTCAGCGGCTGGAAGTCTTTCTCGGGCCGCAAGGTCCGGCTATGCGGCGAAACCGTCTCAAAACGCCCCGCGCGCAAATGCGCCTCCGCCTCCTTCCGGAGCTGCGCCTCGCTCTTTCCAAACGCATTCCGCCAGGCGGGCTCATCTTCCACGCCCCGCTCCAGGTTGCGGATCAACACCCGCACGCCGCTGTAATAGCCGGGCGTCGTCGCCAGCATATGCATCAAAGCCCAATCCGCCGTGCGCAACTCCGCCGGAGGTGGAGTCCCCAGGGTGATGCGCAGCCCGTCGGTAGTCAGCGTCGAAAACACGTCCGCCAAGGCGCTTTCGAGCGCGGCCGGCAAACCCCGGGGCGCCGATTGGATGAACAGCAAGGCCACACTGCGGAGAAACGCAGCGGGCAGCGGACCGCGCGCAGGCACGGCGGCCAGATAAGCCTCCCGGGCAAGCGCCAGCCCGCCAGTCCCCTCCTTCACATTGCGCAGGACCAACACCCGCACCGGCCAGACCGGATGGATGCTCTCTTTGCCCAGCAACTGCTCCAGGGCGAAGCGAAATTGTTCCAGTTCGGCCAGCCGCTGGCGCGCATCCCGCTCCCCAGAGTCGCTAAGGACCTCATAGGGACCGGCGGCGAAACCAGACCACCGCTGCGCGAGCAAAACGGCCTGCGCCAGCAAAAACAGGACCAGCAGCCGCCGCCTCATAGCCATCCCTCCATCCATCATAGGGCAGCCCGGCGCTGCGCCTCAGCACACGCTTTCCTTAAGCAGAATCTGCCTAAAGCCGCCCCACCCCTGAACCACGCTTCTCCGTTGGCCCGGCACGGTTTCCCAAGCTTCGCGGCCGCCTTTTCCTGCTATAATTTGGGTGGATGTACATTACTCCGCGCACGCGGATAAGAGCGGTCGCTAGAAACAAGAGAGCCGCGTGCCCGCCCACACAGCATCCCCTGCAAGCCGCTCCCATGGTCTCCTGGAGGTAGTCAGACCCCATTGCGAACCACAGCCAGTGTCCAAATCCGCCGCGGCATCGAACCGCTGTTCGGCACCCGCGACGAGAACATCCGCGTCCTTGAAAACGGCCTCAACGTCCGGATTCAACTGCTGGAGGACAGCCTGGAAATCGAGGGGGAAGAATCCGACGTCGCCCGCGCCGAAGACATCCTGAGCGATTACGTGGCGCTCGTCAAAGAAGGCCACGCCTTCACCAACGGCGACCTGAACAGCTACTTCCGGCTGGTCACCGAAGACCGCGAATTGGGCCTGCGCGGTCTGGTCATCAGCGGCCGCCAGCGTAACTTCGGCAAGAAATCGGTCGCCCCCAAGAGCACCAATCAGCGCCGCTACGTCGAGGCCATCGAACGCAACGACCTGGTCTTCGGCATCGGCCCGGCCGGCACCGGCAAAACCTACCTGGCCGTCGCCATGGCCGTTTCGGCGCTGATCAGCAAGCAGGTCAGCCGCATCATCCTCACGCGGCCCGCCGTCGAGGCCGGAGAAAGGTTGGGCTTCCTGCCGGGTACGGTTCAGGAGAAAGTCGACCCCTATCTGCGCCCCCTCTACGACGCCCTCTACGACATGCTGGAGGTGGAACGCGTAGACAAGCTCCTGGAACGCAGCGTCATCGAAGTCGCCCCGCTCGCCTTCATGCGCGGCCGGACCCTCAACGACAGCTTCATCATCATGGACGAGGCCCAAAACTCCACCTCCGAGCAGATGAAGATGATCCTCACCCGCCAGGGCTTCAACTCGAAAATGGTCGTCACCGGCGATATCACCCAGATCGACCTGCCGGGCGGCAAACGCAGCGGCCTTCTGGAAGCCATCGAGGTGCTGCGCGGCGTGGAGGGCATCCGCTTCGTCTATTTTGACGAGCGCGACGTGGTGCGCCACAATCTCGTGCAGCGCATCGTCAAGGCGTACGAGCGGTACAACGAGCAAAACAGCGCCTCCGCGCAGCTACAACTCCGGCTCGAAGAGCCCGCTGCCGGCGAGGAGCGGGCTGCTGGCGCCTGATTCGGCCCATGGACTCCTCCGGCGATCCGTTGCTGTTCTTGCGGGCGCCCGCCCGGTTGCCCCGCGCCGAGCTCCGCTCCTTCGCGCGTCAGTTGATCCGCGAGGTGGCGCGGGGCCGCAGCTTTCACTGCCTCCTCACCGACGACCGCGAACTGCGCCGCCTCAACCGCCAGTTTCTGGGCAAAGATCAGCCCACCGACGTGCTCTCCTTCCCCGAGCCCGGCCCCGACGCGTACCTGGGCGAGATGGCAATCTCCGTGGACCGAGCCCGGCATCAGGCCCGTCGCCTGGGCCACAGTCTGGCCGATGAACTCAAGATCTTGATGCTGCACGGCGTGCTCCACCTCATGGGCATGGACCATGAATCCGACTCCGGCCAAATGGCCCGCCGGGAACGGCGGCTCCGCCGCCAGTTCGGACTGCCCTGCGGATTGATCGAGCGGGTCACGTCATGACTCTCGTCCTTCTGGCCGCCGTTGCCTGGTTCACTGTCTCCCTCACCGGGGTCACCTTCATACAGGTTCTGTATCTGGAATCCCTGCGCTTGCGCAGCCGCGAGCTCCCGGCGCTCCAGTTCTTCAAAGAGACGCTCAAGAACCGCATCGGACTCAAAACCGAGCGCGGCGCCTTGTCCTTCTCCCTGATTAAGCACACCACCATCGCCTTCCTCGGCGCGGCCGTGTTGGCGATTTCGGCGCGGCGTTCCGGTCTGGGCTGGCAGTCCCTGCTGGAGGCCGCCGCCTTCGCCTGGCTGATCCTGCTCGCCGCCGGATACGCCGTCCCTCAGATTCTCTACCGCAAGACCGAAGGGCGCTGGGTTCTTCCTCTCGTCCCCGCCTTCCGCCTGATGGCGCTTTCCGTGCGCCCCCTGGTCGTCTTGCTCACCTTCTTGGAGGCTGTCGTGGACCTGGCCGAGTCCGAGGAGTCTCAGGAGGCTCCTCCCACCCCGGAAGAGCATATCGAAGCCCTCATCACCGTCGGCGCCGAAGAGGGCCTCATCGAAGAGGAAGACCGCAAACTCATCCAGGCCGCCGTGGCTTTCGGCGACAAAACAGTGCGGGAAGTCATGACTCCCCGCCCCAAGATCGTCGCCATCGACGCGGACCGCAGCTTGGAAGATCTGCGCGAACTTCTCATCCACGAACAGTATTCCCGCATCCCCGTCTACGAGGGCTCCATCGACCGAATTGTCGGCTTCGTCCACGCCCGGGACGTGCTCGAACTCGACGAGCCGGACCGGCAGAAAGGCAAAGTCCGCGATCTGATCCGGCCCATCCGCCTGGTGCCCGAGACCAAACCCGTGCACGACCTTCTTAAGGAGATGCAAGAAGACCGCGCCCACATGGTCATCGTCATCGACGAATACGGCAACACCGCCGGACTGGCTACTATGGAGGATCTGGTGGAAGAGATCCTCGGCGAGATCCGCGACGAGCATGAGCCCGAAATCGACGTCACCCCCGACGGCGAGGGTCGCTACATCGTCTCCGGCAGCTTCGAGCTGAACCGCCTTCAGGACCTGCTCGGCTTCCGCCCGCCCGAGGACACCGAATCCACCACCATCAGCGGGCTCGCCGCCGAATGGCTCGGCCGGGTCCCCGCCGTGGGCGAAGTCGCCGAACGGCACGGCCTGCGCATCGAGGTCTTGGCCGGCAACGAAATGCGCGTGGACCTGGTCCGCGTCATGCGCAGCAGCAACGAGAACCATGCCTGATCACCAACCAGATTCATTCGTCTCCGGTTTCGTCTCCATCGTGGGCCGCCCCAACTCCGGCAAATCCACCCTGCTCAATGCCCTGACCGGCATGAAGCTGGCCATCGTCGCCCCCAAGCCCCAAACCACCCGCACCACCGTGCAGGGCGTCGTCAACCTGCCCAACGCCCAAATCGTTTTCCTCGACACCCCCGGCATCCACAAGCCCGATACCCTGCTCAACCGGCGCATGCAGGAGGCTGTGCGCGCCGCGCTCAACGAGAGAGACCTGCTGCTGCTGGTCGCCGACGCCACCTTGCCCTTCAGCCACGAGGACGAGGAGGCCGTCCGCATGATCGCCGGGGCTAAGACCCCCACCCTCCTCGCTCTCAACAAAATCGACCGGCTCAAGGACAAGAGCGTCCTGCTCGAGCAAATTGACCGCTACCGCTCCTTGCACGAGTTCTCCGCCTACATCCCCATTTCCGCCCTCACCGGCGAAGGCCTCGACGTCCTGCGGCAGGAGATCCTGCGCCGCCTGCCCCCCGGCCCCGCCTTCTTTCCCCCGGACTATGTTACCGACCAGCCCGAGCGCTTCCTCGCCGCCGAATTGATCCGCGAAAAGATCCTCCATCACAGCCGCCAGGAGGTCCCGCACGCCGTCGCCGTGGCCATCGATCAGTGGGAAGAATCGGACAATCTGATCTCGATCCACGCCACCATCTACGTCGAGCGCGACGGCCAAAAAGCCATCCTGATCGGCAAAGGCGGCAGCATGATGAAAAAAATCGGAACCGAAGCCCGCCTCGAAATGGAGCCCCTGCTCGGCCGTAAAGTCTTCCTCCAACTTTTCGTCAAGGTTCGCCCCCACTGGCGCCAGGATGCGCGCTTCCTGGATGCGCTAGACTGGCATTCGATGGCTGGCCAGGAGGCGGAGTAATATGCGCTTTCTATCCTTCGCATTGATCTGCATCATCACGTTCGCCGCAGCCGCTCGGGCGGCTGCCGACCCCAAAGCAAAAATCAGCGACGACAAAATCTACGACGAGGTCCGCCTCCGGCTGGCCTCCGACGCCCAGGTCAAAGGCGGCGCCTTGACGGTCGAAGTCCAGGATGGCGTCGTAACCCTCTCCGGAAAGGTCAAGACCGAGAAGCAAAAGGCGCGCGCGGAGCGTCTAACCCGCCGGGTCAAAGGCGTCGTTAAGATCATCAACAAGCTCACCGTCGAGCCTTAGCGGCGCTTGGCTGAGCCCTCGTTTCCGGCCCCGGACGGCTTTCCCTTCGGCAATTTTTATCTCATTCAAAATAAAGCAGTTAGGATCAATTCCCGCAGCTCCTCCTCTTCCCTTTTTGCCCGCCGTGTGAGATATTAGGGGTTTCAGCTCCCATCCGGACATTGCCATGACCCAATTAGGCGAGGCGATCGCCCGCTACAATAAGTTGCTCCAAACCGCCCCCTATCCGCGCCTCGACTGGGCTGAAGACCTCCAGCAGCGCATGATGAAGCTGAATCTGCGTCGCGGCATGAATCCGATCTGCACTTTCATCCGCCCCCACTTCATCACGCGCCGCCAATATGCCGCCCTCGCTAAGACCGCTGAGCTGCTGGGCTCGGCCATCAACCGGATCCTGGAGGCTGCGCTCTCCGATCCCGCCCTCATGGCCCGCCTGGCCCTGCTGCCCGGCGAAAAGATGCTCGCCGGCATTGAGCCCGGCTATCCGGGCTTTTCTCCCACCTCCTACTTCGACACCTTTCTTTACAACGGCGGATTGCGTGTCACGGCCCACCATTGGGATTCGGCCCCATACATCGCCATGGCCTCCGGACTCGCCGACCTGTTCTACGATTGCCCGCCGGTCCGCCATTTCCGCCGGTACTACCGCCTGACCAAGCTCGGCGGGGCCAAAGAGCTGATCTCCGCTTTGCTCGCAACCTACAAACAATTCGGCGGCAAACGGCGGCCCCACGTCGGCATCCTACAGCTCCGCACCGTTTTTAAAACCACCGGCAACGCCGAGACTTTGCTGCTGCTCGAGATGTGCCGCCAACACGGCTTGGCCGCCGAAATCGTCTTCCCCGAAGAGATCGAGTACCGCAAGGGCGTGCTGCGCCAGGGTGAGTTCCCCATCGATCTGCTCTGGCGCCGCGTCCGCGTCCATGACTTCCTCGTGCACTTCGACCTCACCCATCCGGTGATCCGGGCTTGCCAGGACCGCGCCGTCTGCATGGTCAGCAGCTTCCGCGCCGAAATGGCCCAGAAGCGCACCGTCCTCTGCTTGCTCAGCGATGAAACCGTCACGGCCAAGTTCCCCGCTGCCGAACGTAAGGCCATCCAGAATTGCGTCCCCTGGACGCGGCTCATCGTCCCCGGACAGACCCGTTACAAAGACCAAACGGTCGATTTGTTGGATTTTGTCGTGCAAAACCGGGAAAACCTCTTGCTGATGTCCAACGACGCCGACATGGATCAGCACGTCTTTGACGGGCGCGAAACCAACCCCGGCACCTGGGAGCGCGTCCTCAAGCACGCCACCCAGGTCCCCATCATCGTTCAGGAGCGGGTCGAACCCGTCCGCGAACTTTTCCCGGTCTACCGCTTCCGCGAGATGGGCGTGCGGAAGGTCATCGTCGACGTTCAGCCCCACAGCCTGGCGGGCAAAGTGCAAACCTGCACGACTTGGCTGCGCGAGGAATCCGAGTTGGCCTTCAGCAGCCTGACCGGCTCAGTCCCCACCTTCATTCTCGAAACCAAGTCCTGAGTCAGCCCGCCGCCGGGCATGAATTCGGAACGCGGAGCCGGGCCGACCCAACGCCCCGGCCCACCCCCTGCCGCCTCCTCCAACCCCTCCTTCACCCCTGCCGCCGCCTGCCGGCAGGTTTCTCCCCCAGCGCCTCCTGCAAATAGGCCGCGATCGCCTCGGTGAGCGCTCGTGGATAGGGCGTCTGCGCCATCGCCAGCGCTTGCCTCCGCACCAGACGGTGTCCCGCCACCCGGAAGGTCTGGTAAAACTTCATCGGCCCGCGCAGCGCATACTGTGGCAGGATCGAGTACCCGAACCCAGCTTCCACTAGACGCTTGATGGCCTCCGTATCATCGGCCTCCACCACCACCTGCGGCGTGACGCCGATCTGCTGGAAAAACCGGTCAATAATCGTCCTCATGTTGCTTCGCCTGGGATACAGCAGGAACGGAACCCGTTCTAAATCCGAGGGCTGAAGCGTAACCACGCTCGAGCTGCGGACCCGCTGCGCCGACGGGCGCAAACCCAGGAGTTCTTCCTCAAACAGCGGCAAGATTCGCAAACCCGTCTCATCATAGGGCAGCGAGATCAAACACAGATCGAAGCGTCCCTCGTGCAACCCCTGCACCATCTCCTCGGTGGCCGCCACAGTCACCCGGATCTCGTTGTTGGGAAAGTGCTTCCGCAACATGCGCAACGGCTTGCCCAGCCTGTGGATGAGTGTGGTGGCCCCCGCGGCAAAGTGAAACGGCCGGTGGTCCTTTTCTGGCGCATTCGCAAACGTCCGCTCGATCCCCCGGATGCCCTCTAGTACCCGCCGCCCTTGTTCGGCAAGTTGACTTGCGGCCGACGTCGGCAGAAGTTTGCGGCCATCCCGAACAAACAGCGTTACCCCCAACTCCGCAGCCAAGTTGCGCAACTGCATGCTTACCGCAGCCGGAGAAAGACACAACTTTGCGGCGGCCCGGCTGACGCTGCCCTCATCCAGCACCGCTAGAAAGCTCTCAAGCTGTCGGATTTCCATGGGCAATCCCAAACCAATTCCAAAGACGATTATTGTTAAGTTCTGCTTGACAATTATTTCAAATCATTTCGCTTGACGCGAACCCCCGCCTCCCCTACATTAGCCTTGGGTTATGTCTGTGGCAGGCGGGGTCGTGCAGGATTACTGTGGGCGAACGGAATCTCCCTTCGAAGGCCGGTGCTCAATGAATCAGGCCTCTTGCTGTGGCGGCTTTCGCGCCCGAGTCCGGCTTTCTCGTTCTGCCTGCCGCTAGCTGAACAATTCAACCGCCCAGGCGCTCGCGTCTGGGCCAAGGACAGAAAGTGAGAGGATTCCATGAAAGTGAGCCTTTACCATAAGCTCTTTGCGGCAGTGGCCTTCGGCGCGGCTTTGCTCTTGTGCTGGCCGTCTCTGCTGGCCCAGGATCCGCGCGGATCCATCATCGGCAAGATCACCGACCCAAGCGGTGCGATCGTTCCCGGAGTCTCTGTCGAGGTCATTAACAAGGCCATGGGGACCCGCCTTACCGCCCAAACCAACGAGGCGGGCATCTACCAGGCGCTCTTTCTGATCCCTGGTACATACCAAATCGTCGTCGAGCATCCCGGCTTCAAGAAAATCGTTCGCGACGGCGTGGAGCTGCGCGTCAATGACCGCCTTGAGGTCAACCTGACTCTGGAGCTCGGCGCCGTCGACCAGAGCGTTACTGTGGTCGGTGAAACCCCGTTGCTGAATACGGCGACCGCCTCGATCGGCACCGTCGTCGATTCGCGCCGCGTCGCCGACCTGCCGGTCGCCTACGGCAACCCATATCAATTGATCGGTTTGGCCACCGGCGCCTCGTTTACGCGTGACCCCAGGCTCGACCGCCCCTTTGAACCCACCCACATCGTCGGCTACACCATCGATGGAACCCGCGCCAACCGCAGTGAAATCACCCTGGACGGAGCTCCGGCCACATCGGTGGCGGGCGCGGGAGAGGTGACGGCCTCCTATGTGCCCCCCGTGGATGCCATCCAGGAGTTCAAAGTCCAAACCGCAACTTTCGACGCCGAAATGGGCAACACCGAGGGCGGCGTCACCAACATCAGCATCAAGTCCGGAACCAACGAGCTCCACGGAACCGCTTACTACAAGCGCATGCTCCCCGAGATGTCCGCCAATGACTACTTTGCAAACGCTACGAACCAAGCCCGAGGCGACTTCAGCTACAAGCGCTGGGGCGGTACGCTCGGCGGCCCGGTCTACATCCCCAAGACCTACGACGGCCGCAATCGGACCTTCTTCTTCTTCGCCTACGAGGGAATCAAGGACTCGCGCCCCCGCAATAACGGCACGCCGACGGTCCCCACCGAAGAGATGAAGCAAGGCGATTTCTCGCGCCTGCTGGCCATCGGCTCCCAGTACCAGATCTACAACCCCTTCACCCGCCGTGCCGTCGCCGGAGGCCGGTATCAGGCCGACCCATTCCCGGGCAACATCATCCCCCCCCAGTATTTCAATCCAGTGGCCGTGAACATCCTCAAGTACTACCCGAAGCCTCTGCAACAGGGCAATGCCGACGGCACCAGCAACTACCTCCAGCCTAACCTTCAGGAGACCGCCGACTACGTCACCTACACCGGCCGCCTCGACCAGATGATCGGCCAAAAACAGCGCCTCTTCCTCCGCGTCAGCTATTACGACCGCGACAGCTTCTACAACGACTACTTCCACAACCTCGCCACCGGCAACTTCTTCCAGTTCATCTCCCGCTCGGCCGTGCTCGATCACGTCTACACTTTGTCGCCCACCATGGTGCTCAACCTGCGGGGTGGTTTCAACCGCTTCATCCGCGTCACCGAAGGCAATCCGAAGGCCAAAGGTTTTGACATCACCACCCTCGGCTTCCCCAAAGCCTACGCCGATTCGGTGCCCCCCGTGGCGCGGCAGTTCCCGCGCATCGAACCCACCGGCTATCAGGGCACCGGCATCGCTAGCGAATTCCGTCCGACCGAGGTTGGATCCTTGGGCGGCAACTTCTCCAAGTCCCAAGGCGCTCACATGATCAAAGGCGGGGTGGAATGGCGCGCCTACCGCGAACAGAGCGTGCCGTACGGCAACGATCAAGTGGGACCCTTCATTTTCGACGCCACCTATACCCGAGGCCCCCTCGACAACTCCCCGACCGCCCCCGGCAGTCTGGGCCAGTCGGTTGCCTCTCTCCTGCTGGGCCTCCCCAGCGGCTCAAGCTACGCCGCCCGCGTCGACAGCTACGCCGAGCAGTCCACCGGTTGGGGCTTCTTCATCCACGACGACTGGAAGGTGAGCCGCAAGCTGACTCTCAATATCGGCTTGCGCTGGGAGTTCGAAAACCCCATGACCGAGCGCTTCAACCGCACCGTCCGGGGATTCGACTTCAACTACGTCCAGCCCTTCCAGGCCGATGTGCAGGCCGCCTACAACCCAAGCCTGTCGCCGCTGTTGCCTCCCCAGATCTACACCCGCGGCGGCCTGCTGTTCGCCGGCGTCGATGGCCAGCCTAGAGGTCTCTACAACACTCCCAAGAGGAACCTTATGCCTCGCTTCGGCTTCGCCTATCAGCTCAACAAGGACACCGTGCTCCGGGGAGGGTACGGAATCTTCTACGGCTTCCTCGGCCAGCGGCGCGGCGACGTCATCCAGACCGGTTTCAGCCGCAACACATCCTTTGTGCCCACCAAGGACAACATCAATTTCATCGGCACCCTGTCCAATCCCTTCCCAGACGGAGTGCTGATGCCCGTCGGCGCGGCCCAAAGACAGCAGACCTTCGTCGGCAACAGCATCACCTTCTTCGACGAGAACCCGTTGCTCCCCTACATGCAGCGATGGCAGTTCAGCATCCAGCGTCAGTTCCGGAAATTCGTCTTCGATTTGGCGTATGTGGGCAACCGCGGAACCCACGTTGAGTATGGCCACAACCTCAATGCCACCCCGGCCCAGTACCTGAGCCGTAGTTTCTTCCGCGACAACGACACCATCAACGCGCTTTCGCGGAATATCGCCAACCCTATGGCCGGCAAACTGCCCGCCGACGCTGCTTCCGCTTTCACCGGCACCAACATCAGCGTCGAGCGCCTGCTGCGCCCCTGTCCGCATTTCGACTCGGTCAGCCACGCCAACTTCGACGGCTACACTTGGTACCACGGCTTGCAGCTCTCCGCCGAAAAGCGCTTCTCCAGCGGCTACACCGTCAGCGGCAGCTACACCTTCTCCAAGTACATGCAGGCCACCGAGCTGCTCAACGCCAGCGACCTGCGGCCGCTCGAGATCATCTCCGACTTCGACCGGCCTCACCGCGTCACCATCAACGGCATCTATGAGTTCCCCTTCGGACGCGGCCGCCTGCTGCTGCGGGATGCCAGCCCCGTGCTGAATCACATCGCCGGCGGCTGGCAGGTTTCCGGCGTATTCACTTGGCAGAGCGGAGCGCCCCTGGGCAACTGGGGCAACCTGATCTGGATCGGCGACATCAACCAGCTCAAACTCGCTTCCAGCGAGCGCAGCACCGACCGCTGGTTCAACCCGCTCAAGATCGATGACGCCGCCAACCCAGGCTACGGCAAGGTGGGCTTCGTGAGCAGCTCCGCCCAACAGCTCGCCAGCAACATCCGCAGCTTCCCGTTCCGTTTCGGCTTTCTGCGCGCTCACAACATCAACAACTTCGACCTGTCGATGCAGAAAAAGACCACCGTCAGCGAGGGCAAGCAGATCGTCTTCCGGATGGACTGGCTGAACGCCTTCAACCACCCGCTGTTTGGCCAGCCCAACCTGTCGCCGACCAGCACGGCGTTCGGCAAGATTCAGACTTCGACCCAGGCGAACTACCCGCGCCGGATCGAGTTCGGCTTCCACTTCGTCTTCTAAGCGGCGATCAACAGGAGCGGCGTGAGCCATCCGCCCGCGCCGCTCCTATCTTTCACTCTGCCTCGGCCGCCACCGCTGCTGTGATCTGATAAAGCAGCTCTGTGCCCTGCCGCAGATTCTCCAGCGAACGCCGCTCGTCATTGCCGTGCGAGCGGTCCCCCTCCTTCTCCACCTCGAACAGCGCCGCCCCGTACGCCGACACACCCTTGGCCCTCAAGAAGGCGCTGTCGGACGCCCCCCGGCTGAGATACGGAACCACCACCGCCTTTGGGTCGTTTCGACGGATGATCCGCTCCATGGCCAGGTACAGCTCGCTGTCGAGCGGGCTCGAAGGAGCCGCCGGCATCTCCGGCCCCTCCAGAGGCCACACCTCCACAGCGGGATCGTTCACCAACCTCCGTAGCCGCGCCAGTACCTCCTCCTTGCTTTCCTCAGGCAACCGGCGCACATCAATCACCGCCTCCGCCGCTGTGGGGATCACATTCGCCTGCTGGCCCGCCCGCAGGATCGTAGGGCTCACCGTCGTCCGCAAGAACGTATCCAGCTCCGCTTCGTGCGCCCGGATCTGGTTCGCCGCCTGCTGCGCGGTCGCCGGATTCTCCAGCCGGCCCAGCAACGGAATCAGCCAGCCATAGCCGTCCAACGCGCTCATGCGCTTTAGATACGTCCGCGCCGTCGGATTCACCAGAACCGGCTGATCCGCGTCGGCCAGCCTCACTAGGGCCCGCGCCAGCCGAACAACCGCGTTATCCGGCCGGGGAACCGCCCCATGGCCCGCCGTCCCCCGCGCCAGCAGCCTCACCCGCGTCGGAATCTTCTCCGCCGTTTGAATCCGGTAGACTCGCAGCCCCTCCTTGGTCCGTGTAATCGATCCGCCCTCGTTGATCGCGAAGGCAGCGTCGATCTTCTCCCAGGCGTTCTCCACCATCCAGCGCATGCCCCCCGAGTGAACCTCTTCGTCGGCTTCCGCCAGCAGGACGACGTCCCGCTTCAGCTTCACCCCGCTGCGCTTGAGCTCCACCA
>Ga0308411_10000101_pt1 | contig 47102 bp, 39 predicted proteins | sample HotsprottomLayer_2_FD_203530 | JGI IMG/M metagenome (GOLD analysis project Ga0308411, IMG submission 203530) | Hot spring phototrophic mat microbial communities from Octopus Spring, Yellowstone National Park, Wyoming, United States -... | ecosystem: Environmental > Aquatic > Thermal springs >... | reverse complement strand
TACCACACTTAGGTTTTACCCGTATAGGGCGGTCTCTCTCATCTACGGCATTACCTAAGATAAAGTCTTCTATCGCTTTGATTTTAGTAGTGTAATCTACATTCAAAGCGCCTTGTTGTTCAAGGTATTCTTTAAACTCCTTTTGGATAATCTTCTTTTTACGTTTGTCTACGAATAATAGCAGCAGCGTGTAAGGCAGTATCACACCATCGTTGGTAGCTTGTACGAAGGTGTATTCAAAGAATGTAGGCCCAAACAGTTCTGGGTCGTTCATGTTGTACAGGGCAGCTATTTCGTCAGCTTCTTTACTATCTTTCACTTCTACTATTTTCGGAGTAGCAGTCATGTACAGACGCTTCTTACCCTGAATGTAATCGTTGTAATGTACTTTTTTGAATACGCTTTCCTCAGCACCTTTACGACGCACGCCAGCCGTTCTGTGCGCTTCATCGCAAATAACTAGTTCAAACTCTGGTAGTCCTAACCCATGCGCTTCAATCAAAACATCCAAAGACTGGTAAGTGGAAAAGATGATATTCAGCTTATTCGGTTCAAACCTGAGGTTTTTGATTAGGTCATGAGCTGTCGTAGTGGCGGGGTAGCTTAAAAGTGAGAGCTTATGCCAGTTCGTAGTGTCAATGATATTGTTTTCATCGTCGTCTATTTCGGTTTTCTTCTTGCTGTTCACTCTCCCCACTTTCTTATCAGACACCACAGCATAGGCATTGACTTGATACGCACTTTTCAAATGGTATTCCCTAATCGTTTGGTCAAGAAGCGCAATGGATGGAGCTAGAAAGAGTATCCATCCCTTATCTCCGACTAGTTCCTCTGCAATCTTGATGGAGGTGTAGGTTTTTCCTGTTCCGGGTGGCATGATGAGCTTACCACGATCGTACTTCTCAAAGCCTTTCAGAACCGCTTCAATAGCTCGCTGCTGATGGGGTAAGGGTGAAAGCTTCTGCTTTACAATAGTCGGCTCTTCATGCCCATTAGCGTATTGTTTGACGTCAACAGCCTTTATAAATGTAACATCTAACCCGAAGTCTTTGATGTCGTCTTCTACTCGTGTGCTTATTTTGTCAGCTACTATGATGACTTTTTTGAAACCTTCCTTTTTCGCTCTGTGCAGGAAGCTAAGCAGGTCGTTGATACCTACCGTCCTTTCCCAATTTTTGCATTGTACCGCGTAGGCCTCGCCATTCTTATACGCCACGAGGTCAATACCTACGTCTTGACCGCTCAACCCGTTTTGTTTTGCATAGGTGTACCAGTCAGTTACATCGGCTCCCCATACCACACTGAGGTAGTGTGCCGTAGCTTCCTCTAACTGCTTGCCTAACGTGTACTGCGTGGTCATAGTGTTCATACTGTCGAAGTCGCAAGGTAAAGAAAAACCGCCGTCTGAATGTGGGACAGGCTGCTTCTATCTTCCCTTGCGCGTTTTGAATGAAAACGAAACTGCCCTGCCCGCTGTGGGCAGGGCTTCCTACTGTCTGGCTGGCGAGCGGTTACTCGTTAGCTGCTACGCTTTGGAGGCGGTTGGCGATGTAGAGATACCGCTTGACCAAGCTGCGGATTTGTTTGACCATCAGGTTGGTATTTTTAGGGAGTGTGTCCAGCACATCTTGGAGTCCCTCAAAAGTTGGCAGCGCGTCCAGAAAGTTTTCCACAAGCTGCTGCTTTTGCTCCCGTGAGAGGCGTACATGAGTCCGACCTGTACCGCTGGATGTCCGAGCATACCGAGCGGGTACCTCAAGCCCGAAGGTGCTGAGGGATTCCCGAAGGGCCTCGTTGCGGAGCTTTTGCACAATGGGAGCCACATTCTTCTCCTCACTCATGCTTTTGACTTGCAAAAGCTCGTCCAGCTTAGGGAGCAGCAGGTACGCTGCGATGCACCGGTACCAGCCGCCATGCTGTGAGACTGCTACACCAGCCTCCACAAGCACCTCACGAATCCGTGTTTCCACTTCGTGAGTGAGGAAGCTGTGCTCCCCATTCAGCTCCTTTTCCAGATTCGTGATTAGCTTCTTCAGGCTCTTTTCTGTGAGAGCCTTCTCAATCCGAACTTTGAGTTCGGTTCCGCTGACTTGCGCTTGCGTCGTCATATCAAGCATTACGACGAACACGCAAGGAAAGTTAGTTCCTGTTTTTGCATTTCAGTAGATGAGGGGAAACAAAAAAGCAGTGCATACGCTCAGCCTACTAATAATACCCTGCGCGTAAAGGGTAGGTTACGATGATACTAACTGCTCCGCACACTTTATTATTTCTTACAAAAGATACTTTTTACCGTCTTCTAACTCTTGTAACCTGTCTAAGGTCTCTTCATATTAGTCCTTTCATTTGTTAAATCCTCTTCCATCTTATACAAGTTATAGAATCTTAGAAATTGATACAGAGTACTTAATATGGTCAATATCAAAAATTATGTTTTATTTAGACGCAATATTTATACAGGTATTGAGTTAATTTTTGTTAGTTTCGACAGTATTTTCATGCAGGCGAGAACCAAGCCTCTAGGGTTAGGACGACCCGAAGTGAAGCCTGTGGAGCGTGCTCTGGTGGATGAACGTAGCCCCTACGGCTACCTAAAAAGCCATCCTGCGATTAAGCAGGAAGCTCAACTACAAAAGATTGAGCAGTCCGCTTACGAATTATTATTTTTTCGATATTTGTTTTTGTTGTGACACGGATGGAAGGAACAGGAAGAAAGATTGCTGTAAGCTCGTTACCACTAGGTGGGGCGCCGTCAAGTAGCCAGCTGTACGACTTCGGATTTGTAGATGTTTACCCACTTACGTTTGTAGATATTATAGATTATGTTAGGAATAGACCTAGTAGTAGTGGTATTATAGCTGATTATGAGTTTTTCATGTATAATATGCAGCTGATGAGGCGAAAGGTGCCTCAAAGTGGTCAGTTACTATGGCCAGATTTGTTGTATGTTAACTATCTTATGTGGGCGCTTTCTGTCAGCGCCGACTTTGGGATAAATATAAGCTATATATGCAATAACTGCCGCCATAATAATAAAATCAGAATCGGATTAGAAGATATTGCCTTTAAACCATATGGTGGGCCAGGGTTTATCATAGACACACCTAATGGTCAACTCAAAGGATGGTTTAGAAGGGGAGCAGAAATGGAAAAGAAAATCTCAGATTACATAGGTCGCGCGAGAACATCCATACTACCCTTTGATGTAGCTGTACTCATGATGTCTATAGAACTCTACGATCAAAATCCAATAGCAGCAGAACAATTTATAAAAGAAGCTACGCATGACACGGCTTATCAACTATTAGATTATTATTACTATATTACGCATCCCATAGTACCAATTTCGCACACCTGCGAGAATCCACAATGTGGTACCATTAGGGAAATACCCATACAATACATATTAGAACGTGACTTTTTTCTTGTCTTCATTGACAACAGAGAATTTAATGCAGTTTCTCATGAGTTGGTCGGAAACAATACCGAGTATAGATCCTATGCCTCTGACACTACCGGAGATGATAATACTGTACAATCACAAGTACGAACAACTAGTTAGACAACAACTAAGAGCAGAAGGAAAAGAAAGGATTATACTTAGTGAAGAAGGTGTGAAGCACCTAAGCTAAATATTTTTACGATTACTGCTTATGTCATAAAAAGTGGCTACTGAAATTACTACCACTATAGGTATTTAAAAATATTTTTCTATTTTGTATATTTTCTCATGAACAATCGTTTTTTAGATATTTATAGGATAGTTATGGAATACGAAGGTGGATATGTGAATCATCCTAATGATCCTGGTGGGGAGACGTACAAGGGTATTTCTAGACGGGCGCATCCTAACTGGAAAGGATGGCAGCTGATAGATCAAAAGAAACCTGTGCCTGAGCAGCTAGTGCAAGAGTTTTATTACAATAACTACTGGCTTCGGCTCAGGTCTGACGAGATGCCTTATCCTGTTGGGGAATACCTATTTGACTTCGGTGTAAATGCAGGCATCTCACGAGCTGTCATCACAGTACAAAGAGCACTAAATATCAAAGCAGATGGTGTCTTAGGACCAGTAACTATAGGAGCCATACAAAAACAAGACCCGCAAAAACTAATGTACGAACTACTTAAAGATCGTGTCGGTTATTACACTACAATAACTATGCAAAATTCCCGATTTCAAGTATTTTTTTTGGGTTGGATAAGGAGAACAATAGAAGTATTCGATCGTTTAATGACTAAACAAAAGAAATGATATAGATGAATTATACATATCAAGTCATAACACCGAGAGATATAATCCTAGGTATAAGTAGATTGGATATTGAGTACAGTATAAATAATAACAATGGCAACAACAATGCAAGCGGTAGTACTGTAGGTTGTTCCGTAGGTTATACATTAACGATGTCCACTGACCCTTCTCAGCCAAACCGCACTACATACATATTTAGAACCTGCATTATAGAGGATAATCAAATAGTATGCCGTGATCATAATATAAGCCCTAGTGACATAAATTCAGTTACTTTGAACTTTATATCTTCTATAGGCAACACAATAGTTAGTATTAGAATCGATGATAACTTTAGTATTGCACGAAACTATTGCTTAGTTATAACATTTATTATTATAGACAATGTTATTACACAAGATTTTGATGATATTATTGTAAGTGATTACGATCCAGAAGATATTATAGACTATGCCAAGCGGCCTACGAAGTTAAGCTCTCACGATAAGAATAGGCTGATACACAATTATCATGACCGTGTAAGCAAGGCCAGTGTAAGATATACAAACTCTATTTCTGACATTGTAAGTAACTGCAATTTCGTACCATATTTAGCAGTTCAGGATAGGTACTTTGTGATTAACTACAAAGATGATGTAACATCAGAGTATGCAACTGTCAGCTTGCCTGATGTTAAGATTAGTGGATGGACGGATAGGGATGTGTACTTCTTTGAAAAAGTATATGCAGATGTCAGCAACCCTAGTGTAATGATAACCGACAGAATGGGGTTGTTAGAGCCTGCGGTAGAAGATCCCGAATCGCCCTCAATCCCTTTCACGATCGTTCATAACATGTACCCTCTAAGCATCAACAGGAACGGCGAGATAGTGGTGTATAACAACCAACCCAAGGACTTCCCGTATGTAACCTCACTATTCCACACAGCTAACGTAAGCCAAATCACGGATGGAGACAAAATCTACAAACCATTAACACCTTACATGTACTATCGAACGATAGCAAAAATAGGCCAGCCTACAGAAGTAGAAATATTATATAGTTACCTAAACAGGTTTTACATAGCTAGTGCTAGTGTGCAGTCTACAAAAGTAGTAAGCGATACTGGTGGCGAAGAAAATACTATAAACATCGACACTGTTACAAGAAATATACTTTTGCCTATAGATTACAATATGCTTTTTTATGTAGAAAGCCAATGGAGCAGGTTATTGGAAAATGATGACATGAGGATATTTATTCAGAATTATCAACGCAATAATGTAGAGTATCCTGCGATTTTAAATAATCCATCGGAGTGGAGTTGCAAGCTGGTGATGTTCAAAAGGGATGGTAGTAACGCTGTTACTTTGGATAAACAAATAGACATAGATATGAATGTCATGCGTTGGGATACGCCGATGAGTTTCTTTTCTGGTGGTGGTTTATTAGGCTGGGGTAGGCATCAGCCAAATCGAGAGAGTAAGTATTACCTATTTAGCTGGTACAAGATTCTGCGTACTAAACGACTGGTATCTAATACGTCAAATACACCAAGACCTGATGATTATTTAAGGTACTATTACTATTATCAACACATCATTTAGGGCATACTGACTTGTACGTTTATGGTTCCCATGTATCCGCCGATGGGTGGTATTGCGAGGCCACCTGGGCCTGCATGAGGGCCAGAGGCGAAAGATGAAAAAGTACCAGCGTTAGAGTATTGTATTTCTACGTTTAGGATACGGGAGTTGCGTCGATTTAACCTTGGGTCATTAACTAAGACATTTATAATCACAGGCCCGCATGGAACGGCCTCTAACATGTTCAACATATTTTTTAAGTCAGTTTCTACTTCTACCCACAAATCTTCGTTATTTTCTCTGAATAAGTATCGTCTTAAGAAACCTTTTGTTACTCTTTTGATTACAATATGCGCGTACACAATAGCAAACAAATCCCCTGATAGAAGCATAGGCCCTATGAGCCTATTACGAAAAGGTACATTAAAGTGATTGTTTCTCATCTGATTCAGGATAGCATTAGAATAATGGCCGACCACATTCCCTCTCACCCTGTCGTTCAAAGGACAAAAGTACATAAGCTCGTTATGTAGTCTAGCTAAACTCATAATGTAATCACCCACATTCCATATAGTATTATCAATGGCTGGCATATACATGTTTCCATAAAACATGCAAGCAAACTTCCTTAACATCGGATCGGACGGTGAGTAAAGGTTGATAGCAACATATGTAAGATGATTAGTATTGAAAAATAGAAAAGCATCTATAAGATAGAGCTGAGATAGTAGAATGTTAAGTTGTGATATGGCTGGGGTCTCGGTGTTTACAAGAAAAATTAGCGGTTTAGGCATGCTAGGATTTAACAATACTGTTTCGTCTTTATAGAGTATTATATGAACTCCTCTATTTATGTAATGCAATGTGCGATAGAATATATTATTATGCCAGTTCGATGGTAGGTAGTTAGTTAGTTCTTCTGGTTTAGTGGAAATAACAAAATCTTGTCCTGACGGATAACCACAAACACCTGCAGGGCAGAACGTGCCCAAAAGTATAGGTGGCAGTTCGAACACTAATAAATGTACCAAATAAGAGTGTTGTTTCTAGAAAACTTTTAGCACCTTATAGCTTCTTTCTTTCAGGTATTTGCTATAGACCTCAGGCATTTCTTTTGCAAGTGCTTTATCATCAAAATACTTTTGACTAACACTATACATTTTGACTTTTTGTGTACTGCCCACGTAATCAAACTTATCTATACCCAGGGATGTGGCTAAACCTGTAACGTATTGTTTTAACTGCGAAAGCTTGTTCTCAAATTCCTTATGTTTTTGAATTATCTCGTTGTAATCTTGATATAAGGCTTCTATATCTCTAAATGCTGTGCTCAATTGGTTTATTTTGTCGTCTTTACCTATTTGTGCTATGTTTTCTATGGTGTCTAGTAGGGGTTGTAGTATTTCTAGAATTTCTGAGTCGTTGGCTGTTGAGGGTATTCGTTCTACTGTTATTGTGTCTATTAGTATGGCTGCGAGTACTGTATGCATCCCGCTTGCCCAGCCTATCACCTTTGCTAAGTTACGAAGCTCGTCTATACTATCGTAAGAGCTTTTGTGTATATAATATTTTGCGAAAATTGTTAAGACACCAGGTACTCCATTGTCTATCACATATAGGTTATTTTGTGTTTGAGCAGTTATAACAATCTTTTCTATATGCGAGTAACCACTAACATTTAGCATTTTTTGATATTGATTTCTTTCGTATATAGCCATTTCTAATTGTAAGTTTAGATTATCTAATACTTTATTGATTGCTACTTCTAGAAGGTGTCTATCTACTTTTGTAGTATAGTATTTAGGTTCGTTGAAAAGCCATGCTTTTATGCCGATTTCTATGTCTTCGTTTGAGTTTAGGATAGTAAGTAAGCTAATCAGGTCGTGGGGATCTATGTGCAGTGTCTTCCCATTTGGGTCGTAAACCTTCTCTATGATATACATGAGTAGATAGCTTGTCGAAACCTTCTATCGCACTAGTTGCACGTATTGTACGATATGTTCTGCTAGTTGGATGAGGTCGTCCTTAGGGGTTGAAAGGAACATGCGTTCTAGAATATTTGGTGGTATGCTGGATAGCATTTCTGGTGTACCCACCCAAGCTCGTCCATTGAAAATAAAACCATAGCTTTTCAAGATGTCTTTATAGTCGTAGCTGTTGTAAATATGTATAAGTAGCTCGTCGGGGCTTTGTTCAGCACGAATGGTCAAAAAGTTACCCGATATGTTTGGTCTTTTGTCCTGACTGGCATGAGACAACGCTAACTTCGCCAAACGAATCATTGCCGGTATTAGCTGATAATACTTTGGCATTATCAGTAAAACAAACGTCGAAGCAGCTAACTATAAATATACTTGTACTTCATTCCAATTTTAATAGTTATCGTGTTCCCATCCCCATTGTCAATAGCTACATGTTGGTCGTAAAAAAGCTTGTGTCTAGTCTTACTTAGTGGTTCTGCATAATCCTGATTGTGATCATAGTATTGACCGCGTTCATTGTTATGTACTATTAATGTGTTATAGTCTATATCGGGCGTAAAATGATTGAATACGATACGCCAGTCCTTACGTTGTATTGCTATGGCTCCAGGATAAGTATACGGCACTTCCTCGTACCTTACAGAACTTATCTGTTCATCAAAAAATGTTGTGGCAAAAAGATTTCTAACAGATTCGTAAAAGTCAGAACTGCTAACAAGTGCCATTCTATTCCGTATATTTCATCTTAATAGCATTAGTGTTTACACTCGCCACCACAACAGTTACCATTTTGAGATTGTATACTGAGCTGCTTAGTCTTGATCATGCCACTGAACAAGCTTATCCCCAGTGCCGCAGCTATAAAAGTAAAATTAGTAATCACAAACTCTAAAGCATACGAACAATCCTTACGAACTAGTGTGTAAATCTCTATGCCCATAGTCGTACCAAACAATAAAGTCGTAAAAATCTTGTTCAAAGACTTCTGCCCAGCATTAGAATCACTAAAAATTCTAAAAAAGTTACTTATAAACCAGTTCGGCAACTTCATACATAAATATACAAAATTAAATTATTATTTTCTGCTGCGATAATATCGGAATTTGCCAAACAATACTATCACCATTTTCTGTGCTTATCATGTTATCTATGCGATCTCTGTAATTATCAAATATTATTTTTTTGACATAAATAACATGCTGGGCAAATACTTCTTGATCACTAAATATCATTGTTATGTTATCTATATTTTCAAGTAAATCATTATTTATAATTCTGGAAACTTCTGGCACTCTATTACTGGTGGATACGATAGCGATGCTCTTTATGTCCTTAAAATCAATTATCTTTTTGGTTATCTCACTTATTATGATTGCGTCTCCTGTGCTGACAGACGAAAAATCGTATTCTGGTGGATGTATGAAAATTACGCCTCGTCTGTTAACACTAATGTTGCTACTAACTTGTGCGAAATAGTACGATAACATGTCCTTAGGGCTCGTATAGTGCCAGTTCAGTTTGTTATTTAAAGACTCGACAGCTGTTATAAGTAAAATGTGATTGTTAATAACTAAAAAATCATGAGTAGAGATATAGATTTTTATACCTTCTTCACTTTTAGAGTTTTCTATTACTCTATTATATATCATATTATCATAGGTAATCATTATACATTTGGCTTTACTCAAATCGAAAGAATTAAGTATATTGTTTATATAACTAAATACTTCTATTATTATGTTTTCCTCGTTTTCTTTTATAAAATCAGCCATATTTACATCTTGCCATCCGTCTCCGTTGGAAATATTTTCGTAAATATTAGCAAAGTTTACGTCTAACCATATATAATCTATATTCATCTTTGAATCTTGTGGAAGACTTATGGTGTAGTATCTTCTGCTTATTTTGTAGTAGTTTATTTGAAGTAGCCGATTGGGTAGCATACAATAGCAAATATACTAATAGTTTGTTATTTTATCTTATTCCTTATGTCCATCATTTATAGCCGTACGATAATGTTTTACTGTGATTTCTTTCATTCTGTGCTTAGGGTCTAATTCCATAAGCAAATATCCAGAAACAGGGCAATCGCAATAAGTGGTTTCGTTAGCAGTAACTAATACAAGTGCACTACTACCTAATACACTTTTATATACGCTATCGGCAACTATTATATCAATACTTAACACTTCATCCTGAATGCTATCTGAAATTACAATTGTAGTATAAATTTTAGATGACCATGTATATGTAGTATCCTTAGGATTTCTTAAGCAATCTTCCATTACATTCTTGTATCCACAATTGTAAAAACTACTTTGTTTTTGAATTGCTCTATACAGCCTATTTGAGATTCTAGCCAAGGTATTATCACATTTAAGGCATATATTATATATGTATGGGTTTTCCATGGGCTGGAAATTAATTTGCGTACTATCGTCTATATAGAACATGATAAATTTGTTAGTTATCCCCAGCACATCTATATAACTGTTTTGCTTACGGCAAGTCAGAATGTAAGCTTCATGACGTTCTGTTTGACAAGCAGTAAATAGTAGTAGAATTATGCTCAAATATCTCATGGTTTTTGGATTTTATAGTTTAGTGGTCTCGGCAGGACTCGAACCTGCAACCGCGGGATTAGAAATCCCGTGCTCTATCCAATTGAGCTACGAGACCAACTAAGAATTTTTATCTAGTTTTGTTATAAAGAAATACATATCACGGTACAAAAACTTATATACTCCATTAGTATTATTAATATCTTCGAATAGTTTTTCTAATAATTCTTCATCAGGAATTTTAGAAAATGTTAGATATAGGTAATCGCGCATAAATTTTTTAGCTTCTTCTTGTGTTTTAAAAGTGCTCTCTCCCAGTTTTCTTCCAGTTAGTGTGTATCGTGCTATATGGTAATTGTGAGTGTTGTCCATAGTGTATATGGATAGTACATATTGTTTTGTCGAAACGGCGCATTCTGCTTATGAATACCATTTTTTAGCCACCTTTAGTTCAATATATCTCCTTTGTATAGCTCCTCTATAAAGTCTATTGGCAATTATTTGTATGGGTTCTAGTTCAAGAATATAGTGTTCTATAATTATACTTATATTATTTACCAATATAACATGTGACAAGTACTCATACAGATATTGTATAAAAGCTGAAGTTACCACGCGAGAATAGACAAATATAATATGTAGGTGCATGTTGTAAGATGCAACTATTTGAGGTATGTATGTATGATATTGACCTCTTATGTAGCCTTCTGAGGTTTGTGCCAAGCTCTCTGTATTGTTATCTGGGATATAAAGCTCGTTTATTTGCCACTTGACATCCCGAAACCTTATGATTTGTTTATAGTACTTACCGTTGTCTTCGTATTCAGATAATTCTTCGAGTGCCCATATAGCATGTGGTGTCCCTTTGTATTGAGTTATCAACCAGTGTGCAATCTTTACATTACGTTCGCTGAGCTTGAGACCATACTCTAAAAATCGTATAATAGGATCTTCAGGTAGTACATAGTTGCTAAGTATAGTTCGTGTAACATCATCTACTATGTTCTTGATATCGTTAAGAGCTAATAGCAAGCTGCCTTCTTTCATGGTCTTCTTTTAGGTTTCCTGTCAGCGACAGTAATCTCGGAATACGAATTGTTAACTATCGCATGTCTGATGAATTCTTTTAACTCATCTACTTTCATCAAGTGGGATAGTTGATAAGCGTAGAACTCGCCACTATAATCTAGATTCGCATTTCTTATAGTATGATGTGCTATCGCAGAGCTATATGAGGTACCTGGATATAGACCATAACATTCAACATAGTACGGGAATAAATGAGAATAATAGTAAAGTACATATTCCAAGGAATCCCAGTTTATATTTTCAATATCACGAGTTGCGAAAAAGTTTAAGTAATCCAGTGCTTCTTGGAAGCTGTCAAGATTAGTTTTTATAATGAACAGTAGATACAACATTTTATCTCGTATTATATCTGCTACTTCTAGTCCATATACAAGACCTTTTTCTGTTCTAAACGAGTTCCACATAGTGCCGAATGCGTGATCGGAAAGGTAAAAACGGAGCAGAGTTACTAATCCTATTTTTACAGGTGTGACTTTGCCAAGTGGGTAAGCCCTTGCAATGACCGCATGCTCTGGCTTTCTAACTTTTAAGTCTAGAAAACCATTGCTTTCTCTGTAACCTAATTCCTTCACTCTAGAACCATTAAAAGTAACCTCTTCCTCTATCAACACGTTAGGAGGGGTATATAAATGGGCTAACTTTCTTACCTCAGGATTTGCCAAAGCTAAATACGGTTTAACATTCATAACAAATAACTTTGTAAAATCTTCAAAAGCTTTTTGCGATATCCTCGGTACACTCGTGATAGATAAACGGCGCCAATTATGAGCATATAAAAAAGGGATGTGCGCTTCAAAAGCTGACATAGCATAATCCTTGCTCAATAAATATAAATACGCAACGTATCCCTTTACATGACTTTTGTAAAACTGCTTATCGCTAGACTTAACTACTAAAGTAGATAATAATTCATTAATGTTACTTATAGTATTTTTGGCATCATCTATATTCATAGAAGCTCTTACGTTAAATCTAGCCTCGTTCAAGCTCGCAAAACTGTAGAGGTTGGAGAAGCTAGAACTTATGGTCTGAAAGGCACGATTTAAAACTTCTAAATAGGCAATATTAAGATTATGCGCTCGTAAGGCTAAGTATATGTCTCCTACTTTATTCTCTGGTTTTATGTTAACATTGCTAACTAAAACTCGTTGAAGAGGTAGAAAACTATTCTTATGCGTAAAGTAGTTCTTAGCCTCAACCTTTACTGCCTCTCTAGTTTGCATTTTTTGTATAAAGTGTTTAGTATAATCCGAAATTTTGTGATAGCTTTTTGATACTTCTATACTTTCAATTGGAAGGTTGGTTTCTTCGTCTAAGATATTGTTTCTCTTGTCACCCCATGAGCTATATGCTGCATAATGTGCCTCTTGTCTCATGAGTCTCAACCAAAAATCTAAAACCTCCTTAGCCTTTATGGAATTCACGGTATCGACAAATTCGTCATAATGCTCAGGCAATATCCCATTCAAAAGCATATCTACAATAAGTTCATGCATGTCGTAAGGATTTAGGTCAGCTTTCATTACAAAAATTTTGTAATAACCAATAGCTCTATCTATGCGCGATAGAAACTCTTTTTGATAGGAATCATCATCTAGAATGCTTCTTATAAAATCTTCTATACCATCAAAATACCCTAAGAACCCCTTTTTAGCTATGCCGTTATAGTTGAATAGGACACTGAAAGATATATAACTTTTATCTATACTAAAAATAGTTGATATATTTATATTTTTGCTTTCAAATATAAAAGCATAATCTATATTCCTTAGAATGGCTGTTATTACTCTATGTTTTGTACTTTCTATTTTCATTCTAACTGTAAATGTTATTTTAGGGATGTCTTTTTCAAAGTAGAAATGATACTTATTGTATTGATATGATGCTTCTGGATAGTTAGGATTTTCTGTTTTGCCCTGTCTAAAGTTACTAAATACTTCTTTGAGGACAGTCTGTTCTTCTGGATTGAGATTACCAGCTATAAGAACAGTTAGTCTATTAGCAGTATAATAATCCCGTTGTATTTGTATAATATCTTGTGGTCTAGCGGCGATGATGTTTTTAGGGTATCCTATTATGGGCACGCTGTGATAGTGTTCGCCATAGGTAGTTTTGAGTAGCATGTTGATAATAGGTGATTCTGTAATCATTTCTTGTAGTATTACATTGCGCTCTCTTACGAAGTCTCTCAATGTCCAAAATGTGAATCTGTGGTATTGTAACCTCCAAAAATCATCTATGAACTCTCTAGGTACAAAGTGTGCATAGGTAGTGTACTCACAGAATGTATAAGCATTAGCTATTGCATCTCCCAAATACTGCATGATGTAATCAAACTCACGCGTGTTATAAAATTCCCGAGCTTTATTCTCTAAACCAAGTGCTTCCAAATTACGACGCCTGACTACATCTAAGTCTGTCTTCAGAGTTACCTTATTGAGTACCTCGAACGCCTTTTCTAATATATTTTTTTCCTTTTCATAATCCAAGCTACCAATTTCACTAGTACCCTTAAACATGAGATGTTCTAAAAAGTGGGCATATCCTGCTTGCTCGGGCGTTAAAACATGATTACCGACGTCAAATATAAAAAATATCATAAAATGATCGTAGGACGTTGGGATATTAACTATCTTTATACCGTTTTCTAACTGCCAGACTTTTGTCTTAGTCATAGCTAGGGCGTCCTTTGTTTAGCTTCTATATCCCTGACTATATCGGGTTTCAAAGTCAACTCATATACAATATCAACAAAATAACCAATTTTCTGTACTGCTGATACGAAAAGAGCAATTGTTTTGTTACCTAGAGTAGTTTTTATTAAATCACCCACATCAATGTCTTTGTCATAGGTATAACATGTTACTTCTCCTAAGTTAGAGGTTTCTTCTGTAAGTTTTGAGATGGTATGAATACTAACTACTATGCGACTAGTTTTTAGTGGGCTGTAGCTGGTCGGTATTACAACGCCTCGCCCGTAAGCTTCCTGATACTTATGGTAGGTGTCTCGGTCTAAGCGATAGACCTGCACATCTATACCTAAGACGTTCTCGTAAAACCTATGCTGACCATATACTGAACGATAAAAATTCTCCACTATACGATAAAAATAGTTAGCCACATCATAAATATACTAAATTTATGAAACTAGATACCCTCCGAAAAATCGTTTTTACCTTGCGTGTTTGTCGTGATTATTGGTATGAAAGCGGCGCGAAATAGCGTATTCAAAGTTGAGTGGGGGCTACCTGAAATCGCCCCTAAGTATCGTAAGCAGTTAGCGGAAATCGTGAATGCCTACTGGGTAGACCAAAGTAATCGCGACGAGTACCAGCAACAAGCTAGCGCAGTGTTTATCAATGCATGTAAGTGCGACCATGTAAAGTTTCCCAAAGAAGCAGTGCTAGGCGGTACTACAGCGTCCATTGCACGAACCACAGGGCTAGATCGTAGAGTCATCAATAACGCTACATCACACCCCGAACAAGTGATATTCTACGAATACATACCCTATTACATCGTATCTCTTCGGGATGATGTTTACATCACTGACCTTATTGACGATTTTTCGCAGCCATATTTGAGAGTTGACTTGCCTAAGGCTGTGAGAGCAAGAAATTTGATACCTACTCTTTTCTAGGAAGATTTTACTTCTAACACACAATTTTTACGAAAGCTGTAGAAAAAATCACAATATACCCTTAGCTTATGGTAATCTTCGTAGGCGGGGCGTATGCCCCGCTCTTTTGTTTGCTTCATTTGAGGAATCGCAAAAACGGGAACTAACTTTCCTTGCGCTTTTGTCGTGATGCTTGGTATGACGACGCACAGCGAAAACCTGACAAGAGTTCAACAAGAACTCTGGTACCTCATCCACGATGAGGATGTGAATCAAGTTTTAGAAGCTATGATTGAAAAGATGAACGAAGTAGGTGACAGCTCCGAGCGTATCAAACAATGGCGCCAGGAAGCACAAGCCTATATCCCCGACGACCCAGAGTACGACGAAAACTACTGGGTCGCAGCCTACATCCTCTACACTAACATGGAAAATTTCAAAGACCTATTTGACAGGTTGGACAACATCAGTTCAGAGCTTAGCGAGCTAGAAAACGAGTTAGAGGATTTAGAACGTGAGCAAGAAGAGTTGGAAGACAGAATAGAAAGCTTACGCGACGAGCTTGAAGCACTAGTCGACAACGACGGAGATGAAGACGAAGAAGAAGATGAAGAAATAGAAGACTTACATTGCGAACTTGGGTATCTTGAAGAGGAGTTAGAGGGTGTAAAGGGGACATACGAGGAAACATCAGATAGGTTCTACGAGTTAGAAGACGACAAGAATTATCTTTTGTGGGAGATAATGGAGCGTGCGGAGCAGCTTGTAGCATCGTAACCTAACCTTTACGCGCAGGGTATTATTCACGGGCGGGGCGTATGCCCCGCTTTTTTGTTTGCCCTCATACGCTGAATCGCAAAAACGGGAACTAAATCGCCTTGCGCTTTTGTTGTAATACTTGCTATGGAAACGTATGTGAAAGTCAGCGGAACCGAACTCAAAGTTCGGATTGAAAAGGCTCTCACAGAAAAGAGCCTGAAGAAGCTTATCACGAATCTGGAAAAGGAGCTGAATGGGGAGCACAGTTTTCTCCCTCACGAAGTGGAAACACAGATTCGTAGGGAGATTTCGAGTGCTGGTGTAGCGGTCTCACAGCATGGCGGCTGGTACCGGTGCATTGCAGCCTACCTGCTGCTCCCTAAGCTGGACGACCTTCTGGCCGTCAAAAGCACGAGTGAGGAGAAGAATGTAGCTCCCATTGTGCAGAAGCTCCGTAACGAGGCCCTCCGTGAATCCCTCAGCACCTTCGGGCTGGAAGTACCTGCACGGTACGCTCGGACATCCAGCGGCACTGGTCGGACTCATGTACGCCTCTCACGGGAGCAGAAACAACAGCTTGTGGAAAACTTTTTGGACGCTCTGCCCACTTTTGAGGGACTCCAAGATGTGCTGGACACTCTCCCTAAGAATACCAACCTGATGGTCAAGCAGATTCGCACCTTGGTCAAGCGGTATCTTACCATCGCTGACCGCCTCCAAGCGAAAGTCACGCAGGAGTAACCGCTCACCCGCCCAAGCAGTAGGAAACCCTGCCCGTTGTGGGCAGGGTACTTTTGTTTTAATACAAACCGCGTAAGGGAAAATGACGGCGGTTTGTCCATTTCTTAGGCGGACTACTCAACCTCTCGTAGTTGAGCTTCCTGCTTCAGTACATGATGGTTTTTCAGATAGCATTATGTAATACTCATTTTCGACTATATGATATATTACATGACACATGTAATGTACAAAAGTAAAGGGATTATGCAAGAATTACAAAAAATAAAAGTGAATAAAGATACTTTAACATCATCCGATAGTAATTTATTCATAGGAGATATCTTTACTCCAACAGAATGGGGTATTTTTGCTATTGAAAGATTTGGCTTTTTTGAAAAATGGCTTTCAGGATACACTGTTTTTGACCCAACTATGGGTGAGGGAAATTTATTGGAAGCGTTTATACTTCTTGGAATATCAAAAAAATTAAGTGTAAATGAATTGCCTATTCATAATCTTTTCGGAAATGAATTGAATACAATTTACTATCAAAACGCTATTGCAAAATTCAAACAAAAGTACGGTATAGATTTATCTTCTAACTTTACTAATAAAGATATTTTTGTATTAAAGCCACGAAAATATAATCTTATTTTAGGAAATCCACCTTGGCAAAATTTTGTAGATTTGCCAGAAGAGTACAGGGAAAAAATAAAGCCATTTTTCTTAAAGTACGGATTGGTAAAAAATCGTCAAAGTGTTTTGTTAGGTGGGAGTAGGATTGATATATCGGCTGTTATTATTCAATTGTCTATTAAAGATTTTCTTAAGGAAAACGGAGAAGCAGTTTTTTTTGCTCCACTTTCTATATTCCTAAATGACGGGGCTAACAAAAATTTTAGATTGTATCAGGTAGACAAAACGAGTTTTAAGATTACAGCAATTTATGACTTTAACGATGTAGAAGTATTTAAGAATGTATCAACACGATATGGCCTTTTTCACTTAATCAGAAACAAAGAAACTACTTTTCCTATTCCTTATTACCGCTATGAGAATAATCAATGGCAAAAGTATTTTGCATCAACAGTCTTTCATAAAACGGATCCCTTAAGTATTTCAAAAGAGTGTAAGGTTTTCAGTAAAAATGATTTACCGAAAATTATTATAAAAAAGGAATCCACTCCTCGTCAAGGAGTTAATACGTGTGGAGCAAATGATGTTTTCTTCTTTGATAATTATCAAGATATTGATGACTCTTTTGCAGTTATTTCAAATAAGGTTCATAAACAAGTTATACTACCCAAAAAATTTATTTTCCCTCTAATAACAGCTAAAAATTTTTATACAGACAATCTTTACGATCAAAATATAATTTCTGTCTCAAATGATAATATGTATAAATGGGTTTTATTACCTTATAATCAAAACGGAAAACCGTTAGACTTATCACAATTACAGCAATATCATGAACTTTATAGTTATTTAAAGAAGAATAAGGACATCTTAGTAAAAAGAAAAGGGACTATGCTGAAAACATTGATTAATAGAGGGCAATGGTGGGCATTATTGGGAGTTGGAGAGTATTGTTTTTATCCATACAAAATTGTATGGGAAGCGTATGGTAAAAGTGATTTTAAACCTTTGATATTTGAAGGAAAATGGCAAGCCAATCAATCTTTACATGCTTATATTCCAGTAAAAAGTATAGAAGAGGCAAAGAGAATTCAAAAAGAACTTTGTAACAAAGCTATAGAAAATTATTTACTATCCCTGAAAATGGAAGGAACAATGAATTGGGCACAACCTGGTAAGATTAAAAAATTTATTGAGTATCAAGCAGATGAGGACTAATTAACTATTTACGATGTTAAAATGTTGAGCAGTTCGCGGAGTTTTTTTGATAACGTTATGGAATTACAATCTCCAGAAACGGAAGGCATTAAGTACATGGGGTCAAAGTTAAAACTAATTCCCTACATTCTTCAACTTGCAAGAAAGGTAGATGCCCATACAGTGCTTGATGCTTTTTCCGGTACAACACGGGTTTCACAGGCATTTGCAAAATCTGGTTATAGAGTTTTATGTAATGATATTGCGATTTGGTCAGAGGTGTTTGGTACGTGCTATTTGCTAAATAAAAAAAGGCCTGAAGAATACCAGCAATTAATTGACCATTTAAATTCCTTGCCACCTATGGATGGATGGTTTACACAAATGTATGGTGGCCAGCCAAATGGTGGTTGTGCTGTTCAACCAGACGGAATGAAGAGACCTTGGCAAATTCATAACACTCGCAAACTAGATGCTATTCGTCAAGAAATAGAAAATCTAAAACTTGACAAAGTAGATAAAGCCGTTGCTCTAACTAGTCTAATTTTGGCACTAGACCAAGTGGACAATACGTTAGGACATTTTGTATCTTATCTGAGAGAATGGTCACCTCGCTCATATAACAACTTGGTTTTGAAAGTCCCTGCACTTTTTCTGACTTCTGAGGAACATCAAGTCTTTCGTGAAGATATTTTTGATTTGCTCCCTCGAGTTTCTGTTGATCTGGCGTACTTTGACCCACCATATGGGTCTAACAATGATAAAATGCCACCTTCGCGCGTAAGGTATGCATCTTACTACCATATTTGGACGACTATTTGTCTCTTTGATAAACCAGATGTATTTGGAAAAGCGAGACGCAGGAAAGATACTTCGGATGTTATCACAACTTCTGTATTTGAAGAGTATCGCAGAGGTAGCGATGGAAGACATTTGGTTGTCAGCGCCATTGAGCGCCTTATCCGAGAAGTCAATGCCAAATGGATTATCCTATCTTACAGTTCTGGCGGAAGAGCCACAGCAGAAGAGCTAGATGAAGTTATTAGGCGTAATGGTAAATTGCTTGAGGTTCTTGAAATCGATTATAAGAGTAACGTAATGGCAAGTATGAGATGGACAAATGAATGGCTTTGTAATGTTGAGAAACCTCATAGAGAATTCCTTTTCTTGATAAAAAAGTAATTAGCCCAACATGAGGTGTTAAACAGTTGCTAACTTTTGTATAAATTTTTATATTTATAACATAGTATTGCTAAGAAGCTTTTGAGTACAAAGAAGTGTAGGGAGACATAAGGATTGATTAGAATGACGCTGATAAACTACGAGAAGAAAGGATTGATAAGGCCTTTGAGGACGTCAGGCGGAATAAGAAGGCACAGAGTAGATGATACAGAAAGGTTATTGTGTATGTCGGAAGACAAGCAAGAGGAGGTCTAAAAATGCTAACAAAAAATAAGAACGATAGCAACTTCTTATGTAATTCACGCATTCGCCTCATTATTAAGTCATAAATGTAAGATTATCGTTGCATTACACGAAGTGATGTAAGATTACCATATTTAGTATATTTACTGTGTTTTTACATCTGAGGAATTCTAGTGTTATAAACGTTAAAATCGCTCCATACCTAAAATTCCCGTACACTTGCAAAAACAATAGTATGTTTAACCAAAATGCTCGTGTTGAGATCTACGAAAAACAAAAAACAATACTGCCATTCAAGGCATCAAGATGCGGTGAATTAAGATACAAAACATACTTTACAACTAAAAACAATAAGATATTTTATTATAATTGCGTTTTATTTAAGGGAGATAATTATATAGAAAATTCAGACAAGCATAGGTTATTTTTATTTGCAATGGACATTGAGAGAGATGTTTATAGACCTGTTGAATTCTCTAAACTAAATTACTATACAGGTAAGAACCAGAGTTTACTATTCAAGCTAAAGGATAAATTTTACATCGTATCTAGAGGACTGTACTCAGAAGATTCTATAGATACTATAAGGCCTCCACGTTACGTAGGTGTAATAGATGTTGATAGCGGTAAGGCATTATATTTAGAAAAGGAAACGAGACAATCAAGTTTTGATTTATTTTACCCTATTGTTAACAGAATCGTCCCTATTATACATGTTGATAATAGTGGTGTACATGTACATCTTGTTGATCTTCTGACCCAACAAACACATACTGCATCTTGGAATATTGATAAAATCTGGCAAATAATAGTAGATTTGATAAACAAGGATGAGCGTTTCGAATATAATAGGAAAGGTATATCACCAGACACTGTTGGACAAATTTATGAAGCTAGATTATACGAATGGTGGAGGGAGTACAATTCAAAGGAACAACACATTAAATGCTTAAAGAGTCTTCAAAAGTGTTTTGAGATTTTTATTCTTGGGGAGGGGGGTACATATAGATTGAAAATTCTAGCATTGTATATAGAATTTATACAGAATAGTCTGAAAATTTATATAGACCTGAGTATCGTCGAGCTTAATATAAACGCTAGTATAGTAAGTGTTCCCTATAATAAACATTTCAAAGACACTATGATTTTACTAAAAGAAATTCCTATTTCACCAGAGATACCTGAAATTCACTTATCTAACGTTGTATATAATAATAAATGTTACGACATACTTTACAGTCCTGAGAACGGCATTGCACTAACAGATAAAAAATTAACTATAATATGGAACAAAAACGAAGCATTTTCAGGCTCTTTAATTTATCGCCACAAAAAATATTTGTTTATATTTAAATTTCCAAACGATCAATATACAGTTTGTTTAATAATTATTGATACAGAAAGTAATACATTATATCCTTTTACAAGTAACAATGATTTCAAAGAAGTTTTGAGAGAAGACTTAAAGTATACTTTCTATTACTTCGAAAAAAATGATAAGATTATCTTTTTGCCAATGGATTTAAAGCATATATTTATTATAGAACTAGAGGAATTAAACGAAAAACTTTATCAGCTGAGACAAGACAGATGCGAAGAAAAAAAATATGGTTACGTAGAAGATATTATCAAAATTTTTGATATGTATCGATTGCTAAATCATGCTATTTCGCAATATATAGATTCATCAAGTGTATATGAGAAAGTCAGCATATTAGATCATTACATAGATAGTAACTTAAATAAATTATATTTTATAGCTGCATACACTGTTAATGACATAAGGTACTTAGGGTTATTTGAGTTTATAACCTCAGAAAAAAGTCTATCCTTAAAACTTGTCAATCATTTGCCATCAAGATATATAGTTTTTTATAAGAACAAAAACAAAAGTCATATTGATCTAAGTAAGTTAAAAATTCAAAGGATATACTATGCTAATGCATTCAATAATAACTTAGAAATAGTTTGTAACGGTAATTATATGATTATTGATATACGAAGTAATAGAATTAGCAAACGTATTCTATCGAAGGATCTTACTGCCGAAAATGTTCATAGTGAGATTTTTGGAGATCTATTACACGTGTGGTTTAAAACTAAGGATAAAGTGTTTCGCGATGATGTTTGGCTTCAAGATTTGTTTGTTTTATCTAGACTAAATTTAGTTAGTCAGATGCCAGTCGTGTCACTGTAAGTGTATTTTGTAAAAAATTTTCCTAATCCTCTGATTTTTAACTCACGACTGACCATTTGTTAGACATCTTGCCTGAGCGTCCGATTGTCCTACTTTCGTAATTGAGCAGTCCGCAGATGTCCCCCCCGTCCTTATAAACCGTTTCACGAAATATGCGCGTGTATTTGCAACCTACTCTTCTCCTTGTTCGTATAAGTATTGTTATGAGAAAGCTAGTGTTCCTGCTGATCTCCTTCTTAGGAATTGGGCTTGCGAAAGGCGAGAAAAGGACAGCGCAAAAAAGCGAAACGATTCAACTCGTAAAACTGGATCCTCGGAAGAACTACCGAACTAAGATAGCCAAGCAGTACTTTGGCAGTGGTGGCGGACGCTGCCATAAGTGGAACCGCTTTTGTGGTCGGTAGCAAGAAGCGGGAGAAAATGAGATTTCAGGCTCGTAGTCGCAATTGTTTTTTCAACACTTTGCAATAAAACATCGATTGAATTTATCTAATACTGGGTGATAGTTAGCTATAATTGGAACAACCTCATTATTTGAATCCCAAAAATGAATGATTACATGTAAACTCGCATTAATGCCGTCAGGTTCTTTTTCTATAGCTTTTACTATATCCTCATTTATTTCCAATGTATTTATATAGTATTTCAGTACATATCCTTCATCCCGTGCAAAATCTAATACTTCTCTAACACTGTATATTGCAAAGTATTGCTTTTCTTCTAACCACGTTAAACTTATAATGATATCTTTGCCTAAGTATTTTATTATATCAAATTTTTTAGGGCATTTGAAAGGTTCTTTGAAGATTCCGAATTTGTTATAAGCTTTTACTTCGTAATACTCTATATTTTTATCTTTCTTTATTGTAGCTTGATATGGACGGCAGAGTATATGAACACGATTTTGTATGTCTGTGTAGTTTTGTAAGTCTTTATGCCCTCGTAGCTTAGATCTAAAGGGGATTACAGTTGGCACCATGCTTTCGTATTTGATTCTATACTTATCTGACAAAACGGCGCCTAAGTGAGCCACTTCGTTTTCAATTTCATTTTCTATCTGTTTTATTTTATCTATTTTTTTATCATTATTTTGTGTTATGTCGAATAGGGTAATATTTTGTGGTTCGGAGTTATTTCGTTCTTTTATGAGGTGGTCTATGGTACCTGCCCAGCTGAGGGATTCTAAAACACGGCGATTACTGTGGGACAACAAGTCGTTGATTCTATGTATATAGGCATGATGCTTAGATAGCTCTATTGCTGTTAGTTCCCCAACGTTGTGTATTACATCTATCCCTAAGGTCAGTTCTCTATACCCTGTTTGTCTAGTTGTAGCTATGTCTAACCGAGGTGCGTTGACTCTTACGCCTAACATTTCGCACTCTTCATAAACATCGGATAGGTACTTTTTATCATCTTTATATAAGTCTATTAAAGCTTCAAAAAACTCGGTCGGATAGTAAGTTTTGATATAAGCGGTTTGGTAAGCTAAGTATGCGTAACCGACGGCGTGCGATTTGTTAAATCCATAGTCTACAAACCGCTCAATTAGATCAAATATTTGCTCGGCTACGTTTTTGTCTGTATTGTTTGCAACAGCTCGTTCTATGAATATATTCCTATTCTCTACTATGATCTCTTTTACCTTCTTCCCTATAGCGCGTCTTAGCAGGTCAGCTTCTGCGAGGGTATAATTAGCTATGACACGCGCTATATTCATGATTTGTTCTTGATAAACTATGATACCGTAGGTCTCTTTCAGGATTTCTTCTAATCTAGTGTCTAGATAGGTAACGGCTTCTTTTCCATGTTTTCTATCGATGTACTTATCTATTTCATTTAGTGGGCCAGGCCTATAAAGTGCATTCAAAGCGACGATGTCGTCTAATGTATCTGGTAGTAACCGCTTGAGATAGTTTTTGATACCTTCCGACTCGAACTGAAAAACACCAGTTGTTAGACCTTTACGGAATAAATCAAAAACTCTTTGATCGTCATATTGTATTTTACTCAAATCTAAATCAATAAACTTAGACTTAAGTTTGCTAGTAACTCTTGAAATTAGACTTAATGTCTTTAGACCTAATATGTCAATCTTGACTAATCCTAGTTTCTCGCAGTATTCGTACTCTGGTTGAGCGACAATAATTTTTTCTTCACTGTTCCTATTTATTAGAACTGGTATGATTTCATAGATAGGTTTTTTAGATATAACTATTCCTGAGGCATGTATTCCAGCTTGTCTTATGCGGCCATAGAGCTGCTTAGATAAGCCTACTATCTTATCAAAGCCATTCTGCAAATGTGAAATATAGTTTCTATATTTAGGATTACCTTCTGGGTCTTCAACGTCCTGAAATGTTAAATTAAGTTTTTCTGGTATACTATTTTTTATAAATGTATCAATGCGATCGTTAGGATACTTATAGAATCTACCTACGTCGCGTATAGCCATTTTTACACCCATACGGCCATAGGTAGATATGTAGGCTAAGTTATGTTCCCCGTATCGCTCTCGTAGGCAGTTTATAAACCAATCCCTCTTGGAGGCATCAAAGTCTATATCTATATCTGGTAGTGATACGCGTTCTGGGTTCAGAAAACGTTCAAAGAGAAGACCATGTTGTAATGGGTTGATGCGGACTATATCCAGTGCATAAGCTACGAGGCTGCCGCCGACGGATCCTCTGGCAGGCCCCCGAGCCACGCCTAACTCGTCCGCTAAATCTACTATCTCCTTGACTAATAAGAAGTACTCCTTAAATCCCATACGTTCGATGACTCCTACTTCGTATCTAACCCTATTCTCCTCTTCCTGTGTTAGCTCCCGCCCCAAACGTCTAAGTAAAGAATTTCTAACAAAACTATAAAAGTCATCAACCTTATTAACAACAGGTAAATCTAAATTACTTGTGATAGGCAATTCTACGTTACATCTATCTCTTACTTCAAGTGTATTTGTGAGTGCTTCAGGATGTTCTTGAAACAATCTAATGGAAGCCATTTCGTCATACCCCTTGATATAAAACTGTGGCAGGAGATTATTATTATCGTCTGACAACCGTAGCCTTTCAACAGTATCAACACTAGCGTTTGTATTGATACCAATCATTACGTCGTGCGCCGTAGCATGCTCCTGATAGGCATAATGAGCATCGTTAGTAGCTATGACCTTTATCCCATACTTACTGCTGAAATCTAGAAGGGTCTTATTGACAATCTCCTGTCTTTTTATACCATGGTCAGAAAGCTCTATGTAATATCTATCACCAAATACTTCTAAAAACTCTAATATCTTCCTTTCAGCTATATCTATTTGGCCGTTCAGGATTAAGTTCGGTATCAATCCCTGCAAACATCCTGTGGTTACTATCAAACCCTCATTGTACTCTCTAAGGAGACGGAAATTGATTCTAGGCTTATAGTAGAAACCTTCCAAGTGGGCATAGTAAGAAAGTCGAAGCAGATTTTGGTAGCCTTTGTAATTTTCAGCCAGTATCGTTATATGATATCGTTTGCTATCTTTGGTAAAATCTCCACCGTCAACATAGTAAAACTCGCATCCTAGTATTGGTTTTATCCCATTAGACTTAGTCTTTATATAGAATTCCACTAATCCGGCTAATGTGCCATGGTCGGTTAGTGCCACTGCATTCTGACCAAGCTCACTAAGCCGTTTGACAATCTCATCTATAGTAGCATAACCATCTAAAATACTGTAATCACTATGTACATGTAAATGTGTTATCATATGTTAATCAACCTATTAACTCTATATAGGTTATGAGTTCCATCTATTTTATCAAAATACATAATGCTTCTACCAATATGCTTTAAGTATTCTCCTATCTCTTGTAGAAGTGCAAGCGTTAGCGGTAGATTGTAAGTTCTTAACCGCAACTTTCTTATAGCCTCTACTCCTAACCTACGGCAATACACAATCTTTTTATCTTTTCTTACCCAATATCCCCCTTTATTATTTTTATAGGCATCGAAGTATTCACATACTAAAATAGGGCTGTCATATAGGTTGTATATATACCTGCGTTCTAAATCAGATACAAATAGACCAAACTTTATAGAGTAATAGTAGTTTACAAAGTCATTTACTTTGATCAAGTTTGTCATATTCTTGATATATGTCTCTAATGTTAGAATATAGTAGCTTACTAATCATGATTCCGATCTTATTATTAGTTGTTATGATAGGTACGAAACCAGACCATTTATTGCCGTCGTATAATCGTATGCCATATTTTGTCCATTGTACAAATAGTGGCGTTTGTAGGGGCAGACTATTGGATTGGAGTAGCAGGTTTAAGTTGTATACAGCTTGTCTGCTATGTCCTGGCATAAGGATACCATCTGAAAACATGCGAAGATAAGGTAAGACGATGCTTTTTTGCGGTGTGCTGTAATATTTATCTCCTATTTTAACTACCGGGAGCGTACATCCAGCGGTGATATCTAGTATAGTATCTCTTAGGATATTTGTGAATTCGTATGGTGTCATGGTTAGAGTGTTGGTATGAGAGGTATTATACTGCCCATAGGGTTATCGTTCGCATTGGCGTCTGTATAGTTATATAGTCCATGTCCCGTTGCACCATGTTTGCCATCCACATCTTCACTAAGAGCTTTGCCATCAAGTATTCTAGCTATGTCTTCGACAGAAACATTAGGGTTAGACTTGCACCATTCCTCTACTACATCCCCTATCTCACTAAGACTGGCATACACATCTAAACTACGACCAAAAATATCACCAATACGTATTTTACCAATCCTCATTTTTGTGTAAGAACGCAGAATATTACTAAAAATAGCACTAAAACCTGAATGGCCTAAGAAGTATTTTTCTAAATCGTTACGTATTTGCTCTAAATTTAGCTTTATCTTATCTATCTCACTGTAATCGGGTTCTATCCCACGTTTCTGACTACCGCCAGAACCTATACTTACTAAGGATCTTAATCTAGACCCTACAAAAGCTAAAGCCACAATACTATAAAATATGTATATCAAAGCAATGGAAGCAGTATTGATATTATAATACTTAACAGATCTAGGAATAATAGAAGCAGCACTTTGGACAAAAATTCGTTTAAGCTTTATATCATCGGTTAGTTTTTCGGATTTAGACGACTTCCCTATCTCATAATATCCATACTTATCTAGAAGTTCTTTAAACTTCTTATAGAAATCTACTTCTGACAAAATATTTCTCGTGTCACTCCTAAAAAGATCATCGTATCCTGATAGGAAAGTTGATTCTTCAAATTGATATATAACTAGGTCTACAAAATCTATAAAGTAAATATACACCGGTAATTCGCCTGTTTTATCTTCTGGGTCTAGAATGTTAACCATTATAGCCACGCCGCCATTTTCAAACGCCACAGTATTCATATATATTTTGTCTCTGATTTTTTGTAGTGTTTGCGCTATTTTAGGATCTATTGTTGCAGATTCGCCAGATATCACTTCATGGACAGAACCTACTTGGAGTAAGCTGTCTATGATTCTTTTGTATGGCGGGGTGCCAGAATCCTCATGTGCATAAAGTTCTTCTAATATATAATTCACAAAGCCAGCAACATGACCACCATTAGCGTAATAGTTAGTATCGGTCAAGTGTAAAACGTTAAATGCAAGCCGCATGCTGGTATTTTTCACTCCACGGCTATAATTACCAGCTACACTCAGTATAATATCCTTAATAAGGGTTCTAGCCCAGAATTCGCCAACCTCAGAGGCGGGTGCATTACCACCATGCAAATTCCTAGCATGCAACTTAATACGACTTATGAAATCTAAAAGTTTTACCATATTTTCGGTGTTGCTATACTCAGAAACGTACATATCTATACTATCAGTCAAGCTAGGGAATATAACGGTATCACTCGTGATCGCGCCGCGAGGGTAGTTGTCGGTGGAAGTTATCGTGTAAGTGTAAGCTTCGTCGTCGTATATAGGCACTTCCCCGTCATGTATTACGCTTATATATTTCTTTTTCTCCCTCAGGCCATATTTATTAGCTGACAAGAATTCAATAGGGTTCGCGTAAATACCCATGTAAATAATAGATGACAAGTGATTCAGTAATTTAGCTATGGTTATAGGGCCAGCCTCCGAGTTATCAACTACCTCTTTACTCATGTCCCCCATGAAATAATTAAGCACTTCATGTGTGTCTTTAACGAGTTCCTTCATGTGACTTGAAGTTTTGTTAGCTACATCTGATATACTACTGATACTTCTACTAATACTTATGAAATTGTTTATAAACTTAACTATTCTATCTAATGCCTCGCGTATTTTTTCATCTCGCGCATCATTTTGCCCACTACTGGCTCCATGCTCGTATATTTTACGGGCTAAGTAACGTATAATGAATTCGGTAACTCTTGACAGTGCGGGATTACTACTGAGCTTCCCAGTAGATTGTAGGGCGGACTGCGCCGCTTGATGAGCTTTTACGGCCTCTGCTATCAAAGCATGCATAGAACCAGAAACATCTATGCTCAAATAATCAGCTACGATACTGGGCACCGAATAGTACACAGGCCTGTCATCTAGAGTACTGGTAGGGATAATATCTCCCATAGCTTCAGTTAATACGGGTAACAGCGGAGGTCTTTCGAATATACTAACTATCTGCTGAAAATCTATTTCTATATTCCTTATATCCGAATCTCCTAATTTGTCCCTATCTTCAAAAGTGCTTTGGTGGATATGACGCGCTAAAAGCCTGAATACTAGGTCTAGCGCACCACCTGATAAACCAGACAACTCAAAAGCTGCACGAACTAACAGCCCCTCTGGTAACCCTCCTTTTCCACCTTTCCCAATCTCCTTCTCTATAAGCTCCTTATAGTCGTCAAGAATCGATTCTACCACAAGGCTAGGGTCAAAGAAATCCTGATATTCAGTTTCATCATCCCTATCACGGTTTCTACCTCTTCTATTAATTACTATCTTCTCATTGTCTTTTCCTTTCCCTTCTATATTTTTATCCCTTTTCTTCCGTCTTATGATATCCTTTAATTTATCCTTTATTCTCTGCGAGACTTTAGATAAATCATCCAGTATATCCGTACCTGATTCATCGCCTTTATTTTTAATCTCGGCAACAGCTTTTCCCAACTCCTTCAATAAGTCGGTGTAAGCTTCATCAACATCCGTATTGCTATCTATACCTACTTTCTTTAAAATACTGCCTATAAGGTCTTTAACTTGTTGGGTATCTGTCTCACGACTAGATCCAGCTCCTATTTGGGCTATTACTTTAGCAATCGTGTCGATGTCTTTTTCTATACTTTCATCTAGACCGTCATCCTCTGATTGATCGCCACCTGACTTGCCTCTTTTTTCATTTGGTCGTTGTTGTTCTCCGCCACCAGGGCCGCCAGGCGGTTGTGGCTCGGTTCCTTGACCAGGGCCACCAGGCGGTTGTGGCTCGGTTCCTTGACCAGGGCCGCCAGGCGGTTGTGGCTCGGTTCCTTGACCAGAGCCGCCAGGCGGTTGTGGCTCGGTTCCTTGACCAGGGCCGCCAGGCGGTTGTGGCTCGGTTCCTTGACCAGAGCCGCCAGGCGGTTGTGGCTCGGGTCCAACAGGTGGCTGCTTCTCACGGCCTTTGCAGGACGGAGTAATATCGCTACTGGTTGTACCTAATACAATAGCGAACCTAAACACCGGCTCTCTTGACTTCATAGGTTGTAAGTTTAGGTTATCGAAATGGTCTGTCTCCCTATAACTGAGAGTGCGCAAGGCAGAACGACCACTAGGTAAATCATAAGGGCTATTCAAATTAGAGAATTCTTTAGAGTCATCTTCTGTCTCTTGTTTCTTCGACTCTTCCGCAAGCTTTTTTGCAAAAGCATAAAAACTTTGTATTCTATTCTCATCACAACCGACTACCTTATAGGAAACTATGGCATTTACAAATGCAGGCACAACTTTAAAAAGACTCGGTAGGTAAATACCAATCGCTAGACTGTCAGTTATATTCGTGTAAAATAAATGTTCATAATAAGAATAGTCTGGACTACGTTCTCTGCCTTTCGACGGATCATGCTTAAAAAACAGATCATTTAACATTTTTCTATATCTACTTTGGAATTCACATATACTTACAAAGGCAGGGCTGAGGTATAAGTTAGTAGCTGTTATACTATAATTCGAACTTTCACGATCTTTTATATGCCTTAATAGATTTTTGTCATTTGATAAAGCATCTTTAAACTTCTTTTCTATTGCATCATCGCCTTCATTTACGCTCTTACTTTGTTTTTCTTCAAATACTACAAGATCTACGATAGTTCTTACATATTTATACATACTTTCAACTATGTATTTTGCATCATTATCGTACCATTTGATGAAATTTATTAACTGGGATGCTGCTCCTGTTAGTTTATCTTCTTCGTATTTACCTATGTATGTAAAGAGTATATTGCTGGCGACTAGCTTATTGAACATGGTACTTAGTTGTTGGTACTTGATTATATCGTCGATGGTTAGTCTGTCTTGTTTTTCTTTTATAGCTCTTATTATAAACATTGATGTTCTTTTGTTTATATTGTTTCCCCCTAGACTACTGATATCGTTGTTAGATGAGTTATATATTGCAGTGACATATTTTTCAGCGGCTATTTCTGCTAAGTCTTGATCTTCCTTTGGTAGAATAGCAACAAAAATATTAGCTAATAAACTTTTTGCAAGTCCCATTGTTTTAGATACATCTATAGTAACTTTTGGATTTCTTTCTATAGCAAATACATCTGCATTTATTTGATACTTATCTATAGCGGCGCTTTTCAAAAGGTCTATATTGTATCCTTCATCTGCAAGAGATGTGTAGAATGCAACTAATGCATTAATTTTATATAGTTCACTTACCTTTCTGTCTAAACTCCTCATAGTTGAATCTATTCTGTCTACCGCTTTTACATAATCTTTTGAATCTTGATCGGCTCGTGCCTTATTCAAAAGACTGGCGTTGGCAAGAACATCGTTCAAAATGTTAAAATACGATTCTATGATTTCTACTGCTGTTTCGTATAGTTTAGCTTCTGTGTTGAGATGATTACTCCAAGATTTGTGGTAGTCTATAAAGCTTCTATAATCGTTTAAAATACTTTCTCTAACGTAATCCGCAATAGACTTGCTAGTGTCGCCTATTTTGGTAAATAGAGGGTTATCTTGCGTATTTTGCGACTCCCAACGGGATCGCTTAAGAATATACGATAGAGCTGAATGTTTACCCGATTTCACTATACTATATACACCATAAGCGAGATCGTTACTAATGAAGTCTATAATAATGTCAATTAAGTTGTTACTGCCTGACTTGATATTTTTTATTGTCTCTATGAGGGTAATTAGTAAAGTATAGGAGCTACCTATGTTATTATTTATATCTCCTATTATCTCGTAAGCGTTTTCATTAGCCAAGAAATTTGTAGCGAAAGCGTTAATACGAGAATAGTCTGCTGCACATTTTTTTACCAGTCTTTTAACCAGTTCGTACAGTGTGGCATTTTTTTCGGGGTTATCTATGTGAGCTTCGTTGTATCCTTCAATAAACTCTACGAGATCGTTATACTCTTTAGTGTCATATCTTAGTTTATATCTTAGGTCTAAAAGGATTTCCATGTATAATATAAAGACTGGGAGTACGAATAGTGTTGCGTTGATGTTGACTTCGTGTTCCAGGAGTGCTCTGACCATGAGGGAGGAGTTACGGCCTTCATCCCACCCATACCACCGACTGAGCGTAAACTTGGAGAATGATTGCATGATTCTTCTTACATTTTGGAAAATATCTTCTGGCCTGCTAGCCTGTTCAAGCCCCTTCTTAAAAGCATCAGGGAAAGCACTCTTGATCTGCTTCAAATAACTAACTAAAGCCATTTTCTGATCTGTTCTGTATTTAGTTCTAAGCATTTTATAATAATCTTCATAAGCCTTATAGACTTGTCCGTTCCTATCCACGTGTAGATTGATTCCATGTGTCATTTCGTGTATAAGCGTCCACATAATAGATATAAATCCACTTCCACTCTTCGCATTAAACCCATGTATGTCTTCTTTCATATGTTCAAATTCAGGTCCATACATCCATGCAAAAGCCCTTAAAAAGGCTAACGGCGTAACATTGATAATAATATTGAAGATTACTTTTTCACCATATAATTCGTCAGCATCTAATTCTATAGAATCGGATTTTACCATAGTATTTAACATTGTAGCGTAGCTGCCCTCAGTATCAGCACTTTCAGGCTTGTTAAGAATGAAGTTGATTATAAACTTCCTACTACTTGTCTTACTGTTCACTCTATTAACAAAATCGAGTGCATACTTAAAAAACCTGTTAGTTACACTTTTAACAGATTTTCCAACTTGTTCATTGTATGGTATCTGTACATTTTGCGAGTAAGTTCTCAAGTCAGTTTTGGTAATGAGTTTTATACTCATGCAAAAATATACTAAGGTATTTAGAATATTTACATATGTCAGAGCTATTTCCTGAGATTACACAAGGCGACGGGCAATGTGTATTTAGGATACGAACTGGCCTACCGTTCCCAGGCCAGTTAGAACCATGGATAAAACAACCTTATATAGTCAACCTCTTCCTTAGCCTACCTTATCAAGGTATATTAAATACACTTATAAGAGTAGGAGATACCATAAAGGGTCGGATTGAAAATGTTATAAAAGTTTTTCAAAAACCAAATAGTACTGGTGAATTAATACAAAACATAACTTTAGCTATTAGAGATTTAGCTACTTTAGCGGATGAGGTTTTGTACTATATAAATATATTTCGCAACCCAGAAATGACTCCTACTGTTTATATAGACTCTGAACTACCGCTTGGATTTTATATAGCTATTAGTATACCAATAAAGCCTTCTGAATATGACGTAGCCAAGAATGCTTTATTGTTAGATAGGCTGCTTTATCAACCCGGTAATCCTAAAGCTAGAATGTTTGTAAAGCAGGTAAATAACGATGAAAGTTACGAAATGTCTAGCAACCCAATCGTAGAAAAAGCTAAAAAGAGAATAAAGGAACAAATAAAAGATTACGTTAAAAATCAACTAAATTTACCTGACAGATTGCAACAAGTTACTCAAGGTATATTAGATATTAATAAGCTTTGGGATTATAATCAGTTAAGAGGTTTATCTATATACGACTCAGTATTCTTCTATTGGAAGGGACATGTAGCGGAAGATCTTACAGTTGATGCTAATCGCGTTCGTTCATTTCTTGATTTGGAAACTCGTATTATGCGTACAGGAAGCGATATATTTACAACTCAGGTAAACGATAACACAGGCGCTATTGTAACTAAGGTGCCAGAAGACAGATTATATACTATAAGAGAGACAGTGCAAGATACAGGTGAGGAGGAATACAAGGATCGCTTCTTAGGTATCAGCAAAAATAACGATTACAAAACTATTAGTCAATACACACAGCAGCTCATAAATGTTGCCTTCGATGTAATGAGACCAAGCGACATTAAGACACAACACATTTACCAATGGTTTGGTCTTATGTATGTGCCGCTTTTACCGTATCGGGATACAAGACCTAAATCGCTCGTAGATAAAACTATGTACGACAGTCCGCAGCTTATCGTAAAAGATTATAAAAGATATCGCGAATTGCAGGACGAATTACTAGAAAGCTATATGACTAATCAAAATGTAGAAGATGTTAAGAAACGTATGAAGCAATACATCAGCCAATCCGAGTGCCTAAGAGAAGAACTAGTGGATGCTGGACTAACAATAACAGAAGAAAATATTGTAACGAATGAAGAGATAGCAGTCGAAGAAAGTAATAGACAAGATAGGATTATAGGACAGCTAAGTGATATCCCATCAATTGGTCAAAATCTTCCGACAACTACCACTACTAATGTAATGGCTTCAGAACTCAACTACGTACCCAAAGTAGCAAAGTTTATAGACCCCAATACTGAAAATCTCGACCAGTCTAGCAACTTCGCAGAAAAAGTTACCTATTATAGCATTAGTAAAGCTAAGTTTGTAAAAGAGTTCATATCAACAGGTCAAGTAAATAACAACAATCAGGATATAACAGTTAAGGATTATGCTGATTATCTAAGTAAGATATTTTTGGGTGGTAACGATAGTTTAATCAGTATGTTAAATTATTTGAGAAACTACTACGATAGTTTTCGCGAATCCGCTGCACGCAGCGCAATAGTTTATAATATGGATACCAATGAAAAGGATTTAAAAAAGATGATGAAATATTGTGCAGAAGATAATATGCAAAACCAACTAAACCAGCAAAAACAACAAGAGGATCAGATAGAGGACGAGGACATATTATACATGCCTGAGCGTATCCAAGGGCGTATGCCCATCGTAGAAGACATAGTATCCGAAAGTGCATTCAAAGCATTTATCTATTACCAATTGATAAATGCATTGGCAGGTACTAGTCTAAGTAATACAACACATTACATTGTAAGTTTGGAGCCATTTACTGAGCATATTCCTAATCTGCCACTTTTAGTAAAGCTAAATTTTGACGACATGCAAAGAGAACTATTCGCTACAGTAGCGGGTACGGATAGATATGAAAAGATTATGAGAGATTACCCGAATATATCTCTGACAAAAGGCGGATTCTCTATATACAGAGACTTCCTACCTATTAAAAGCTTAAATGTGGAATACGAAGATATAGAAAACGCAAGTATAGAAATATTTGGATATTCTTTTAGTTTACCTGGTAGTTGGAATAGTCTTAAGCCACAGGTTTCTATAGAAGTTCATGATTTTGCCGGACGCCCATTCGCAAGATATATGCAAACATACAGGAAACTAGTCTTTAGAAATAACGGAACATGGCCTATCATGCACATGGCTTTTATATTGGACATAGTAGGTATAGATAATACTCTTACAATCACAGACCTTATGAGTCTGTTAGTAGTACCAAGAAGTATCAACATACCAGCCATAGATTACGACAGCTCGGAAGATTTTACAACCCCGCAACCAGTGAGAATAGATTGCGAAGTGATAGGTTTTGTAGATTACTTAGATACAGCTTTAATCAATGGAGCCGCAGTAGGCAAATTCAATGTTATAGACCACATTAGCTTTAATCGTATGGCCGATCCTAATAACATTTTATCTAACTGGTATCATACGCAAAATTTTAATCCTGCCCCTGCTAAGTATCCTTTGTATTGTCGTAATTATAATAAACATCTACACTTACGGGATATTCGTAAGAACCGACTTATGGAAGTGCGTATGCGGACTGGGCGTACGGCTCATCTAGTAGAGGGCAACACACAAATCAGAAACATCAAAGTCTTCGAACCAGAGATAGGAGGCCGCAGTACAGACTGGGCATATAAACCACAAGATAAAAGATAGAACTAATGTATAACCTCCAATTTGGTACCGAAGGTGCATTTCTGAGTATAACTATAAGGTTAGAAAACCAAAACTTGAAAAGTTATACAATAGGCGATAGGTATAACATAGAATCATTGTATCTTAAGCATCCGACCTTAGGAGAATACGACTTATCAGGTGTTTGGTACATATATAACATTGCTTTTGAGGGCCCAACCCCATACATGATAACGCTTCGCCTTATACGTAGTGGCTCTAAACAGTGCCTGCCAGGCGACGGAGCATCTATACCAGTATCACAAGTAGAATCTCTATTTGGAATTAAAAACTATAAAGCGGAAGAAGACTTCTTTATTACCTTGCGAACAGATAAGACTGTATACTACTCGCTAGTGAAAGCATCTTATAGGCTCAAGTACAAAGCTTTGCCAATATTTATGCCCGATGGTAGCCTAAAAATAGTCAACTTTAACGACAGACCTATCGTAGAACCTCTCCTCTATCATACTATAACCGCCGAAAAGGCCACCCTCTCCTTCCAAAAAGGTTCTAAAGGTATAGAAGAATATCCAACTGCAACTTATATACTAGATTACTTTCAAGTACAAAACTTGTACTACCCAGCAGGTACTATTATAAAATACGACATAAATAATAAACAAGCTATCATAGTCAGTGATATATCGGTTAACATCGTACACGGGCATAAAGCTGGTAGTAGTACAGCAAGATGTTACCTAATAGCACAAAACTAGTAAAATATCAGGAAGTTACGAGGGTTCTCATTATAAAGTGTTTCCAGTTCGCTCTTTAAATCACCTACCTTATTCTCTAACCCAAGAAATACTTCAATAGGCAAATTAGTTAGCTGGTAATTGTTTTTTAGAGCTATAATATACTCTGCCATATCTAGCACTACCTGCTTGATAAAAACATCGTAAAGAGGTGTTACGCGATCCATGAAATACATAGCGTCGTTAGCTATATTATTGTCGTCAAAGACTAATGGATATTTACAAAGTGTCTTAGCACATAATGCACCACTCATATAAGGCATGGATGTCATGTATAAAGTAGGGGGCTGGTAAGCAAATTTATATAAACCATACTTGGCTGTGATTATAGAAGTAGGAGTTAAACTAACCACCGCATCAGGGACTAATGTAATGTCACGAGGTTGTATATTGTTGTTGATATAGTCAAAAATATTATTTCTGAAAGTATATTGTCCTCTATATATATTAACCCTTTGAATATAGAATAATGGGAAATGTCTGGAAAAAGTAGCGTTTGCTCTTTCTATTAGAGTTCTCTGTGTTCTTCTAGGTGGCCAGTCTGGGTCAATAGCAAATAACTGTGATATGTTATATACACCAATCAGAGACAATATACGAACAGCATCGTCGTAGATTTCGTCTATCCTCACAAAAGGTACATGTTCGTAACCAGTTAGACAAGACATGGATAAATATACTAAAGGTTAGTATATTTATGTATGCCATTCTTACAAGTGGTTCCTCATCCTGAACCGCAGGCTACTTTTACTGATGAACAAAAAGCAGTATTCGCAAAACTTAGAGGACTACGATTCAGTATGGAAAAGGGTGGAGTGCCAAGACAAATACTAGATAGCAACCTCAGAATCGTAAAAGGCCACATCTTGAGTAGTAAAGAAGAAATACAACAAGACAAAAATATTATAGCAGCGGAGATAAAAAAAGCAATAAAAGCAGATTCTTCCAAAAAGATTACCTATATTGACTTCACCTTACTTGGTTACGATAAGGATAACGAATCTGTACATCGCTTGCGCACTTACAAACCAGATGGTACGCTAAGAATAGGTATACATAGTAGAAATGATTTGGAAACCGAAAACATTACAGACAAATATGATCACCTCGAGGAGTTTACAAGAATAGACGCTATAGGAGAAAGAGAAGAAATAAAAATAAATCTCTTTGATTTGAGCGATGACATGTATAATAGTGTTTTAGAGCTTAATCCAACCTTTTTAAATGGCAATAGTAAAGATAACAACAAGGTTTTGAAATATGGCAAGTTAGCTGCAATAACGGCATCATTACATGCCCTATCCGTAGACGGTAACATAGACGAATTGAACGGAAAGTCTATAATGTTCAAATCTGCCAGAGATTACATCGGGGACGACTCCGAAAATGTATTGCTTTTTGACTTCTTAGGCCATATGGATGGTAAGAAAGCAGATACAGCTGATATCATTACAAAAGATTTAGATACTGCTGCTAAAGAACTTCACGATTGCATATGGCTTATCAATATTAGTGAACGCGGGAGAACAGACGGAAGCTCACAATACGACCTGCATACAAGAATAAATATAACATTAGCATTTTCTAAGTGCAAAGAAAGTGGGACATTCTACGTGAATGGCGTGCCTTTTGAGTACAAGGCACACGGCAAATTCAGTGAGCTGATAAAAAATATAGATGTAGACGCAGAGGGTGTTCTTCAAGACCCTAAGTTCCCAGACGGTATCGGAGCAGATAACCCAGCAGATAACCCAGGGAATATACTCATTCTGAACCGCTACCTAGGTGCAATAGCTAGATACAAACGATTCAATGCAAATAATGAACCTAACGAATGGTTTAAAACATACTTAAAACTCATTACTAATATGAGCGATGTTGAGTTTTATGAGTTTGCATCTGAAATTCTCAGAAATATTATGATTATATGTAGTCAAAAAGAACTTGGTATCACTTTATTTAAGATGGCGCGTACTAGATTTTGTGCTCACGAATATTGTCATACGGAAATAGACCCGACATTCCCTGTCAATCTCAACATACCTCGTTTCATCCCCATAGAACCGTTAGAAGTTGAAACTGACTGCGGTTGCCCTAACGATAGGCAGAAACAATCATAACCATGGAGCGCTACTACCGTGAAAAGAAAAAGTGTCGTTGGAGCTACATGCCCAAAAGTATAAGGAAAAAAGTAAAACGATGTGTTAAGAAACTACTTGATAAAGGTTACGACCAAAGCGCATACCCTATATGTATTAATCGGATTTACAAACTAAAAGATAATAATATAATACCCTTTTCGGCAATAATGTAACATCAACAAAAATTAGTATATTTCAATATGGCCGAAACAACTGATAAGAACAAGAGTAGAGGAAGAAAGCCTAAACAACAAGAGGTACAACTCAATCAACAGGAAGCACTAACCATAGAGACAAACTATGAAGCTCAAAAACATGAAAATGAGAAAAATATAGAAACACCTGATAAATCCTCTAAGGATACCGCTAACAAAACTCAAAATAATAAGACTATAACTAATATATATCTAAATAACACGGCGCAACGCATCATGAATAGATTGTACGAACTGTATGGATATAGTATAAAGGATAATGTGTGTCGTAGAATAGTTCAAACAGCACAAACTTATGCCAGTAGAGAAAATATTAATATACAAGATAATATCCAAGAGATAAACCTTATCGAACTCTACGATAACATCCTGAATATCTTAAGTCGTGGCTATATACCATCTCCACTGGACAATACCTATAACAATATACTAATAACAGCTATTATAGATAAGTACAAAATCTAACATTGAAGTTTCGACAACATTGTGAAGCATGCATATAGAAGAACTGAATGGGTACAACCAAAAATGGTTACATACAAAAGAACATATAAAAGATCTAAGAAAGGACTTTATTTTTTCTGAGCTATATCATGATATAGTTGTATCACATTTATGGTATAACAACATAAGGACTGTCAGTGAGCTGTATAGTTTAAGTCGCAATAGTTTAGATAGTTATTGGGAAAAGTTTTATGTGCTTCCAGATGCTGCTTTTGTTATACGTTCTTTGTTGAATAGGGGACATGAAGTCTTTGTTTATACGGATTATGATACAGATGGTGGTATGGCAGCTGCAATACTTATTGACTTTCTCAAGAAAGCATATGGTTATAAAATAGGTCAAAATCTATTTTGGATGGCATCTATTAGGGCTGAAGGTTATGGTATATCAAAAAACGCCGTCATAAAAATAGTTGAAAGACATCCTAATGCTCTCGTATTCATACTAGACACAGGCGGCTCCAGCTACATAGACCTGAGGAATATACTAAATAGAAATGGATACACAATTGTATTAGATCATCATAATATAACCGACGAGGTAAGGAGCTTGATACATAAATACGATAACCTATATTTCATCAATCCAAAAGCTTGGGAATATCATGCGTTATATTCGGTTTGTTCAGGTGCATTGTCCTATCTTTTTGTTAGAGCATTAGCTCTAGCTTCTGGGTCTGAAAGACTCTATAAACTATCAGAGAGATACGTTGATTGCGCAGCAATAGCCACAATAGCTGACTACGTGCCGTATTCTGGCATAAATAGTCTAATTGTACACTCAGGATTCGAAAAATATAAAGCTGAACCTAGAATATTTTTTGAAGCACTAACAAATACAGATAAGTATCCTATCAAAACGCTTAGAGATTTTGTAACTGCTATCGGTTGGTACTTAGCACCTAGGTTAAACGCTGCCGGCAGAAGCAGCAATGCTGACATAATGTTGCAAACTATACTATTAGGAATGGATCAGCGTCCAGAAGATATTGATGAGTTTCAAAAACTAACAAAAAAGATAGAAGAAATATATCAAAACGTCAAACAGGAAAGAACAGAATATGAAACACATGTTATGAGCTTAATTAATCAAAAGTATGGAGGCATTACTGAAGATACGAATCATTTTGTTGTTTTCACTGATAAACCACAAGAAGCTCCTTTGAGTGCTGTTATAACTAAGATGGTTTTTAAATATAATGTACCTGTTTTTATATTCGCCAATAAACTAGATAGGTGGAGTGGGTCAGGACGATTACCCAAAGATCTTATCAACTTATATCCTACGTCCTTTGAAATACTGAAAAACAACGGTGTATTTAAAGTCAATGGCCATTATGGCGCGTTTGGAGTATTACTAGACGAAATAGATAAGTCCGAACAAGTAGAAAAAGCCGTGGGAGATTTTTTACAAAATTTAGGAGTGTACAAAAAGCTCATAGGAATAAATAAGTCGTTTATGCATGGGATTGTAAAGAGCAGCAATGAAGTTATGCAAGTATGTAACGAAATAAAAGGATTAGGCTTCTATAAAAGCGACGATAGCCCTAAATTCATGATAGATACCAGTATAATTGAACCACAAAAACTAGGTTACGTTATACAGGTAAATAAAGATACACCAAACAACATCATAAGAGTAACAACAGACAAAGACTTGCCAGTGAGCATAAATACAATAATGCGAGCTAAGTACGCCATTGCATCCTATGATATAAACTCTAACGGGATACCTACAATCATTATACACGACGCCATAAAAGATAATGCGGATTGCTCAACCTTTTGCAGTTGAGTAATCCGCTATATCTGCATTTCGATAATAAAAGATATATGGCCACTCGCAAACAATCACAGATGGCTGGTGAAAATCAAGATGCGGAACAACAACAACAAGAAACTAATGAATTACTGCAAGATACTACCGTAGGTATAACTGAAACCCACCGATATAGCTTGAAAGATGCAGAACCGTTGGCTGGTAATATGATTATAAAAGTTTCTAACTTTGATCAACCTAGTACACGATATTACTATACTCCTTATCCTGTAGACGCTAATGTTTTACTATACGGTGAAGTTGTAGCAGTAGACCCATATAACGAACGTCATATCAAATCGGGTGATCATGTTCTATACAATGGTTCTATATTGTATCAATCCATAGAAAATGGGCACAAGTATGTAGTTGCCCCAGCAAACAATGTGCTACTGATATGGCGTTCTAAGAATGTGCAGAATAAGCAACTGTAGAAGTACAGACTACTCAACCGTAAAAGGTTGAGCTTCTTGCTTCGTCGCAGGATGGCTACATTTTATAATCAGACCTGCTTCACAGACGTATTACCTTGCGCGTTTTGAATCAAAAGGAGACTGCCCTGCCCACTACGGGCAGGGCTTAGTACTGTTTGGCTGGTGAGCGGTTACTCGTGTACTGCTACACTTTGGATGCGGTTGGCGATGCTGAGGTACCGCTTGACCAAGGTGCGAATCTGCTTGACCATCAGGTTGGTATTCTTAGGGAGTGTGCCCAGCACATCGTGGAGTGCCTCAAAGGTAGGCAAAGCGTCCAGAAAGTTTTCCACAAGCTGCTGCTTTTGCTCGCGTGGAATACGCACCCGTGTCTGACCTGTGGCGCTGGATGTCCGAGCGTACCGTGCAGGTACTTCCAGCCCAAAGGTGCTGAGGGATTCCCGAAGGGCCTCGTTACGGAGCTTCTGCACAATGGGAGCTATATTCTTCTCCTCACTCATGCTTTTGATGGCCAGAAGCTCCTCAAGCCGAGGGAGCAGCAGGTAGGCTGCAATGCATCGGTACCAGCCGCCATGCCGTGAAACCGCTACACCAGCACTCGCAATCTCCCTACGAATCTGTGTTTCCACATCGTGAGGGAGGAAGCTGTGCTCCCCGTTCAGCTCCTTTTCCAGATTCGTAATCAGTTTCTTCAGGCCTTTTTCTGTGAGGGCCTTCTCAATCCGAACTTTGAGTTCGGTTCCGCTGACTTGCGCTTGCGTTTCCATATCAAGCATTACGACGAACACGCAAGGAAAGTTACTTTCTGTTTTTACAATCCAACGAATAAAGAGAAAACAAAAAAGCGGGGCGTACGCCCCGCCTATCAACATTACATTACTAATAAAGGGTAGGCTAAGATACTACAAGCTGCTTCGCAATCTCCTGCAAGTTCCCTAACAACTTCTCTCGTTTATATTGCAGCTTATGTAACCGATCCCACATATCATTACGCTTGTAATACAGATATCCCAAGTTGCTTTCCATCGTTTCTAAGGCATCGTTTAACTTCTCTATCTCAATTTCTAAAACCTCTGGGTCTTCTTCCTCGTCTTCGTAATCCTCTAACTCTTCTAGTTCTTCCTCATAGTCTTCAGAGTCTTCGTCTCCATAGCGCATTTCATAGTATATCCTTGACAACTCGTATTCTTTATGTTCTAAATCATTTTCCAACTCAGCTACCTCAAATTCCGTCTCCTCTATTTCGTCTTCTAATGTTGATAGTTCGTTTTTCAACGATGAAATCTCTTGTTTGATGTTTACGAATTCCTGGATGGTTTCCTTTGTTGTGGCGCTCAGGTGTAGGATGTAAGCTGCGACCCAGTGCTTTTCTTCGTACTTGGTGTCGGAGGGGATGAAAGCTTGCGCCTCGTCGCGCCATTGTCTGATACGTTCGGAGCCATCCCCTGTTTCGTTCATCTTCTGAATGATGACTTCCAGAATGTTTCTTGCACCCTCATCGTGGATGAGGTACCAGAGTTCTTTTTGAACTCCTGTCAGGTTTTCGTTGTGCGTCGTCATACCAACCATTACGACAAAAACGCAAGGCAAAGTGACGGCCTAAAAAACATCATCTAGCAAGGCCTGAATTTCATTTATACTTTCGGACTGCTCAACAATAAGAGGTTGAGCTTCCTGTTTCGTCGCAGGATGGCTTTTTAGGCAGCCCGTCGGGAATCTCAACTGAAAAGGTAGAGCAGTCCGCAAGTTAACACTTCGAACCAGTGGCTACCTCAGGTTTTCTTTTGCTCATTTGTAAGCCATTCGTCAGAAACTTGCCTTACTTTTTCGCGTCCTGTTGGTTGGTAGATAGGTTTACCAAGAGGGCGATAATGTAAAGTGCCGTTGTAATAATCTTTAATTCGCTGCTTAGCTATCCCCACATAAGTTTCCTCTTTCTCACATCCTATGGCTCTGCGGTTATGCATGATAGCCGCAATCAATGAAGAGCCTACACCCATGTATGGGTCAAAAACCCAGTCGTCTTCGTTTGTAAGCGCCAGCACGCAACGTTCAACTAGTTCTATAGGGAATTGACATGGATGAATAGTTTTTTCAGGATGATTAGCCTTTACATTCGGGATATCCCATACTTGTTCTTCCCAGTCTGTAACTACGACTTCCCAAACGTCAGAGGGGTTTTTACCTAGTGGATTACCTGATAACTGACCTTTTTTAGGCTCTTTGTAATGGCGCTTGTTTGGGTATTTGGAGGGTATGCGAACAGGGTCAAGATTGAAGGTATAGCGATCGGTTTTAGTGAACCATAGTATAGTTTCATAACGGCCAGAAAAACGCTTAGAAGCATGTAAACCATGCCCAAACTTCCAAATGATTCTATTACGCAACTTCATCCCTAAATTCTTAAAAACAGGGTAATAAAGAATATCCAGAGGATAAACTTCACCTTTATCTACAAAGTTGCCTACTTGCCAACAAATGCTACCATCATCCCGTAATTTCCTATAAAGGTGCGCAATAAATTCAGATTGTGTATATATGTACTTTTCAAGAGAAGTACGACTTTCGTATTCTTTGCCTATATTATATGGTGGGGATGTAATAATAAGGTTAATAGAGGCATCAGGAATTTGTTGCAAAAAATCCATTGTATCGCCATGGTAAACTATGATTTTCGCTTCTGGATTATAAGATGTTTCAAAAGTATGACCAGAACAAAACAAACCTGTCTGGCACATTGCATTTAAAACTTCATCACAACTTCTCTAAAATACCAATAATTGCTTCTTTTATTTTTTCTCTTGAAGCTAGAGCGCCTTCAAGCAACTGTTTATTCTCTTGTTCTATTTTATCCAAAACATCTACTAGATACTTTATTATAGAATTAGTTTTTTCTAAATTTTCTAATGTAATGTTGTGAACATTATCATTTCTGATTTCTTTTATTTCTTCTACAAATCCATTTATTAGTTTATTTAGGCTGTATATAGCATTTCTTATATGATCTGAAAGTTCACGATTGTGTTTGTGTTTTATAAAACTGCTTTCATATATATCTATTAACTCTTTCAATTTTTTTTGTTCATGTGCAATAATATAGGCTGCAGCCCATTCAAGGGTAGAATAAAATAGTTTATCTTGTGGCTTTTTATCTAATATGTTGTTTATTTTATTTAATATATTAAGTCCCTTCCCAGATTCGTGCACAAGCCATTCTATGTCATCTATAATCCCTTTTGGAATACCTTCTTTTAGTAAGCTCAAAAGTTTTTCCCTTAAAGCGGCGCTTTCTAACGCGACGGTGCTGCTCATATAACCTAAAACAATCATCGAAAGCCATAACTATCAATGGCATAAGACCAAAGTAAAGGATAGAGATTTGCTTCAATCTGGCTTATAATATGTCTCAATAATATCCCCAGAATAAAAAAAAAATTATCGCACACGTAATATGTAATAATCAGTTACAAATTTTCTAAAATCTCGCGAATGATTTTGAATAACTCTCGTTTTGCAGTTACAGCATTTTCAAATATTTCTCCATTTTCCTTTTCAATCTTATTCATAACCTCGCTTAAATATTCTTTTATGGAATTAGCTTTTCCTATTACATCAGCCACACCATAATAAACGTTTTCATCCTTACTATCTTTAACTTGCTTAATAGAATCGTATATTAGAAAGTCTAATCCGCTTAGCATCTTTTTAATTGTATCAATAAGTTTATAATTATACTCGTGTTTCGCCATATTGATTTGATGTGTCCTAGCTAATTCTGCAATTTTTTGATATTTATGTACAATGACATAAGCTGCAGCCCATTCTGTGTCCGAGTACATCATTAGGTCTGTTATTCTTTCACCTATTAGCTGTTTTATCTTATCTACGAGAACTTGCCCCTTGTCCTTAAATTCAATGAACTCATTATCTAGATCATACTTGTATAAATAGAATTCAAGTCCCTTTACAAAGGGCATTAGATTGTTATCTTTCAGTATAGCTAAAAGTTTTTCCTTTAATAAGACCTTTTCTGGCGCAGTAGTAGTACTCATATTACTTAGGAAAAGTCGAAAATAGTAATTTGATTTGATTTTTACTTAGAAGTATGATAATGAAAATTTTATTAGGTTATGAGCCACGCGATTGACTTCGGGTTTTCCTATCTTTACAAGGTAGATTTTATATAATTAATGCTCGCTAGCCACTATGCGAAGAAGCATCAGGATTAACCGTGAAATTTGAACTGTCTACGTGACAGTGTCAGTTTCGACTAAGCTTGGACTCAGACTATGCAAGTTACTAAGGACATAGAAGTGGTACAGTTACCTTTGGACAAGCCTCTGAGCGCGCTAACCGATTACAGATCGTTTAGCATACTTCTTTTTGAAGACACGATAAACTTTAAGGAGGGTAACAATAGAACTAATGTAACTATATCTGATGATACTATCAGTAGTTTATTTCCTAGAAATATAAGTAACTGCGATTATGATGTGGTTAGTAACTATGTAAGTGATATACGAACTTTATGTATTGGAGGGCGAGCTATTAGGATATACAACCTAGGTGAAATAGATGGTGTGCTATTAGATACTATACTCATAGAGTATACTAAACAGCGTTCAGGAGTGCCTTTTAGTGGTGCTTACATGGAATATAGGACTGATAGTAGCATAAATAATACTTGGGCTGGTATCTATGTTTTAGTAAATAATCCCACTCAAGTTTATGCTTGCCATTATGCGGACTTCTTGCACGCCCCTTCAGAGGTTTTAAACTATTGCTTTGAGGATGCTAGTCAAAAGGGATATAACATTTTCGTAGATAGTGGGATATGCATTAATAGCAGCGTATATTCTACCCTGCTTGATGAAGCATACAACTTCGGGTATGCAGGCAATGGTATCTACGCACCCATGTTCTTTGTTATTAATACACCTTTTAGTAATAAAATAAATATTTCTTATGCGCCAACACAAAAAAGATACAACGTGATTGTATTCACGGGACACACAATCATGAAGTTAGATGAAGTTATTCATGGCTACATCCCCGTCAGCGCTTTATACGGAAGCCTTTTAGGGAATATGTCTAAAATTTCAAAATATTACAATAACGCATCTAACAAACCTATATACTTCAATCCACTCACAGCTATCAATTTGAAAAAGAAAGATATAAATACTGTCAATAATTTAGCTGATACATATAAGATAAACGTTCCATACCTTGATAGTGATATTTGGTATTTAGGTAATTTACGGACGACAGAAGATAATATCGCTATTCTCAAAAATGAGAATAATGCTCGTATAATTGTAGACACTAATATAGCATTAATTGCTAATATGAAAAGTCTTGTGGGGCGTCAATTTAAAGATGAAGATGAGTTGGAAAAATCTCTTAATGGTATATTTGATTTTGTTAGGAACAATATGCGTATCAAGACAGATTTTATATTGGACAGAATAAATATGAAGGATTATAAGTTGGAAGGGAACTCTATAGAAGTGGATATTGAGATTGGTTTAGCTACAACGATTGAAAAAATATATTTGAGTTTACAGGCTACTGTTTAACTAATATATAGAATGTTAGGATTATGATACAGGTAGGCGTTCTCTATTATTGTAAGAGGGTTTTTAGACTTAATTTTATGTAGTCTAAGTGCAAATAAGCCTTGTTTTGGTATTACGATATCTATGGGGTTTTCCGAGCTAGCATCTTCTATGTCTTGCAAGTTTAATACTGGTAACCATTCAGCAGATA